>Ga0116180_1003434_pt1 | contig 11942 bp, 13 predicted proteins | sample AD_UKC073_MetaG_FD_89804 | JGI IMG/M metagenome (GOLD analysis project Ga0116180, IMG submission 89804) | Active sludge microbial communities of municipal wastewater-treating anaerobic digesters from USA - AD_UKC073_MetaG | ecosystem: Engineered > Bioreactor > Anaerobic > Digestate | place: USA... | reverse complement strand
TGAGCCGCTCGGCCCCGTCGCTCAATCTCTTCGCGCTCGGCCTGCCGGCCGGAGTGCTGGCCGGGATCGCGGCGCTGATCGCCGCCTTCCCGCTGCTGTCGGGCCAATTGATCGAACTCAGCCACACCGCCGTGGCCAATAGCGAAAGCCTGCTGCTGCGATGAGCGAGGGCGGCGAAAAGACCTTTGCGCCAACACAGAAGCGCCGCCAGGACGCCGCCAAGAAGGGCGATGTCCTGCGCTCGCGCGAGTTGTCGACTCTGGTTGCGATCCTGGTCGGCACGGCATGGCTCAAGTTCCAGGGGCCGGTGCTGCTGAGGGGGCTGGAAGATGTCGCGCGCCTCGGCCTGACCTGGGACCGCGCGATGCTGGAGGATTTCTCGCCCGCTCGGATCGTGTTTCCGATCCTCAGCGCGGTGCTGCTGCCGGTGCTGACGCTCGCCGGGGCGGTGATGGTCGCCACGGTCGTCTCCCAGCTCGCTTTTTCCGACGGGCGCTTCGTTGGCGCCAATGTCATGCCCAAGGGCTCGAGGCTCGATCCGATGGCCGGGCTCAAGCGGATGTTCGGGCCGACCGGCTGGATCGAGATGGGCAAGGGCATCGCCAAGGTCGGTCTGCTGGGCGGGATCGCCTATGCCTGGGCGCGTTCCGAATTCGCCACGCTGTCCGGCCTGGCGCACGGCGATCTCCAGGGGCAGCTCGTGCTGGCCTGGGGGGCGATCGTCTCGCTGCTGTTCTGGCTGTGCGGTGGGCTGCTCATCATCGCGATGGTCGATCTGCCGATCCAGGCCATGCGCCGCCTCAACCGCCTGCGCATGAGCCACCAGGAAATGCGCGACGAGCACAAGGAATCCGAAGGCGCGCCCGAAAAGAAGGCCGCCCAGCGCCAGCGCCAGCGCGAGCTGGCCATGGGCGGCATCCAGTCCGCCATGCGCGAGGCGCAGTTCGTCATCACCAACCCGACGCACTTCTCGGTCGCCCTGGCCTACGATCCGGACAAGGCTTCGGCCCCGATCGTGCTGGCCAAGGGGCAGGGGGAAAAGGCGCTGGCGATCCGCGAACTGGCGGCGGAACTGAACGTGCCGATGCTGGAATATCCGGCGCTGGCCCGCTCGATCTACTTCACCACGCGCGAACGGCAGGTCATCCGCGAGGAACTCTATGCCGCGGTGGCCAGCGTCCTGGCGTTCGTCTTCTCGCTCAAGCGCGGGGAAAAACCCACCCTGCCGACGATCCATGTGCCGATCGAAATGCGCTTCGACGCATCCGGCCGCCCCGATCCGCAGGCCGGTGCTTAAGATTATGCGCGCGCAACCGTTCTGGCTCGTATGACCACGACCGCCTCCACCTCGAACTCGCCCGCATCCTCGATCATCTCCGCGCTCGGCGCGGGCTCGGGGATCGACATGGCCGCGCTCGCCGCCAACCTGGCGGAAGCGCAGTATGCCGGGCGACTCCAGCAGCTCAGCAGCAAGAGCGATGCGCTGGACGCGAAGATTTCCACCGCGTCCAAGCTCAAGAGCCAGATCTCGCAGCTCGCCAGCGCGCTGGGCGACCGGGTGCGGACGGGCGACCTGGCCCCGGCGCCGGTCATCTCGAACGGTTCGGTGGCGAGTGTGTCGCGTTCCGCCAACGCGACCAAGCCCGCGGGCAGCTACTCGCTGGAAGTCACCGCGCTGGCCACCTCGCAGACCCTGACCGGCCCGGCTTACGCCGCGTCCACCAGCACGGTCGGCTCGGGTACCCTGACCTTGCGCTTCGGCAGCGTTTCGTCCGGCAGCTTCACGGCCGATGGCAGCCGGGACGCGGTCGACATCACGATTCCCGCCGGGGCCACGCTGGCCGATGTCGCGGCCGCGATCAACGGCGCGGGCGCGGGCGTTTCCGCCTATGTCGCCAATGGGGCCGACGGCGCGCGGCTCGTCCTCAAAGGGGCGCAGGGCGCGCAGAACGGTTTCGTGCTCGAAGCCAGCGAAACGGCGGGCGACGAAGGGCTGGCGGCGCTGGCCTGGGAACCGGCCACGGGCGCTTCGTCGCGTCTGCTGGCGTCGGCCGGCGATGCGCAGTTCTCTCTCGACGGTATCGCCATGACATCGTCGAGCAACACCATCGCCAATGCCGCGCCCGGCATTTCGCTGAAGCTGACCGGCACCAATGCGGGCGCTCCCGCGACGATCTCCTTCAGCGATCCGACGGCCTCGATCACCGCCGCGATGACGGACATCACCGGCGCGCTCAATGAAATCCTGTCGTCGCTGGCGGAGGCGACCAACCCGCTCGGCGGGGATCTCGCGCGGGACGACGGCGCGCGCAGCCTGCGCCGTCAGTTGAGCACGCTGGGCAGCACGGTGATCATGCCGAACGCGCCCGCCGGCGCGCCGAAGACCTTGACCGAACTCGGGCTGCTGATTGGCCGTGACGGCACTTTCTCGTTCGATGCAAGCAAGCTTTCGGCTGCGATTGCGAAGAATCCCGAAGGTGTCGCCGCGATGTTCACCAATGGGCTCCACGGTGTTTACGCGACGGTCTACAACATTTCGCTCAAAGCGGGCGACAGCAAGGAAGGCTCGGGCGCGCTGGGCCGATCGATCGATATTTACCGGGCGCAACTTGCCAAGGTCAGCGACGAAAACAGCAAGATCGCCGACAAGCAGGAAGCCCTGCGCGCGCGCCTGACCAGCCAGTTCTCGGCGACCGATACGGCGGTCAATGCATCGAAATCGACTCTCTCGTTCCTCCAGGCGCAGATCGCGATCTGGACGAAGAGCAATAACTGATGCTGGCGCAACGCGATCCTTATAACGCCTATCAGCGCGTGGAATTCGATGCCCGGGTGCAGGGGGCATCGTCCTCCGAACTGGTGCATATCTGCTACGATCAGCTAATCCTGTCTCTCAGCACGGCCGTGCTGGCGCAGGAACGCAACGATCTCCAGCTTCGCAGCCAGTCCCTCACGCGCGCGTTGACCGCGCTGATGGCGTTGCAGCTCGGGATCGACCAGGGTCATGGCATGGCGGGGGCGCTGACCGATTTCTACGGCGGCGCGCGCAGATCGATCCTTGCCAGTTCGCTCGATTTCGATGCCGACGCCCTGCGCGGGATGTGCGCCGACTTCCGCGAAGTGCGCACCGCGCTGTTCGCTGGGTAATACGGCCGTCCGCATCTTCGCCTGCATTGTCCGGTATGCGCGGGACGGGGAAATCCGCGTCCCGCCTTGCTTGACGGAATGCAAAGATTTTTAGTTAAGAAGGCTAAATATTCGCAGTGTCATGCCGTCTAGATGAGTATGACCGCATACGATCCATCTCTGTCGTCGGACAAGAAAGGCATCCTCGGCTGGCTGGGCTTCAGCCGTTCCGCCGCTGGCGGGAATGCCGAGCTTTCTCACCTCGCCCAGCAATTGCGCTCCATCGCGCCTGGCTCCCGCTCCGATCAGATCGCGAGCATCGCGGAGTTCCTGGCGAAGCACGATCTCGATGTCGAGGTGTGCGCGCTGGCGGTGGCGCATGATTATGTCACCCGGGCCGATCCGCTGCTCGTGCGGCTGATCGACGAACGGGAACTGATCGGGCAGCCGGTGACGATCGAATGGCTGCGCAAGCTGCGCGGCCAGGATCAGGACGATCTGGGCGCGGAAGAACTCCATCGCACGTTCGAGAAGCTGGAAAAGCAGCTCACCGACTTCGGCTCCGCCGCCAGCGCCGCGCGCAAGGCGACGCAGGATTACGGGGTGTCGCTGGAAGGCCATGTCGAACAGCTCGGCAGCGCCCCCGCGGAGGACATCGACAGTTCGGTGTCGCAGATTCTCGGCGTGGTGCGCTCGATGATCGCCCGCACGGCCGAGATGGAAAAGGAAATGAGCCGCAGCGAGCGCCAGTCGGGCGTGTTGCGGCGCAATCTCGAAATGGCCCTGCGCTCGGCCGAGGAGGATCATCTCACCGGCATTCCCAATCGGCGGGCGTTCGAAAAGGTGTTCGAGCGCGAGCATCGCGAGGCGCGCCTGGCGTTCGAACCGCTGGTGGTCGCGTTCTGCGACATCGACCATTTCAAGCGGATCAACGACACGCACGGCCATGACACGGGCGACCGGGTGCTCAAGGCAGTGGCCAAGAACCTGTCGCGCATTTCCAGCGAACGCTGCTTCATCGCCCGCCATGGCGGGGAGGAGTTCGTGGTGCTGTTCCGGGGCCATTCCCTGGACAGGGCCCGTGAAGCGTTGGACGGCGCGCGGAACGAACTGAGCGAACGGCGGTTGATCGATCGCCGCACCAACGCGCCGATCGGCTATGTCACCTTCTCGGCCGGAATCGCGGACGTGTTCGCCTATCCCGACCGCCGCGCGGCTTTGCGTGCCGCCGACGCCGCTTTGTACCTGGCGAAAGGCCAGGGCAGGAACCAGATCGTCGTAGCCAGCGTTTAGGAGGCTGGTGCAAAGACGACGAGGGAGATGCGCGGTGTGGCAGGAGGAGTGCGGGCCACTACCGATCGAGACCTGGCTTGCGGAACTGAATGAGCTGATAGGCCGTTGCGCGTGGCTCTCGGCCGATGCCGCCGACCGGGCGGTGCGCAGCGCGTATCATCTTTCGGTGCTGTCGCCGTTGCCGATCAGGCGCTTCTTCGGCGATGCCATGTCCGAGAGCGAGCTGGAGGATTTGCTGGAACGCGGCGAAGCGGATGACGTGGCCGCCGCGATAGCCGAAAGCGCCGGCGGCATTTGCCTTGTCCGGCGCAGCGGCTTGCCGCGCTATATCGCGACATTCCATGTGGACGAGGAGAAAGCGGCGACGTTCGAAGCCGCTTCGCCCGCGCTGGCGATCATCGGCGCCTGGGCCAGCGCGCTTACGACAGGACAGGATAGCTGGGTGAAGAACTGGGCAGCAGCACATCGAGCCCCGCTTCAAGCCCGATCCTGATGGCGGCGCTGGTCGCGCTGACGCCGAGCTTCTTCATCGCGTTGAGGCGATAGTCCTCGATCGTCCGCGGGCTGAGATCCAGCGTATTGGCCATGCTCTTGTTGGAATGGCCCTGGAGCATGAAGGCCAGGATCTGGCGTTCGCGTTGCGACAGGCTTTCGACCAGCATGCGGGCCCGTTGCCGGCGCATCATCGCATCGCCCTTTTCGCCCATGAACTTCTGGCAATAGGCGCAGGCGGCCATCAGGTCCTCGCCGGAGAACGGCCAGGGGAGATAGTCCGCCACCCCTTCGTGCGCCGCGCGCACCACTTGTGACGGGCTCGGGCTTTCCGCGAACAGGATCAGCGGCAGGAACACCTCGCCCGCCTGCAACCGCGCGATGATCGCCGCGGCACCGCCGGACAGGTCGTTGGCCAGCACGGTCCCGCTGCGCGGACGGGCGTGCAGCAGTTCCCCGATATCTTCGTAGATTTCCGCGTGGCCGCCGTTCTGCGACACGATCATGGCGATCTGGGCCCGGGTGCGGTGATCGCTGTCGATGATGTGGACGATCTGTTCGAAACCCGTCGAGCGAAGCCCTGCCATTACCGTACCCCCTGCGCACCATGCATTAAGCCAGCCGGATGTCCACGATGCCGCGCGATTGCCCATCGCACGACGACAGTCTCCCCGTTTTATGGCTTGCTTGAAATATTGAGCCCCACGCACTTCTACGTAACGTCAGCCAATTATGCAGGAAGGCCCACACGGCGCAAGCATTTAGTTAACCCTATACGTTAATGCCGCCGGCCGGGAGCGCCTCATTCGGGCGCGTCCATGCCGGCGCTCACCAGCTCGGTCCTGATCTTCTGCAGCGCCTGGTCTTTCAACTGGTGGACGCGGGGCACCGTGACGCCCAGAATGCCGGCGATCTCGGAGAGATTGAATTCCTCGACGAAATAGAGCTGGATGACCAGTTGCAGCCGCTCGGGCAGCCCGGCGATGGCGCCGATCAGCGCCTCCCGGTTTTCGTGCGAGACCAGCATCGCGAAGGCATCCTCCGACTGGTCGCGGAATGCGATGTCGGCATCGGAATAGGTTTCGTCGATGGAATCGAAGTGAAGCGGTTCGCTGGCGGTGCGCATGGCATGCAGTTCCTGTGTTTCGATCCCCATCGCTTCGGCCAGTTCGGTCGAGCTTGGTTCGCGGCCCAATTGCGACCAGAGCCGGTTTTCGGCCTGGCGGATTTCCCGTCGCCGCTGGATCGCCCCGCGCGAAAGGGGGGCGGACCGCCGCAACTGGTCGATCATCGCGCCTTTCACCCGAATCTTGGCGTAGGCGGCGAAGCCGTCGGCGTCCGAGCCGGTGTGGCGCTGCGCGCATTCGGTGAGCGCCACCAGCCCGGCCTGGACCAGATCCTCCGGCTCGATGTCGGATCGGGCGGAGCCGTGCAGGTGCCAGGCCAGCTTCCTCACCATGGGGAAGAAGCGTTCCACGATCGCGCCTGTCGGATCGGCATAGGCCCGCGCGGTGGCGAATGACTGGTGATTGCTGATCATGCGGCAAGACTTTCGACAGAGTTGGAGGTCTGGTCCTGATTGAGGCCGTCCGCTTCGTCCCCGATCACCGCCAGCACTTCGATCGGCTGGGTCTGCGGCAGTTCGGAAATCGAGAGGACGAGGCATGTCGGTGCGCGCAGCCGCAGGAGGATGGCCATCGCCCTGCGGGTGGCCGGCTGCACGATGAGCGCCGGCGGGCAGGCCCCCGGCGGACGTTGCGCCACGAGTTGGGCGATGCGCTCGCCGATATTGCGCGCGAGTTCGGGTTCGATCACCGGCTGGCCGGTGGAGGGATCGCGCAGGCCCTGGAGGATCATGTCCTCCAGCCGGGCATCGAGCGTGATCACCGGCAGCGGCTGGTTGGGCGGGCAGACGCGCCCGACGATCAGCCCGCCGAGATCGGCGCGCACGATATCGATCAGCGCGTCATGGTCGAGCGTGTGCTGGATCGCGCCGCTGAGGCTGGCCAGGATCGGTAGCGGATGGCTGAGCGGGATGCCGTCCTTCAGCAGCGAGCGCAGCAGGCGGGTGAGCGCCGCCAGCGAGAGCGGCTGGGGATAGACCGTATCCACCAGTTGTGCGGCGTGTTCCTTGACCGATTGCAGCAGATCGTGGACCTGGTCCGGGCCGAGAAGCTGTTCGGGTTGGAGGCTGAGCAACTGATTGAGCTGGGTGGCGACCACCGTGCCCGCGTCGACGGTGAGATAGCCCTGCGCGATGGCATGGTCCTTCTGTGCGCGGTCGATCCACACCGCCGCGCAGCCGAAGCTGGGGTCGCGGGTCTGTTCGCCGAGCAAGGCGGTTTCGGGCAGCACTTCCCCGGCATCGATGGCCAGCACCTTGTCCGGCATGATGCTCGCGCCGCCCAGCGGCACGCCGCCGAGCAGGATGCGATAATCGTTGGGCGGCAGTTCGATGGCGTCGCGGATGCGGAACTGCGGGACGATGAAGCCCAGTTCCTGGCAGAGCTGCTTGCGCACCCCGGTGATCCGCGAAACCAGCGGGGATCCCTGACGCTCGTCGATCAGCGGGACCAGCCCGTAGCCGACTTCGAGCGTGACCAGCGTATGATCGCTTACGTCGTCGATGAGTATTCGCGACGGGTCCGCCTGGACGACCGGCTGGACCGGCGCTTCGGGCTGTTGCGCGCGCTTGTGCAGGTGCCACCAGACGCCGCCGGCGATTCCCGCCGCGGGCAGGAAGATCATCTGCGGCATGGCCGGGATCAGGCCGAGCACGAACAGGATGCCGGCCACCGGCAGCCAGGTGCGCGGATTGGCGAACTGGGCGCCGATCTGGCCGGAAAGGTCGCGGGTGTCGGACACGCGGGTCACGATCACGGCGGCGGCGATGGACAGCAGCAGCGCGGGCACCTGGGCGACCAGGGCATCGCCGACCGCCAGCGTGACATAGCGTTCCGCCGCCACCGAGGCGGTGAGCCCGTGGCTGATCATGCCGAGGCAGAAGCCCGCCACGACATTCAGCCCCAGAATGATCAGCGCGGCCAAGGCGTCGCCCTTCACGAACTTGCTGGCGCCGTCCATCGAGCCGTAGAAATCGGCTTCGGTGGCCACTTCGCGCCGGCGAGCCTTGGCTTCCTCGGCGGTCATCAGCCCGGCGGCGAGATCGGCGTCGATGGCCATCTGCTTGCCGGGCAGGGCGTCCAGGGTGAAGCGGGCGGACACTTCCGACACGCGCCCCGCGCCCTTGGTCACGACCATCAGGTTGATGACCATCAGGATGAAGAACACGAACAGGCCGACCGCGAAGTTGCCGCCGACCAGGAAGGCGCCGAACGCCTCGATCACATGGCCCGCCGCCGCGCCGCCTTCATGCCCGTGGACCAGCACGATGCGGGTGGACGCCACGTTCAGCGCCAGGCGCAGCAGGGTGGCGAACAGCAGGACGGAGGGGAAGGACGAGAAATCGAGCGGCTTCTGCGCGTTCATCGCCGCCATCAGCACGGCGACCGACAAGGCGATGTTGAGCACGAAGAACGTGTCCAGCAGCAAGGCCGGGATCGGCATGATCATCAGCAGGATGATCGTGAGAATTCCCAGCGGGAGCGCGAACGCGGCCGATTTCGGGATGGGCAGAGAACTCATAATCCGTATGCCTTGAGCTTGGAGTAGGCGGCCTTGACGTTATCGGGCAGCGTGGCGGGGTTCTCGCCGTTGCTGGCGAAGGTCTGGCGCAATGTGTCGACCATTGACCGGCGGCTCTGCGTCGAATGATCGCTCGCGGCCGCGCGGAATTCGCGGGCCAGCGGGCCGAGGTTTTCGATCGGGTTGGCCTGCTGCGGCGCCCCGGGCATCGTTGCCCCGGGCAGCGCTGTGCCGGCCATGGCGATGCCGCCGACGGGGTAGGAGGCGGAGGTGAAAGTGGTACCTTCTTCCGCCATCGCCTGTTGCAGCCGGTTGCGGAAGAAATCCATCACCTGCCCGAGCGAGCGCGGCGCGCCAGAAGCGTCGTAGAACACCGGGCGGTTGGCGGCGGCCTGCTTGGGAAACAGGGCGGCGGCCGGCGCATCCGGGTTCTGCTGCATCTGGGTCAGGAAACGGGCGGCGCCGTCGCTGCCGAGGAAATGGGCCATGTAGAGTTCGGCGAAATCCGGATCGCGGCCCAACGTGTCGCGCAGCACGGCCTTGTTGTCGTTGGCCAGCTCGGCGGCCATCAGCGAGGCGGCGTCGGGATCGTAGCGCAGCGCCATGATCTGGGCGCGCATGGCGGGATCGACGGTCTTGGAGCCGCCGCCGCTGTTGCGGATCGCGGCGTCGGCCCAGCCGAGGCCGTGGTTGGCGCCGTGGCGGTCGAGCGTTTCGAGCCAGGTGCTGCCGATGAATTGATAGAGGCCCGCCGCGCTGGAGGTTCCGGCGCGGGCCTGCGGGTCAAGCCGCGATTCCAGCTTGGCCTGCGCCAGCAGGTAATCGAAGTCGACGCCCGTGGCTTGCGCAGCACGAGCGATCGACAAACGCACATCCGGCGCTCCGACGGCTTGGACTTCGCTCAATTGCACCTCCGGTCAATTCGTACCGGAGATGGTTAAGCAAGCAGCGTGCCAGTTTATTCCTTACTGGCCGTGGGAAGCGGAAAAACGCGCGTATCCCGCGCGGGCGCCGTTCAGGCTGTAGACCGCCGGCGCGCCGGTCAGCGCTTCCAGGCGGGAGGAGACATTGGCCGCGATAAGGTTGCGAATCTGGCGGTTTACCTCGTTCAGGCGCTTGACCGCCTCGATCATCGAAAGGCACTCGTCGTCCAGATTGTCGTTGGAGGCGTTGCCCAGCCGGTCGCACAGGGCGCTCTTGTTCGTGGTGCAGCCCATGATCGCGTCGAGGTCCAGCCCGGCAAGCGCTTGCCGTTCTTCCTCCATCACGGCAAGCATTTGCCGCAGGACGTCCTTGATTTCGGCGGGGCTGGTCATTCCGGGCTCCTCCACAAGAATTTGGCGGCGATCATCGCATCGGCAATCCTCGCGGGGACCAGTGGATACGTGCCCTCCGCAATCGCCTGGCGCACCTGCGCCACGCGTTCGGTATCGATCGCCGGCGTCCGGTCGCCGCTCAGCAACTCGCTGCGCGCAATCTCGACATCCTTGTCACCGCCGCTCGCGACGGGGCTTGCGGGCCGCGCAGGCGTGGTGGAGGAGACCTTGCCGGTCGCTCGTGCCATGTGCGCAGACTGGATTTCGATAGGCCGCATCTTGCCGCTCCATACTATGCTCACATCGTAAGACGGCGGGGCGGGCCATAGTTTAAGGGCGCGGCGAATTTTTGCCGCGCGTCACGGCAAATCCATGCCGACCGCGCCGGGGCGCAGCACTTTGGCCTGCATATCGCTGGCCTTGCCCACGCGCACGCGGACCCATTGGCCCACCGCGCCGCTTTCCATCGCCTCGGCCGCTTGCGAAACGCTGAAGCCGGGGCCGTTGAGAGTGACGGTGACGGCATCCCCACGGCTGACGACCGGGGTGGCCGCCGGCCCGCCGGACATGCCGATAGTCCGCACGTAGATCTTCCATCCGCCCGCCTGGGGGCATTGGACAAGCACGGAATCCTGCCGGGTTCCGAACCAGGACAGCGCCAGCGGGGTGCCGCAGGCGGCCAGGCGCAGGCGCCGGTCGACGGGAATGAAGGTGGTCCCGGCTCCGGCCGGGCCGACGCCGAGGAAGGCGCCGACCTGCTGGTCGATGGCCTCGGGATTTTCGAAGCTCTGGGCATGGGCGGTGGTGGCGCAGGCGGCCAGAGCGGCCAGGGCGCAAGTAAAGCGGGCAATCATCGGTCTTCCTCCCGATTGCTGGGTTGGTCCGGCCCGGTGGTGGTTGGGGTGGCCGGTGGGGCGGTTCCACGCAAATTGCGTGCCACGATGCCGGGATCGGCATCGTAGGCCAGGAACGCCATGATTTCGGGGGCAGTCCCCTGTTCCACGATCAGGCGTGGCGAACGGCCCGCCTGGCGGGCCTGTTCGATCAGCTTCATGCCCTGGGCGATCGCGCCGGCTGCATCCTTGCCGTCATGGCGGACCATCACGGTCAGGCGCTGGCGGTCGTCCGCCGGCTGGCTGGCGAGCCAGGCGGCCAGCGGCATGGCGCCCTGGGCCGGGCGATAGATCGCGACCGGCTCGGCCGTGGCCACGCCCATTGCCTTCTCCTGCACCTGCGGGGCAGGCGTGGTGGCCTGCTTGTTCTGGAGCTGCTGCTGGGCGGTCGAAAGATCGGCCGCCGTCACCATGAACAGGATGATGGACAGATCGGCCAGCGTGGTCAGCCAGCCTTGCCCGCTGTTGATGATCATGCCGCCATCTGCTCCCTCGATCCGCCGGGGCGGATGCCCTCGCGCGCGAGTTCGATGGCCAGCCAGTCGATCAGCTTCTGCCGCTCGGCCTCCTCCTCGTCCGAGCGGCGCTGCACGAAGCGGGCCAGCGGGGCGAAGATCAGGTTGGCCAGCATCAGGCCATAGAAAGTGGTGACGATCGCGCCGGGGATGCTGTTCGACAGCATCCCGCCGGGCGTGGCGTCGGCGGTGAGCTGGCTCAGCGCGATCAGCGTGCCGGCCAGGCCGAAGACCGGCCCCATCTCCGCCGCCTGGCTGAGCGTGGCCACGGTCGTCTCGCTGCGCTTGAGGCGGCCGTCTTTGTGCGCCTGGTGCTTGGTCAGCAGCGCCGCGACCGAGCGATGCTCGATCAGGGCGTCGGTCATCTCGTCGAACTCGCGGTCGCCGAAATGGCGCGGTTCCGTGCGCAACAGCCCGTCGCGATGGATCTGCTGGACCTGCACCGCCAGTTCGGCCCGGGCTTTGGCGGCGTCGAACCGGGGGCGGACGGTCCCAACCAGCGAGCGGACCGTGATGCCGCTGGCGTGCAGGCCGCACCGCAGCACCGTGGCCAGCAGCGTGCCGCCGACGACAATGGCCGCGGAAGGTCCGTCGATCAGGTGCATGAAGTTCATCACGGGATATCCTTTCGCACCCCAGAACGGCCGCTTCGCCGCTTTTTC
>Ga0116180_1003433_pt1 | contig 11945 bp, 12 predicted proteins | sample AD_UKC073_MetaG_FD_89804 | JGI IMG/M metagenome (GOLD analysis project Ga0116180, IMG submission 89804) | Active sludge microbial communities of municipal wastewater-treating anaerobic digesters from USA - AD_UKC073_MetaG | ecosystem: Engineered > Bioreactor > Anaerobic > Digestate | place: USA... | reverse complement strand
GATCACGGGCGCTGTCGTCGGTGTCCATCCGGAACACGGTCGAGGCACGACGCGACGCTGTGGCCGTCTTGCCGCACGACTTCGGACCCTCGATCAGGACGGCTCCCGCGGACTCCATGCGTTTAGCCAGTTCGCCATCCGCGATGCGGGACCGATACTCGACCACGGTGGCCTCCTCGGTAAGTCCGATACCAGCTAACCCGTGAATCCTATACCGCGTATTCCGCAAATCCTATACTGCAGAGTCGTCGGCGGCGGCAGACCTCGCGGCGGCCAGCGTTGTGGTGACAGTCGGTTGGCCGCCGTGGTCATGCCCACCGCGTCACCCGGAGCCCGTCTGGCGTGACGCCGCGAGCAACACCGCCATGACGGCTTGGGGAACCGCTGACCGGCGGGATGTGGTGGAGCCAAGGGGACTCGAACCCCTAACCCCCTGCTTGCAAGGCCCGCAGCCGCAACCCCATGCCGCGATCAGGCCGACAGGCACATGGGCTAGTCTGTGTCGTGACATATGATGTCGCGACACAGACTGGAGTGGGTATGGGTACGGTTCGGCGGGTTGGTGTGGTGAGCACCGGCATGGTGAAGGTGCGTCCCGAGCACATCGAGGCGACGTGGAAGCCGATGATGCTGTGGATGGCGACGTCCCGGCAGTGGACGGCGCCGCTGCCGATCCAGGCGTTCGTCATCGAGCACGACGACGGCCTCGTCCTGTTCGACACCGGGCAGGACCGCGCGTCGGTGACCGACCCGGGCTACTTCCCGGGCGGGGTGGTCGGCGCGATGTACCGCCGGACCGCGCAGGCGGACATCCCGGCCGACCAGACCCTGACCGCGGGGTTGGAACGACTGGGGTATGCCGCCAGCGACGTGACGACCGTCGTGATCTCGCACCTTCACCAGGACCACATCGGCGGGCTGAGCGAAGTGCCGCAGGCAAGGATCCTCATCGACCCGGCCGAGTGGGCCACCGTCCACGCCAAAGGCGCCGAGCTGTCCGGCATCATGGCGCGCCACATCGAGGCCCCGGGCCGCCGCTGGGAGCCGGTGGCCTACGACGGCACGGGCACGGGGCTGTCGCCCTTCACGGAGTCCTTCGACCTGTTCGGCGACGGCACGATGGTCGTCGTCCGGACGCCGGGTCACACGCCGGGCTCGCTGTCCCTCGTGGTGCGCCGGGACGGGTGGGCGTCGCTGGCGCTCGTCGGAGACCTGACCTACTCGTGCGAGCTGCTCGACAGGGGCGCCATCCCCGGCGCGGGAGAGAAGGACGAGCTGCGGCGCAGCAGCGACTCGGTGCTCGCTCTCCAGCGCAACCTCCCCGGCTTGGCCGTGCTGGCGGCGCACGACCCGAGCGCCGGTGCACACCTGGCTCGCGCCATCGCCGGGTAGCCGCAGTGGCGTCCGGCGGCGGCCCTGAGACGATGGGTCTATGAGGACCGCTGAACAGCTGCGCTACCTCGTCCTCGCGGCCCAGCTCGAGGGACGTCGCCAGTGGTCACGGGCGTTGCGGCCGCTTGGGCTGACCCCGTCGCAGGCCGAGGTCCTGCGGGTGCTGCAGGACTACGGCCCGGCGTCGGTGGGTTCCGTCGGAGCCTTGCTGGTGTGTGAGAGCGGGACCAACCCGAGCCGCCTCGTCGACCGACTGGTCGACGCCGGTCTCGTGCATCGCCGCGCGGACGAAGGCGACGCACGGGCCGTCGTGCTCTCGCTGACTCCCGAGGGGCTCAGCCACGCCAGTCGGGTTCAGGAGTTGGAGTCGGCGATGTACGAACACCTCGACCAGGTCGCCGGACCGGATGCCGACGCCGCGATCCGCTTCCTGCGGGGCTACGTCGAGGACACCCCCGTCGGGCAGTCCTTTCACCGACGGGAAGTGCAAATCTCGGGGACCGCGCGGGGCACCTCACAAGGTGTAGAGCCGGGCTAGGGGATTCCACGTGCTGGGGGGCGCACTCAGCGGCTCCCCGTCCAGGGTTACTCGCGCCCCGGCCGCGTCGACGTCCACCGTGCCCGTCCGGCGGTTGCGGACCATGTCGGCCAGCCCGATCCCCCGGCATCCGGCGACCGCGACCCGACGACGCGAGGTCGGCAGCCGATCCTCGTCGGCGTCTCGGCAGGATTTCGACACGAAGGCCACGGCGAGATCAGCCGGCGCCGCACCGTGCCCACCGAAGAGCGGCCCGTAACCCAAGGGCTGTGCGCTGTCGACTGTCGCGTTCGGGTCGCCGGTCATACCCCAGGCAGGGAAGCCCGCCTTGAGGACCTGGCGCGGTTTGACACCGAAGTAGGCGGGGTCCCATAGGACGATGTCGGCCAGCTTCCCCACCTCGAGAGAACCGATCTCATGCGCCATCCCGTGGGCAATGGCGGGGTTGATGGTCAGCTTCGCGAGGTATCGCAGGACTCGCTCGTTGTCGTCGACTCCGGGGTCGCTCAGCCCACTGGCGACCAGCCGCGCCTTCATGACAGCGGCCGTCGCGAAGGTGCGGGCCACGGTCTCCCCGGCGCGCCCCATGCCCTGGGCGTCCGAGGACATGATCGGGATGACCCCGCGGTCGTGCAGCACGTCCTCGGCGGCCATTGTCGCCGCCCTGATCCGGTGATCGGCCAGCGCCCGATCCCACGGCTGGTCGAGGTTCAACCCGTGGGCGAGCACGATCATGGCCAGGTGTTCCTCGGTGGCGTCCCTGCCGTAGGGCATCGTGGGGTTGGTCGACGAGCCGATGACGTGAGGGATTCCGGCCAGGGTGAGCAGGTCTGGGGCGTGGCCGCCGCCGCACCCCTCGACGTGGAAGGCGTGGATGGTTCGGCCATCGAGGACGGCCACGGTCTCGCGGACGAAGAGGGCCTCGTTGAGTCCGTCGGAGTGGACGGCGACCTGGACATCGTGATCCTCGGAGACACGCAGGGCCGTGTCGAGTGCGCGCGGATGGGCGCCCAGGTCCTCGTGCACCTTGAACCCGACGACGCCCGCACGCACGAGCGCCTCGACGTGCGTCTCGGGCGTCGAGGACGAGCCCCGACCGAGGAAGCCGACGTTCATGGGCCAGGCGTCCATGGCCGACCAGGCTCGGTGCACGCCATACCGGTCAGAGACCCCGACCCCCCACATCGGGCCATACTCCTGGCCGAGGATGGTCGTGACTCCGCTCGCGAGCGCCGCCTCCATGATCCGCGGCGAGAGCAGGTGCACGTGCGTGTCGATGGCCCCCGCGGTCGCGATCAGACCCTCCCCGCTGACCACTGCCGTCCCCGTGCCGACGACGACGTCGATGTCATCCATCGTGTCCGGGTTGCCGGCTCGGCCGAACGCCACGATGCGCCCTTCCCGGATGCCGATCGACCCCTTGGTGACCCCGAGGACGGGGTCGAGGACGACGACATTGGAGATAACCAGGTCGCAGCTCGCCGAGGGTGGGACGGCCTGCAGCCCCATCCCGTCCCGCGCGGTCTTGCCGAACCCGACGAGGAACTCGTCCCCCCGGCGCTGGGCGTCGGCCTCGACCCTGACGACGAGGCCGGTGTCGCCGAGGACGATGCGGTCACCCGTCGTCGGTCCGTGGCTCGCGGCGTACGCCGTCGCGTCGGCCTCGCGGTCACTCACGGTGCCTCCCCGGGTGAGACGCTGAGGTAGCCGAGCGCGCTCGCGCGCGCCATCGCCCCGTCCTCTGCCCCCGGCGCGTCCAATGGCCCGTCGACCAGGCCCGCAAAGCCGACCGCCACACGGCGGCCGGCGATCGGGACCAGCCCCACGGTGAGCACGGTCCCAGGCTCGAAGCGGACTCCCATCCCCGCGGGGACGTCGAGGTGCATGCCGTATGCCGCCCGTCGGTCGAACCGAAGGGCGGCGTTGGCTTCGAAGAAGTGCCAGTGCGAGGTCACCGTCACGGCGACCGCGGCGGTGTTCCGGACGGCGATCTCGACCGGTGACGGGCCGACCCGATCGGTGACCGGCGCGGGGAGGACGGCGCCCGGCCGCGCTGCGTCGGGGGCACCACGGCCACCGAGGGTGCCGAACGGATCGGGCACGATGACCAGACGGGTGCCGTCGTCGAAGACCGCCTCGACGGTGACCGAGGGGACGATGTCGACCACCCCGGGGAGGACATCGTCCTCGGTCAGGACCGACTGCGCGGCGCGGACCACGTCGGCGTGCCGCAGCCCGTCGCGGGCCCGCTCGATGACCTCGTCGCAGATGAGCGCGATCGCCTCAGGCACGTTGAGCCTCAGCCCGCGCTCGTGGCGGCGCCGGGCCACCGCGGCCGCGCCGGCCAGCACGAGACGGTCCCGCTCAGCAGGGGTCAATCTCATACGTCAGCCCTTCGGCGGAGCGCTCGCTCAGACGCCATATGTCTCGCCTCCCATCAAAGACCGATGTTAAGGGCGTGCCGCGGGTTCCTGCTGGGTGATGCAGTGGACGCCGCCACCACGGGAGAAGATGGTCCGGGAATCCACGAGGACGACCTCCCGGTCGGGGTACACCGCGGCGAGGATCTCGCGCGCCACCTCGTCGTGAGGGTCGTCGAACGCGCAGAGGACGACGCCACCGTTGCAGACGTAGTGGTTGATGTACGAGTAGTCGACCCAGCCGTGCTCATCGCGCATCACCGTCGGCGCAGGTACCGGGATGACCCGCCACCGACCACACTCCTCGAGGGTGCGAATCACCTCGGCGCTGACGGCATGGTCGGGATGGGCGGGGTCGCGCTGGTCGTGCACCAGGACGACGTCCGGACCGGCGAACGCCGCGACGATGTCCACGTGTCCACGCGTGCCGAACGTCCCGTAGTCGCGCGTGAGGCCGCGCTCGATCCAGACGACGTCCCGCGCACCGATGGTTCGTGCCAGCTCCTCCTCCACCTGAGCAGCCGTCCAGCCCGGGTTGCGACCCGGATCGAGCTGGACGGTTCGGGTGACGAGCACGGTGCCTCGGCCGTCGACGTGGATGCCGCCGCCCTCGTTGACCAACGCCGAGGTGACCACGGGCACGTCGGCCGCGGCGGCGACCACCCCACCCACCCGGGCGTCGTTGTCCCAGCGCGCCCACTCCTGGGCGCCCCACCCGTTGAAGACCCAGCTGACGGCGGCCAGCGATCCATCACCGTCCCGCACGAACGTCGGGCCCATGTCACGCATCCAAGCGTCATCCAACGGGGCAACGAGGACGTCGACCCCGGCCGGTAGGACGTCGCGGACCGTATCGACGTCGGCGGGGTCCACGACCATCGTCACCGGTTCGAACCGCGCGACGGCTCGAGCCACGTCGGCCCATGCCTTCCGCACGTCTGCCAGGCCCGCGTCGTCGAGGTCGGTCGAGATCGGGCCGGCGGGCGGCCAGGCCATCCAGGTGCGGGTATGCGGCTCCCACTCCGGCGGCATCGTCCAGGTACTCACGACGTCTCTCCCTTGCGGGCGCGGGGCGCCTGGGCCCTCGGACGGAGGGCAATGAGCGCCAGATAGACCGCCCCCGCGGCGACCGCGGAGGTGAGAACGCTGACATCGACACCGCCGACCCGGCTGGCGATCGGCCCGCTGTAGGTCTCGGTGGAGTTCGACAGGACGCCGACGACACTGCCGACGGCCCACGCCGCGACGGCATCGAGGTTCCAGCCGCGCCAGTACCAGTAGGAGCCACCGTGCGCGCGCCGGTTGAACACCTGCAGCGAGTCCTGGTCAAAGCGCCCCTTGGTCCGGGTGTAGCCGATCATCGTCACGACCGCCCACGGCGTGGCCAGCGAAGTGAGGAGGAGGACGTAGAAGGTGACGGACTCCTCGGCCGCCCAGACGAACCGGCCCAGGAACACCAGCGCGAGCGCGATCGCCGTCACGACGAAGGTCGCCTGGGTGCGCGTGAGTCGCGGCAGGATCGCGTCGAGGTCCAGGCCCATGCTGTAGAGGTTGACCCCACCCTGCCCGAGGCTGCCGATAACGCCGGTCGCCAGGATGGGCAGGACGAGCCAGCTCGGGCTGGCGGCGGTGAAGCCCGCAACGAAGCTGGACTCGTCGAAGGCGGCGACCGAGATGAACGCCCCGAAGAGCGTCGGCACGGCCAGGCCGACGAACAGGCCGGTGAAGGTCGCACCAAGCAGCGGCCCGGGCCGATGCCGTCGTGGAGAGATGTACCGCGTCCAGTCGCCGATGAGCGTTACGTAGGAGATGGGGCCGGCCACGCCGGCGGTCAGCGCTGCGAGCAGCCACGTCGGCCAGAACTCGCCGAGCGCGTACTGGTGCGGCGTCCCCGGGTACGAGGCGTCGAAGTCGGGAGCGAAGGCGATGAGTGACAGCACGACGGTGGCCCCGACCACCACGACGATCACCTTGTTGAGGCGGACCAGCCAGCGGAAACCGTAGACCGCCACGACCGCGACCAGGGCCGCGATGACCGCGTAACCGGCGGCCAGCTCGAGATCGGTCTCCCGCGTGCCCGTCATACGAACCAGACTGGCGACGACCGCCTCGCCGCCGGTCCACACGGTCAGGGCGATGTATCCCAGGCACAGCAAAATGCCGATGACCGAGGCGACGAGCCGCCCGCGGACTCCGAAGTAGGCGCCGCTGGACACCGAGTTGTTCGTCGCCGCCCGGTAGCCCAGCAAGGCCATCGGCATCACGGCCAGGCTGCCGACGAAGGTGCCGACCAGAATCGCGCTGACCGCCTGCCACCAGCTGAGGCCGTAGAGAATGGCCAGCCATCCGAAAACGATGACGGACAGGGCGAGATTGCCTCCCCAGAGGATCCCGATGACATCCCGCGGTCGGGCGGTCCGCTCGGCATCGGGGATGGTGTCGACGCCGTGCTGCTCGATGCCGAAGTCGTCGGTGGCCATCGGCACTGGCGCCTCGGCTGGGGCTGATCTGCTCATGGTGCCTCCACTCTCGGTTGAGGCACGCTAGCGCATGTTTGAACGCCGGTCTAGAGTGCGATTCCAACCTTCGGGGAAGTTCAGCCTTGGCGTTAGTCTTCGGATATGAGCGCGCGGGAGACGTCGGCAGGCGTGGCGAAGGTCGGCGCCCGAGACCGAGTTCTGCGAGCGGCCCTGGCGGCCTTCGAGGAGAAGAGTCCCGATCGGGTGCGCGTGCAGGACATCGCGAGCCGAGCGGGAATGAGCAGTGGCCATGTCCTCTACTACTTCCGCGACCGCGACCGGATCCTCATCAGCACACTTCTCCTGAGCGAGGAAAGTCTCGCCGAGCGCCGCGACCGTGCCGTACGCCGCGCACCCGATGCCGATGTCGCGCTGGATCAGCTCACAAGGCTCTACCTGCCGACCGGACCCCGCGACGTGCGCTGGGCGTTGTGGGCACAGGTGTTCGCCCGTCCGCCGGAAGATCGTACGATGCGGGATCGACTGCAGGAACTGGCGGATGCGTGGACCTTGTGCATCGCCACCCTGCTCCAGCCGACGAGTCCGCAGGCAAGCCTCGCTGTAGCGAGCATGTACTGCCATCTGATGGACGGTCTGGCCATGGAGGTGCTCCTAGGAGCCTCAGGGCACGGCCGGTCGTGGGCCGTTCGAGAGGCCGCCGCGGGCCTCACGGCGCTGGCCCGCTAGCCCAGCTTCTCACTCTTGGGAGTGCCATGTCTCGTGGACGTGGGCTTGTGGGCGCCGCCAATTCGTCTACCGGATGAGGTCATCGGTCAGCCTCGGCTGTGGTCGATCCAGGTCAGTTCCCGCTTGCGCATGGGCCAGATGGGCTCGACGGCGGCGTTGTCAGGCCCTTCCACGGAGGCGGACCTCGGGATCATTGGCCCACTTGACTCGACGGGCCCCCGCCAGCTGCCATGTGGGCGCCGTCGACCCGATTTCGTCGGCGACGACACCCTGACCGTGAGGGTGACCGGGAATGGCAGCTCGACGCCGACCTGCCCGACGGCGGCCCGGCGGGTGAGGTGCAATGCTCGCGCACGACGTTGGCAGCGAGTCAGCCGGACGCGTTCGACCCTTACCCGGTACCCACGAAAGCCCCTGAGGGGTCCCGCCTGCCTTCCCCCACGATTCCCCCATGGGAGACGTCAGGGCGTACCAGACCACGAGGCACATGTGTTAGCAGGCTCTGACCTGGGCAAACGTGGTGGAGCCAACGGGACTCGAACCCGTAACCCCCTGCATGCAAACGGATGCCATCGGTGAAGGTCGGCGCAGCACCGAGTGGGCCTTTGTGCTGGGAGACCCGGTTAGGCCCGAGGCGGCGCGAGGAGTGGTCCCACGGCCGACTGAGTCAGGCGCCAGACGGCCTGGGCGTCACCGGCCGCGGAGCCGAGCGCGCGCGTGACCGGCGCCTGACCGATGGCGAGATAGCGGTGGGTCATCGAGGTCTGCCGCACCTGGTCGACGACCCGTGCCACGTCGAGCGCCGACTCCTCGACAGTGATCGCCTGAGTCGCGATCATCGCTTCCAGCTGCGTCCGTCGCTCCGGGTGGGGGTCCCCGAGGAGCACCTTGGTGCGCACCAGACCCGGCATGTAGGTGTTGACGAGCAAGGGCACCTGCGCGGCATACGTGCGGGCCCAGACCTGCCAGGCCCACTGCCAGCGGCCGACGGCGGCCATCGCGGCATACCCGGTTGTGAAGTCGGCGTCCGGGGTGTCGAAACGGTCGAGGGCCTGCCCGACGACGCCGAGGATCTGCGCCCCAGGGGTGCGGCGCAGCAGGCCCTCCAGGCCCACGGTGAGCAGGACGCGGGTATGCAGCCCGATGGCGAGGTTCGCCTCATGACCTTCGGGGGTCAGGGTGTGCTCGTGAGCAATGACATTGGCGTTGAGTGGCAACAGGTCGAGGCGATCGACACGGCTTCGGATCTGGGCGATCGCGTCGGCGGTGGCATGCAGCGAGGTGAGATCGGCGGGGACGGCCAGGGCGGCATCCGGGCGTCCCGCGTCGTTGATGATCCGGGCGACGGCGGCGGCGCACCGGTCCGGGTTTCGCGACACAACCACAACACGCCAGCCACGCCGAGCCAGCTCCGAGGCGGACGCGAGCCCGATCCCGTCGGTCGCGCCCGTGATGACGGCAACCCGGCCGTCGGCGTCGGTCACGAGGCCGCGGCCTTGAGCTGTTCGACGGCGCCGGCCCAGTCCTCGACGTGGTGGGCGGCGACGAGCTGGCCGTCCTCGATGGTGTGGATGTCGATGGTCATCGTCGTGAACGAGCCGCCGTTGTGCGCGACGCCGCGGAAGTCACCCGCGGGGGTGGCGGTGATCTGGCTGCGGACGACGACCTTGCCGGCGTCGAAGGCCGGGATGACCTCGACGACCCTCCACTCCAGCGAGGTGAAGGCCTTACCGAACATCTGGACCTGAGCGATGAAGGCATCACGGTCCTTGCCGGGGTCGGTCTCGGAGGCGTGCGAGCGCCACGTGGGGGCGAGCGCCGCGGTCAGCAGCGAGGCGACGTCCTTGGTTGCGGGCTGGTCGAGGGCGTCGTAGAAGGCCTTGACCTTCGCTTTCCCGTCGGACATGAGAAGTCTCCTTTGGTGTGCGATGGCAACTGGGGCTAGCGGCGCTGGCTTGCCGGGCCGCTGATGATCGGGGTTCGGTTGGTGACGGTGGGCGCGGTGACGCAGTCCAGGACGTATGCCGCGACGTCGGCGCGGGTGATCCAGGCATTGAAGGCGAACCGGTCCACGAGGCGCACGCCCCCGGTGCTTGGGCCGTCGGTCAGCCCGGTCGGGCGCACGCAGCACCAGTCGAGGCCGGAGGCGGCATACACCGGCTCCATCCGCTCGAGGTCGGCATAGAACGCGCCGACGTTGGTGAACCGGATGAGCGCGCGCATGAAGGGGTTGAGCCCGGGGCGCGAGTTGCCGACCCCCGCGGCACTGACCGCGGCGACCCGGTGCACGCCATGGGTGTGCATGCCGGCCACGATGTGGCCGGAGACCCGCGAGGTGAGGTCTGGGGGTGAGGCGAGCGGCCCTCGGAGCGAGGTCTCCTTCGCCCGGCGCAGGCCCAGGGCGGAGGCGACCGCGTCGTGGCCCGCGATGACGTCGGACACGAAGGTCGGGTCCTCGATGTCGCCCACGGCAACGCGGACGCTGCCCGGTATGGAGACCTCGCGCCGGGTCACGGCGGTGACCTCGTGGCCGGCAGCGGCCCCTTGGGCGACGATCTGGGACCCAACCCCGCCGGTGGCGCCGAAGACGACGAGCTTCACGCCGCGGTCTTCCCTGCTGCTGGGAGGAGGCGCAACCAGACGCGCGTCGAGGGCTTGGTGAGAAGCCAGAGCGCTGCGAGGTCGCCGACGGCCTGGAGTGCCGGGACGACCCGGCCCGAGGCCGAGCCGTTCGGCCCCCCGAACACGTGCGGGGTCGGCGAGAGGAACGCCGCCGTCACGGCGTCCCCATGGTCGACCATCGACACGACGAGGAACACCACACCCGCGACGAAGGGGAGCAGACCACGCCGCTTCCACAGCAGCCACGCCACCGGGATCGCCGTCACCGCGACGACGATGTCGAGGATCGCGGGGTACATCCAGGCCGAGTCGTCCCGGCCGGCGGCCACGTCCTGGATCAGCGGGATCGCGACAAGCCGCGGCAGCTGGAGCAAGCACCAGATGACGAGGAAGGTCAGCACGCCGCGGGGTCGGCGCGTCGAGGCGGCGGTGGTCATGGGAGCCTTTCGGGGTTGCGGCAGTCTTGTCGTCGCGCCGTCAGCTGAAGCAGAATGTGTGCGCGCGCAACAAGATAGATGCTTACGCACCCATCTGCAAGGAGGCATCGTGGACCCGTCGTTCTCCGCGGCCGAGCTCGACGCCTGGGGCGGCCTACTTCGCACCCACGCCGTGCTCGACCAGGTGATGGACGCCGACCTGCGGAAGCACGACGGGCTGCGGCACGTCGAGTTCGAGGTGTTGCTGCGCTTGACCTATGCCCCTGGCACTCGGATGCGGATCCAGGAACTCGCCGACGCCAGCCTGCTCAGCCGCTCCGGCACGAGCCGCCTAGTCGACCGCCTCGAGACGGCCGGCCTCGTCACCCGTGAGGCTGCCACCGAGGACGGGCGGGGAGCGTATGCCGTGCTCACCGGGGCCGGCCGCGACACCTTTGAACGGATCAAGCCCCGCCACATCGCCTTGGTCCGCGAGCGCTTCCTCGACCGGCTCACCCCAGAGGACATCGCGGCGCTCGGGCGGATCTGGGCCAAGGTGACCTGGCCATAACTACCGATTCTGAGGACTTCGCTGCCAGTTTCCTCCGGCAGCAGGGACCGAACGACGCCATGTTCATGGGTGACCTTGGCCCGCGACGCCCTCCGGGTGTTACCGATATGCGGATCGGACGCCTGCAGTCAGGCGCCGGCCTCGTCCTGCGGCTGTTGGACGGCATACAGCCGACTGAATGCATCGGCGAGGGCGGGCAGGTCGACTCGCGGGATCTGATCGAGGAAGGCGCCCGCACGCCGTTGACGTGGGTCGCGGCCATGGCGTCACAGAGCTGCGCGCCGGAGGGCGTGAGTTGGGCGAGAACTTCGCGCTTGTCGCTGGACCCGCGCACGCGCCGCACCAGCCCACGCTTCTCGAGATCATTGGCCCACTTGACTCGACGGGCCCCCGCCAGCTGCCATGTGGGCGCCGTCGACCCGATTCGTCGCCGACGACATCCTGACCGGGAATGGCAGCTCGAGGCCGACCTGCCCGACGGCGCCCCGGCGGGTGAGGTGCATGCTCGGGCACGACGTTGGCAGCGAGTCTGCCGGACGCGTTCGAGCCTTACCCGGTACCCAAGAAACCCTGAGGGGGCCCGCCTGCCCTTCCCCCACGATTCCCCCATGGGAGACGTCAGGGCGTACCAGACCGCCAGGCACATGAGTTCGCGCGGGGCTCTGACCTGCGCAAACGTGGTGGAGCCAAGGGGACTCGAACCCCTAACCCCCTGCTTGCAAAGCAGGTGCGCTACCAATTGCGCCATGGCCCCGCGACGGCATACCGGGGTCTGCTCGG
>Ga0116180_1003428_pt1 | contig 11955 bp, 13 predicted proteins | sample AD_UKC073_MetaG_FD_89804 | JGI IMG/M metagenome (GOLD analysis project Ga0116180, IMG submission 89804) | Active sludge microbial communities of municipal wastewater-treating anaerobic digesters from USA - AD_UKC073_MetaG | ecosystem: Engineered > Bioreactor > Anaerobic > Digestate | place: USA... | reverse complement strand
TCGCAACACAAAAGCCATCCCCAATTGATAAAAAGGAGGTGATGTGACAAAAATTGTTTGAGTTAAATAAAGTTGTTACAATTGGAAGAAGCAAGATAAGATTAGTTCAGGTGAATTGCTTCTTAAAAAGCTGGAGATGACTAATTTTTAATTAATTGGAGGGTTAAAAAATGAGATTTGGCAAAAAGTTACTTTTAGCTTTAACGGTAGTTTTGTTATCCACTCTTCTTCTGGGAGTTGGTTTAGCCCAAGAAGAAGAGGTTAACGTATGGGTAGTGGTGCATGGAGGGATAGCCGATCCTTTTTGGAAACGGGTAGAAAAGGGAGTAATGGATGCGGCTACCAACCATTCTGATCTGGAAGTCACCTACACTGGCCCCTCGGAATACAATTTCACCGAGTTTATAGCTGATATTGAGGCTGCTGTTGCCAGTAAACCAGATGTCTTAGTGTGCACCTTAACCGAACCTGACGCAATGGATGAGGTATTACGTACTGCTATCGCTGACGGACTCCCGGTAATTGCCATTAATGCTCCTGACTTACGCGAACCACCGGAAAACCGGATCCCGGTCTTAACCTATGTGGGAGAAGATTCTTACCATATAGGAGTGGTAGCAGCTGAAGAAACCCTAAAACGATTTACCCCCAAGCGAGCACTGTTTGTCAACCACCATCCCGGAGCTCGTAATATCGAATTGAGAGGTCAGGGATTCATTGACACGCTGGGGAAAAATGATATTCCGGCCGAAGCACTTGATATTACAGCCGATGCCGTTCAAGGAGCTGAAATTACCTTAGCTTACCTCGTCGCTCATCCCGACACCGAGGTTATCTTTAGCACTAATACTCTCCGCACTGAAGCTATTGTAACTCGACTTCTAGATGAAGGAATAGATGTAGGAAATGAAGTAAAAATTGCCTCCATGGATATGTCTGAAAAAGTTCTGGAGTATATTCAGGAAGGACAGGTAATGTTCACCCTTGACCAGCAGCAATATTTGCAAGGTTATTTAGGAGTAGAATTTGCTTACCTTCATGCTAAATATGGTTTTACTCCTCCACCAGCACCAGTTTCTACCGGACCAGGAGTTATTACTGCTGAGAATGTGCCTCAACTAATGGAGTTATCAAAACAAGGTTATCGGTAAGAGACCTAAGTGGCGTGGCGGGATCATCTGGTCCCGCCCAATCTGGCTAGGAGGTAACTACAATGTTAATTATACAAAACCAGGAAATAGCACATCATCAAAATGAAGGCATCCGTTCTAAATGGACTTTTGAAGAATTGAGGAAAATTCCAGAATTCGGGGCATTAATAGCCTTTTTAGCCCTTTTTATTTTTTTTGCCATTTGTGCTCCTCGATTTTTTTCTCTTCGAAACATCACTTCTCTTTTAACCATTATAGCTGAATTAGGTATTATGACAGTCGGTATATCTTTCTTAATGATTGGAGGAGAAATAGATCTTTCCGTCAGTAGTGCATACGCCACAGCTGGTTTTGTCTTTGTTACTTTAGCTAACATTTTCACCTTCCCTCTCGGTTCCCTGTTAGCCTTCATCGTTGCCTTGTTGGTTTCCCTATTAATAGGATTTGTCAACAGTCGAGTAGTATTGAGAGGAGGTATTCCTTCTTTTATTGCTACCCTGGGGATGATGATGTTCTTGCGGGGGATTCTTCTGGGAATCACTGGCGGACGCTCTATTTCCTATGCTGGAGATAGCTTGGTTCCCAGCTTGTTAACCGGAATTATGGCCTATAGATTTAGACCATCCCATTTCTGGTTTATAGCTATAGTAGTCGTTTTTTCCTTTATTCTCAATCACACCGTATTTGGTAACCGGGTATTTGCCACGGGGGGAAAGAAATTAGCTGCCTATACTATGGGAGTTAATGTAAACCAGGTAAAAACTGCCTGCTTTATGATTTCATCTGTCTTAGCCGGTTTATCAGGGGTGATTGCCATTAGCCGATTTAGCTTGGCTAACGTCTCTTTTGGCCAGGGGATGGAGCTGGAAGCAATCGCAGCTTCAGTAATTGGAGGTACTCTTATGACCGGAGGCTATGGTTCAATCATAGGAGCAGCTTTAGGTGCAGGCATTATGGGGATGGTGCGAACTGGTTTAGTTATGGCAGGTGTCCCCAGCTATTGGTACAACGCCTTTGTGGGAATAATTTTGGTTATAGCCGCCGTGGTAAATTTAAAGCTGAGAAGTACCATTCTGGGAGAATAAAGAGGTGGAGAGATGAATCCGAAACAGCCATTAGTAAGAATGGAGAATATTCAAAAAAAGTTTGGAAAGGTTAGAGCCCTAAAGGGGGTAGACTTTGAGGTTTACGACCAGGAAGTAGTAGGACTTTTAGGAGACAATGGAGCGGGTAAATCTACTTTAATTAAGATCCTGTCCGGAGTCTATCGGCCCGATGGGGGAACTATATATTTCCAGGGTGAGAAAGTAGATATCAATTCCCCTGAGGAAGCCCGCAAACTGGGGATTGAAACTGTTCACCAGGACCTCTCCTTGATAGAGAAAATGAGTGTGGCTCGAAACTTTTTCCTGGGCAAAGAACCTACCAAAAAAATAGGCCCTCTGGAAATCCTGGATTTAAAAAAGATGAATCGTGAGTGTATGATTGGTCTTAAACAGATAGGAATTGAGCTTCGCTCTCCCACCGAATTCGTTTCAACTCTCTCTGGAGGCGAAAGACAAGCCATTGCCATTGGCAGAGCGGCTTATTTTGGAGCCAGAATTCTTATTCTGGACGAACCCCTACGTAATCTATCTATTCGGGAACAACGAAACACATTAAATCATATTCAAGAAGCCAGGAATAAAGGGTCTTCGGTCATTTTTATTACTCACAATGTTCATCACGTATGTCCAGTGGCCGACCGAATAGTGCTGTTAGAAAATGGGGAAAAGCTAGGAGAGGTAAAAGCAGGAGAACTGACCCCGGAAGAGATTGCCGAATGCATTGCTACTGGCCAGATGATAAAAGTTAACTAAAAAGAAGAGCAAAGGATCAAGGATACAGTAAGCGTCATAGTAAAAGCAGTGCCGTTTCACTACTTTACTGCTTCCTTAACTTATAATTTTTGAGTAACTTTTATAGAGTTAATGTTCCTTTTCATCCACTTCAATGCTTTCTGGCCAATATTCTACCCTTCCCGTGGGGATACCCACAGCAGTGAACGCTTTGAACCCATACTTATTACTTTGCTATAGTAAAGTAAGATGGAAAATAGCAAATTTCTCCCTTGTATTATCAAAAGTGACACCCTATTCTTTATTTTTGAGATATAATAATTTTCTATTATTAGGAAAAATTCAGAAAATGCGATAGGTGAACAGGTTATATGGAAGAGGATATAGAAGAATACTCCACAGAACGAAAAGATACACTCTCAAAGTTTAGAGAAGGGATGATTGCTTCTCTCCCTATTTTTATTGGATACATACCAGTCGCAGTGACTTTTGGGTTATTAGCAAAATCAACAGGCCTGACTCTCCTGGAAACATTTCTTTTTTCTGCCTTAGTATTTGCCGGTGCCAGTCAGTTTATGGCTCTGCAGCTTATCCAAGGAGGTGCAGAGCCAATCCAAATCATTGTAGCAACCTTCATTATGAACTTCCGCCATTTTCTTATGAGTTCACATCTATCTGCTATTTTGCCCGCAAAAGAAAAGCCATGGCTTCTTCCATTTTTAAGCTTTGGCATAACTGATGAGTCTTTCGCATATCTTTCTACCTCTCATGCCTCTAAAGAAGTCGATTTTATCCTAGGCCTTGAATATTCAGCTTATGTAAGCTGGGTGGGAGGAACTGTCACCGGTTATTTATTTGGTAATATACTACCTCCTATCCTTCAAGCCAGTATGGGATTGGCACTTTACACTCTTTTCATCGCTCTTCTCGTTCCTGAAGCTAAAAGATCTCTCTCGGTGGCAATAACTGCTGTAATAGGAGGATTAACGCATTCATGTCTTGCCTGGCTCAAAATTTTTTCTCCGGGGTGGAATATAATTCTGGCCATTCTAATAGCCGCAAGCATTGGAGCTTGGATAATAGATGAAGAGGAAGAGGAGACCAATGAATAACATTAAAATAATTATAGGAATGATGATAGTTACTTTTATTCCCCGTTATCTTCCTTTACTGGCCTTTTCTCGACTTAATATTCCTAAACCACTTAAGAAACTTCTCCGATATATTTTTCCTGCTGCTCTGGGAGCATTGATACTTCCGGGGGCAATAACTGCTATTCCTAATTATCCTGCTGCGGCCGCAGCAGGTATTGCTACAGCAATAGTCTGCTCCTGGTTTAGAGAAGAAATTTCCCTGACTGTATTTTTGTCAGTAATAGTCACTTTAATCAGCTTATACCTTTTTGGCTATTGAGTTTATATAGTTAATCGCAAAAGCCTTGTAATACTAAGGCTTTTACTCCAGTGTATTTTTATGCTTTTGTCTTACATAGTAAACTGCTTAACTATTTAATCAATTCCGGGAGCTGTATCTCATAAACATGAGACCATCTCTTACCAGTCACAAATAAGCGATTATTTTCAGCATCATAAGCAATACCGTTTGGAACATCTTCCCTTGTATTTCTCTTTTCTTCAAGCTGGCTAACATCGATCCACCCCACCACTTCACCGTCCTGAGAATCTATTATGACAATAATATCAGTATGCCAGACGTTGGCATAAATTTTACCGTTAATGTATTCTAACTCATTAAGCTGGTCAATGAGTTTTCCCCTTGAGCTAACAGACAATTCTCTTATTAAAGAAAAGTCCACAGGATTAAGAAACCGCAACAAATTAGAACCATCACTTACAATAAGATGACTTCCATCATAAGTAATACCCCATCCCTCATAAGGGTAATAGAGGGTTTTTTCCGGTTCTAAGTTATCCTTGTGATAAAGTAAGGCAACTCTTGACTTCCACGTTAGTTGAATTAAAGTAGAACCCACGATAGTAAGACCCTCACCAAAATATTGGTCTTCAATTTCTACTAAATGGATGATTTCTCCGGTAGAAAGGTTAACCTTCCTTAAGCTTGATTCACCATGTAAACCAGTACTTTCATATAAAAAACCATTTTCATAAACTAATCCTTCAGTAAAAGCTCGAGGGTCGTGAGGATAGATAGCTATCGCTTGAGCCAGATAATAAGGGATATCTTCATTTTGAGACAGATACAAAGCAAGTGAGTCATAAGACTGAGCGTCAGCTTTTGTGAAAATAAGAAAGAACCAAACAACAGCCCCCAATATTTTCCAGGTAATTTTACCAGTAATAGTAAATTTTTTCATATCTTTCATCATTGTAGCATAATTTTTATTTTGAACCGAAGTTTTTACAACTGAACTCATCATCAACAAAAAAATGAGATATAATGGTCTTGAACAAGAAGGATAAAAGGAGGAATAATTATGGATTACACTCACCAGGAAATACTCCGGCAACCCACTACTTGGGGAAAGACCCTAAATTATCTCCAGGAGAAAGAAAGCTATTTCTCTCAATTTTTAGCAGAAACACATGATAATGTCATTTTTACGGGATGCGGAAGTTCTTACAACCTCTCTCTCGTTGCCAGTCATTTCTGGCAAGCAGGAAAACAGGTTCCTGCTAAGGGAGTGCCTGCTTCGGAAACTTTTCTTTTTCCCGGGGGAGTATTTTTGCCTCAAAACCAGTATCTCCTCTTTGGTATTTCTCGCTCAGGCGAAACTACAGAGACAGTCAAGGCTCTTCAGCACTTCAAAGATAAGTTCAGAGGGAAAACTGTAGGGATAAGTTGCGAAGAAAATTCTTCTCTTTTAAAAGTAGCCGATTATGAGCTGGCTCTTCCTTTCGCTCGAGAAGAAAGTGTAGTGATGACCCAATCTTTTTCAAGCATCCTGTTATCTCTTCTCTTTTTGTCTTTACCGCCGAACAAAAATATTGATAACCTATCATCTCTCCCTAAAATTTTAGAAAAATATCTCCCATCTGGAGAAAAGGCCATAAAAGACTTAGCATCTAACCTTTCCTTTGATAAGTTTATATTTTTAGGTAATGGTCCTTACCACGGTGTCGCCTGGGAAGGTTCCCTAAAACTCAAAGAGATGAGTGTGACTCCCACTGAGACCTTTCATTTTCTGGAATTTCGACATGGTCCTAAATCAGTAGTAGATGAAAAAACTTTAATCATTGCTCTAACTTCACAAAGAGCCTTTTCCTGGGAAAAAGAAGTAGTAATGGAGATGATAGATTTGGGAGCTACCATTCTCCACTTAGGAAAAAACTCCCTTAACTCTTCTCGCGCAATAGAAATAATATTTCCGGAAGAATCCTTAGATGATTTTTCTCTTCCGGTATTATATTTACCTTTCTTACAACTTCTGGGCTACTACCGAGCAAAAAATAAAGGATTAAATCCTGATAGCCCAAGACACCTGACCAAGGTAGTGAAAATATGAGATGGGGAATTAAAGGTAAAGTTGTCACTCCCGGAGAAGTAATTCCTGGAATGGTGGTGGTGAGAGAAAGTCGTATCGAAGGCATTTTCCCTCATCCAGGGAATGAAGACCTGGAAGTAGTTTATGACTTTAAAGATAGTTTCATATTCCCTGGTCTTGTGGATTTGCACCTCCATGGCCTCCAAGGAGAGGATGTTACCGAAGGTGGAGTAAAAAGTATTCAGAAAATTAGTGCTCTTCTGCCCTCTTTTGGAGTTACTTCCTTTCTTCCCACCACTTTAACTGCTGATTTAGCTACTTTATTTAAAATTATTGAAGAAACTAAATCTGAGATAATGGCTTCCAGAGAGGGAGCTCGAGTTCTGGGCCTTCACCTCGAAGGCCCTTATCTATCATTAGGGAGGAGAGGAGCTCATGACCCTACCTATTTAAGAAAACCCCACGAAGAAGAAATAAAATCCTTAATCCAAAAAGGAGAAGGGGTAATTAAAAGAATAACCATAGCTCCTGAGCTTCCCGGAGCACTTGAAGCCATCGAATATTTAGCTCAAAACGGCATTTTGATTTCCTTAGGACACAGTGAAGCAGATTATGAGACCTCAAAGCGAGCCTGGGAAAGGGGAGCTAAAATGGTAACTCACCTTTTCAACGGTATGGACCCTCTTCACCATCGCCAACCCAATCTCTTAGCTTTTGCCCTGGGAAACGATGAAATATATGCCGAAATTATTGCCGATAAAATTCATGTAAAACCGGAAGTAATAAAAATAGCTCTGAAATGTAAAGCCCCCGACCACCTTTGCATAGTAAGCGATGCTCTGAAAGTAAGTAACTTGCCAGAAGGTGTGTATGAATTAAGTGGACAAAAAGTAGAAGTAAGGGAAGGGATGGCTTACCTACCTTCAGGAACTTTAGCCGGTAGTACCTTTCTTCTCCCTCAAATGCTTTATAATTTGAGAGAGTTATTCTCTATTTCTTTACCAGAGTTAGCTAAAATGGCCAGTTTTATTCCTGCTCAGCTGGTGGGAAAAGAAAAAGAACTGGGTAGTATTGAGAAAGGCAAAATAGCTGATATCGTGGTATTCGATAACCACTTTCAAGTAGAAGCCGTATTTATAAACGGAGTAATGACAAGGGGGTAGACACTTATGTATAAATTGAGTCGGGGTTCAGAGGTAAAAAATATCGTAGAAGAACTTTTGTATCTCCATTCTCTTTCTTTTGGCGCTTACCCTGGAGTGTTACCAACTAGCAGAGATTTTTTAGAATGGTATATAGAACGCCCAGGATTAGGTTTAGAAAACATCCTCCTTTTTCTATATGAAGATAAAGTGGTATCTAGCCTCTTTCTTACTCTATCCCACATTTATTTGGAGGGAGAGCTAACACCAGTGGGTATTATCGATACAGTTATGACTCACCCTGATTATCGTCGAAGAGGTTTAGCTTCGGCTCTTCTTAAAGAAGCAGAGAAAATCATGGCAGAAAAAGAATGTCGAATGGGCTATCTCTATACCGTTCCCGAATCTCCTCAATTTTATCTCTACCAGAGATTGGGATACGTTGATTTCAAGAGGATTTTTCATCTACAGCGAGAAAAAGGAGAAAAACCTTTCTATGACCGGGAAGGGAAAGAAAGCCCTCATCAAAGGGTGAGAGAATTTCTAAATCAAAACTTATCTTCCTATAATGGCTTTGTTTACTTTTCCGAGGAACAATGGATGTGGCGAAAAGCGAAAAGACCTGTTTGTCTGCCTACTAAGTTAATATCTTTGCAAGATGAAAATAACCATCTTCTGGCTACTCTTACTATTACTGAGGGAGAAATTACCACTGACAAAGATTCAGAACCCATCATCTATTTAAGTGACTGGTACGGTATTAACCAAGAAGCTAAAGAAAAGGTTTTAGTAAAAAGCTTAAGATTGGTAGGAGAAGAGAGAAAAATAGATTGTTTGTCCTCTCCCGATAACAGGGAAGAGTGGGAAATACTCCTTCGGTATAACTTCCGGCCTGTCATCCCCGAATCTGCTATGCTTCATCCTTTAGATGAAGATATTCAACAAAAAATAACCACCATAGATAGCAATAGGCCCTGGTACCCCCTCATCGAGTCAATTGTTGGGGTATAGTATTATAGTATTAGCTTTTTATTGCTCCAAAAGTTAGACCTCGGACCAGATACTTCTGAACGATTATAGCAAAAATTAAAACCGGTAAAGTGGCAATAACTCCTACTGCTGCCATTTCTCCCCATATCACTCCTAAAACTGAGAGAAAAAAGGTTACCATTGTAGGAACAGTTCGAGCATTAAAGCTGGTGAGAAAGAAGGCTAAGGCAAACTCGTTCCAAGATTGAATTACACAAAAAATGGCGGTGGCAGCTAAACCCTTGAATATTCTGGTTGCCGGAACCACCCTGTCCGGAGAGTTGGTTCCAATGGTTCCGGACAATGTTTCCATTGGTTCCGGCATGGGACCATAGGTTAATATTTACTTCCTGTCACTATTACTAAGACCATAAACCTCCCGCATTGATTTATCGTGTTCCTTGTCTACATACTGAATTTCGATAGTATAGGAATCATGGACGATACGATCAAGAATGGCATCAGCAATAGTATCACCTTCTATTTTATTGTACCAGTCTGCAGGTGAAAACTGGGAACAGAAGATGGTGGAGGCCTTTTTACTTCGAGCATGAATAATCTCCAGCAAGTCTCTGGCTTCCGTTTCCGTCAGTTTAAGTAGAAGCCATTCATCCATGATGAGAAGGTTATACTTCTGATACTGGCTGATTACTTTTTTAAAGCTGCCATCACCACGAGCAATGGCAAGTTCAGCCAGCAGTTCTGGCAGTCTGATATATTTCACCGAGTAGAATTGCTTACAGGCAGACATACCCAGAGCACATGCCATATAGGATTTACCAGAGCCGGTTGCCCCAAGAATGATTACATTATGTTTTTGGGCTATATATTCACCAGTGGCAAGACGGTCAATTAGACTTTTGTTCAGTTTTCTGCCCGAATAATAGTCAATATCGGCGATAGATGCTTCGGGTTGATCAAAGCCGGCATTCTTTATGAGCCTCTTAAGTCGATTGTTCTTGCGGCTTGTATATTCAATATCCACCAACAAACCGATACGATCTTCAAAAGGAACTTCAGCCATGGCACTATCTTGTAATTGGATCCGGTAGGCATCAGCCATGGCAGTCATCCGCATTTCTATTAATTTATTGATAGTTGCTCTATTGGTCATTATCCTTTACCTCCGGTAGTAGCCAGCCCCCCGGGTGTAACCATAATGGTCCGGGTCGGAATGGTCTTGGTGGGAAGATGGTTCATTGGTCACTTTATCCTGGCCGGTAGTCAAGATATTCTTGACCATTTTGTAGCTGGGGTGGGGAGTATAGGATAATGCTCTTTTGCAAGCCGCTTCTAACCGTTCCACCGAATACTTATCAGCAAGTTTTAGCAACCCCATACAACTCTTGTATCCCTGCTGTTCTACCCGGGAGGAGGCTAATATTGATTTAACGGTAATGACAGTATTGATGCCGATTTTGTCCGCCCATTCTATAAAGCGGTTTCCGTCCCACTTTAAGTATTGCTGATGGTCTGCTGGCATATGGGCCTCAATGGTACTATACTGTCCAGGAGATCCGTAAAGGCGCTTATGGGAAGAGATGCGGTTGTTATGATAAAACACCTCGACCACATTGGGGGTAAGGCGTACCTCTACTTTTTGTTTTATATATTCGTAAGGTACAGAGTAGTACATCTTATCTACCGCTATATGATAATTGAACTGCACAGTGGCTGTTTTCCAATCTGCCAGTTCATAAGGGGTAGCAGGTAATGGAGTAAGGAATGGCTCCTCTCCCAGAAAGATGTGATATCGGCTACTTTCTTTCTTCTGGAAAGGTTTGCGGTTAAAGGCATCCAGTTTTACCCCAATTTCCCGGTTGAGTTCGGGTAGGGAGAAGAATTTCTCATTGCGGAGGGCAGCGATAATCCAGGTGGAAACTACTCCTACTGCACCTTCTACTGCTGGTTTATCCTGGGGTCTTCTTACCCGGGCGGGGATGATAGCCGTATTATAGTGTTCGGCCATTTCCTGGTAGGTACTGTTGATTTCAGGGTTATACCAATCAGCGTGGTCTACCCCGGTTTTCAGATTGTCCGGTACCAGAATCCTGGTAACCCCACCAAAAAACTGATACATATGGACATGGGCTGCTATCCAGCTTTCCTTGTTCATGGAGAAAAAAGCTTCTACATAGGTATACAAACTGTAGGAAAGTACTCCCACAAAGATATAGGCGGGGATGACTTCTCCAGTGTCCCGGTCAACTACATAGGCAGAGTCTCCCGCCCAATCCACTTCAATCTGTTCTCCCGGTTTCCTGGGAATATGCATAGTAGCCCGCTTTTTCTCAGAATACTGCTGGTAATGGTAGCAAAACTGGGAATACATGAGCGGAAGCTGGTTAATCTGTCTACATTCCATACAGTACTCATGCCACAGCAGTTTAAGAGTGACCCCGTTGCGCATCATTTCCTTATCGATGTAATCGTAATCAGGGTACTTACGGGAGGATTGAAGAGCTGATTGGTTGGGAAAGAATCTTTTTTCCAATTCAGCATCTGTGGTATCAACCGGTAGAGGCCAGGAGATATCCAACTCTTTTGCTCGGTTCAGAACTTTGCGTACAGTTTTTCTGGCGCACCCGCAGCTTTTGGCAATGCCAGTTTGGTTAATTCCCAGACTTTGTAGTCTCAGGATTTCTCGATACTTGGTCATATGATGACCTTCCTTCATAATGAATTTACACCAATAAATAATGGTGCATATATTCATTATATAAAGGAGCTGGAACCAGCCCGGAATGGATGGAACTTTATTCCGGAATGGGTGGAACCAATGTCCGGACTCAGTGGGAAGAATACTCCGGATTATTCAAACCTGGAGCTACAAGGGGAAATATGATTCGCCAAATAGCTTGAAAGCGAGAGCAACCATCTACCCAGGCTGCCTCTTCTAGTTCTCTAGGAATATCCTCAATGAAACCTCTCATCATCCATATAGTAAAGGGAATATTGAAGCTTAGATAAACAATGACTAGTAAAATATGAGTATCTAATAAACCTAGGAATCGACCCAAGAGGAAAAAAGGAATAACCACCGCCATGGGAGGAAGCATACGAAGCGATAAAATCCAATAGGCTAAATCTTCTTTCCGGGAAAAATTGAATCTAGCCAATCCATAAGCAGTCAAAGTCCCTAAAAAAAGAGATATCAGAGTAGTCAGAAGAAAAGGCTTACTTCTATACTCTTTATCACCTCCTCAATCATAGGTTACCTCCTGAGGGATTTTCTTTTCTGCTGAAGATAAAAGAGAAAATACAACCATACTAACCCGATAACCATCTTCAAAACCAGCTATAAACTCTTGCTTCGCATATAGCCTGTTAAC
>Ga0116180_1003427_pt1 | contig 11956 bp, 13 predicted proteins | sample AD_UKC073_MetaG_FD_89804 | JGI IMG/M metagenome (GOLD analysis project Ga0116180, IMG submission 89804) | Active sludge microbial communities of municipal wastewater-treating anaerobic digesters from USA - AD_UKC073_MetaG | ecosystem: Engineered > Bioreactor > Anaerobic > Digestate | place: USA... | reverse complement strand
CGAGGAAACCCACGTCTCGCTGTTCGATGGCAGCAACTGCGGGATCGCGGTCAAGGGCAAGCAGGCGTTCGGGGTGCAGTACCACCCCGAGGCGAGCCCGGGGCCGCAGGACAGCTTCTATCTGTTCGAGAAGTTTGTGGGGATGCTGGGGTGAAGGGCGGTTATATCGACCATGTATTGGCAAGCTATCTGCGATCAACTGATTTTGATGCGCAGGTCGGTGATGGTTGGATATTTTACGATACATTTGATGATATTGCCCGCGATACAGTGACACGAGCTTTCTCTAGGTATGGAATTGAAGTTAATCCCAATAAATATCGAGAATATTTCAAGCGACTATTTGATGATCTGGCATCTGAAGAGGCGATTACATTCGAAGGTGATGATTATTCTGATTTACTTTTTCAAATAAACTTTGCTAAAAAAAATCAGATTCTCAGCAAAATTTTGCAGGCAAATCTTGCATCGCAGCGAATAGAAAAGTTGGGCTCTTCTGGTCCTGCTGCATTGGATCGCGCACTAAAGAAGATTGCTTTTGAAGACGGTAATATTGATCAAGATTTAAATGAAATCGAAGATGTTAGAGATAATGAAGAGTCATTTTTTGATAAGGCGATTCCTGCCTCGAATCGAGTTGTTAAGCTAGATCATAATCAGGTTGCTCAATTCGATGTTCAAGTAAGTGAATTAATAGATCATCTTGAAGTTGAGAATGGCGATCCCGATAACCCAGGACTGCGGGAGCGGCTTCTTGGCCAAATTAAAGCGGGTCGTGAGCTAATCCGTGCCGGTGAATTTAAGGCTTACTTGCTATACGAGGTTCTGGTTCGAGCCTTAGGGGAATTGATCGAAAAGTACGGGAACCCGACCATTAAGGCGTTAGCTGACGCGCTTCTTGGGGCGGTCGTATCGAGAATTTTAGAAGGCTGACTAATGCCCAAACGCACTGACATCTCCTCGATCCTCGTCATCGGCGCCGGGCCGATCGTCATCGGCCAGGCCTGCGAGTTCGACTATTCCGGCACCCAGGCGATCAAGGCGCTGAAGGAGGAGGGCTACCGCGTGGTCCTCGTCAACTCCAACCCTGCCACGATCATGACCGACCCAGACATGGCGGACGCGACCTATATCGAGCCGATCACGCCCGCGGTCGTCGCCCGGATCATCGAGAAGGAGCGGCCCGACGCCGTCCTGCCGACCATGGGCGGGCAGACCGCGCTGAACACCGCCCTTGCGCTGTTCAACGACGGCACGCTGGAGAAGTACGGCGTCAAGATGATTGGCGCGGACGCCGACGCGATCGACAAGGCCGAGGACCGTCAGCGTTTCCGCGAGGCGATGGACAAGATCGGCCTCGAATCCGCGCGTTCGGGTGTGGCCCACACGGTGGAGGAAGCCTTCGCCGTGCTGGAACGCACCGGCCTGCCTTCGATCATCCGTCCCAGCTTTACCCTGGGCGGCACCGGCGGCGGCGTCGCCTACAACAAGGCCGAGTTCGAGGCGATTGTCCGCTCCGGCCTCGATGCCAGCCCCACCACCGAGGTCCTCATCGAGGAAAGCCTGCTGGGGTGGAAAGAGTATGAAATGGAAGTCGTCCGCGACCGGAACGACAACTGCATCATCATCTGCTCGATCGAGAACGTCGATCCGATGGGCGTCCACACCGGCGATTCCATCACCGTCGCCCCGGCGCTGACCCTGACCGACAAGGAATACCAGATCATGCGCTCGGCGAGCATCGCCGTGCTGCGCGAGATCGGGGTGGAAACCGGCGGGTCGAACGTGCAGTTCGCGGTCAATCCCGAGGATGGCCGCCTGATCGTCATCGAGATGAACCCGCGCGTGTCGCGCTCTTCCGCGCTGGCTTCCAAGGCCACCGGCTTCCCGATCGCCCGCGTCGCCGCCAAGCTGGCGGTGGGCTATACCCTGGACGAGATCACCAACGAGATCACCGGGGCGACGCCTGCCAGCTTCGAGCCGACCATCGACTACGTGGTCACCAAGATCCCGCGCTTCGCCTTTGAAAAGTTCAAGGGCGCCGAGCCGCTGCTGTCCACCGCGATGAAATCGGTGGGCGAGGTCATGGCGATCGGCCGCAACTTCAAGGAATCGATGCAGAAGGCGCTGCGCGGCCTGGAAACCGGGCTGGACGGCTTCAACCGCGTGATGAACCTGGAAGGCGCGGGCCGCGATGCGATCACCGCGGCGCTTTCGCGCCAGACGCCGGACCGGCTGCTGATCGTCGCGCAAGCCTTCCGCGAGGGCTTCACGGTCGAGGACGTCCAGGCGATCACCCGGTACGATCTCTGGTTCCTGCGCCACATCGCCGAAATCGTCGCGGAAGAAACCGCGATCATGGAAAACGGCCTGCCGACCGACGCGGCCGGGCTGCGCCGCCTGAAGGCCATGGGCTTTTCCGACAAGCGCCTGGCGGTGCTGGCCGTGCGCGGCATTCACGTTGCGGGTGGGCTGGGCGAAACCTCCGCGCGCCGCTCGGGCCTGCTGCATGACGCCCTGCGCGCCATGGCCGGGGCGACCAGCGAGGACGAGGTCCGCGCGCTGCGCCACAAGCTGAACGTCCACCCCGTGTTCAAGCGGATCGACAGCTGCGCCGCCGAGTTCGAGGCGGTGACGCCCTACATGTACTCGACCTACGAAGCCCCCGCCTTTGGCGAGCCGGAGAACGAGGCCTGGCCGAGCGACCGGCGCAAGATCGTGATCCTGGGCGGCGGTCCCAACCGCATCGGCCAGGGGATCGAGTTCGACTATTGCTGTTGCCACGCCTGCTTCGCGCTGGAAGAGACGGGCTATGAAACGATCATGGTCAACTGCAACCCGGAAACGGTCAGCACCGACTATGACACATCCGACCGTCTCTATTTCGAGCCGCTGACCGGCGAGGACGTGCTGGAAATCCTGCGCGTCGAGCAGTCCAGGGGGGAACTGGTCGGCGTGATCGTCCAGTTCGGCGGGCAGACCCCGCTGAAGCTGGCCCAGGCGCTGGAGGATGCGGGCATCCCCATCCTCGGCACTTCGCCCGACGCGATCGATCTGGCTGAAGACCGCGAACGGTTTGCCGCGCTGGTCAACAAGCTGAAGCTGAAGCAGCCCGCCAACGGCATCGCCCGCAGCCGCGACGAGGCGGTCGCGGTGGCCAATCGCATCGGCTACCCGGTGCTGATGCGCCCCTCCTACGTGCTGGGCGGCCGGGCGATGGAAATCGTCGACAGCGAAGCGCAGCTTGATGACTATATCGCCACGGCGGTGCAGGTCTCGGGCGACAGCCCGGTCCTGATCGACCAATACCTGCGCGATGCGGTGGAATGCGATGTCGACGCCCTGTGCGACGGCAGCCGCGTCGTCGTTGCCGGGGTGATGCAGCACATCGAGGAAGCCGGGATCCATTCGGGCGACAGCGCCTGCACCCTGCCGCCCTACAGCCTGCCCGCCGAGATTATCGCCGAGATGGAGCGCCAGGCCGAGGCACTGGCTCTGGCGCTGGGCGTCAAGGGCCTGATGAACGTGCAGTTCGCGGTCAAGGACGGCGAAGTCTACCTGATCGAGGTGAACCCGCGCGCCAGCCGCACGGTGCCCTTCGTCGCCAAGGCGATCGGCCAGCCGGTCGCCAAGATCGCGGCGCGGGTCATGGCGGGCGAACCGCTCGACAACTTCCCGCCGTTCAAGCGCGACCTGCCCTACATGGCGGTCAAGGAAGCCGTGTTCCCGTTTGCCCGCTTCCCCGGTGTCGATCCGGCGCTTTCGCCGGAAATGAAGTCGACCGGCGAAGTGATGGGGATCGACGATGCCTTCCCGATGGCCTTCGCCAAGGCGCAGCTGGGCGCCGGGCTGGTCCTGCCGCAAAGCGGGATCGTGTTCGTCTCGGTCAAGGAAAACGACAAGCCGGTGATCCTGCCCGCAGTGCGCCAGCTGGTGTCGCTGGGCTTTTCGATCATCGCCACGGGCGGCACGCAGCGCTATCTGGCCGAAGCCGGGCTGCCGGTGGAACGCGTCAACAAGGTGGCCGAGGGCCAGCGCCATATCGTCGACCGGATCATCGACGGCGAGATCGCGCTGATCTTCAACACCACCGAGGGCTGGCAGAGCCACAAGGATTCGCAATCGATCCGCGCTTCGGCGCTGAATAACAAGGTGCCCTACTTCACCACGGCGGCCGCTTCAGTCGCCTCGGCAGAGGCGATTGCGGCGCTGCGGACCAGCCAGCTTGAAGTGCGGTCATTGCAGGACTATTATAGCCTCTGATTTTCGTGCCTCCCCTCAGCGAGATATGGCCGAACCTGTACCCTTGAAGGGACGGGAGGGGCCGCTATTCTCGCGGGCGGTGACAAAAGGATACCAAGTGATGGCGAGTGTCGAAAAGCTGCCGATGCTGGCGGAAGGCTATGAAAAGCTGATCGCCGAGCTGAAAGCGCTGCGCGAGGAGCGGCCCCGGATCGTTGACGCGATCGAGGAAGCGCGCGCCCACGGCGATCTGTCGGAAAACGCCGAATACCACGCCGCCAAGGAACGCCAGGGCCAGGTCGAGGCTTCGATTGCCGACCTGGAGGACAAGGTCAGCCGCGCCCAGATCGTCGATCCGACCACGCTGTCGGGCGACAAGATCATTTTCGGAGCGACCGTGACCCTGCTGGACGATGACGACAAGCCGGTGCGCTACCAGATCGTCGGCCCTTACGAGGCGGACGCCAAGGTTGGCCGGATCAGCTACAATTCGCCGCTGGGCCGCGCGCTGATCGGGCGCAAGGTCGAGGAAGAGATCGAAGTGACCGTGCCTTCGGGCGACCGGTTCTACGTGGTCGAGAAGATCGAATTCGTCTGAACGGGCAGGGTGCGCTCCTGCGGGGGCGCCTGCCGGTTTCATCCTGACATTGCCGGGTCGGCGGGCCGGGGCGGTTGCCTGCGGGCGTTGCTTCTGGCCGCTCTGGATTGCTTCGGCCTGCGGCCTCGCAATGACCAAGGTAATGGGGCGAGGGTGCCTGGACGAGGGGGCTGGGCAGAGGAGTTTACTCTAACCCCTGACCCCAATTCCCCACCTCCGTTCGTGTCGAGCGTAGTCGAGACACGCCAGCGCAACCGTGTCTCGACTACGCTCGACACGAACGGAGGTTGAGGCTGCGGGCCACGCGGGGGCAGGCCGAGCAGGCCCACCCCGAAGGCTCAGCCTTGCAGCAGGTCCGGCTGAAGCAGGCGGTGCAGGTGGACGATCACGTAGCGCATCTCCGCATCGTCGACCGTGCGCTGGGCATTGGCGCGCCAGGCTTCCTCGGCCGCTGCATAATCGGGGAACACCCCGACGATGTCGAGCTTGTCGAGATCGGTGAATTCGAGAGTCTGCGGGTCGCGGACGCGGCCGCCCATGACGAGGTGAAGTTTCTGGCTCATCGGCTATCCTGGGGAGGGAGTTGAGACCTGCCCTTTAGCGCCAGATGCATTTCACGCAAGTGGGCGAATCACCGCCGCAGCCTGGCCACGCGCGAGGCAAGATCGATGATCGCCAGGCCCGCATCGCGCGCCTGTTCCCCGGCGGTTCCGGCCATGCGGCTGGCCCGCGCGCGGATCGGAGCGGTCTTTTCGTCGGCGAATTCCAGGCCCTCGTTCGCCGCCTCGCTGGCGGCCTCGCGTGCCTGCTTGCTCAGGGCCAGGCCAAGCTCGCCGGCCACCGTGGCGAGGCCCACCGCGCGGCGGCCGACCTTGCTGGTGAAACTGCGCGGCAGCAGCGCGCCCAGCAGCAGCCCGGCACCGGCACCGGCGGCAATCGCCAGCCAGGGATATTCACCCGCGAGCGAGCGATAGCTGTCGGGCGGATAGGCGTCGGGCAGGTGGGCGTGGCCATTGGCCCGCATCTGTGCGCCCGAAGCGTCGATCTTGTCACGGATACGGTCGGAACGGGTCTTGGCATCGGTCATCGAAAAGTCTCCTGGGCCGCTTGCGGCTCGTCCTGATCAACCCGGCTGCAGTCCCCGGGTTCCCCGTCCCCGTGGTCCTCCGCCTTGTCTTCGCCCCCTTTCTGTTCGTCGCCCAGCCAGCCCAGCACGGCATCGAGCAGCGGCCCGCGAAAGGCCCACAGCAGCAGCGCGCCAAGCGTCGCGGCGATCACGCCCTTGCTTTCCCTGGCGATAGCGGCTGCCTCGCCCAGCGCGGTGCGCGTTTCATCGAGCGCCTTGTCGGCAATCCGCCCGCCAACGCTGCGCGCTTCGAGGTCCGCCCTGACCTGCGAGAGCCTGGCATCGAACATGGCGCGCGCGGCCTGCCGGTTGGCACCGTCGGTTGCGAGCTGGGATTCTGCCTTGGTCATGGCTGCGTCTCGGGCACAGGCTTGGGTTCGCTGATCTGGGCCGAGGCACGTTTCCAGCGCGCGGCGGCCCGCGCCGCGGCAAGGCCGGCGACCAGCACCAGCGCCGCCACGACCAGCGCGGTCGCCGCCCAGTATCCCAGGAGCTGCGCGATCCCCAGCAGCACGCCCACCACCAGCGCCATCAGCGCGAAGAACACCAGCGCCAGCGCCAGCGCGCCCCACGCGGCCACTTCGCGCGCGGCTTCGCCGGCAACGGCAGCGCGCGCCTTGTGATAGGCCAGTTCCGCTTCGAGCAGGGTGCGACCGTCATCGACCAGCCGCCGGGCATCCTCCACCAGCGAGCGCTGCGCGGCGTCGCTAGCGGGTTCCGCGATCAGCGGGGGCGGGGCCTCGGCGTCCATCGGCCAGTGCTCGCTGGGGCGGGCCTAGTCGTTCGATCCACCCTTGAACAGACGGGCGACAAGGAAGCCGGCGACCGCAGCCAGGCCGATCGCGACGCCCGGGCTCTTGCGCACGAATTCCTTCGCGTCCTCGCCCAGTTCGTTCAGGTCCTTGGCTTCGATCTTCGCGGCGGTTTCCTGCATCGAGCGGGCGGCGGTGCGGGCGTAGTCGCCATAGCGGGCGCCCAGCTTGTCGTCGATCGTCCCTGCGTTGTCGGCCACGATCTTGCCAAGGCTGGACAGGGCATCGCTGGTCCGGGTCTTGCCTTCGGCAGCAAGTTCGGCCGCCCGGTCGCGCGCCTGACCGGCGAGATCCTTGGCGTCTGCCGCCCAGTCCCCGCTCTTCGCGGCGATCTGTTCCTTGTAGGCGCCGGCCTTGGCCTGGGCTTCCTGGGTCAGCGCCTGGGCGCCCGCGCGGGCTTCCTCGATCGCCTTGGAGAACTTGGCCTTCGAAGTGGCCGTGCCATTTTCGGCCGCAGCGGTTTCGGCGGCAGTCTCGGCAGCGGGAGCGGCCTTGGCGGCGGACTTCCTGGCAGTGGTCTTCGCGGTGGAGGGAGATTTCGATGCCATCGGAATTGACCTTTCTTTGTCCCGCGTAAAACGGGCTGAACCAATGTGGGTAACGCCATGTCGCGATACAAGTTCCGTATCTTGCGCGGTTATGCGGCGCCATTTGCTGCATTGCAACTTGCCAGTGAAGGCCCCGCTGCTAAGGAGCCAGCAACTGGCCCCCAGGAGGTGAACCCGCCATGACCGCGATCATTGACATCCACGCCCGCGAAATTCTCGACAGCCGCGGCAATCCCACCGTCGAAGTCGACGTTCTGCTGGAAGACGGCAGCTTTGGCCGCGCCGCCGTGCCTTCGGGCGCCTCGACCGGCGCGCACGAGGCCGTCGAACTGCGCGATGGTGACAAGAGCCGCTATCTTGGCAAGGGCGTGCTGGAAGCAGTGAAGGCCGTCAACGGCGAGATCAGCGACGCACTGCTCGGCTTCGATGCCGAGGATCAGCGCGACATCGACCTCGCGATGATCGGCCTCGACGGGACCGAGAACAAGAGCCGGCTTGGCGCCAATGCGATCCTCGGTACTTCGCTGGCCGTCGCCAAGGCCGCCGCCAACGCGCGCGGCCTGCCGCTCTATGCCTATGTCGGCGGCGTTTCGGCGCACGTCCTGCCCGTGCCGATGATGAACATCATCAACGGCGGCAACATGCCGACAACCCGATCGACTTCCAGGAATTCATGATCATGCCGGTCGGCGCGCCGACTCTGGCCGAAGCCGTCCGCTGGGGCGCGGAAGTGTTCCACACGCTCAAGAAGGGCCTCCACGAAAAGGGCCTGGCGACTGCTGTTGGCGACGAGGGCGGCTTTGCCCCGAACCTCGCCAGCACCCGCGCCGCGCTCGACTTCGTCATGGCCTCGATCGAGAAGGCCGGGTTCAAGGCCGGAACCGACATCAAGCTGGCGCTGGACTGCGCCGCGACCGAATTCTTCAAGGCGGGCAAGTACGAGATCAGCGGCGAGGGGCTCTCGCTCTCGCCGGTCGAAATGGCCGATTACCTCGCCGCGCTCTGCGCCGACTATCCGATCGTCTCGATCGAGGACGGCATGGGCGAGGACGATTTCGAGGGCTGGAAGGCGCTGACCGACAAGATCGGCGACAAGGTCCAGCTGGTGGGTGACGACCTGTTCGTCACCAACCCCAAGCGCCTGACCATGGGCATCGGCAAGGGCCTGGCCAATTCGCTGCTGGTCAAGGTCAACCAGATCGGCTCGCTGACCGAGACGCTGGAAGCCGTCTCCATCGCGCAGCGCAATGGCTACACCGCCGTTATGTCGCACCGTTCGGGCGAAACCGAGGACGCGACCATCGCCGACCTCGCGGTCGCCACCAACTGCGGCCAGATCAAGACCGGCAGCCTCGCCCGCAGCGACCGGCTCGCCAAGTACAACCAGCTGATCCGCATCGAGGAAGAACTGGGCGACGCGGCGGTCTATGCCGGCGCGGCGGCCTTCGGGCGCCTCGCGGTCTGATTACAGGGCAGGGGGCGGCAGTGCGCCGCCCCCCGGTCATTTCAGAATGGTCACGTGACCGGTCTTGGTGTGCTTCATCTGTCCGCCTGACACGGTGACATAGACCCCTTGCGCCAGTGCCGAGCCGGCCGAGCAGACTCCTGCCTGGCAACGCTCGCCAAAGCTGGCGCCCTGGGTCTGGCGGGCCACCGTCATGTTCATGCTGATCCGGTTCGGCATTCCGCCGCTGGTCAGCAGGCCGCTGCGCTGGGCCTCATCCTCGCTCTTGCAGCTCGCGGTTCCGGACAGTTCGAACTCGTCCGCACCGGCGCGCAGCACCGCCTTGTCGATGTGCTTGCCGCCACAGATCCTTGCCAGCACCGGCGAAGCCTTGTCCATTCGAAGGGTCAGCCCCTCGACTGCGTCCAGCAGGGCCGCATAGGCGAGATCAGGCGAACCGTCTCCGTCCAGGTCGCCCGCAGACCCGGTCCGCGCGCCCTTGCCCTTGGCGAGATCCCAGCCGGTCGTCCGGGGGCCACCGGCGCGCAAGCTTTGGGTGTTCTGGCTCGCTTGCGTCGTGCCGAACGACCAGCCCTCCACCCTGGCCTCACCATCAAGTCCATCGATTTTCAGGAAATAGTCCGCGCTGGCTGCCTGCGCGGTGATGGAAACGAGCGCCAGCGCGCTTCCCAGCAGGGTCAATCGCAACATGGTTCCTCTCCCCATTGCGTCTGATGCGGCGGGGCAGGGTATCCACCCCGTCTGAGTGCTGGATACCACCTTTGCGCACAATGCGCACATGGCGATTGCCAGCGGCCCCGATGCCCTTTAACCGTTCGCTTAAAGAGAGAGGACAAGAAACGGCATGGCAGACTTTCCATCGCATCCCGATGGACTCGATCCGGCATGGCTGGGCGAGCGGCTCCGGCAGGCAGGGGTAATCGGCGATGCCGAGATCACGGCGCTCAGCTGGGAGCCGATCGGCACCGGCCAGGTGGGTGACAGCGCCCGCATCTCGCTCACTTACGACCGCCCCGGCGCTGGTCCCGCGACCGTGGCAGGCAAGTTCCCCGCCGCTGACGAAACCAGCCGCACCACGGCGGCAACGCTGGGGCTCTATGCCAAGGAAGTTGGCTTCTACCGCGACCTGCGGCACCGGGTGGATGTCCGCGCGCCGGTCGCCCACGTGGCCGAGATTGCCGACAACGGCGTCGATTTCCTGCTGATCTTCGAAGACCTCGGTCCCGCGCGCGGCGGCAACCAGCTGGCCAGTTGCAGCGCCGCCGATGCTCGCGCCGGGGTGACCCAGGCCGCCGCGCTTCATGCGCCCAGCTGGGACAATCCGGCGATCACCGATCTGGACTGGTTGCAACTGCCCGAGGCGGTGGTCGAGCATATCCGGGGCCTCTATGGCACTGCGCAGCAGATTTTCCGCGAGCGCTACAAGGATAGCCTCGAACCGGAATTCATGAAGCTCTGCGACGATCTCAACGATATGCGCGAGCTGTGGTATGGCCGCGAAGTGGGCACGAAATGCCTGATCCACGGGGATTTCCGGCTCGACAACATGCTGTTCGACATCCACGGCGGGGCTGAGGAGATCGCGGTGCTGGATTGGCAGACGGTGGGCACCGGATCGGGGCTGATGGACATCGGCTATTTCCTGGGCACGGGGATCGGAGACGAGCTGCGCCGCGCGCACGAGGGCGAACTGCTCGATCGCTACTGCGCCGAAATGACGCGCCGCGGCGTGCCGCTCTGCCGCGATGCGATCTGGGACGATTACGTGATCGGGGCGCTGCACGGGGTTTCCACCGCCGTGTTCAGCGCCGCCTTCGTCGAGCGGACCGAGCGCGGCGATGCCAATTTCCTGTCGATGGCACGCGGCGGCTGCGCCCTCGCGCTGCACCACGGCAGCCTCGACAAGCTGAAAGGATAAAGGCGATGGTCCTGACCAAGGGTGATGATTTCCCGCTGCACCAGACCCCGGAACCGGTCGCCTATGCGGGAACCGACCGCAATTTCTACGACCGCTATTTCTTCAACGGCTATGCGCCGGATGGCTCGGGCTTTTTCGCGGTGGCCTTCGGCATCTATCCGCACCTCAACGTCGCGGACGCACATTTCTCGACCATCCGCGACGGGGTGCAGTACAATCTCCACGCCTCGAAGGAACTCGGGATGGAGCGGCTCGATCTGCAAGTCGGACCGATCCGGATCGAGATTCTCGAACCGCTCCAGAAGCTCAGGGTCACGGTCGACGGCGAGGGGCTGAAGGCCGACCTGACCTTCACGGGCCGCGCTTTTCCGATCGAGGAGCCGCGCTTCATCCACCGCATCGGCCCGCGCACGTTCATGGACTACACCCGCCTGACGCAGAACGGCCACTACACCGGCTGGATCGAGGTCGACGGGGTGCGCGACGAGGTAAAGCCCGGCACCGCCGGCACCCGCGACCGCAGTTGGGGTGTGCGCCCCGTCGGCGCGCGTGACGAGCAGCCGCACGGCACCGGCGTGGTCCCCGGCTTCTTCTGGCAGTGGACCCCGATCAATTTTGCGGATCGCAGCGTTTTCTTCCACGTCAACGCCGACGCCAAGGGGAACAAGTGGAACACCCGCGCGGTGATCGCGCCCGATGGCAGCGCCGCCGATGAGCACGTGGATATCGAGGGCGAGATGGACTCACCGATGGCCAGCGGCACGCGCTGGCCGGAAACCGGAACCCTGGTGGTCGATGGGCCGGACGGGCCGGAAACCCTGCGCTTCGAAGTGCTGGGCCGCTTCCAGATGCGCGGCATCGGCTACACCTCGCCCAAGTGGGGCCACGGCCTGCACCACGGCCCGCTCGACGTGGAGCGCGAGGATATCGGCCTCGCCCAGTGCAATCCCGCGTCGATGGACAATTTCCACGTCCAGATGCCCTGCCGCGTGATCAGCGACAGGCACGGCGAGGGCGTGGGCGTGTTCGAACAGCTGATCCTTGGCCCCTACAAGCCCTATGGCCTGAAGGAGTTCCTCGACCTTGGCTGAGGCCCGTATCTCGCGCGGGAAGCTGGCGCTGACGATCGTTGCCGGTCTGGCGCTGGGTGCCGGATCGGCGGTCTGGGCCACGCGGGCCAAGGGCATGGGCGGTGAGGATTACTCGGGCTGGTCGGGCAGCCGCGTGACCGGTTCGCCCGACGCGGG
>Ga0116180_1003424_pt1 | contig 11960 bp, 5 predicted proteins | sample AD_UKC073_MetaG_FD_89804 | JGI IMG/M metagenome (GOLD analysis project Ga0116180, IMG submission 89804) | Active sludge microbial communities of municipal wastewater-treating anaerobic digesters from USA - AD_UKC073_MetaG | ecosystem: Engineered > Bioreactor > Anaerobic > Digestate | place: USA... | reverse complement strand
CGGCCTGACCTTCAACACCTCGACCGGTAACGTCGATGTGGCACCGGGCACGCCTGCTGGCACCTACAGCTTCGACTACACCATCTGCGAGGCGCTCAACCCGACCAACTGCCAGACCGCGACGATCTCGGTCACGGTGGTCGCCGCCGCGATCTTTGCTGATCCGGACAGCGTGTCTGGGGTCCCTGGCGGAACCGGGCAGCCCAACGTCGTCAACGTCCTCGACGGTGATACCCTCAACGGATCGCCCGTTACGCTCGCCCAGATCAACCTGTCGGTCACCACGCCGGCCACTCCGGCGAGCCCTGGTGCTCCGGTGCCGACGCTCGATGTCGCGACCGGTCAGGTCTCGGTTCCGGCGGGCACTCCGGCGGGCACCTACACGATCACTTATCAGATCTGCGAACGCCTCAACCCGACCAACTGCTCGACCAACACGGTCACGGTCACCGTCGATGCTGCGCCGATCGTTGCGACCAACGACAGCGCGACCGGCATCAACGGCCTGGCTGGCGCCACCGCAGTGGTCAACGCGTTCACTTCGGATACGGTTGCCGGGGCCGCTGCCTCGCCGACCAATGCCACCCTCGCGGTTGCCGCAGGCTCGTCGGTCCCGGCCGGCCTGACCTTCAACACCTCGACCGGCAACGTCGATGTGGCCGCTGGCACGCCAGCTGGCACCTACACGTTCGACTATACCATCTGCGAGGCACTCAACCCGAGCAATTGCCGGACCGCGACCATCTCGGTCACGGTGGTGGCCGCTGCGATCACCGCCGATCCGGATGCGGTCTCGGGCATCAACGGTGCCGCCGGTGCAGGCAATGTCCTCGACGTGCTCAATGGCGATACCCTCAACGGCAGCCCGGTCACGCTGGCCCAGGTCAACCTGACCGTCACCACGCCTGCCACCCCGGCGAGCCCTGGTGCGCCAGTCCCGATCCTCAACCCGGCCACCGGCCAGGTCTCGGTCCCGGCCGGAACACCTGCTGGCACCTACACGATCACCTATCAGATCTGCGAACAGCTCAACCCGACCAACTGCGCTACCAATACCGCAACGGTCACGGTGAACCCTTCGGTCGATCTGGTAATCACCAAGAGCAACGGGACCACCAGCGTGTTCTCGGGAAGCACAACAACCTACACGCTCACCGTCACCAACAATGGTCCGGATGCCGCTACCGGCGCTGTCGTGACTGACACGCCAGGGGCCGGGCTGACTTGCCCTGCTGGTAACGTGCTCACCTTCTCCGGTCCAGGGGCTCCGGTTGGCAGCTACACCATTGCCGATCTCATTGGCCCCGGGATCACGCTCGGAACCTTGGGTAATGGCCAGTCGGTCACGATCACCTACTCCTGCCAGGTCAACTAATCATGCTTAAGCCGACTTCCAAAAGTGGCTCTGAACGGGTGCGCAGGCGACTTGGTCGCCTGCTCTCCACGGCCGGCCCGATCCTCGTCGTCGCCTGTCCAGCCGCAGTGCTGGCACAGGTAGCGGTGAACACCGCGCGGGTGACAGTCGGCTCAGGCACGTTCGAGACAGTCACGACCAACAATCAGGCGGTCGATAACGACGCGCTCCTCGCAGTGCTGGCAGCCAATGCCGACAATGCCGGACCGGTCAATGGCGCGAACGGGGCAGCCAATGTCCTCAACGTTCTGGCTAATGACAGCGCCAATGGGACGGCTCCGACGCCCGCCAGCGTGACGATCTCGGTCGTCACGCCCGCGAGTAACCCGGGTGTCTCGCTCGATGTCGCTACCGGCGCGATCAGCGTCGCAGCGGGGGTCCCGGCAGGCACCTATACCATCACCTATCAAATTTGCGAAACCGCCAATCCGACAAATTGCGCGACCGCGACCGCGACCATTGTTGTCGCTGCACCCGCCATCGTCGCCACCAACGACGCGCCGCCCGCAGTGAATGGCACAAATGGCGGCAATGACGTGATCAACGCTTTTGCCAATGATACGCTCAATGGAGCGCCGGTTGTACTTTCCGCGATCACCGCGACGGTAACCAGCCCTGCCACACCGATCAACGGCGGGCCCATACCCGTGCTCGATCCGGTCACCGGGCTGGTCGATGTTCCAGCCGGCACACCGGCAGGCACCTATTCGATCGGCTACCGTATTTGCGAAAACAATAATCCGACCAACTGCGCCGATGCGGTTGTGACGATCGTGGTTTCCGCCGCGCCGATCGCGGCGACCAATGACACCGCCGGGCCGGTCAACGGTGCCAACGGTGCGCCCAACATCGCCAATATCCTCACCAACGACGCCCTCAACGGTGCGGTGCCAACGCCTGGCAACGTGACCATCAGTGTCACCACGCCTGCCAGCAACCCCGGCGTCACGCTCGATATCGCCACAGGCAATGTCAGCGTCGCGCCCGGCGTACCCGCTGGCACATACAGTATTTCCTACCAGATCTGCGAAACGCTCAACCCGGCCAATTGCGCCGCCGCGACCGTCAACGTCGTCGTCACGCCCCCGGCGATTGCCGCCAGCAACGATGCGCCTGCAGCGGTCAATGGCGCCAACGGTGCGGACGACATCGTCAACGCTTTCGCCAACGACACTCTGAATGGCGCACCAGTTGTGGTCTCCGCGATCACCGCCACGGTCACCGCAGGCGCCACTTCGATCAACGGCGCGCCGATCCCGGTGCTCGACCCGGCGACCGGTCTGGTCGACGTCCCGGCTGGCACGCCCGCTGGCACTTACACAATCAGCTACCGCATCTGCGAGAACAACAACCCGACCAATTGTGCCGATGCAGTCGTCACCGTCGTGGTGACCGCGCCCGCCATTTCGGCGAGCGACGACAACTACGGCAATCTGCGCAGCGGCATTGGCAACGCCAACGCTGGCAATATCCTCAGCAACGATGCCTTGAACGGGGTCGCGCCGACCCCGGGCAACGTCACGATCACCGTTACCGCCCCCGCCAGTAATCCGGGAGTGGCGCTCGATCCTGCCACCGGCAATGTCAGCGTCGCTCCTTCGGTGCCCGCCGGCACCTATACGATCGGCTACCAGATTTGCGAGAAACTGAACCCGACCAACTGTGCCCAATCGACCGTGACGATCGTGGTGGAGCCTGCACTCAGTTCGGTGACCGGTACAGTCTACGATGATCGAAACGGCAACCAGCAGCTCGATTCGGGCGAAACCCGGCGAGTGGGCTGGATTGTCGAAGTCATCCGCGATGGTGTGGTGGTCGGGACGGCCCGGTCGGATGCCCAGGGCAACTACCGCATCGACGGTCTGCTGAGCGGGCCAGGCTATTCGATCCGCTTCACCAATCCCGACAACAATGTCGTCTATCGGGTCCTCTCGAGCGTTACGCTTGCCGACAATACCGTTGTGATCGACCAGAACCTGCCGCTCGATCCATCCGGCGTGGTCTACGATTCGATTACCCGTGCGCCGGTCCGTAATGCAGTTGTCACACTGCTTGGCGCAAATGGCTCGGCGCTTCCAGCGGTGTGCTTCTTGTCGGCCAGTCAGCAAACCCAATCGACCGATGCGAACGGTAACTACCGCTTCGACATCATTCCCGGCGCCTCACCGCTGTGTCCGACGGCAGAAACCGTCTACACGATCTCGATTGCTGCGCCGACTGGCTATTCGGCTCCCTCAACCGTCCTTCCGGCCGAAATCGGTGCCTTTGATCCGACCGGATTGTCCGCTCCGGTGATGATCGGCAGCAGTTCGAACGCGCCTGCCAATGGCGAGACAGTACGCTGGTATCAGTCGTTCCGGCTCGCGCAGGGCGATCCTGACGTCATCTTCAACCACATTCCGATCGATCCGTTCACCTCGCGCAGCCCGTTGGTTGTTTCCAAGACCAGCATCAAGCGCACGGCGAGCGTCGGCGATCTGGTTCCCTACACAATCACCGTGCGCAACGCCGAATCGGCTCAGCGCGCCGGTGTCGATGTGATCGACCTTCTCCCGCCCGGCTTCAAATATGTCACTGGGACAGCCTCGATCAACGGTACTGCGGCAGAACCGCAAGTGAACGACCGCGAGCTGCGTTGGACCCGTCAGGTCATCCCCGCCAACGGCACGGTGACTTACAAGCTGACCGTTGTGGTCGGTGCGGGCGTTACCACCGGCGACCGGGTTAACAACGGCCTTGCTCAAAACGGGACCGACGGCTCGGAAATCTCGAATCGCGGCCAGGCGGTGGTTTCGATCGTGCCAAGCGCTGTCTTCGATTGCTCAGAAGTCATCGGCAAGGTCTTCGAAGACCGCGACGGCGATGGTTACCAGGACGAGGGCGAACCTGGCATTCCGGGCGCACGTCTTGCAACCGTCAACGGCGAGCTTATTACCACCGATCAATTCGGCCGCTACCATATCGCCTGCGCGGCGGTGCCCGATGCCCAGATCGGTTCGAATTTCGTGCTCAAGCTCGATGTGCGGACCGTTGCGCAAGGGTACTGGCCGACCTCTGACAACCCGCAGTCGATCCGCCTCACCCGCGGCAAGATCAGCGAGCTCAACTTCGGGGTGCAGCGTGCTGCCACTGTCGGGCTTGACCTTGACACCCGGGCCTTCCTGCCTGGGTCCACAACCCTTCGTCCGGAATTTGCCCAGCGGCTCGCGTCGCTGCGGCCCGAGGACGCCAAGCGGCTGATCATCCAGATCAACTACCAAGCCGGGGTCGGTGAGGATTGGACTCTCGCCGAGCGCCGCGCGGCTGCAACGAAGAGTGCTGTCGAAGCACTGTTTGCCGCCGACTGGAATGAAGCCAAGCCCATCATCGAGGCCAATGTCAGCCGTGCCACTGGCACGCCGGGCCGGGAGTAATCGCAATGAAAAAGCCAACTAACCAGCGGCACGCTATGCCCATCTCACAGCGTCCACGCCGCGCACGGCTTCTGGCCAGCATGTCGGTCATTGCCGCAGCCGGGTTTGTTCCTGCCACGGCGCAAGCGGCCGAGCTAGGCTTCGCAGACTATGCCAAGGCCGTGCAGAGTGCAAAAGCTTTGGGGATCGCCACTGCCGCCGCCGAGAGCAATCGGACGATTTTGTCCCCAGCAATAACGGCCATGCCGGCCGGACTCGATGAATTTGCCATCGAGCGGCTAGAGGATGGACCCAGTCCGATCCTGTCCGCCGGGCTTGTCGGTCATGAGCTGACTGTCGTTCGCGGTGCAGAAGCGACTTTCATCGGTTACTCGAATTATCCGGCGGCGCTGGAGCGCGGCGAAATCCGCATCTTCGACGCAGCAGTGTCGCCTGCGCAAACCCCGCATGCCGTTGTGCCGGTAGGCGCGAGCGGGGCCGCGCACTGGACTCCAACAGCTTACGCCGCTTCGGACATGCAATATGTCTACCGTGTCTACGATGCCGAAGGCAATTTCGATGAGACCGCGCCGCAGCCGCTGAACATCGCCGAACCCGGTGCGCTTGTCACCCCGGCCAACGACAGTCGTCCGGCATTTGGTGTGACCGACTCGGCCAGCCATCGCGGTATCGACCTGGTGCAGGCTCAGCCGCTCATTGCTTATGGCAAAGTCGCCGATGCCTCCGCAATCCTGACTATCGAAGGTCAAATCGTCCCGCTTGATACCGAGGGACGCTTTACCGCGAGCTTGCTTCAGCCAGAGGCCTGCGCAGGGCTCAAACTTGCCGTGACCTCGTCTTGCGGTGCACGCAGTGCCGGGGTCGCCGCCAAGGACACCTGGAATGCTGCAGCTCCGCCGCCGCAGACCGTGACCACCAGCGTCGCCCCGGCATCGGGTTTCGAAATTCGCACTGCGCCCGAAGGGCAACCGGCAGCTCCCGACCACGCGCTCGAAGTACGCGCCGATGGTCACGCCGCTGAGCCCGTCATGTCGATCGGTCTGATCGGCAGCGAACGCACCGTGGTCGTGGGCAGCCCGGCCCAGTTCCAGACTTACACCAACTATCCTTCTTATGTCGCCAAGGGCGAAGTGCGGATCTTTGTCGGCGGCGCGGTAACCGATGCACCGCCACTTGCAGTCGTTGCGATCGATGCGAACGGCTTTGCGCAGTGGCAGCCCGGCGCCGATGCGCCGCGCGACTTGTTCTACACGTTCCGGGTCTATGATGATCGAGGCCGGTTCGACGAATCCAAGCCGGAAGAACTGACACTGGTTCCCGAACCCGTCAGCATCGACGGCGCACCCATCGTACGTCCGACCTTTGGCGTGGTCGATGAGGCGCAAATCCGCAATATCCCGATGAGCCGCACCGCCACAGTGACGGTGAGCGGGGTTGCCGACCCCTCGAAAGACATGATCCGCGTTAGCGGCCAGCTGGTCCCGGTCAATCCCGACGGCAAGTTCATCACTCAGCAGCTTGTTGACCGGGACAGCACGGACGTCCGCGTTTCGATCGAACGCGATGGGCAGACTACCTTTGCGACCTCACGCGATGTTGCGGTGCCGCGCAGCGACTGGTTCTTCGTCGGTCAGGGTGACCTCACCTTCCGGTCGATGAACGGAAGCGGGTCAGCGGTTGAAGTCTCGGGCGATCCGCTCGCCGATGGCAATTCGCTCACCTCGCGCGCAGCGTTCTACACCAAAGGCACTTTCGGCGATGGCTGGAAATTGACCGCGTCTCTCGACACCGGCGAAACGCTGCTTGGTGACATGTTCAATAACCTCGACCGCAAGGATCCGCGCCAGTTGTTGCGCCGGATGGGGTCGAACGAGTATTACACCACTTACGGTGACGACAGCACGCTGGTCGAAGATGCACCGACGCAGGGGCAGTTCTATCTGCGGCTGCAGCATGCTGACACCAGCCTGATGGTTGGCAATTATGTCGTCGATCTAAACCAGGCCGAACTCGCGCCGCTTGATCGCGGGCTGTTCGGGATTGCGTTCGACCACAAGAGCGAAGCGACCACCAGCTTCGGCGAACGCCAGCTCCAGTTCACCGCCTTCGCCTCGGATCCGGGCACCGTTCCCGGCCGTGACGAGTTCCGCGGGACTGGCGGGTCGCTCTATTTCCTCAAGCGTCAGGATCTGACCGTCGGATCGGAGCGCCTGCGCGTCGAAGTTCGCGACCGCGACACCGGGCTTGTACTCGAGACCCGCGAGCTGCGGCCACAAGAAGACTACGACATCGACTATTTCCAGGGCCGGGTCACGCTGCTGCGCCCCTTGGCGTCAACTGTCGCCACCAGCGGGACTGTGCGCGAATCCAGTTCTACCGGAAACGTGCCCGTGCTCGTTGTCCGTTACGAATACACCCCGCCAGTCGGTAGCCTCGATGGCTACACCCTTGGTGGGCGCGGTTCGGCGTGGCTCGGCGACACGCTGCGGGTCGGGGTTTCGGCCCAGCGCGAGACGACCGATACTGCGGATCAGACCCTGTTGGGTGCAGATGCGATGCTGCGGCTGACCGCCGGCACCTATCTCAAGGGCGAGATCGCGCAGACCGACGGTCCAGCCTTCGGCCAGGCCAATTCGGTCGACGGCGGGCTGTCCTTCACCGACATTGCAACGCCTGGAATTGCCGGTCGCACTGCGCGCGCCTGGAAGCTCGAAGGCGCGATCAACTTTGCCGAACTGCAGGGGCAGACCGGCGACCGCGGCACCCTCTCGGCGTTCTATGAAAGCCGCGAAGCGGGATTTGCTGCCAGCTCGCAGCTCACGCCGAGCGACACGGTCCGCTGGGGCGCAGCCCTCGCGCTGCCAATCGGCGACAGCACCCGCGTTTCTGCAAAGTACGAGACGCTCGACTCCGCCTCGGCAGGTGCTCGCCGCACTGCCAGCTTCGATCTGGAGCAGGACCTTGGGGGCGATATCGACCTTAAACTGGGGCTTCGCCGCGATCAGCAGGTCCCAGGCTTGCTGTATAACAGCACCGAAACCGGAACCCGCACCGACGCTGCGGTCCAGCTCGGTTACAGCCCGGAAGGCCGCAACTGGTCGTTTTACGGATTTGGGCAGGCCACGCTCGAAACCGATGCTGGTCGCAACCGCAACAACCGCGTCGGGATCGGCGGCAAGGCCGAGATTACTGATCGCATGTCGCTGACGGCCGAAGTTTCGGAAGGTGACGGTGGGCTTGGCGCCGATATCCAGCTCAACCGCCGCTACGGCCAGGGCTCGGAAGCTTACATCGGCTACTCGCTGCTGGCCGACCGGAGCACGACCGGGCTGGAGCCGGTGAACATCTTCACACGCTCGAACTCGGGCACTCTGACTGTCGGTGCGCGACACCGGTTCGGTTCATCGCTCAGCGTCTTTGGCGAAAATCGCATCGGCTATGGTGGCACTGCGCCCAGCACGATGCGCAGCCTTGGGATGAAGTTCGATCCGAATGAAAAGCTGTCGTTCAGCGCGTCGTTCGAGAACGGCCAGATCGACGATGCCACCACCGGTGTGTTCCGCAGGACCGCAGGCACCTTCGGCTTCGGCTATACCACCAAGGATGTTCAGTTTGGATCGAACGTCGAAGCCCGCTTTGAGCGCGGCGGTGGTCGCGACCAGACTGTCTGGCTGTTCCGAAACACCGCTTCGGTCCAGCTCAACCCCGACTGGCGGGCGCTTGGCAGGCTCAACTTTGCCATCGCCGATAACGACGGGCCGAGCGTGCGCGCTGCCGACTATGTCGAAGGCACGATCGGGTTCGCCTATCGGCCTGTCACAAATGACCGGCTCAACGTTCTGGCTCGCTACAGCTACTTCCAGGATATGGGTCCAGTTGGACAGATTACTGGCGGCGGGGAAACTGGCAGTCCCAAGCAGCGCAGCCAGATCGGGATGATCGACGTCAACTACGATCTCAGCGACAGTCTGACCGTCGGCGCCAAATATGGCTACCGCCAAGGCCAGGTTTCGCTTGATCGGACCTCAGACACGTTCGTGACCAGCAACACCCACCTCGGCGTGCTAAGGCTCGACTGGCGCCCTGTTCGGCAATGGGATCTGGTCGTGGAAGGGCACTATTTGAGCAGCGATCTTGCAGGCGATGCCCGTTGGGGCGGCCTTGCTGCGATCTATCGCCACCTCGGCAACAACGTGAAGGTTGGTGTCGGCTACAGTGTCTCAGATTTCTCCGATGACCTGACCGATCAAAGCTACACCAGCAAGGGGGTGTTCATCAATCTGCTGGGCAAGTTCTAAGTTGGACTGGTCGAACTTGGGACGGCTGTAAGTGGATCCATGCGCGATCAAAACTGCCCTTTTAAACGGCGGTTTTGGCCACCGTGCGTCTCCAACTTCTGATTACAACAATTTACGAAACGAATCGTCGGGTCGTGCCAGCCCGGCGCTTCGAAGGAACAAGGTTGCATTGACCCCATAGCAACGCCCTTCGGGTCGCGGGGCCGCCAGCCCAAACAGCTGGCGGCCCATTCGCTGGGAGGCAGGGATTGCTTGAAGCCCAGGATAGTGACACTTGCGGCGGTTCATACTGTGCGGATGCGGAGTGTGGATGCGGAGAAATGCAAAGCGCCAACGCAGTGTCCGCGTCTAAGATTATGCCTATTGCTCGGCCAGCAAGGCCGTCGGTGGTCCGGCTCCTAAATCTCGACGACTATGCGATAGCGCTGATCTTCGTCATCGCTTGGATTAATGGCATTTACCTCGCCTACACAGCCTGAAGTCGCAGCGCAGGACACATGAAAAGTACACCATGGCATTCCGAGATGTGCCGCGGATGCGCGTTACAAGATATTGCATTGGAACGATTGCGCCCTTTCAAAATCTGGCAGAGAACTGCGCTCTGACGGCCATTTTCACTAGACCCGGAAATGGTCGTCAACCGGACAATCGGGCACCGAACAGCACCACACTCTCGGTTTAGTAACACACGTCCTGGCTTTGGTCTGACGCCGTATCCTGCCAATCCTGCGCCAACCTACCTTCGGTTCAGAATGCACTTTATTCGATGCTTCATACGCGCTTTCGATCACATTTCGGAGGAAGCGCAAGGACGCATGCAATGGCTAACGAACACTGTCGGACCATCACCCGTACCATCCGGCGCCATCAGTTGAAGGAAATGGTGCCGCTCGCCGACAGCACGATCTTCGGCATGGAGCAACGCGGCGAGTTCCCCCGCCGTTTCGCCCTGTCACCGCGCTGCGTGGTGTGGGATCTGTCCGAAGTCGAAGACTGGCTGGCCTCGCGGCGGACCTGTCCGATCGAACGCGGCCGACAAGTCGATGTGCGACAGCGCCGTTCACGGCCGGTCAGAGGCTCGGATCGAGTTCCAGCACTGGTGCAGTAGTTGGCAAAACGGCGGGCGCATATTTTTGACCCGCAATCCAGGCATCGATCGTGTTTGACCATTCCTGCATCATGTGGCGACGCTGCATCTCGTACTCCGCCTTGTTATAGATGCCGCGCGACGAACGGCCATCTTCATGCGCCAGACACTTTTCGATCCAATCGCTGTTGAAGCCGAGCTCGTTAAGCAGCGTCGAGCCGGTGCGGCGTAGATCGTGGACCGTGAAAGGCTCAAGCGGCAGCCCGTCCTTCCGCGCTTGATCGACGACCGAGTAGGTCACCCGATTAAAGGTCGCGCGCGACATCGGGGCATCAGCATCGTAGCGCGATGGCAGCAAGTATCGCGAATTGCCCGCGCAGGTTTTGAGCGCGATCAGGATGTCGAGCATTTGCTGTGACAGATAGACGTTATGGGCCTTTGATCGTTTCATCCGTTCTTTGGGAATCGACCAGACCGCGTTCTCGAAATCAACCTCGGCCCAGACCGCATCCTGCAACTCGCTCTTGCGGACCATCGACAGCAGAAAGAACTTCATGCCGAGCCTGATGGTCGGCAGCGTCGCTACCTTCTCGATGCACCGAAACAGCACCCGGATTTCAGAAGGCGTCAACGAGCGGTCCTTGGGGACAAACGTTGCGATCGACGATGGACCAACCTCATCAGCCGGGTTGGCGATCTTCTCGCCATGCAGGATTGCGAAGCCGTAGATCTGCTTCACGATGTCACGAACATGGATCGCGGTGGCTGGTGCACCTCGATCAACGATCGCAAGGCAGTGCGCGCGCAGGTCGCCGGGCGTTATCTCGGCCAGCAGCCGGTTGCGCCAGTTTGGCACCAATTCGCGCTCAAAGATCGAGCGGCGCATGGCGCGCGTGCTGTCGGCCATCGGCCCAACGGTCAGCCATTTCTCGCCGAACTCGCCGAAGCTCTTTGCTTCTTTGATCCTACGCTTGTCCCGCTGTTTCTCGATGGCGGGCGAAAGTCCCTCCTGGACCATCCGCTTGGCGTCGATGCACTTCTCCCTGGCGCGAGCAAGCGAGAGACCGGAAGCACAGTATTTCCCGAAGGTCACTGTCTCGCGCCGTCCGTGCATCCGATAGTCGTAACGGAATGAAATTGTGCCGTTTGTCCCGACCCGAACATACATGCCGTCGCGGTCGGTTACCTTATAGGGTTTGTCTTTGGGTTTCAGGCTTTTAAGGGCCGTATCAGTCAGCATGGCTGCATACTCCTTTCTTTTTGACCGTCAGCCCAAAACGCGCCTCTCCAGTTCGAAAAAGCACAGGCTTTTCCGATTGTTAGCAAAAAAATTGACCGTCAGGGGCTGTTGTGACCCTGACGGTAACGAGCGATTTTGGGGGTGGCAAGAGCAAGCGATACCGTCAGCGCGGCCGCGAATTTCGAACGCTGCCCACCGATTGTCGCTGAATGTCAATGAATGGAAGTTGTTTTAGTTCAGTGCTTTACATCGTAGTATTTCGCACCATCGGACCCTTCTGGAGAGGTGAAAATCATTCCCACTCGATCGTGCCAGGCGGCTTCGACGTATAGTCATAGACCACCCGGTTGATGCCCTTGACCTCGTTGATGATCCGCGTCGCGGTTTCCCCCAGGAAATCGTTGGTGAAGGGATAGTAATCGGCGGTCATGCCATCGACCGATGTCACGGCGCGCAGCGATACCGCATAGTCATAGGTCCGCCCGTCGCCCATCACGCCCACGGTGCG
>Ga0116180_1003420_pt1 | contig 11966 bp, 10 predicted proteins | sample AD_UKC073_MetaG_FD_89804 | JGI IMG/M metagenome (GOLD analysis project Ga0116180, IMG submission 89804) | Active sludge microbial communities of municipal wastewater-treating anaerobic digesters from USA - AD_UKC073_MetaG | ecosystem: Engineered > Bioreactor > Anaerobic > Digestate | place: USA... | reverse complement strand
GCGATGCGTCCGGCGGTGGCGAAGTTGAAGGAGATCACGGACTCATCCTGCCCCCATCGCCCGACCATCCCGCAAGCTGGACATCTGCCGCCGACATCGGCGATTTCGGTCCACCTTGCGGAGAATGACCAGCCCGGGGCGGGCGGGACCAGCCGCATGCGCGGTATCACTTGTCCCGGGGGCGGGCTAGCCTTAGAACGCGCCCGGATCGGGCACCTCGGAAAGGACCCACAGCCGTGTTGACGAACACTCTGCCCGCGATCAGCCTGTCCGCAACAGTCGGCAAGGAGCCCGGGGTGCTGGTCGTCGGGCTGGCCGAAACCTCCGAAGGCGAGCTGCTGGTAGGTCTGCCCGACGAACTCGCGAAAGCGTTCAGCAAGGCCCTGGGCAGCGATGTCACCACCATCGCCAAGCAGCTCGGCGCCTCAGCGAAGACCGGCAAGACCGTCCTGCTGGCCGGTGCGGGCGGGCTCAAGCTGGTGGTTGTCGGCATCGGCCCGATCGATGTCACCCCCGAGCAGGTCCGGCGCGCGGCGGGCGCTGCCGTCCGGCTCATCGCCACGCTGCCAGCGGACGCGCCCAAGACCGTCACCATCAGCCTGGAGACGTCCGAACCCAAGGTGATCAAGGGGGCCGCCGAAGGCGCGCTGCTGGGCGCCTACACCTACCTACCGGCCAAGGCGGGCACCGCCGGCATCGGCGAGATCGTGCTGGTTTCGGCGAAGCCCAAGGCAGAGGGCAAGAACGCCGTCGAGCTGGCCAAGATCACCGCCGGCGCCGTGGTGCTGGCCCGCGACTGGGTGAACACCCCCAGCAACGATCTTTACCCCGAGTCCTTCGCCGAAGCCGCCAAGGCCGTGGCCCGCAACGCCAAGCTGAGCGTAGAAGTGTGGGATGACAAGGCACTCGAGCGCGAAGGCTTCGGTGGCCTGATGGCCGTCGGCGGCGGTTCCAGCCGCAAGCCGCGGCTGGTCAAGGTCGCCTACGCACCCCGTGGCGCCCGGTTCCACCTCGCGCTGGTGGGCAAGGGCATCACGTTCGACACCGGCGGCATCAACCTCAAGCCCGCGGACGCCATGTACACCATGAAGGCCGACATGGCCGGGGCCGCGTCCGTGCTCGCTGCGGTGTCCGCGATCGCGCAGCTCGGTCTCAAGATCCGGGTCACCGCGTGGGCAGCGATGGCCGAGAACATGCCGTCCGGCACCGCCTACCGGCCCTCGGACGTGCTCACCATCTACGGCGGCAAGACCGTCGAGAACGGCAACTCCGACGCCGAGGGCCGCCTGGTGATGGCCGACGCGCTGGTGAAATGCTGCGAGGAGCAGCCAAACCTGATCGTCGATGTCGCGACTCTCACCGGTGCCTGCGTGATCGCCCTCGGCGACCGCGTGGCCGGCCTGATGGCCCGCGACGACCAGACCGCCGACCTGGTGCTGGACGCGGCCGAAGCCGCCGGCGAGCAGTTCTGGCAGCTGCCGATCCCAGAGGACGCCCGGCCGAAGCTCGAGTCGAAGGTGGCCGACCTGAAGTCCACCGGCGACCGTCCCGGTGGCGCGCTGACCGCGGCCGCTTTCCTCTCCGAGTTCGTGCCGACCGAGATCCCGTGGGCGCATCTCGACATCGCCGGTCCGGCGTTCAACTCCGCTGCCGCCTACGACTACACCCCGGCCGACGCCACCGGCATGAGCGTGCGGACGCTGGTCGCGCTGGCTCACGTGCTGGCCAACTGAGGATGACAGCCAACTACGACCTGGTGGTGGTCGGCGCCGGCGCCGCGGGCCTGCTCGCTGCCGTGGCCGCTCGCCGCCTCGGCCAGAACGTGCTGGTGGTCGAAGCCGACCGGCTGGTCGGCGGCAGCACCGCCCTCGCGGACGGACGGCTGTGGCTGCCCGGCCAGCAGGGCGGCAAGTCGTCCGCCGATTCGGTCGCGGACGCCGAGGAGTACCTCGCTGCGCTGCTTGGCGAGCCGACCGTCGCGTCCAGCCTCGAACGGCGCTCGGCCTTCGCGACTGCGGCCGGACGCCTCGTCCGCTGGCTGACGTCGTCGAAGATCCCGCTGAACCCTGTCCGCAATGCCGGCGACCACCACCCCGAGTTGGCCGGCGCCAAGACGCACGGACGGGTGCTGCAGACCCAGCCGATGGACCGAAAGGCGCTCGGCGAGTGGGCCGAGAAACTGCGGCCCGAGCCCGCGTCCGCCGGCGGCCCGCTGGCCCGCATCCTGCCCAAGCGGCGGATCACCGAGACCACCGGCGAGTCGCTGGTCGGCCAGTTGCTGCTGCGCGCCACCGCGAACGGCGTGGAGATCTGGCTTGAGACCCCGGTCGTCGACCTGCTCGGCGACGCCGACGCGATCACCGGCGTGGTCGTTCACCGCGATGGCGCCGACGTCGAGGTGCACGCCGCCATGGTGCTGCTGGCCAGCGGCGGTTTCGAGCGCAACCAGGAGCTGCGTGAGGAGTACCTGCCGCTGCCCACCGAGGCTGCCTGGTCCACGAGTGTCGAGACCGACACCGGCGATGCGATTCGACTGGCGGTCGCCAAGGGCGCGGCCACGGCCGAACTGGACGCGGCGTGGTGGCGTCCGGTGATCATGGTGGACGGGGTCGCGCACCCGCTCAATGACGCCAGGGAGAAGCCGCACTCACTGATCGTCGACTCGGTCGGCGACCGCTTCTTCGACGAAACCATCATCGACGACGCCATGGGCCGTGCGGTCTACGACCGTGGCTTCGGGGTGCGCGCGGTCCCGTCCTTCCTGATCATGGACAACCGCCATCGCCAGCAGGTCGCGCTGGGTCCGTGGACGGCCGGCAACACACCCCGCAAGGCAATCGAGTCCGGGGAAATCGTCCGGGCCAGCACGCTGAACGACCTGGCCGAGTCGCTCGGCATCGATCGGGCCGGGCTGATCGGCACCGTCGTCCGATTCAACGGGTTCGCCGCCAAGGGCAAGGATCTCGATTTCGCACGCGGCGAGTCGGGCGTAACCGGTGAGGGCGGCAAGCGCCGCAATCCGAGTCTCGGCAAGGTGGACAAGCAGCCGTTCTGGGCGGTCCGGGTCTACCCCGGCGACGCCGGCACGAAGGGCGGGCTGCTCATCGACGCCGACTCCCGCGTCCTGCGTGCGGATGGCCAGGCGATCGGCGGGCTCTACGCGTGCGGTGGCGTGGCGGCGTCCATCTTCAAGCGAACGTCGCCCGGCCCGGGCGCTGCGCTGGGCGAGTCGTTGGTGCAGGCCTTCCTGGCGGTCACCTCGGGCTCACGTCCAGCCGACAGCACCGATTGAGGCTCCGAAGGGTTCAACCCAGATTCGACCGTTTATGTGAGCCCGTGCGCGTCCCCGGATCGGATCAACCCAAGTTTTCCCGGTTATCCGGCCCGAAAATCGTCGGATAACCGGCTGTTTCTGGGTTGGGCTGCGGCGACGGCCAACGGGCCCGTTCATAACCAGCTGAACTTGGGTTGAACGCCCGGCGAGACTCAGCCGCCGGAGCGCCGCCGGGCGTTGTAATCGCGCATGCGCTGCGGGTACCCGACCACCCCGGCGTCATAGGCCGGGAGCTTGTGCGACGTGGCGAAGCTGCGCGCCCATTCGACGTTGTGGACGCTTCGTCGCGTCCATTCGCCGTCGTGAGCGATCAGTAACAGGGTGGCTTTCGTGACCGTGGTCGGCTGCTCGATGAACGCCTCCACGCCACGGCGGCTGGAGAGGAATTGCTCAAGGTGCGCGATGGTCGCCGGGTCCACGCCCTCGCGCTTGGATTCGGTGCCTTTGCGCCGCTTTCGTGAGAACCAAGCCACGGCGCCCATTATGGCCGCTCGTTTCGGGGCTAGTCTGAACCCTGAACCGATCAGAGAGCTAAGGAGCCAACGTTATGTCCACTCCCGTCCAGCTGCCGGCACTCGGGGAAAGCGTCACCGAAGGCACGATTTCCCGCTGGCTGAAGAGTGTCGGCGACCATGTCGAGGTGGACGAGCCGCTCGTTGAGGTCTCCACCGACAAGGTCGACACCGAAATTCCGTCGCCGGTGGCCGGGGTGCTGCTCGAGATCCTGGTGGCCGAGGACGGCGTGGCGCCGGTCGGCGCGACCCTCGCGGTCATCGGCGAGCCGAGCGAGGCCGGCGGTGCTCCTGCCGCCGAGGGGCCGGCACCCCAGGCCGCTCCTGCTCCCGAGCCCACCGCTGCACCCGCACCGGCCCCCGTGGCGGCCCAACCCGTGGCCCAGCCGGCTCCGGCTGCCGCTGCAACTCCGACCCCCGCAGCCCCGGCCGCCGGTGGCACGGATGTCTTGCTTCCCCAGCTCGGTGAATCGGTCACCGAAGGCACTATTTCGCGCTGGCTGAAGCAGGTCGGTGACTCGGTCGAGGTGGACGAGCCGCTGGTCGAGGTCTCCACCGACAAGGTCGACACCGAGATTCCGGCACCGGCGGCCGGTGTGCTGCTGGAGATTCGAGTGGCTGAGGACGCGGTCGCTCCCGTTGGTGCGGTGCTCGCCGTGATCGGCGCTCCGGGCGCTGCACCTGCCCCGGCCCCGGCCCCGGCCGCCCCGGCACCCGAACCAGCACCGGCTCCCGTGGCCCCGCCCGCACCTCCGGCTCCGGCGCCCGCACCTTCCGCTCCCACTGCACCTGCTCCGGCCCCCGCGCCTGCTCCGGTGGCACCGCCCGCTCCCGCGGCTCCGGCCGCACCCGAGCCCGCCGCGGCACCGGCCGAGCCGGCTGCCCGCCGCGCGGTCACCGAGGCGGCCGATTCGACCTACGTGACCCCGCTGGTGCGCAAGATGGCCGAGGCCAACGACGTCGACCTGAACTCGATCTCGGGCACCGGGGTCGGCGGACGCATCCGCAAGCAGGACGTCCTTGCCGCCGCTGAGGCCAGGAGGGCCGAGGAAGCCGCCAAGGCCGCCGCTGCCGCGGCCGCCGTTCCAGTCGCCACGCCGGCGCCGGCCGCGCCGGCGGCCCCGTCCGCCCCGAGCCCTGCCCCGTCCACAGCGGCACCGAGCGCGGACGCCAACCTGCGCGGCACCACCCAGAAAATGAGCCGGCTTCGCGCCACCATCGCCAAGCGGATGGTGGAGTCGCTGCAGGTCGCCGCCCAGCTCACCGCCACCGTCGAGGTCGACCTGACCGCGGTCTCGAAGCTGCGCGGCCGGGTGAAGGACGAGTTCAAGGCGCGCGAAGGCGTCGGCCTCAGCTACCTGCCGTTCATCGCGAAAGCCAGCGCCGAGGCACTGAAGCAGTTCCCGGTGGTGAACGCGACCATCGACACCGAGGCCGGCACGATCAGCTACGCGGACGCCGAGCACCTGGGCATCGCGGTCGACACCGAAAAGGGCTTGCTGGTGCCGGTGATCAAGGACGCCGGCGACCTCAACGTAACCGGCCTGGCCAAGAAGATCGCCGATCTAGCCGCCCGCACCCGCGCCAACAAGGTGACCCCGGACGAACTGTCCGGCGGCACCTTCACGGTCACCAACTACGGCTCGGCGGGCACGTTGTTCGACACCCCGATCATCAACCAGCCCCAGGTCGCGATCCTCGGCACCGGCGCGCTGGTGAAGCGTCCGATGGTGGTCAAGGATCCGAACCTCGGCGAGATCGTCGCGGTGCGCGACATGATGTACCTCTCGCTCAGCTACGACCACCGCCTGGTGGACGGCGCCGTCGCTGCCCGCTTCCTCAGCTTCGTGAAGGCGCGGCTGGAAGAGGGCGACTTCGGGGGTGAGCTCGGCCAGTGAGGGAACAGGTGCCCGACCGCACCCCGGTCGGGTTCCGCTACCTCGGCATCGCGGACGACCCGGCGACGCTGACCGACTACCACGCCGCGTGGCGGCTTCAACGTGAGGTGCACGCGGAGGTGGCCGCCGGTGAGCTGGGTCCGCAGGTGCTGTACGTGGAGCATCCGCCGGTCTACACGGCCGGACGCCGCACCGAGCCACACGAGCGTCCCTTCGACGGCACCCCGGTCGTGGACGTGGACCGCGGCGGCAAGATCACCTACCACGGGCCCGGCCAGCTGGTTGGCTACCCGATCGTGTTCCTGCCGCGCGGGGTGGGCGTGGTCGACTACGTCCGCCGGGTCGAGGAGGCGCTGATCCGGCTGCTGGCCGACTATGGCATCTCATCCGGACGGGTGCCCGGACGCACCGGCGTGTGGCTCGCGGCAGCCGAGGGCAAGCCCGAACGGAAGATCGCAGCGATCGGGATTCGGGTGTCTCGGCAGACCACGATGCACGGCTTCGCGCTCAACGTGACCAGCGATCTCGCCGACTTCGGCCGGATCGTCCCTTGTGGCATCGCCGATGCCGGCGTCACCTCGATGGCGGACGAACTAACCCAACGTTCCCTGAGCCTGCCGAAGGGCCCGTCTCTGCTCGAAGTTGGCCGCGCACTGGAGCCGCACCTGGTCGAGATGCTGCGCTTCGAGCCCTTCGAACAGTCGCCGGATCTGCATCCGGAACCGGCAGCACCGGCGGAGCTGGACCGCCCAACCGTCCGCTACGGTCTCCTGAACTGAACTCCCACCGCGAGCCGGTCAACCCGCTGAGAACTCCCTGAAGTTCTTCCCGGCATGAGGAGCTCATCCGAGTGGTGTGCCACGACGAATTCGTTGCCCACCGTGGCGGTGCTCACCTTCGGAAAGTCCGGCTGCACTTCAGGCAGGTTGATTACCCAGGCCACCAAGGGAGTGGCCGGAAGTCCAGCCACCAAGACCCAGTTCGGCTACAGCCTGGCCGTCGACGACGACCGCCTCGCTGTCGGCGCGATTCGGGACGACGTGCCCGGGGCTCGGGACACCGGCGCGGTGCAGCTGTTCCGCCTCGCCGGCAGCAAGGTCAGCCCGGTCAAGCGAATCAGCCAATCCAGTGCGGTCGTACCCGGAAAGTCCGAGCCCGAAGACTGGTTCGGCAGCGCGGTGGCCTTCGGTCGAGTGTGCCCAGGGGTGACCGGGTTGGTGGTTGGCGCTTCGAGCGAGGTACTCCGAAACGACGGGGAGGACGATTGGCCCGAAGGGTCCGCCTGGCTGATCCCCCTGAAAGCTCCGTCCGCGTGCCGAGCGGTTCAGTTCTTGGCGTACTTGGTGTCTGGTCACCCCGGACCAGCCAAGCCGTGGCGTCCGAGAATGGTCTCATCATCAGTGTCGCCGGCCGCTGACTAGGCGCGGCCGGCGCTCCAGACACGTCAAACTTCGCTCCCGAAAGGGACTCGCGCTCCCGAACTATCGGGAGCAAGGGTCCCATTCGGGAGCGAAGTTGCTGAAGTGGCGGAAGCGAGCGGACGCGGGCCGCGGGGCCGCGGGGCCGCGGGACAAGGCCGGATAGGATTGGCGGGTGACCGACACCCAGCCGCGCCGGCTGCTCCGGCTCGAAGTCCGCAACGCGCAGACTCCGATCGAACGCAAGCCGGCCTGGATCAAGACCACCGCGACCATGGGGCCCGACTACCGCGAGCTGCAGCAACTGGTGAAGGACGAGGGTCTGCACACCGTCTGCCAGGAAGCCGGCTGTCCGAACATCTTCGAGTGCTGGCAGGATCGTGAGGCCACCTTCCTGATCGGTGGCGATTCCTGCACCCGCCGCTGCGACTTCTGCCAGATCGAGTCGCGCAAGCCGTCCGGTTATGACACCGCCGAACCCGTCCGCGTCGCTGAATCGGTCAAGACGATGGGCCTGCGCTACGCGACGGTCACCGGCGTCTGCCGCGACGACCTCGAGGACGAGGGCGCCTGGCTGTATGCCGAGACCATCCGGCAGATCCACGCGCTTAACCCGGGCGTCGGCGTCGAGATGCTGGCCCCCGACTTCTCCGGACGCGCCGAACTGCTGCAGCAGATCTTCGACACCCGTCCGGAGGTGTTCGCGCACAACGTCGAGACCGTCCCGCGGATCTTCCGCCGGATCCGTCCCGGCTTCAACTACGAGCAGTCCCTCGGTGTGCTGACCATGGCCCGCGAGCAGAACCTGGTTACCAAGTCGAACCTGATCCTCGGCATGGGTGAGACCCGCGAAGAGATCTCCCAGGCGCTGCGCGACCTGCATGCCGCCGGCACCGAGCTGGTCACGATCACCCAGTACCTGCGGCCGTCGGTGCGGCACCATCCCATCGATCGCTGGGTGACGCCGGACGAGTTCGACGAGTTGGCCGCAGAGGCCACCGCAATTGGCTTTGTCGGCGTTCTGAGTGGACCATTGGTACGTTCTTCCTACCGTGCCGGCCGGCTGTACCGGCAGGCCATGGCGGCCCGCGCCCAGCAGGCCGCCAACTAAGACCCGGAGCACCGAAATGGCAAGCGAGAAGGCCAAGGAACTGGCCGCCAAGCAGAAGGCTGAAGTCAAGGCCGCGAAGCTGGCGAAGAAGAATTCCACCAACCCCCGGGACTGGCCCTGGTACAAGCAGTACTGGCAGACCTACAAGGTCACTGCAGAGGTCGACCCGCAGCTGCCCTGGCTGTTGCTCGGCTCCTTCTTCGGCGTGCTGGTCGTAGTGGCGGTGCTCGGTGGCGTGTTCCTGCCGCCGTGGTGGATCTGGCTGCTGCTCGGCATCCTCGGCGGCGTCACGGCCGCGCTCTGGGTGCTGCTCATCCGCGCCAAGAAGGCCACCTACGTGCGCTATGCCGGCCAGCCCGGCTCGGCCGAAGTCGCGCTTTCGATGCTGGACGCCAAGAAGTGGTTCCACACCGCCGCGATCACCGCCACCCGGCAGCTGGACGCCGTCCATCGCGTCGTCGGACCGGCGGGCATCGTGCTGATCGGTGAGGGCGCACCCGCCCGGGTGAAGCAGCTGCTGGCCAGCGAGGCGAAGAAGCATGAGCAGGTTGCCTACGGCGTTCCGGTGACCTCGATCCTGATGGGCGACGGCGAGGGCCAGGTGCCGCTGGCCAAGCTGGCCGACCACATCAAGAAGCTGCCCAAGAAGATGGAAGCGGTGCAGATCACGGACGTGAAGGCGCGGCTGCGCGCGCTCGACGCGGTCCGGCCGAAGGTGCCGGTGCCGCGCGGCCCGATGCCGTCCATGAAGGGCGTCAACCGGGCGATGCGCGGGCGCTGAGCTTGGCCAACCTGGTCAACGCCGAACGCGTCTCGATCGCATTCGGCACCCGCATCCTGCTGGACGAGGTCAGCCTCGGCCTAGACAACGGCGATGTCGTGGGCGTGGTCGGCCGCAACGGCGACGGCAAGACGACCCTGCTGCAGCTCCTCGTGGGCACGCGTACGCCCGACTCCGGTCAGGTGGTGCGCAACCGGTCCGCGTCCATCGGCTACCTCGGCCAGGCCGAGGACTTCGCGCCCGACGCCAGCGTCCGCGAAGTCGCGGTGCAGGGCCGTCCCGACCACGCCTGGGCCGCCGACCGGTCTTCGCGGGCCGTGGTCACGCATCTGCTCGGCACACTCGACCTGAACCGGCCGGTGGCCGAGCTGAGCGGCGGTGAGCGGCGGCGGGTGAGCTTGGCGTCCATCCTGCTGGCCGGGCACGACCTGCTGGTGCTGGACGAGCCGACCAACCACCTGGACGTGGAAGCGGTCGCCTGGCTGGCAGATCACCTGAACCTGTTGCAGGCGTCCGGGACGGCGATGCTGGTGGTCAGCCACGACCGCTGGTTCCTGGACGCGGTCTGCAACCGCATCTGGGAGGTACACGACGCCGCCGTGGACGCCTACGACGGTGGCTACGCGGCGTACGTGCTGGCCCGCGCGGAACGCGTCCGGCAGGCTGCGGCGAACGAGGCTCGCCGGCAGAACCTGTTGCGTAAGGAGCTGGCCTGGCTGCGGCGTGGCCCGCCGGCGCGCACGTCCAAGCCGAAGTTCCGGATCGACGCGGCGAACGTCCTGATCGAGGACGTGCCGCCGGCGCGCGACTCGCTGAAGCTGGTGGAGTTCGCGACGTCCCGGCTGGGCAAGGACGTCTTCGACCTGCACGGCGTGACCCACCGGCTGCCGGACGGACGGACGCTGCTGAACCACCTCGATTGGTCGATCGGCCCGGGCGACCGGATCGGGATCGTCGGGGTGAACGGCTCGGGCAAGACCACGCTGCTGCGGCTGCTGACCGGCGAGCTGTCGCCGCAGGCCGGGAAAGTGAAGCAGGGGCGGACGCTCCGGGTGGGCCACCTTTCCCAGGCGGTCACCGAGCTGGACGACAGCGAGCGGGTGCTCGACTCGGTACAGCAGTTGCAGCGACAGACGCGCTTGGCGACCGGACGCGAGGTGTCGGCGACCAATCTGCTGGAGGATTTCGGGTTCACCGGCAACCGGTTGGTGACTCGGATCGGCGAGCTTTCCGGCGGCGAGCGGCGGCGGCTGCAATTCCTGCGCCTGCTGTTGTCGGAACCGAATGTGCTGCTTCTGGACGAGCCAACCAACGACCTCGACATCGACACGCTCACCGTGATCGAGGACTATCTCGACACCTGGCCGGGCACCCTGATCGTGGTCTCGCACGACCGCTACTTCCTGGAGCGCACCTGCGATGTGACCTACGCGCTCCTCGGCGACGGCACCTGCGTCCTGCTGCCCGGCGGCGTGGACGAGTACCTGCAGCGTCGCACCGCCGCCCGACAGACCCGGCCGGTCACGCCTGTCGAGACCTCGGCCAAGCACTCCGCAACGGTTCCTCAACCCGCGGACGCAGCCCGCCGGCGCCAGGCCCGCAAAGACCTGGCCAGGGTCGAGAACCAGCTGAGCAAGACCGCCGCGCAGATCGACCAACTACATGCCGAAATGGCTAGGCACGCCGCCGACTACCCCCGCCTGGTCGCCCTCGGCGAAACCCTGGACGAGGCGGTGGCCAGGCAGGAGGAGCTGGAAGGTCAGTGGCTGGAGCTGGCTGAGCAGGCCGGAGACGAATGAACCACGGTAAGCGACCATGAACTGGCGAACGCTGACCGGCGCTCTATTGAGCGTCACGGCCGGGCTGCTCGCCCCGGTGGCGATCCTCGCCGGCTGGGTGCAGACGCTTGCTTCCGATACCGATCAGGTGGTCGCCAGCTACGCGCCATTGGCCCAGGCTCCCCAGGTGCAGCAACTGCTGAGCGAGCGGCTGACCGACGCGATCTCCGACCAGGTGCCGCTCGGGCACACCCAGACCATGCACGGTCTGATCAACCGGACGGTTACCAGCGCGCTCGACAGCGAGCAGTTTCAGCAAGCCTGGACCACCAGCCTTCGGATCGCCCACGGCGAGGTCAGCGCGCTACTCGCGGGTGGAACCAGCACCCTTACCGTCACCGACGGGCTGATCGAACTGCGGCTGGCGCCGTTCGTGGACCTGCTCAAGCAGCCGCTGACCGACGCTGGGGTGCCCATGCTCGACCGTCTTCCCGAGGTCACCAGCTCGATTCCGCTGGCCAGTATCGACCCGGCCCTGGTCCCGTCGCTGCAGGCGGGGCACCGAGTGCTGGTGGCCCTGGCAGCTTGGCTGCCGTGGTTCGTCTTGGCTGTGACGCTGCTCGCGTGGTGGGCTTGGCCGGGGCTGCGTCCCGGGCTGGCCTGGGTGGGGCTGAGCCTGTTCGCGGGCACGGCGCTGGCCTGGACGGTCGTGGCCGGACTGGCCCGCCTGTGGGTCGGTCAGGTGGCTCCACCGATCGCACCCACCGCCGAGTTGCTGCTGGGAACGACCTTGGCGCCGCTTCGTGCCCCCGGCCTTGCGGTCGCGCTGTTCGGACTGGTGCTGGCTTTTGTTGGGGCCTTCGCGCGTCCGGCTGAAACCCGAACGCACGACTGAGCTGAGATCGGCAAAGGAGACCGGGGTGGACTTTCGGGTAGTGGGCCTGCTGGGCCTGGGGGTCGCGATCGCAGTATGTCTGGTGGCGCTGGTTCGGATCGGCGCCGGCCAGTTGCGCCGGCGGAACGGCGGCACCGTCACCGTGGGCGTGGTGAAGTCGGTTGAGGTGCGCTACCAGGCCGCAGGTGAGGGCCCGACGATGGTGCAGCGAACCCCCGTGGTCGAATTCCAGGATGCCT
>Ga0116180_1003419_pt1 | contig 11969 bp, 12 predicted proteins | sample AD_UKC073_MetaG_FD_89804 | JGI IMG/M metagenome (GOLD analysis project Ga0116180, IMG submission 89804) | Active sludge microbial communities of municipal wastewater-treating anaerobic digesters from USA - AD_UKC073_MetaG | ecosystem: Engineered > Bioreactor > Anaerobic > Digestate | place: USA... | reverse complement strand
CGCGGGCTGACCTACTGCGCCACGCCGGCCAGCGACTTCATCTGCGGCACGCTGCAGCTGGCCGCGGGCATGAACCTGCACGTCTTCACCACCGGCCGCGGCACGCCCTACGGCTTGGCCGAATGCCCAGTGATCAAGGTCGCCACGCGCAGCGACCTGGCCCGCCGCTGGCACGACCTGATGGACGTCAACGCCGGCACCATCGCCGACGGCACGCAGAGCATCGAGCAGGTCGGCTGGCAGCTGTTCCACCTGATGCTGGACGTGGCCAGCGGCCGCAGGAAGACCTGGGCCGAGCAGTGGAAGCTGCACAACGCCCTGGTGCTGTTCAATCCGGCGCCGGTGACCTGAGCGGCACTGCCTGAGGCTGTGCCGCAGTCGGTCGCGGGGCGACCGGCGCAGCCTGCCGCTTGGGCGACAGCCGGCGCCATGGGCTTGGCCATACTGCCCCATGCCTGCGCCGTCCGCTCCCGCCAACAACCCTCTCCTCACTGCCCCGGTCCTCCCCACCCTCTGCCGCCTGGCCGTGCCCAACATCATCGCGATGGTCGGCAGCGCCCTGGCTGCGATTGCCGAGACGGCCTACATCGGCCAGCTGGGGGTGTCGGCGCTGGCGGGCATGGCGCTGGTGTTTCCGCTGCTGATGCTGCAGCAGATGTTCTCCGGCGGGGCGATGGGCGGCGGTGTCGCGTCGCTGGTGTCGCGCTCGCTCGGCGCGGGCAACGTGGTGCGGGCCGAGGCGCTGGTGGTGCATGCGCTGGGCATTGCGGTGGTGGCGGGGCTGGGCACCACGGTGCTGATGCTGACCCTGTCGGACGCGGTGTTCGGCCTGCTGGGCGGCCGGGGCGAGCCGCTGGCGCAGGCGGTGGCCTATGCCCATGTGGCCTTTCTCGGCTCCACCGGCGTGTGGCTGCTCAACACGCTGTCGGCCGCGCTGCGGGCCACCGGCAACATGGTCGTGCCATCGGTCGTGATGGTCGCCGTGGGCCTGACGCAGGTGGCGCTGGCCGGTGTGTTCGGCCTAGGGGCCGGGCCGATCCCGCGGCTGGGCATGCCGGGCATCGCCTTGGGCCAGGTGCTGGCCTATGCAGTCGGCACGCTGGTGTTGGGTTGGTACCTGGTGGCCGGCAAGGCGCGCATCCGCCTGCGCCTGCGGGGCACGCCCTGGCAGCCAGCACTGGCGCGTGACCTGCTGCAGCTGGGCCTGAAGGCCTGCGCATCGCCGGTGCAGACCATTGGCACGATGATGATCCTGACCTGGCTGGTGGCGCGCAGCGGCCCGCAGGCGCTGGCGGGCTACGGCATCGGCACGCGGCTGGAATTCCTGCTGGTGCCGCTGGCCTTCAGCTTCGGTGCGGCGTCGGTGCCGCTGATCGGCATGGCCATCGGCGCCGGCCAGGTGGCGCGTGCGCGCCAGGTGGGCTGGACGGCCGCGGCCATGGCCGGCCTGTTGCTGGGCAGCGCCGGCCTGGTGCTGGCCCTGGTGCCCGACCTGTGGACCGACCGCTTCACCAAAGACCCGGCCGTGCTGACCGCCGCCGACACCTATTTCCACTGGGCCGGGCCGTTCTACGCGCTCTACGGCGCGGGCCTGAGCCTGTATTCGTCCGCCATCGCCGCCAACCGCGTGGGCGGCCAGGTGCTGGCCGGCACGCTGCGCCTGCTGCTGGTGGCCGTGGGCGGCTCGGCGCTGGTGGCCGTGCAGGCGCCGGCCTGGGCGATCTTCGCGCTGGTGGCGGTGGGCATGGCGGCCTATGGCACGGCGTCGATCCTGCTGGTGCGCTACACGCCCTGGGAGCCGGCGCTGCGGCCGGCACCGGCCTGACCCGGCACGCCCATCTCCGATTCAACCCTCACGCCCCACACGCATGGCCACCACCGACGAGATCACCCGCTTCATGCGGCAGGCGTTTCCCGGCAGCAGCTTCGAGATCGTCACCAGCGGCGATCGCCACGCCACCATCCGCAGGCCGGTCACCGAGGCCGACACCCGCCCTGGCGGCACCGTGTCCGGCCCCACGCTGATGGCCCTGGCCGACACCGCGCTGTACGTGGCCGTGCACGCCACGCTGGGCATCACGCCGCATGCCGTCACCAGCCAGCTGAACATCCACTTCCTGCGCCGGCCAGCCGGCGGCAAGCCAGTGGTCGCCGTCTGCCGGCTCCTGCGCGTGGGCCGGTCGATGGCGGTGGGCGAGGTGGCGCTGTATTCCGAGGGCGAGGACGAGCCCGTCGCCCATGCCACCGGCAGCTATGCGCTGCCGGCCAAGCGTGGCGGCGAACCCGCCAGCACGCCCGTCAGCGGATGAAGCGCTGCACGTGGTCGGCGCCCAGGCCGATCGCTTCGTAGTGCCTGCGGGCGTTCTCGATCTTGGTGAACACGTCCTCGTAGCCCACCGGGTTGCCGGCGGCGTCGATGTAGACGTAGCCGCCGGTGGCGTGGAACAGGGTGATCATTTCCGGCACGTCGGGCGGCACGTACAGTGTGTGGATCTCGCCGGGCGGCTCGAAGGCGTAGCCACCTTCCTCGGCCACCCAGTCGTGCTCCAGGTAGTACCAGCGGCCCTTCAGCACGAAGGCGTGCACCGGCCCGGTGTGGCGGTGGCAGGACAGCACACCCGCCTTGCGCACGCGCAGCAGGTTGACGAAGTAGCCCTGGCTGACGTTGAGCATCAGCGGCTTGAACCACACGCCCTCGCTCTGCGGCACCCACAGGTTGTCGTCCTGCAGGCTGTTGGACAGGGCGCCGCCGTGCACCATCTCCGGCACCAGGCCGAAGGGCTGGCCGCCGGCAAAGCCGGCCGGGGCCTGGGGGTCGCGGGCAGGGGGCGTGCGCGTACTCATCGGGCGTCTCGCTGAAGTTGGGTGTGCGGATGTCGCGCATGCTCACCGAGCTTGGCGGCCCTGTCTGTCACCTCGGTGCAGCCACCGTCCGTGCCCGCGCGTCTGCCGCGTGGCGTCCCGTGCCGCGGGTGATCAGCGCATCGCTGGCCAGCAGCTGCCCCGGCTGCAGCTCGGCCGCACCCTCCAGCCGCTGGTAGAGCGGCGCGAAGTCGATGCGCGCCAGGTCCAGCAGCTGGTCCAGGCTGCCGAGCACGAAGTAGCTCTCCTGGAAGTCGTCGATGCGGTAGCGGGTGCGCATCACCCGTTCCAGGTCGAAGCCGATGCGGTGGGGCGACGGGTCGTCGACCGCGAACAGGCTTTCGGCGTACGACGAGGCAATGCCGGCGCCGTAGATGCGCAGGCCGCCATGCTGGCGCAGCAGGCCGAACTCCACCGTGTACCAGTAGACGCGGGCCAGCTGGTGCAGCTTGCCCAGGCGCTGTGCCTTCAGACCGCCTTCGCCATAGGCCTGGATGAAGTCGGCCATCACCGGGTTCATCAGCATCGGCACATGGCCGAACACGTCGTGGAAGACGTCGGGCTCTTCCAGGTAGTCCAGTTCGTCGGGCTTGCGGATGAAATTGCCGGCCGGAAATCGCCGGTTGGCCAGATGCTCGAAGAACACCGCATCGGGCACCAGGCCGGGTACGGCCACCACCTGCCAGCCGGTGGCGGCCACCAGCACCTCGCTGAGCGCCCGGAAGTCGGGGATGCGGTCGGCCCGCAGCGGCAGGGCCTGCATGCCCTGCACGAACTCGTCGCAGGCGCGGCCGGGCAGCAACCGGCTCTGGCGCTCGAACAGCGTCTGCCACACCGCATGCTCGGCAGGGGTGTAGCGGCTCCAGCCCTGGTCGATGGTGAAGTCGGCGCGGGGCGCCCCCAGCGTGGCGTGCATGGCGCGGGGCCTCAGCCTGCGGCGGTCATGCGCTGGTGGATGGCGTCCGCCAGCGTCGCCAGCTCGATGTCCAGCGCCGTCAGGCCGCCAGCATCGTGCGTGGTCAGCAGCACGTCCACGCGGTTGTAGACGTTGCTCCACTCGGGGTGGTGATTCAGGCGCTCGGCCGCCAGCGCCAACTGGGTCATGAAACCGAAGGCCTGCACGAAGTCGGCAAAGACGAAGCGGCGCGTGATCGCGTCGCGCACCGGGTCGTGCTGCCACTGCGGCAGCGTGGCCCGCTGGGTGGCGGATTCGTCGGCGGTGAAGCGCTGGGCCATGGCGTGTCCCCTGGTGGTGCTGCGGTTCAGGCCGTTGCCAGCACGCCGCGGCGCACCTGGTCGCGCTCGATCGACTCGAACAGGGCCTTGAAGTTGCCCTCGCCGAAACCGTCGTCGCCCCGGCGCTGAATGAACTCGAAGAACACCGGGCCCAGCAGCGTGCCCGAGAAGATCTGCAGCAGCAGGCGCGGCTTGCCGCCGGCGGTCGTGCCGTCGACCAGGATGCCGCGCGCCTGCAGCTCGCTCACCGGCTGGCCGTGGCCGGGCAGGCGCTCGTCCAGCATCTCGTAGTAGGCGTCGTTGGGCGCGGTCATCAGCGGGATGCCGGCCATCTGCAGCTTGTCGACCGTGGCCAGCAAGTCCTCGGTCAGCAGGGCGACATGCTGGATGCCCTCGCCGTTGAACTGCATCAGGAACTCCTCGATCTGGCCGCTGCCCTTGCGCGATTCTTCATTCAGCGGGATGCGGATCTTGCCGTCGGGCGCGGTCATGGCCTTGCTGGTCAGGCCGGTGTACTCGCCCTGGATGTCGAAGTAGCGGATCTCGCGGAAGTTGAAGAGCTTCTCGTAGAAGCCGGCCCAGTAGGCCATGCGGCCGCGGTAGACGTTGTGCGTCAGGTGGTCGATCAGCTGCAGGCCGTGGCCCTCGGGATGCTGCTCCTCGCCGCCCACCCATTCGAAATCGATGTCGTAGATCGAGCGGCCGGACTCGAAGCGGTCGATCAGGTACAGCGGCGCGCCGCCGATGCCCTTGATCGCCGGCAGGCGCAGCTCCATCGGCCCGGTGGGAATGTCGATCGGCTCGGCGCCGAGTTCCAGCGCCCGGTTGTAGGCCTTGTGCGCGTCCTTCACCCGGAAGGCCAGGCCGCAGGCCGAGGGGCCATGCTCGGCCGCGAAGTAGGCCGCCAGGCTGCGTGGCTCGTTGTTGACGATGAAGTTGATGCCGCCCTGGCGGTACAGCAGCACGTTCTTCGAGCGGTGCCGTGCCACCAGCGCGAAGCCCATGGTCTCGAACAGCGGCTCCAGCACGCCGGGCGTGGGCGCGGCGAACTCCACGAACTCAAAGCCCATCAGGCCCATCGGGTTGTCGAACAGGTCGGCCATGCGGATCTCCAGCGTCAGGCGGTTGGGGCGGTCTGGTCGCAGCGGCGGCGGCTGCGGGGTCAACGCAGAACTTTATCGACGGGCGCGCCGAATTTTCTTGCATAACATTGCCAGGCAAACCCGCCACCAGTCAATCCGATTGCATGAACGGCCTTGTTGCCGAAATCAGCTTTCACATCATGGAACTCGATCGTACCGACCGCCGCATCCTCGGCCACCTGCAGGGACATGCCCGCGCCAGCAACCTGGAGCTGGCCGAGGCGGCCAGCCTGTCACCCGCCCAGTGCCACCGCCGCCACCGGCGCCTGGAGGAGGCCGGCTACATCGCCCGCTACGAGGCACGCCTGGACGCGGCGCGCCTGGGCCTGACGGTGGTGGCCTTCATCCATGTGTCGATGGAACGCGGCCATGTGCGCGAGCTGCAGAAGTTCAAGGACCTGCTGGCCAGCCTGGTCGAGGTGCAGGAGTGCTACGCCGTCACCGGTGACTTCGACTACGTGCTGAAGGTGGTGGCGCGCGATCTGCCGGCGCTGTCGCGCTTCCTGATGGACACGCTGATGAACCTGCCCGGCGTGGCGGCGGTGCGCTCCAGCGTGTGCATGGAGGAGATCAAGTGCACCAGCGCCTTGCCGCTGCCGACATGACAACCCGCTGCCGCTGCCGGGGGGATCGCGCTGCCGGCAGCCTGGCGTGTCAAGCGCCCGTGGCCTCGTCGGCGTCGGCCCGCGCCAGCGCGGCCACCACGTCCGACTGCGTGACCATGCCCACCAGCCGGTCGCCGTCGTCGACGATGGGGATGTGGTGGTGGCCGGTGCTGCCGAACAGCGGGATCAGTTCGGCCAGGTGGCGGTGCATGCTGGCCACGCGCACCTGGCGCGCCATGATCTGGCCGACCAGCGTTGGCGTGCCGGCCGGCGACGCCGCACCGCCGCCTTGCAGTTGCTGGCGGCGCTGCACCAGGCTGGTGGCATCGGCCGGATCGGCCGTGCGCATGAAGTCGGCTGGCGTGACGATGCCGACGATGCCGCCGGACACATCGACCACCGGCAGGGCCTTGATGTGGTGCTGGCGGAACAGCGCCCAGGCCTCGTGCAGCGGCGTGATGCGACGCACGGTGATCAATTCGCGCGACATGATGTCGCTGCAGCGCAGCTGGGCCAGCTTGCGCCGGTAGCCGCGCAGCTGGGTGCTCTGCAGCAGTTCCTTCAGGTCGTCGCGGCTGATGTCCAGCACCTGGTTGTGGCGCTTGAGCACCGCGTCCAGGTCGGCATCGATCGCATCGGCCTCGGTATCGCGTGCATGGCTGACGGGCCGGGCCACCTGGCGGTGCGGGTAGGCGCGGCCGGTGGCGCGGTTGTAGGCCATGCCGGCGGCCACCAGGAGCAGGCCGTTGGCCAGCACCGGAAACAGCACGAAGCGCGGCTCGGTCATGCCGGTCAGCACCGCCAGCAGCGCGGTGGCGCCGCCGGGCGGATGCAGGCAGCGCAGCAGGAACATCAGGCCGATGGCGCCGCCCACCGCCACCGCGCCGGCCAGCGGCGGCGGTCCCAGCCAGCGGGCGCAGGCCACGCCCACCAGGGCCGACAGCGCATTGCCGGCCACCACCGCCCAGGGCTGGGCCAGCGGGCTGGCCGGCACGGCGAACACCAGCACGGCGCTGGCGCCCATCGGGGCCACCAGCCAGGGCCAGGCGCGGCCGGCGGCGGCGCCGTCGCCCGCTGTGCCATGGCACAGCGCGGCCGTCAGCAGGATGCCCAGCAGCGCGCCCAGGGCCACCCGCAACTGCTCCCGGCGGTCGGCGGCCACCGGGGCGGGCCAGAAGGTGTCCAGCACCTCGCGCCAGCGCGGCGTCTCGGTGAGGTGGTCGGGGTCGTTGGCAGACAAGGCGGTGGGCAGGGAGCGCGGGCAGGCCCCGACTGTAGTGGCCCGCCGCCGGGCCGCACCGGCGTGGTGCCGAGGCCGTCGCGGGAAGTCACCCAGGTGCCATGGCGCCGCTGCGGCCGCTGGCTAGGATGGATTCACAACACCTGGAGACAAGCGATGAAACCCCTGCTGACGCTCGGTGCCAGCCTGCTGCTGGCCGCTTCCACGCTGATGCCTTTCGCCGCCTGGGCGCAGAAGAAGTACGACCCCGGTGCCAGCGACAGCGAGATCAGGATCGGCCAGACCATGCCCTACAGCGGCCCGGCCTCGGCCTACGGCTCGCAGGGCAAGACCACGCTGGCCTACTTCAAGATGCTCAACGCCAAGGGTGGCATCAACGGGCGCAAGGTCACCCTGCTGTCGCTGGACGACGGCTACAGCCCGCCCAAGACGATCGAGCAGACGCGCAAGCTCGTCGAGCAGGAGGAAGTGCTGGCGATCATGAACGCGCTGGGCACGCCCACCAACAGCGCCACGCACAAGTACCTGAACCAGAAGAAGGTGCCGCAGCTGCTGATCTCGTCGGGCGCGTCGAAGTGGAACGACCCCAAGCACAATCCCTGGTCGACGCCGTTCTTCCCGCCCTACATCGAGGAAGGTGTCATCTACGCCAAGCACATCCTGCAGAACTTCCCGAACGCGAAGATCGCGGTGCTGTCGCAGAACGACGACTCCGGCCGCGACTACGTCAAGGGCTTCAAGCAGGGCCTGGGCAGCAAGGTCAACCAGATCGTCAAGGAGGTGACCTACGAGGTCACCGACCCGACGGTGGAGTCGCAGATCATCGACCTGAAGTCCTCGGGTGCCGACACCTTCTTCCTGATGGCCACGCCCAAGTTCGGCGCCCAGGCCATCCGCAAGGTGGGCGAGCTGGGCTGGAAGCCGCACTTCTACGTGGTGTCGGTGTCCAGCTCGCAGGCCACGGTGCTGGAGCCGGCGGGGCTGCAGAACTCCACCGGCCTGATCACCGCGATGGCGCTGAAGCTGGCCGGCGACCCGACCTGGGACAACGACGCCGGCATGAAGGAGTTCCTGGCCTTCATGAAGCAGTGGATGCCCGAGGGCAACCCGATGGATTCGTCGTCGGTGCTGGGCTACGTCACTGCCCAGATGATCGAGCACATCCTGAGGGGCTGCGGCGACAACCTGACGCGCGAGAACGTGCTGAAGCAGGCCACCAACATCAAGGGCCTGAGCTTCGGCCTGCTGCTGCCGGGCGTCACCGTCAACGTCTCGCCCGACGACTACTCGACCTTCCAGACCTTCCGCACGGCGCGCTTCGACGGCAAACGCTGGGCGATCTTCGGCGAGCCGATCAACGCGACGGCCAAGTGAGGTACCCGCAGCCATGACCCACGACATCCTGATCCGCGGCGGCACCATCGTCGACGGCAGTGGCCGGGCCTGCGCGCCGACATCAACGTGTTCGACCCGGCGCGCATCGCCGAGCACCATCCGCGCATCGTGCACGACTTCCCCGGCGGCGCACCGCGCTACCAGCAGCGGGCCAGCGGCTACCGCGCCACCCTGGTCAACGGGACGGTCAGCCTGCTCGACGGCGAACTGACCGGCGAGCGCGCCGGCCAGGTGCTGCGGCATGTGAAGCGGGCGGCACCGGCGCGCGCCTGACACGCCGGCGGCGGGCTCAGGGACAACCCGCGCTTCCAGCGAAGCAAAGGCGGCGGCCCGGGGCGGGCAGGTGCGGCGCGGCCATACTGCGCGCCGATGCCCTGCCGGCAGCCTGGCGGGGCGCTGCAACGCCTGTCCGAGGAACCCCATGTCCGCATCCCGCCGCATCCTGCTGCAGACCCTGGCCGCCGCTGCGGCCGCCACCACCTTCGCGCTGCCGACCGCGAGCCACGCCCAGGCCGCCGCCTGGCCGACCCGGCCGATCAAGTGGATCGTGCCCTTTCCGCCGGGCGGGCCCACCGACGTGTTCTCGCGTGCCGTCGCCCAGCAGCTGCAGGCCGCGCTGGGCCAGCCGGTGGTGGTGGAGAACCGCGGCGGCGCCGGTGGCGGCGTGGGCATGCAGGCGCTGGCCAAGTCGGCGCGCGACGGCTACACCATCGGCCTGTCGACCACCGGCACGCATGCGATCAACCCAGCGCTGTACGGCGAGAAGCTGGGCTACGACCCGCTCAAGGACTTCACGCCGCTGACGCTGGCCGTGTCCTACGTCAACATGCTGGTGGTGCATGCCAACCACCCGGCGAAGAACGTCAAGGAACTGGTCGAGTACGCCAAGGCCAACCCGGGCAAGGTGATGTTCGGCTCGGCCGGCAACGGCTCGTCCAACCACCTGTCGGGCGAGGTGCTGAAGCTGCTGACCGGCGCCCCCATGCAGCACGTGCCCTACCGCGGCAGCGCGCTGGCGATGAACGACACCATCGCCGGCCAGATCACCTCCATGTTCGACATCCTGAACGTGGCGATTCCGCAAAGCCGCAGCGGCCGCGTGCGGGCGCTGGCGGTCACCAGCGGCAAGCGCAGCCCGTATTCGCCCGACGTGCCGACGATGGAGGAGGCCGGCGTGCCCGGCTATTCGGCCGCGGGCAGCGACCTGTGGTTCGGCATCATGGCGCCGGCCGGCCTGCCGAATCCGGTGGCCGACAAGCTGCAGGCCGCGCTGGTGACGGTGCTGCGATCGCCCGAGATGCGCCAGACCATCCGTGCCCAGTTCTTCGAGCCCTGGACCAGCACGCCCGAGGACTTCCTGAAGGTGATCCGCACCGACGGGGCGAAGTGGGCCAAGATCGTCACGGAGTCGGGGGCGCGGGTGGATTGAGGCGGCGCCGGCCGCGATGAAAAAAGCCCGGGCATGCCCGGGCTTTTTGCTTGGTGGGGCGGCAGGCGCCGCCCGGCGTCGGTCGATCAGTGCCCCGACGCGCCGGCCGCGCCGAGACCGGTCTCCGAGCGCACCTGCTGGTCGTTGAACAGCGCACGCTCCTTGGTGGCCTGGGCGCTGCGGTCGAGCAGGCTGAAGATCCAGATGCCGATGAAGCCGATGGCCATCGAGAACAGCGCGGGCGAGGTGTACGGGAACCAGGCCGAGCCCTTGGGGTTGCCCAGCGTGGCTTCCCACACCGACGGCGACACCACCGTCAGGCCCACCGAGCTGATCAGGCCGAGGAAGCCGCCGATCACCGCGCCGCGGGTGGTGCAGTCCTTCCACAGCACGCTCATGAACAGCACCGGGAAGTTGGCCGATGCAGCGATGGCGAAGGCCAGGCTCACCATGAAGGCGATGTTCTGCTTCTCGAAAGTGATGCCCAGTGTGACAGCCAGCGCGCCCAGGCACAGCGTGGTGATGCGCGAGACCTTCAGCTCCGAGGCGCTGTCGGCGTTGCCCTTCTTGATCAGCGTGGCGTAGATGTCGTGCGACACGGCCGATGCGCCCGACAGCGTCAGGCCGGCCACCACCGCCAGGATGGTGGCGAAGGCCACGGCCGAGATGAAGCCGTAGAACACGTCGCCGCCCACGCTCTTGGCCACCAGCACCGCGGCCATGTTGGCCGTGCCGGCGCCGCCCTTGATGACGCCCTTGGCCACGTCGGCGAACTCGGGGTTGGTCAGCACCAGGGTGATCGCGCCGAAGCCGATGATGAAGATCAGCACGTAGAAGTAGCCGATCCAGGTGGTGGCCCAGAACACGCTCTTGCGGGCTTCCTTCGCGTCGGGCACGGTGAAGAAGCGCATCAGGATGTGCGGCAGGCCGGCGGTGCCGAACATCAGCGCCATGCCGAAGCTGATGGCCGAGATCGGGTCCTTGATGAAGCCGCCGGGGCCCATCAGCGCCAGGCCGATCTTCTGCGCCTCTTCAGGCGTCTTGCCGCTGTTCTGGGCGATCTGCGCCTTGACCTGCACGCCCTTGGCGAAGAGCGCCTCGGGCGAGAAGCCGAACTGCGCCAGCACCATCAGCGCCATGAAGGTCACGCCGGCCAGCAGCAGGCAGGCCTTGATGATCTGCACCCAGGTGGTGGCCGTCATGCCGCCGAACAGCACGTAGATCATCATCAGCGCGCCGACGATGACCACCGCCATCCAGTACTCCAGGCCGAACAGCAGCTTGATCAGCTGGCCCGCGCCCACCATCTGCGCGATCAGGTAGAACGCCACCACCACCAGCGTGCCGCTGGCGGCAAACGCCCGGATCGGCCCCTGCTGGAAGCGGTAGCCGGCAACGTCGGCGAAGGTGAACTTGCCCAGGTTGCGCAGCCGCTCGGCCATCAGGAAGGTGATGACCGGCCAGCCGACCAGGAAGCCGATGGAGTAGATCAGGCCGTCGTAGCCCGAGGCCATCACCGCGGCCGAGATGCCGAGGAAGGACGCGGCCGACATGTAGTCGCCGGCGATTGCCAGGCCGTTCTGGAAGCCGGTGATGCCGCCGCCGCCGGTGTAGAAGTCGGCGGCGCTGCGGGTCTTGGCCGCGGCCCACTTGGTGATCCACAGCGTGGCGACCACGAACAGGCCGAACATCAGGATGGCGGTCCAGTTGGTCGCCTGCTTGGCGGCCTGGCCGACGTCGGCGCCGGCCGCAACGGCAGCGCCCGCGGCCATCAGGGCGGCGGCGCCGCCCAGCAGATGAAGTGCGCGGCTCATTTGGCGACGTCCTCGAGGATTTCACGCGTCAGCTGGTCGAACTCGCCGTTGGCGCGCCGCACGTAGATGCCGGTGATGATGATGGTGAAGACGATCACGCCCATGCCGATGGGCACGCCCAGCGAGGTGACGCCAGCGCCCAGGGGCTGGGCGAGGAAGGGCTTGTTCCAGGCGATCAGCCCGATGTAGCCGTAGTACACGACCATCATCAGCAGCGTGAGCCACCAGCCAAAGGAGCTGCGCTTG
>Ga0116180_1003414_pt1 | contig 11975 bp, 11 predicted proteins | sample AD_UKC073_MetaG_FD_89804 | JGI IMG/M metagenome (GOLD analysis project Ga0116180, IMG submission 89804) | Active sludge microbial communities of municipal wastewater-treating anaerobic digesters from USA - AD_UKC073_MetaG | ecosystem: Engineered > Bioreactor > Anaerobic > Digestate | place: USA... | reverse complement strand
GTCGCCGTGTTCTACGCGACCTTGATAAGCAATTGTCACGGTTTCAAAACCACGGTGCGGATGAACGCCGACTCCTCTCGGTGTATCGGTTCCCGAAAAATGGAATTTGGAATTGTAATCCAACATAATGAACGGGTCCATTCTCTTCATATCCAAATGATAACCGCTCGGAATGAAGTTGTGCACTCTGAAACCATCTCCTACGAAATGCGCAGGTTTTGGCGCTGCTATTAATTCGACTTTTTTTGTTGCCATTTTTTTATCTCATTTTTTTTAGTTCAAAATTCAATCCCGAATTCTCGCGACAAGAATTCAATATTTGAGATTCTGAATTTTATGGTACAAAAGTATGGGAGATAAAGTTGTGGTGCATTGATGTAGGGTAAGATTGAAATTAAAAACTTGACTGCAAATTTCTCAATGCTCCGTCTTCATATTCTCCCCATCTTTCTCATGCAACCGCCTAAAAACAAACCCCGAAAGTATGGTTAAAAATCCCACCACAAAAAAAGTGTAGCGAAAAGCGAGATGGGTATTTCCCTGAATTAAAGTCGGTTCATTTTCAAATAACTTCAAGACAATCAAGCCGAACGCAATTCCAAACCCAATCGCAATTTGTTGATTCACTGCAAGTAAAGAGTTTCCGCTTGAAGTGTGGGAATTTCTCAAATCAGCAATTGCAATTGTATTCATAGAAGTAAACTGAATCGAGTTGAAAAATCCAAGAATAGAAATAATTGGAATAAACCAATAAATGTTAGTGTTAATCCCAGGAATTCCAAGGCAACAAATCAGAAATCCGATGATAAAAGTATTGGTCATCAATGTTTTTCGGTAGCCAAAATAATCGAGAATTTTAATGACATACGATTTTCCGAACATGGCGGTTAAAGCCATTGGTGCGACAATCCAACCCGAAATTACGGCACTTTCTCCATACGCAATCTGAATCATCAACGGCAACAAAAGCGGAATGGAACTGATTCCCAATCTCGTGGCCAAATTCCCCAAAATTCCTACGCGAAAAGTTCGAACCTGAAAAAGGTTCAAAGGAAAGATAGGGTTTTCAGTTTTTTTGGCATGTCGGTAATAGAAATAAATCATCATGAATCCGCAAATGAAAATCACTAAAACAGGCGTAATATTTTGAGCGGTTCCAAAGCGTTCAAGTGCAATGGAAAGTAGGAGAGAAGCCGAAGCGAAAATTAAAAACCCCTTGAAATCAAACTTAATTTCTTTGGATTTGTAATCGGGCATAAATTTTAAACTCAGGAAAATTCCAATCAATCCAATTGGAATGTTGATGAGGAAAATCCAATGCCAGGACAGATAATCAACCATATAACCTCCGACCAATGGTCCTAAAACAGGTCCGATAAGTGCAGGAACAATTGCGAAATTAAGCGCTTTCAGAAGTTCATTCTTATCATAGGTTTTGATTAAAGCCAACCTGCCGACAGGAGTCATCAAACTTCCTCCAATTCCCTGTACGACGCGGGAAATCACCAATTGTGTCAAGTTTTGAGAAACCGCACAGAATACGGAACCCAAACTGAAAACAACCAACGAGAAAATAAAGATTTTCTTCGTCCCGAATTTATCCGCCAAAAATCCCGAAACCGGCATGAACACCGCCAATGTTAATACATAACTGATAATGGCGTTTTGCATATTCAGCGGTGATTCGTTCAAATCTTTCGCGATGGACGGAAGCGAAGTATTCAGAATCGTAGAATCGAGCATCTGCATAAAAATTGCCGTCGCTAAGATGAACGGCAGAATTCTTTTGGTCGTGGTATCAAATGTTTTAAAAGTATCGGGCATGAAATCTGTGGAACAAAAAGTGAACCTTTAAAATAAAGAATGTCCAAATTACGAAAAAATAATTGAAAAAAAATTCCGACAAAATCAATCAAAAAGTATCAATGAATTGTAATGTTTAACGCAATGACGCAAAGAAAAATGACTTAAAGACTCTTTATTTAGGGCGCAAAGGCGTTTTACTTAGCAAATGGAAACCTCCGAAGTTTTACTTTTTTTCTAAAAACACAAAAACATGCTTGAATACTTTTAAGCAACTTCGCTTTGCCGAGTGAAAAGCCGTTGCAAACATTTATGCAGAATAAACTGAAGAAAGTCTTTGCGTCATTGCGTTTTAATAATTTAATTTCACTTTTTGACAAATGTCAAAGGAATTCTTTTCTCGTCGTCGGAACTTTGCACCGTCAAAACAAACAAAAGAAATGAATACTTTTAAAAATAACTTTAGCAAAATTTTGGTTTTTCTGCCCTTGATTTTCTCGGCTCAGTCGGCTCCCGATTTGCAGGAACTCATCAATGCAGGTCTCGCAAAAAATCATTTGTTGGAAGCGCAAAAATTAGAAACCAAATACACCGAACTCGACCAAGAAAAATTGAAAGACATTTTTCTTCCAAAATTAGAAATCAGTGGCAAGTTTGGTTATATGAACACGACCGCTCATTTAACTTCGCCTGAAATTTCAATTCCGAAAGTCCCACCTGTTTTTCCCGGAATGACAATTACCGAACAGAAAAACAATTACAATATTTCCGGATTTTCGGGAAGTGCAAAAGCAGAAGCGAGTGTTTTGCTTTATTCAGGCGGAAAAGTAAAATATTTAAATCAGGCATTGAATGAAAAGAAACTTTCTGAAACCGCTTTGATGCAGAAAACGATAGATGAGGTCATCACCGAAATATCAAAAGCGTACGATCAATTTGCCCTTGTTCACGAATCGAAAAAAGTGTTGGACGAATCCAAAAAACGTTTGGACATCAACAAGAAAACAGCGGATAAAGCTTTAGGTTACGGATTAATCACTCCTTACGACCACAAAAAAATTGAATTGGCTCAAGCAAATTTAGACTCCAAAATGGTGGAATATGAAGGAAAAAAGGAATTGCTTATCACTCAACTTCAAATTCTTACAGGTTTGGAACGGGAAAAAATTGCACAAATCAATCCGGAATTGGTTCCCATTCAATACGAAGTTTTAAATAAAAATGTAGAAAACCGCGCTGAAATTCAAGCATTGGAACACGGTATCAAAGCATCGGAATTCAAGATGAAAGCCGAGAATCAGTGGTGGCAACCAAAAGTTCAGGCGGTGAGTTCTTTGTCCTATTTCGGATTGTATGATAACCACATTACTTCCTCGGAAAATATTGCCCCCTTCATTCCAAAAAAATTGAATTGGGCACCGAAAGACATCAATATTTTACCTATGTTCCAAATCGGAATTGGCTTTAAATGGGAAATTTTTGATGGGAAAGAAGGAAAGTCTGCCGTTGAAAAAGCGAAAATCGACAAGGAAATTTTGCAAAGTAAAAAATCCGATGCTATAGACAAATTAGCCCTGAATTTAGCCAACAATCAAACCAACTACGACATCGCCAATTCGCAAATCGCAACCAAAGCAAAAGCACGACAAATCGCAAAATTGGCATTAACTCAAGCTGAAAAAGAATTCCGTTACGGAACTATCAAATCTTCCCAATTAATCGAAGCCGAAAACGATTTGGAATCCGCCGAGTTGGATTATCAAACCGCCGTTTTCAACCAAAGAAGAAGCGGGGTGGAATTGATGAAATCGACGCAAAACTTACATATAGAAGAGTTATAAGAGCCAATTAAAAAGAGCCAAGAGCAAAGAAAAGTGAATGGTGATTTCGCTTCGCTGTCAATAGTGAATTTTTTAATCATTGAACCTGAAACCTGAAACTTGAAACAAATTCAAACTATTTCAAATTATATCAAACAAACAAACTTTAAAATGAATACTTTATTAAAAACTTTATCTCTCGCAACTGCTTTCACGGTTGTTGCCTGCAAAGAACCCGCTTCCGAAAAACCTATTGACGGAAAAGCCAAAAAAGAAACCGTTTCATTCGCCCCAAAAGTGACAGGTAGAATTTTAGAAATCTATGTGGAAGAAGGACAAACGGTAAAAGCAGGAGACACCCTCGCAAAATTGGATGTTCCCGAAGTTTCCGCAAAAATCTCACAGGCAACCGGAGCCGTAAAATCCGCAAAAGCACAAGCACAAATGGCAAAAAATGGCGCAACAGCCGACCAACTTCGCCAATTGAAAGCCAAACAAAAAGGTTTGCAGGAACAATATCAATACGCCCAAAAATCCTTTAGCAGAGCAAAAAATATGTACCGCGACTCTTTGCTTTCGCCACAAAATTATGATGAATATTTTGCAAAATACCAAGGTGCAAAAGCACAATTGGATGCGGTAAACGCAGAATTGAACGACGTGGAAAAAGGAACCCGTTTTGAAAAAATCGAAATGGCTCAAGGTCAGCAAAATCAAGCGATGGGCGCGCTTCAGGAAGCGAATGTGGCGTATTCCGAAAGATACATCATTGCAACCAACGATATGGAAATTGAAACCATTTCCCTCAACAAAGGAGAACTCGCAACTGCAGGTTATCCGCTGTTTTCGGGCTACATTCCGCAAACATCTTATTTCCGTTTCACCATTCCGGAAAGTAAAATTGCGAATTATCAAAAAGGAATGCCAGTGAAAATGATGGTGAATTACAACAAAAAAGAAATCGCAGGAAAAATTGTTTCCATCAAACAGTTGACGAGATATGCAGATATCACCACTGCTTTCCCCGATTATCAACCGGAAGAAGCGGTTTACGAAATCAAAGTCGTTCCCGAAAACCAGACTTTGGCAGACAATATTTTGGTAAACTCAAACGTGACCTTAAAATAGTTATTAAACCACAAAAGTCACAAAAGATGAAAGGATATAAATGCTGTGGAATAGCGCACAAAATTTCTGAAAATCTTCGATTTTCACTTTGTGAACTTCTAAAGCCCATTCAGTTCCATCTCTAATGTGAAAAAAAACTGTTGTGCCTTTCGGGGTTAAAAAAATGCAGTCAAAAGTCTGATATCTGAAATCTGACAGCTAAAATCTAAACTAATGAAACAACTAAGATATTTACTAAAACGCGAATTCAAACTGTTCTTCACCAACAAGACATTGATTTCTGTCTTTTTTCTCGCACCGATTTTCTACGCTTTGCTTATCGGTTTTACCTACCAAAAAGGAAAAGTAGAAAACATTCCCGTCATCGTCATCAACCACGATAACTCCGCGATGTCCAACCAAATCGTGGAAATGCTTCAAGACAATAAGACTATTAATGTGCTGAACTACATTGATGAACCCTCCAATCTAAAAGATGAGGTCATCAAAACCGAAGCATCCGCAGTCGTCATCATACCCGAAAGATTTGAAGCTATGATGCTCCAAAAAAAATATCCCGAAATTAATGTTTATGTCAACACTTCCAATGTTTTGACCGCTAATTTCGCCACAAAAGCATTGCAACTCACTTTGGGAACATTTTCCGCAGGAGCTGAAATGAAGGCGTTACAAAAAAAAGGAATGAACGCCGAAATCGCCAAAACCCAATACGAACCGCTGAAAACCAACTACATCACGCTCTTCAACACCACGAGTAATTACTTGGTTTTTATGTGGCCTGCAATGATGGCGGTGGTTTTGCAACAGGTGATTTTGCTCGCAATGGCGGTTACATTTTCCGAAGAATTTAAAAGAGAATCTTTCATCAGAGATTTCGCCGGAAAACAAAAATACGCCGTTTTAGTAATGGCAATCAAATGTCTTCCGGTATGGATTTTCGCCAATTTCAACATCCTGTTTTTCTATTTGTGCAGTCTGTATTTCAAAATTCCGGTGCCCGAAAACGTTTGGAATTTTTTCCTCGTCACTGCCATATTCGTGGTTTCGGCAACCAATTTGGGAGTTTTGGTCAGCATCCTCATTCCCGATGCACTCAAAGCCACACAGATTTTAATGGTCATCGCATCTCCCGCGTTCATCATCAGCGGATTTACGTGGCCCACTTCTGCAATGCCCGAATTTATCAGGAATTTCACCGCAATTATTCCATTAACGCCGTATTTGGAGGCGCTCAAAATCATGCTCGTGCAAAAAGGTTCCGATTTCCTCACGAAAAAATACTTCCTACACCTTTTTATTTTGGGTTGGATTTACTTCATTTTGGCTTGGATTGCCTTAAAAATCAAAATCCATTTCCTCTTCAAAAAATACCGCATCAACGAAGAAACCGGGGAAGAAGAAACCGCCATCACTGCAGCAACATAGTTTATTTTAATGTTAAAACAGTTTTCATTTACTGTTTGTTTGTTGGGAGCGTCCGAATTATTTCGGGCGTTCTTTTTTTTCAAAATTAAGGGCCATCCCGATAAAAAATTCCAACCAATCCCAACGCCATTTTTTATCGGGACCGCGCTTGGAGTTTATGCTGAGCGAAGTCGAAGCATTGCTATCTTTTTGTTTTTTTCGCACCTTTTCCCATTCTAAAAAAACAGAAAGGATTTCCACTGCAAACCGAGTACGCGAGGTTCAAACGATTCCATTAAAAAAATAGAAAAAGTATGAGTTAATCGCTTGTCCGAAGTGCGCGTGTTTATCGAGAGTTGAGTTAGTTGAGAATATTCGCCTTTTTTTTAGCAAAAAATTCCTCTCGCAATTGGAAGGAATTTTGATGAGGGAATTTTACTTGTTGTTTTGAATGAAAACTAATATTTGAAATGTTAATAGAATTTGTTTTATGTGATTTCTAAGGTTTTTTCCTCTCTATTTCCATCCAAAACAGTCAATACTTTTACTTGCTTTTGGTCATATCGGTAAAAAAGAAGGTAATCACGAACGATTCTTACCCTCACATTTTCAAATTCGGTTTTTCTACCAATTGTTGGACTTTCAGCGACTTGTTTCAATGTTTCAATAAAAAGTTTATTGAGTTTAATGCTGTAATTTTTTGACTTATTCCGCCGAATCCAATAATCAAGAATTTCCTTTCTTTCAAAATTGGCTTTTTCAGTCCAATTTATTTTTCGTTTAGCCATTCTTCAATTTCCCTGTTTGCTTCTTCCTCAGTCAAAACTTTGTCATTTTCGGCTTCAAGAATTCTATCTTTCTGCGCATCACTTAGCTTGTAATCGCCTTTATCCAATTCAAAATCTAAAAACTTTTGAATTTCCTCTATAATACGAACTTCTTTAAGTTTCGTGATTTTATTTATCAAGTCGATTTTTAATTCTGCTGTGTTCATCGCTCACATTTTTTTCAAATTTAGAAATTATTATTGATTTGTACAGAGTTTTGTAGACAATCGATGCTAAAATGGAGATAACTAAATTTTTCTTTATAGCAATTCAAAATTACGAAAGAAAACATCCATTTTCTCCGAAAACCCTATTTTTGTAAAAAGTCAACACCGTGAAACTTCTCGAACAACTTTCTAAATACATAAAAACCGACTCCGAAACCGAAAATTTTTTCCGCAACGAAACCGAAACCAAAGTTTTCGCAAAAGGCGAAATGTTGAGCAAACAAAACACGTTTAACCGCACCGTTTTCTTTATGGAAGAAGGTTTGGCAAGAACATTCTATTACGAAAAAGGAAAAGACATCACCACCAATTTTTACTCAGAAGGAAAAGTTTTCGCAAGTATCGACACCATTTTTACCGACGAACCAACGCGTTACAATATCGAAACTTTGGAAGAAAGCAAAATCACTTTCTGCAATTATGATAAGTTGGAAGAACTGTGTTCCGTTTCATTGACTTCCGCGAATTTCAGTCGCTACATTCTCGGAAACTTGATGATGCAAATGGTGAAAAGAATTAACTCGCTACAATATATGACCGCGAAAGAAAAATACGCCGAACTTCTAGAAGAAAATCCCAACATCATTCTTCGCGCACCTTTAGGAATGATTGCAACTTACCTGGGAATTTCGCAGGAAACATTGAGTAGAATTCGTAGCGAAATTTAGCTGTCGGCTTTCGTCAATCTGCAATCTGCATTTGTAAATCGCAAAAATTTTGGAAAAAAAATCCTGCGAAAAAATAATCGCAGGATTTTTACTTGGCTCTTGGTTCTTTTTACTTGGCTCTTTAATAACTGTCCTCATGTACAGAAACCACCGCTCTTCCGCTCGGATCATTCATTTTTTTGAAGGCTTCATCCCATTCCAAAGCGATCGGAGTAGAACAAGCGACGGAAGGGACAGAAGGAACCGTCGCTGCCGCAGTTTCACTTGGGAACAATTCTTCGAAAATAGTTCTGTATCGGTATTCTTCCTTATTTTGTGGTGTGTTTAATGGAAATCTAAAACGTGCATTTTCCATCATTTCATCAGAAACTTCTTCTTCCGCTTTCGCTTTTAAGGAGTCAATCCATGAATAGCCAACTCCGTCTGAAAATTGTTCTTTTTGTCGCCAAGCGATGGATTCAGGCAATAAATCTTCGAATGCTTTTCTCAAAACCCATTTTTCCATTTTTCCTTCAGCTTTGTTGACCATTTTGTCTTTAGGATTTACGGTCATCGCCACATCGATAAATTCTTTGTCGAGGAATGGAACTCGTCCTTCAACGCCCCAACTCATTAAGGCTTTATTAGCTCTCAAGCAATCATAAAGGTGAAGTTTTCCTAATTTTCTTACCGTTTCTTCGTGGAACTGTTTCGCATCGGGAGCTTTGTGGAAATAAAGATATCCTCCAAATAATTCATCTGAACCTTCACCGGAAAGTACCATTTTAATTCCCATTGATTTGATGACTCTTGCCAACAAATACATCGGAGTTGAGGCGCGAACTGTAGTGACATCATAAGTCTCCAAATGATAGATGACGTCTTTTACTGCGTCCAAACCTTCCTGAACGGTGAAATGAATTTCGTGGTGGATGGAACCGATGTGATCGGCCGCTTTTTGTGCCGCCACTAAATCAGGAGAACCTTCCAAACCGACTGCAAAACTGTGCAATCTAGGATACCACGCTTCTTGGGTGTCGCCGCTTTCAATTCTGTTTCTCGCATATTTCGCAGTTAAAGCAGCAATAATCGAAGAATCCAAACCGCCAGAAAGTAAAACGCCATAAGGAACGTCGCTCATCAACTGACGGTGAACTGCGTCTTCCAAACCTTTTCTGATGGCGGAATTATCGGTCTCATTGTTTTTTACGTTTTCAAAATCTTCCCAATCTGTGTGGTACCATTTCTGCATTTCGTGGCCGTCTTTGCTGTAAAGAAAATGTCCGGGAAGAAAAGATTCGATGGTTTTGCAAACGCCTTCCAGTGCTTTTAATTCGGAAGCAACATAATAATTTCCGTTTTTGTACCAACCTTGATAAAGGGGGCAAATTCCCATGTGGTCACGACCAACCAAATAAACATCGTTTTCAGTATCATATAAAGCGAAGGCAAAAATTCCGTTGAGTTTTTCCAGAAAATTTTTTCCGTCTCTTCTGTATAAAGCCAAAATTACTTCACAATCAGATTGGGTTAAAAATTCGTAATCCGGGAACTCTTCTCTTAGTTCCTGATGGTTATAAATTTCGCCATTCACCGCCAAAACTACTTTTCCGTCTTTAGTGAATAGAGGCTGTTTTCCGGAAGTTGGATCCACAATCGCCAATCTTTCGTGAGAGAATATTACTTTTTCGTCCTGAAAAATTCCGCTCCAATCTGGGCCGCGGTGACGGATTTTTTTGGACATTTCAAGGATTTGAGGTCTTAAAACCTCGGTTTTTTGTTTCGCATCAAACAGGCATACAATTCCGCACATATTTATAAATGATAAGTTATAATTGATAATTGATTAAAATTCTGATGCAAACATAAAGTTTTAGTTTACAAAACAAAATAAAAATTTTAGTTTAAAGAAAAATATTCTATAATTTACTTTAAAAAAGGAAAAATTTAAGTTAATTATGAAATTTTAACGATCTTGCTTGAAAAAATTCTTTAACCATTAATAAAAAAGCAGTCCAAATCAGAATTGCTTTCTTAGTTAATTTTTGTATGAAGTTTATTTCCTTCCAATCAACGCCATATAAAATCCGTCATAACCTTCACTCGGCATGATTTTTTCCTCTTTAATTAGATAAAATTCAGGATTGTTTTTCAAGAAAATTTCGACTTGCTCGTTATTTTCAGAAGGTAAAATGGAGCAGGTTGCGTAAATCATTTTCCCTCCCTTTTTCAAAATTTTAGAATAATCTTGAAGAATTTGCTGTTGTTCTTTTTTAATTCTGTCGATGAAATCTTGGTCGATTTTCCATTTAGAATCAGGGTTTCTTTTTAAAACTCCCAAGCCGGAACAAGGTGCGTCAATCAACAATCTGTCTGCTTTTTCGTGAAGTCGTTTGATGACTTTATTATCTTCAATAAAACGGGTCTCAATATTGTGCGCTCCTGCTCTTTTTGCACGCCTTTTTAATTCTGCCAATTTCCATTCAAAAATATCGAGGGCGATTATTTGACCTTTGTTTTTCATTAAAGCGGCCAAATGCAAAGTTTTTCCACCTGCACCTGCGCAAGCGTCAACAACGCGCATTCCTTCCTTCACGTCCAGAAATTCGCCGATTTTTTGGGAACTTGCGTCCTGAACTTCAAACAATCCATCTTTAAAAGCAGAAGTTAAAAAAACATTTTTCTTTTCCTCTAGTTGAACAGCGTCTGGATAATTTCTAATTTGAAAACTTTCCACATTTTCATCCTTTAAATCAGAAACCAGTTCTTTTGCAGTGGTTTTTAAAGTATTTGCACGAAGAATTGTTGGCGCTTGTTCGTTCAACGCGTCCATTTCTTTTTCCCAATTTTTGCCGAGTTCTTTCTCCAACGTTTCAGCCAACCAATCGGGAATAGAGTATTCAATCGCTTTTGTGGGAACGGTGTTTTTTTTGAGTTTGGTTAAAACATCTGCAATTTTAATCCCGTCGAATTCCTCAAATTTCTTGTAATGGGTTTTGCTCCAAAGGCAATAGGTGAGGATTAATTTGTAAACATTGTTCGGTTTCACGCCTTCTCCCATATAATATTCGAGGCGTTTTTTCCAGCGGATGATGTTGTAGAAAATCTCGGAAACCACTTTTCGGTCTTCGCTTCCCCATTTTCTGTGGGCTTTCAGAAGTCGTTCGATGACTTTGTCTGCGTATTTTTTATCCTGAAAAAAAGTTTCCTGTAATGCGTCGTGAATTCCGATGAGGAGGTTGCGGTGAATAAGTTCCATAATTTTGCTTTCAGCAGTCTGCGATTGGCTTTTCTGCGATTAGTTTGCAAAAATACGTTTTTTTGGATGGATGATTATTTCAAATTCTCCAAAAAAGAAATACAGTTATAAACCTGCATTTCCGAAAAATAAAAATCCGAAACGTCTTCGGTAATAATGATTTCGCAACCGGAATTGATGGCGGAATAATATTCCAAACCATCCTCAAAATCATAGATTGCAGGATTTTCAGAAACTAAATCAACCGTTTTTGAATCAATTCTCGTTATTTTCATTTTTTTTGAAAGTATACTGATTTTATTTTTCGCCAATTCTGTCCCGCTTTTCTTTTCGGCAAAATAGAAAGCAATCGCAAGACAAATAGGAGAGGTGAAAACTTCAAATCTTGGATGGTCAACTAAACTGACAATTCTAGCCGCATAAGTAAAAAGTGGATATTCCCGATTCAAAACCGCAACCAAAACATTGGCGTCTAAAAAGATTTTCATTTCTTAGATTCAAAAAATTCTGACTTCATTTTTTTCCTAGAATTAGGTTTACCATATTCAGGTCGTTCTTCTGCGACAGCATTTACCCAATCAGAAATCGGTAAATCATCGATAGTTTGGTGATTTTCTGCAGTCATCTGCCGAAAAATCATCTCTGTAAGACGCGACAAGCTCACGTTGTTCCTTTTTGCAAAGGCTTTTGCTTCCTTAATAACTTGTTCGTCAAACGCTAATGTGATTTTTGCATCCATCATTTTAATCTATACGACAAAGATATAAAAATTATACGTAGTTTTAACAAACGTTTTTAAATTTACAATTTTGTGCTTTAAATCATCCAGCATCAATCACCTAACATCCAACCAAATCTTT
>Ga0116180_1003406_pt1 | contig 11994 bp, 17 predicted proteins | sample AD_UKC073_MetaG_FD_89804 | JGI IMG/M metagenome (GOLD analysis project Ga0116180, IMG submission 89804) | Active sludge microbial communities of municipal wastewater-treating anaerobic digesters from USA - AD_UKC073_MetaG | ecosystem: Engineered > Bioreactor > Anaerobic > Digestate | place: USA... | reverse complement strand
CTGGATGCTCTCTATTATCACGGGCATATAGCATTGATGGCTGTCCGTGATAATAGGGACTCGAGGTTCTGTATACTGGACCCCAGGTCCAACTTTTATGCTTGCTGTACCATTAGTGAGCATAAAAGAGGGGATGGGTTTTTTGTCAAAGTATATTTTATTGGCAACGGACACATCCCCAAAGCTCTACAACCAAAATATACCATATGGTTGTAGGGTCTGTCAAGCCGTCCTGAGTATGACGTTAAACTGCTCAAAAAAATATTAAAAAGGAGATGATTTTGTGTTATTAAAAGAAAGTTTATAGGTATAAAGGGAAGGCTTAGTCTTCTAAAATCAAATAGAAAGGGGGTGAAAAAATGAAAAAATTATTATTCAAAATAATTAATAAATTATTAAAACAATGTCACAATATGCACCCTTGGAGAGGATGCGACGATTGTGACAACTATCTCTACGGAGAGTGTCCTTACTTCAAGTAGAGAAACAAAGTCCTGGGCAGGACTAAAAACTGCCCTGAAATCGTCCTGAGTATGACGTTAAACTGCTCAAAAAAAATATTAAAAAGGAGGAATTTAAATGACAATTAGTCTGGAGGAGTTCTATCAAATGGGAGGGAACAAGATTCTCTCCTTTGAAGATGTCGTAAATTTAACCAAGAGCGGGGTCGATTATATCGGCCACGATAATCTGGAGGAGGTTATGGAATATGTTACTGCCGAGCAGGCAGTTAATATTCAGAAATTTCTGGATGCAGCAGGAGAAAAGAAAAGAAAGGAGGTGACAAAAGAGGTGTTTGAAGAAGAATTTGACGGAACAATCAGCTTTGACGAAACATTAATCAAAGCTGGAAAGGTGTCAATGAAAACAATACTAGACCTAGCTAAAGAAGGAATCGAAGTACTAGATAAAGATAATTATAAAAAAGCAATCGAAGTAGTAGGGGAAGAAGCCTTAAAAGAATTAATAGGAAAAAGCAAGAGTCGTTACACAGTATACAGGAAAGGAGGAAAAATATACAGTATCAAAAAAGAATTTAACTTTGTACTTGGAATTGTAGAATGGAATAAAATAGTAATCGCAGAAGCAGACAAGGTAAAAATGGAAAAATTTAAAGGGTTGGAAGATATTGATGGAGTAGAGTATCTTGGAAAAATCACAGGAAAATCCGAGAAAAAAGAATGGAAAGTTGATTTTATGGTTGAAGAGGACGGACATGTGTCCTTCTTCAACTGTAAGTTTGATACAAAGAACGGGAATAATAGGGCTATGGTTAGAAGGCTTAGAAAGGAGGTGAATGAACTTCAGCTGAAGCTCGTTGAGCTTCAGACTGAAGAGGAGTTACAGGCTGAAGAAATGCCCCTGCAATAGCAGGGGTTTTTCTTTTTTTTAATAAAAAAGGAGGGATAAAAATGTTTGAAATAACACACAAACTTGAAGGAGAACAGACCCTATATATGGAGGATTGCCTTTCATTTTTAGAGGAATTGATAAGAGGAATGGCTAAGGCAAAGAGATACAGTCAAGTGTTTAGAAATAAATTAAAAACAAAAACTCCGGAAGAATGGGCAAAGGAATTGTATGCACATACAATATATGGCCTAAAAGGAACCCCAATGTATGTGCTCGCTGCAGACTATATAAAAAATAATAATAACATGGCAAAAGAAAGGCTAGAGAAAGAAATATATAGATTTGTGATACTTCACAAAGATGCAGTTCTTAAGGAAAAGCATATATACAAGTACTCTATTTCTCTGGATGGAAAGTGTTACTGCAAGTGTGGGACACAGTTTGAATACAATGAGGAGTATGATGAAAAAATATGTCCCAATTGCTTTAACACCTATTTTAGACATATGTCAAGGGATTCTGGTCCAGTTGTATTGAGCTCGGACTGGAATTTTTTTGAAGACGAAGACAGAATAAAAATACGTGCACATAAATATGTTGCCGTATCATGGAGGGGGATTATTTCTACCCACAGGGTAGATTATAAGATGGTTGTTCTAAATATAAAAACAGGCAGGTCTTACTATCTGTTCAAAAAGAAAGAAAAAGACAGATACCAAATTCTGTCTTTTAACATCTGGACAAGTTCTTCTATGAAGAACTGTCCAGAAGAATTCGTCAAAAAGCTTTTTGATGCCTTTAATAGGAAAACAAATTACAGGCACCAAAGGCTGTTTGACAAGATGGTTTTTGTAGGAGAGCCAGAATATAAGACCGAGTATGTTTTGTGGCTTGAAAATTACTTTGTAAAAGAAGAGTGGGGAGAAAAAAACAAACCAGAAAAAATACAAGTAAAATATAATAGTAGATTAATACAGCTTATGGTAGTCCTTAATAGAAATCCAGAAATAGACGTTGTGCTTGAACATATTGCAACTATCTGTGATAGTAAACTTTTCTGGCTTGTGGTAGAGAAGATTCTTAAAGACTTTCCAAAAGGAAAACTGGATGGAAAACCACACGAAGCATTGAGCAAAATACTTAATACAAAGATAACAAAACCAATATTAAGAGATTACGTAAACGGGGTATTTGACCACAAAGAATTCTCTCTTTATTCAAACCTTTGTGAATTTTTCGGGCTGGATAATGCCCGTGAAATAAGCAAAGCAAAAATTCTTTGCTATTGTAATAGATACACTTATATGTTCCTTGAAAAACTTGTAAAGGATTCAGGGAACAAAACCATTGCAAAAAATAAACTTCTAAGACTAGCAAGAACAATAGGGATTGGTATCTGTGAAGATATTATGAGAATGAATGAAATGCTAGTAAAAATGGGAGAAGAAGCAGCAGAGGTAAACTTTGTCAGGATGACACCTGACGAAATTAAAAATATCCACGATAATCTTTCCATTTCTTTAACAATTATTAATAACAGGGGCTACGAAGAACATCTCAGGAAAAGAATACCTGAAATGACTAAGTATGAATACACAAATGGAACTTATAAAATAATAGCTCCAAAAGAAATCATGGACCTCAACAAAGAAGGTCATCATATGCACCATTGTGTTGCTAGCTATTGTCAATCTGTAGCAGATGGAACTTGCTACATCTTCTTTGTAAGAGATATGGAAGACAATAGGGTGGCAACTGTTGAAGTAAGAACAGAAAATAAACATGTTGTACAGGTCAAAGCAAAGTATAATAAAAAACCAGAAGATGAGGTATTGGATTTTGTAAATGAATGGACTAACAAATTTGGACTGGAGTTTAGTTATGACTGCTGGTAAAGCGTTTTATATAAAAAAGGGGGTGGTAAAAACAGAGAAGCCTTCGGCATGCCTGTTGGAACGAAATAGCCTTCGGCGTATATTGTCACGCCATAGTCACCAGAAGTAAGAATGTCATCGGAACGAAATGCACTAAGGCAAAATTAAAAAGAAAGGAAAGGAGTTTAGGATGAGAAGAATTAACGAGTTTAACGAATTGTTAAATAACAATAAATACAGAAAAATATACGAAAGCATAATCAGAGCAGAAATACTAGAACGATTAGACGCAGCAAAGATTGAGTGTTATTATTGTGAAAGGGGTTATTGCTGTGGTTGTGAAATACAGGAAATAAGGCAGGAGGCATACGAACTGGGATTGGTAGAAGACCCCTGTATCGTATGCCCCCTTGACGGTACATGCTATGATATACTTGATGATATTATAGCAGAAGATTCTGTTATTGTCAACCACAAAGAAGAAGAGGAGCCCGCCGTTATAGAGGTCACCGAGCCTCCGGCGAGCCCCGAGGTTTCCCTACAAATCCGGGGCAATATGGGCATCTTCTCTATAGGAAAATACACATTTAAGTTTATCCTTTCTGGAGCAATATTAAAGATTAACAGCAACGACAGAAACGTGATAAACGTTCTCACGATGCTCCTGAAGAAAAAGGGTCTTATAGTACGGAAAGTTTATCGTTTCTAGCATATTCGGGCAGGAACCTGCCCCCTCACCAGCGGGCGAAGGGGGCAGAACCCTGCCCTTAAATATTAAATTAAGGAGGTAATCACCTATGATGAGTGTAAATCAGTTACGTCATGTTCCTGGTTGGGGAGAAACCCTGGCAAATAGAGCAAAGAAGGCCGGGTTTGAAGTCCTTTCACGTAAAAACGTAAAAGAGCTTGATAAATTATATCAGGTTGGCAAAAAAAGAATATGGGAGGTAGAAAAATACATGGCAAGATACGAAGCTCACGAAAAATACGTTGTAGAAAGAAACAGCAAGTATGAAATGTTTGACGACGGAAAAAATATCACCATCAGGTTTAATATGCCTGTTGGTAAAATTACTTACTATAAAATAACAGGTTACCTGGATAACAAAGGTGGAGTCCGGGGTAACCTGTTTTTTGAAATTGACGGTAAGAGGTACCACACCCCTTACCACGTTACTGATAAAAGCTACTGGATAGAAATACGGATATACTCTCCAGCCACAAAAGCTTTAATAGATAGAATGAAAGAAGTAGTAAGAGAAAGGAGGGGATATAATAAGTAAATAAATAAAAAAGTAAATAAGTAAATATTGGTTAGTTAAATTTTTAAAATATTAAAATAAATTAAAAGGAGTGAAATTTATGAGTTTAATTATTACTGTTGTTGACGTTATTACGGGGTTTGACAATCCTAAAGCCCCGCTGGCTAAGTTGATAGTGGACCTGAACGAGAATTTTAGGATGCAGGTCCCTATCTGGAAAAATGGAAACGGCGATGAGCACGGAGAATACCCTCCTTATGCTACATTGCCGTTCCAATACACATATGAATACAAGTACAATGATGAAAACGGCACAGAAAATACCCGTAAAAATGTCGGATACCATCTGGATATCCGTCCTTATGGAGAGGAGGATAGCCTTGAGAGTGCAAACTTATGGGAAAACATTAAGTCTGCACTCGTTGCAGGCTATCTCGTATATACTGGACAGTATAATAAATACTTCCAGGAACACAAGAAACGTTTAAAATCCAATTCTAACTATTCCTACCGGGGTTGTGATAACTGCCGGTTTAGGACAATGAAGGAGGTGACAGAGGAGAGAGACACAGGTTTCTCCCAGTCAAGGTGGCGTAACGTCTGTGCATTAACTAGGGACACACTGGATGACGACTACTTTAAGCTGGAAAACACACCAGAAGAAACAGGACATGACCATGAAAAAGGGACAATCGCAGTAAAACACCTGAGTCAGGATGCAGACTATAAGCACAGGGTATATAAAAAGGAAACATTGAAGAGAAATGCCCTAAGGGACGAAGGCAACGGATGCTGGTGGCACAGATACTTCTCTACCTTGCAGGACGGAAAGGGTTTCTTCTCCGAAAGGACAGCCCCTTTCCTTCCGATAGATAGAGAAGAGTATTGCTACCACTTACCATATGACATAGTAGTAGACTTTGCACCGGTATTCATCAAGAAAGAGGAGGAAGACAACATAGTAGGAGAAGTAGGAGAAACTTACACCTTTAATAAGGAATTACTGGATATGCGGGCTGAACTGGATGACAAAATGGCGGAAAAAATAGCCCGCTTATATGCAATTGAAAAGGGCTTCGACGAGGAGCAGACCAGAAGGTTTGCAAAAGCCTACGTCGAGCTGGGTAAATAGATTAGTTTGCCCCTGGTTATCAACCACAAACGGTAACCAGGGGTTTCATTTCTTATAAAACAAAAAAATTCAAAAGGGGTGCATTGCTATGATATACTTTAATGAATTATTTCACAACCCTTCCAACATCCCAGAGGGTTTCTCTATTGAAGAGGACTTGTTGGAAGGGATTTCTATCATTGAAATGGAAGAACTGGTTTCTTCCCTGAAGGAAGACCCAGACTTCAGGAACGATATCTACGAAAGCATTATCACGGCAGAAGTACTTTCTTATCCATATACCACCAGGGCCTGTGAGTCCTGTGCATCTGCATGTTGCGAAACGGACTGTCCTGTGTTCCAGAAGGGCATCGAGTACCAGAAGAGGGTTGACCCTACCTGGGAGATATGCTACAGATGCCCTGAGTATACAGTGCACTGCTTCGGATACGAACATTGTATCCATCGCAATATACCTGTTGCCCGGGTAAAGGATATCATCTTCCTACCAAGGTCTCTTTACAAAGAGGGAGTTATCAGCCAGGAAGAACTCAATACCCTTGATTCTGAAGGTATTGAGTATATAGACGCTGATAACTTCGAAACCTTATCAACAATCCTTTCTAAGGACACACTGCAGGCATTGTCAGACTATGCCCACCAAAAGATTGCTGAACTTTTTTTCCCATCAACCACAACGACATCAACGGCTGTCAACGAATCTATGCAAAATGTACATATTTATGCAGAAAGTCCTTCAACTTCTGTCTCTGTAACAGTAACCAGGGAAGGAAATTTCTTTGGCTATATTGAGATTGAAGGAAAAACTGTAAAGTTCCTTGTTAAAGGCAATTACATCACAGTACAGGAACGGCTTTCAAAAAACCAGCTTTCCTTAATCGAGCAACGGATTAAGGAAATTACTGGCATTGAAAGCTATAGTCTTCCAAAGAAAGTTTATGAATAACAAACTTTACTTCCTTTGTGGTTGATGAAAAATGGGTACAGGTACCCTATTGACAAAAAAATGTACCTGTACCCTTAAAATAAGTATAATTTTTATAAACTTTTAATAAAAAAATTAAATAAAATTTAATAAAGTTAATTGAACCTCTCCCACTTATAGAAGTGGGAGTATTCTTGGTGATTTAAAGATAAAATTAAACAAAATAGGAAAGGAGTTGATGAAAATGGGCCTGTCTTTACACTTGGTCGAAATTCGGGACCAATAGGAGTTCATCGCACCAAGACCGTCCAGTGCTCAAACGAACTCCCAGTACCTCTGCCGGTCACTATCCCCCGCACCGATTTTATTTTACTAGGGTTTGCGTGCTCCACCCCTATTACGAGAGCCCGTTCACAAAAGACAGGGAAAACGAACCCCCGGTGGGACTTTCTGCATCGGCTCCCACGGACCTGTCGTTTTTAAAGTGGTCCCGGCATCCACTGAAATAACGCTTGCAATATTTGATTTTTTATATTATAGTTAAGTTTAGTAGATTATACTAAACTCATTATAAAATATAATAAATCATTATTCAAGTAAAGAAATAAAAAAATTATTATAAATTTTTCTGAAAATTAATAGTGAGTTTAGTTCAGTCCATTAAGCTGATAAAAAAATAAATTTAAAGGAGTGAGGTAATATGATTAAACTGGCAGACGCTGTCAGAAGAAAGCTCATTACTGAGGGTGAGTGTGCTACATTGGTTCTACAAGGGATAAAAGAAATAACTATGGACAATATAGACAAGCTAAATGTTCCAAATTCAACTAAAAATAACTTAAGAAAGGAGTTGAATAATATAAAGAAAAACAACAGATACAATTTCCTCTATGATGAAAACGGCAATATAAACGGTATTGAGTTACATTACGAGGGCAAGACCTTTGAGGGTTCTCGGGCTGAGTATTTCTATATCAAGCTAGAAAAATCTAGCTGGGAGGAGACCGATTACTACGGTTACACCAAGTGCAGGATTGAAGACAATGTTTATACCACATTAGTCTCCATTTCCCTTGGTATTAATGTATCTTTCGGGGAGTACACATTCCCGAACCAAAGGCTGGAGCACAGGGTAGCAAGGTACCTGCAAAACGTTGCATACAGGCTGGACCAGAAAATCAGGAAACAAGAGGTTAGCAAGACACAGGAGGAGGTTGATGTATGGAGCTAATTGCTATAGCCCTGGTCATGTACTGGGGCTACTCCAAAATAAAAAATCAATTAAGGGGTGACGACATGTCAGTTAAAGACTTTGAGGAACGAATTAAAAACATTGAAAAAGGAGAAAAAGAGCCAGAAAGGGAAGAAAAAAGAAACACAAAAGAGGAACTTTTCAAGGTAAAAGAAAAGGCAAAAACAATGTTGGCAAAAGCAGTTTCCGATGATGACATAGAAAAGGCTGCCGAGTTCTTCTATCTGTGGATAGATATAGAGAACGAACTAAATAAAATGACAAAAAAGGGAACAAAAAAAGCCCAGAATACTGATAAAACCAGCCTGGGTTATAAAATAGGTTCTTCCATTGGTAATATCATTGGAGGAATAAGGGACGGGATATCAAGACTATGAATATCCTGCCCATGATTATGAAAAAAGCTGGTTATAGGTTAGGGGGACACGCCCCTGTGGGCGTGGATTAAGGAGGGGGGATAACAAGGGGTGGAACGATACCCGCCCCTTCTTATATAAAACCAGGAGAGAGAACATCCCTAATCGGTATTTTCTGCACAGAAAATGTCCCTGATAATACATAAAGGAGGAGATTTTATGGATATTTACAGGAAAAGTTTGGTCAGTGAGAATTCGTCAAGGTTCCGGCAACAGGCTGGACCATTGACGAGATGAAAAACGTGGCTCAAGACCTCTATTTGGCCCTGGTAGAGGCAAAACCGGCCTTCCCAGGGGCTAAAAACAACAAAATGAAGGCAGTAATGACATCAAATACAGGAAAACATAACACTGCAATAGTATTTGTGTCCCCAATTCCTTATCTATTGAAGGAATTAACCAGACTTTCAGTAACTGGCGTTCCCAATTCCGATGTCGGTGAAACATATGAGCAGTTCGAAATCTATGTTTTTCACCGGGATAGAAGGGAAAAAACGGAATCTAACGGTGTCATTACTACTACAGTCAGTAATGACGGCTGGCAACTGGTATAAAACCGACCGGCCGGGCAGTAGATTTGCGAATTTTAAAACCTAAATGCCCTTAAAATGAGCCAAATCAGGGGCAAACAGGGCATTGGGTCATAAGTCCGGTCGGAAAAGGGGCATAGAAGTCGTGAAATTCACAAGAATAAACGACCTTCAGGGTGTGGCTTTGGGCTTCATCCTGGTTGATAAAAGGAGGTATATACATAAATGCCATACGAAGTCTTTTCTTACTATGATGAAGAAAAAACTATCCAGACAAACCTGGGTATTATCAACTGGAATAAACAAAAGGTAAAAGCAATATCCTATCTAAACCCATCCATAGTAGAGGCAGTAAGATTCTTTAAAGATGTAGAAACGAGACTCCCTAATGGTTGGGCATCTGGTCCAGAGGTATATCTGGAACTGGATGAAAATAAAAAAGGAGTAAGATTGATAATCGAAGGAGATGCAGACTAGTTATGAATCCATACAGGCCAGTAAAAACATTAGAAACAGGAGACCTATTAATAGTATATTTTGAACCAAAAGGAACCTGGAACACAGGTAAAACAATAATAGATTGTAGGCACAGTTATGATAAGGAAGAGACATGAAAAAAAAGGGGGGGTGATTTATAATGAAAGACTACAGAGAATTGAGTGAAATCCTCCAAAATCCATTTATGGCTATGTGGTTCCAGTTAAAAAAGTATTTAAACACAAAAACAAGCCACGGAAAAAACGAATTACTAAACAAAATGAGGGAAATGGAAATAGACCTTTGGGACAACATAGCAGAAATCATCAAAAAACAGGCAGAGTAGGACTTATTTGTCCCTGCCGTCCAAGACGGGTAATGAATTATCGTTCATTTTGGGGACGATTGTATTCCCGAAAAAAGAGAAGAAAATTTTCGGCAGGGACTATCTTTTTTCACTAAAACTATATCATTCTTTCATTAATCTTTCATTAATCTTTCATCATTCTTTCATTATTCTTTCATTATTCTTTCATTAGTCTTTCATTAGTCTTTTATTAATCTTTTATTAGTCTTTCATTAGTTTTTTATTAGTTTTTCATTAATCTTTTATCATTCTTTTATCATTCTTTCATTAGTCTTTTTTATCAACAATTACTGTTATATTGTATTTTTGCTAAATTTTCATAAATCATTGCTAATTCATTTTCTGTCGTAATTAATTTACATTTGTATAATCTGTACTCATAATTTTATATCATTTGTAAGTTTTGTAAGCATAAATTTCAACCATTTGTAAAGAAAGGAGTTGAGGTTAGTCAATATGTATGTTGAGGACCTGATTCTTAGAGCATAGAAAGATTGGAATGAGGAAAATGTATACAGTTATGAGTTCCATAATTCAAATAATTCAATTATTGCTTCAGTATCTGACGAGGAATGCATATTGATTGGTTCAAGGAGTTATTTATAAGTATGTTATTGTTCCTTTGTTCTGGCTTATGATTTTAGGTATTATTAATTGGTTGACTAAGAGGAGAGGATATTAGGTTAGGAAGAGGTTTATATTTTATCAGTCACGAATAGAATGCGTGGGACAGGCTGGCATTTTATTGGAAAATTTTGTATATTGTAAAATTAAGAAGGTCTTTATATGGAAGAAATTTTTTCAGAAATCAATGAATTAAGTATACCAGACAGATTGGCTATACTAACTGGAGCATTAAATGAGATTCTCAGAGAGATTGATAAAACAATTCAAGAAATTGAAAAGGAGGGTATTAAATATGTGTACAGGGAACTGCAAGTGTAATAATTCTTGTAAATGTAACGAAGGCATTGCTATTGTCGATATTAAGAAAATAGCATATTGTGATAGGTGTCTTGAATTCTTCAGAAACATTGAATATCCTCAGGCATACTGTAAATGTGGACAGGAACTTGTTTGGTTCAGGGAGGCAACCCCTAAAGAGCTTGACGATATATTTGGAAAAGAAGAATAAGGAGGTTTTATAATGAATGAGTTAATATGGGGATTGACTGTATATAGGTTTATAAACTTTATCATCAAAGGGATTATTATCCCTGGTATGATTATTTTAGGCTTTTTATTAGTTAAAGACTTAGTTGAGTATATAAGAAATGAAGAGGAGGTGTAAAGTGGGAGACTTTTTACTGAAATTCATTGTTATTCCTCTACTGTATATTTTTATAGCATATATGTTTATCAAAAGTATTAATAACCTCATCAAGGGTGATAAGTAAGTTTTAACCCTGTAAATGGTGATACTTTTATCAATCACGAATAAGAAAGGAGATTGATTATAGGAAAGTATTATACTGGCGTTGGCAGCAGGAATACTCCTCTTTAGAAAACTATGATGTATCTGTTGAGTATAATTAAGGAAAGAAGGTGATAGCCTGGCAAAATTTTTTCTTGCCCGAACAATATTAAGCGATACGTTAAAAAATTTTGAAGGATATGGAATTAAAAATAATCAGGAAATTATAGTAAAAATAAATAATATGCATTTTTTTAATAAATACAATGATTTTGATATCCTTGTTAGATTTCCAGAAATAAATTTTATAGATGAATTGCTATATAATGAAAGAGAGTATTTTTCTTTCAGAGATTCAGATATCAAAATTAAGTTGTTAAAACAAATATGTCCTGAAGAAATAAAAAACTACAAATATACAAAGCTTAAGCCTATACATGACAAGGTATTTGATTATTTTTTTATACCACCTTTTTAGATATATTAAAGGAGGTGATTTTATAGCAAAATTATTTCTTGCTGAAATTGAGTTTGATAAATCTTTTGATGATAGAGAACATTTGTATTTTTTTAACTATTATATAGCGAGAGGACAAAAAGCTATTATTCTCATTGAAAGCATGGCTAAGTTTAATACAAGAGGCCTTTGTACCTTAATTGTCGAAAGTCCTTTTAATAAAATACCTGATGAATATGAAAGAATTTTCAATGATTATGAAGGATGTCTTGAAATAAATAATAGCTATATTCAGCCACATATAATAAAACAACTTTATCCTGAAGACATAGAGTTGATAAAAAAATATGCTTTAAAACAGGCTTTACCATAAACAGCAACAGAAGTCGCCCACTTCTGTAAGTGGGTGATGAATGTTGCAAAATATATAAAAAATGCTAAAATTATTATAGCGAAAACCAAGCTAATTAGCCATGTAGATGGTATATGCGGGGATGGAACAGCCCTTTGAGCGTGGGTAAACTTGCTCCGATGG
>Ga0116180_1003404_pt1 | contig 11999 bp, 13 predicted proteins | sample AD_UKC073_MetaG_FD_89804 | JGI IMG/M metagenome (GOLD analysis project Ga0116180, IMG submission 89804) | Active sludge microbial communities of municipal wastewater-treating anaerobic digesters from USA - AD_UKC073_MetaG | ecosystem: Engineered > Bioreactor > Anaerobic > Digestate | place: USA... | reverse complement strand
CCCCGTATCTTTCGCTTTCCACCAGGAAAAAGCCTTCCCCCTGAATGGCCATGTCCACGTTCCTTCCGGTGCTTTCCAACATTCCCTGGGTGAAATCGCTGTAGGTCCCCGTATTGACCGTCATGAATGCGCCGGGACCTATATTTACCTGCGAGTTGGCCGGCGATGCGCTGAGCCTGGAAACCAGATGGGCGCCGAAGCTCATCTCAGCTGTGGCCTGGCTCTTATAGCCCGCCGTGGCGGCATTAGCTATGTTGTTTGAGATTACGTCCATGGCTTTCTGCCTGGACAGCACTCCCGCCGCCGCCGAATAGAATCCTCTTACCATTTCCTTCCTCCTCCTAATAATTGCTCAAACGGTGCTTCATTTTGATGATGGATGCGGAATGTATCTGTGACACTCTCGATTCCGTAATTCCAAGTATTTCAGCAATCTCCTTCAGCTTCAGGTTTTCGTAATAGTATAGGGTTATAACGAGCTTTTCCTTCTCATTGAGCGAGTCGATGGCTTCCATCAGCTCGGATTTCAGTTCGTTATATAACAACTCGGGTTCGGGTGAATTCTCCTCCCCGGCGTTGTTCACTAAAGGTGATGCGGCCATCATTTTCTCATGGATTATTTCCTCATAGGACAAGACGAAAGCATTGTGTCTCTGCTGCAAGATCTTATCCAGGTGCACAGGAGAAATCTCCATCTTCTCCGCCAGTTCTTCCCTCGTAGGCTCACGGCCCGTCTGAGCATAAAGCTCGCCGTATACTTCATCCAGTTCTTTCGCCAGGTTCCTCTGATTTCTTGGGATCCAGTCCTGCTTCCTCATGAAATCGATGATGGCTCCCCTGATTTTCAGCGAGGCGAAGCTTTCGAACTTGTTGCCCAGATCCGGATCAAACCTCTCCACTGAATCGATCAGCGCGATAATCCCCTGGTTCACCATGTCGTCCAGCTGGCCGAAATTACTGTAGCTCCCCTTGAACCGGAGCACGATTCTCTTCACCAGCCATGTATATTGCATCACGATTTCGTTTCTCAGTTCGACGCTTCTATCTGTTTTATAGCGGTTCCATAGATCCTCTAACTGCTTTTGGTCATTGTTAGCGGATACTTCCATTCTTCTGCCCTCCTACTGCCTGCCCTGGTCTATAGTCTGCAGCAGATTTCCTCGCCAGTCGCCTATTCCCGTCTACTCCTTCACCTGTATGACCCCGATGCTCTGTATCTGAATATTTGCGTCTATCTCATTGAACGACAGCACGGCCAGGTTGGGTATGAACTGTTCGATCAGTCTCTTGAAATAGATCCGGACCACCGGAGACGTGAGTATCACAGGCTGGCTGACGATCTCCTTCAGCTTGTTCACCTGCTCCGTAACCCTTTCCACAATCCTCTGGGCCATTTGAGGTTCGATGGCCAGGTAAGTCCCGTATTCGCTCTTCTTCGTCGCGTTCAGTATAATGTTCTCTATCTCCTGATCCAGGGTCACCACCTTGATGCTGTTGCCGTCGGTATATTTCCTGGTAATGGTCCTCCTAAGCCGCTGCCGCACGTATTCCGTCAGCATATCCGTATCCTTTATGGTAGTCCCGTGTTCCCCGATGGTCTCCAAAATGCTTTCCATATCCCGGACGGGAACCCCTTCCTTCAGCAGGTTGACTATGATCTTCTGCAGATCCGAAAGGCTGATGATCTCCGGAATAACATCCTCCACGATGGCCGGATTTACCTTCTTTACATTTTCCAGCAGCATATTGATATCCTGTCTGGTGATGAGTTCGTGTATATGCCTGCGGATTATCTCCGAAAGGTGGGTTACGATGACGGAAACGGAATCGATTACCGTATACCCGTATATTTCCGCCATTTCCCGCTCGCTTTCCGTAATCCACTTGGCCGGTATTTCATAGGCCGGCTCTATGGTATCGATGCCTTCGATGGTTTCGGTAACATTGCCCGGGTCGAGAGCCAGGTAGTAATCCACAAGCACTTCTCCCCTGGCTACCTCTTCTCCTTTAATCTTTATCACGTACTGATTGGGGTTGATCAGCGCGTTATCCCTGAGCCTTACCGTGGGCACCACCACGCCCATATCCATGGCAAATTGCTTTCTAAAGATTACGATCCGATCGATAAAGCTGCCGCCGCTGGCCTCATCCACCAGGGGCAACAGGGAATAACCGAACTCCATTTCTATAGGCTCAACCCCAAGCAGGTTGTAGACGTTGTCGATATTGCGATAATAATCCACTTCGCTCTTTTCGTCGGTAATGAGGCGCTGCATCTCCTCTTCCTCTGCCAGCCTCAGCTTGGTGCTTGCCGCCCGCATCAATATAATGCCCATGGCGATTAAAAGGCTGCCCAGCACTATGATCTGAAGCACCGGCGCCCCGGGTATTATGCTCATGGCCATAACCGCTCCTCCGGTTATGATGAGGGCCTTGGGCTGGGCCGTAAACTGCTCTTTAACATCCTGGTTCAGGTTGCCTTCCGAAGCGGCTCTCGTCACGATCATGCCCGCCGATGTAGAGATCATCAGGGCCGGTATTTGAGCCACCAATCCGTCGCCCACCGTGGCGATGGAGTAGACGCTGAGCACCTGGGAAAACTCCATGCCCCCCTGCACCATGCCGATGATCGTACCTCCTATGAGGTTCACCACAGCGATGATGATAGCTGCGATGGCATCGCCTTTAACCAGCTTGGTAGCACCGTCCATGGCCCCGAAAAACTCAGCTTCTCTCTGGATGGTCTTTCTCCGTTCCTTTGCCTCATCCTCGCTGATAAGTCCGGAGCTCAGGTCGGCGTCGATGGCCATCTGCTTGCCGGGCATGGCGTCCAGGGTGAACCTGGCGGATACTTCGGCTATACGTTCAGCTCCCTTCGTGATGACGATGAACTGAACGATGAAAATGATCACGAATACGATAAATCCAACCACGGCGTTGCCGCCGAGTACGAAGGTTCCGAAGGTTTCAATGACCTTCCCCGCCTGGCCCCGGTTGCCCAAGATCAGCCTGGTTGATGAAATGTTCAACGCCAGCCGCAACAGGGTTGTAATCAAAAGCATGGAAGGAAAGATGGAAAACTCCAGGGGGCCTTTGATAAACATGGTGGTCAACAATATAATCAGCGAAGCGGAAATGCTCACGATGAACATAAAGTCCAGGAAAAACGCAGGCAAAGGAATGATAATAAAAGCTATTATCATTACTATGAATATTACGACTACGTTGCTGAACAGTTTCATATCTTCCTCGTGCCTTTCCCTCTGCTGTTATATACCCAGGCAAGGATTTCCGCCACTGCCTGATAAAACTCTACAGGTATGTAATCGTTGAGATCCACCGCCTTATACAGCGCCTGCGCAAGGGGTTTGTCCTCCATAACCGGCACCTTGTGCTTCTCCGCCTCTTGTATAATCCGCATGGCGATGTGGTCTTGTCCTTTGGCCAGCACCATGGGAGCAAAGTCTTTGTCTATGTCGTATTTCAAGGCCACCGCATAGTGAGTCGGGTTTCGGACCACCACATCGGCCTCGTGCACCTGCTGGATCATCCGGTTGAGGCTCATCTTCCGCTGTCTCTCGCGGATCCGGCTCTTGATCAGAGGATCTCCTTCCGTCTGCTTGTACTCGTCCTTTACCTCCTGCTTGGTCATCCGCAGCTTCTTCTCGTAATCGTACTTCTGGTAGGAGAAGTCGAGAATGGCTACGGTTATGAAAAAGAGGCATATCTTATACACCATGGACATGGTCTTTTCCAGCATGAATTCGATGTTTCTGTCCATGCTCGTAGCCAGTATGTCCGGGGTGATGACCAGAAGCTCCTTCACGCTGGTATAGATGATCCATATGATTACCGCCACCTTCAAGACGGACTTTACCAGCTGGACCACCGACCTTAAGGAAAACATCCTCTTGAAGCCCTGGAGGGGGCTGATCCGGCTGAACTTGAACTTGATCAGCTCGCCGGAAACCAGGAAGCGAGTCTGCACTCCCGTCATCAGGGCTCCTGTCATGGCCACTGCCGCCATGATGGGCACTGCCGCGATGAAGAAGGTCAGGACCATGTCCCGGAAGATCTGCATGGTGGTGGCAATGCTTACCTCGTACAGTCCTCCCAGCCTGGCCATTTGCTTTATATAAAGCTGCTCTATCTGCATGATGATAAAGCCGCCTAATTTGCTGATTAATATAAAACCGACGATGATGACGACGATGCTGATAATGTCCCGGCTTTGAAAGGCATTACCCTTTTTTCGTTCGTCCCTTCGCTTTTTAGGGGTCGCTTTTTCTGTCCTATTCGTTTCTGCCACAGCTCATCCCCCCTTTACATGAAGTATCTCAGTACATCCTGGATATTTGTCAGCATGATGGAGTTCAGCTTTTCCAGGTAATTTACCAGGGCAGGTATGATGGAGAAGATCACCAGGATTCCCACTCCCATCTTGACCTGCAGGTTTATTATGAAAACGTTGATGTTGGGAACCACTCTCATCAGGATTCCCACGGCCACCTCCACCACGATCTGGGTGACGATGACCGGAAGGGCCAACTGGACCGCATACACCAGTATGAACCCGAAAAGCTCGATCATGTATATTCCCACTTTCGGACTGATTGCCGAAAGTCCCAGGGGCACCACGTCAAAGGATTTTACCGCAATGCCTAAGAGGTTTATATGGCTGTTGGTGATGAAGAACAACAGCGTGAACATGATCGTAACGATGTTTCCCGTCACGGACACCTGGGTGCCGGTGTTCGGGTCGTAGAGGGATGCCATACTCAAGCCCATCTGCAGGTCCATCAGTTCTCCGCCGGTGAGGAAGATGGAGAGGAAGAGCTGTACGATGAACCCCATGGCGAACCCTACGGCGAACTCCTTGGTCATGCCAAGCAGCATCTCCAGGGCGGTGTAATGAGCTACCTGTACATTCAATAAACCGTAAGCCGCGTTGAGGGAAATCCCCATGGCCAGGCCCACCTTTACGATTCCGGGAATGTTTCTCCTTCCGAATATGGGATTGAAGAAAATGACTCCCGCAATCCTGCAGCTTACGAATAAGAACACTATGTAGTCGTTGAAGTCAAAGCTAACCATTCCTATCCTTCTCGGCCGGTTTCAAAGACGCTCCCCATGGATGCCCCCTATACCGTAACCGCGATAAATTCAAACATCCTGTGGACGAAATCCACCAGTTGCTGAAGCATCCAGCTGCCCGCCACGATGAGCATTATGGCAATCATCACAAGCTTGGGGACGAAAGTCATGGTCTGCTCGTTAATGGAGGTAGCCGCCTGTATGATGGAAATGAACAAGCCCACCAATATGCTCACTATCAATATGGGCCCGCCTACTTTCAGTCCCGTAATTACCGCGTCTCTGAAGATTTCCGTCAACTGCATCGTATTCAATGCGATTCCTCTTTTCTCAGTTATAAGTCATAATCAGCGATTTAATCAGGAGCCCCCATCCGTCCACCACCACAAACAGCATGATTTTAAACGGCAGCGAGATCATCACCGGAGGAAGCATTATGATTCCCATTGACATCAGGGTGCTGGCCACGATCATATCTATGATCAAAAACGGTATAAACAGCAGGAACCCGATGATGAAAGCTCTCTTTAATTCGCTTGTAATAAACGCCGGAACCACTATGCTCATGGGCAGTTCATGAGGTTGTAAGTTCTCCACGTTGGGCGTAGTTGAAAGCCCCTTATACAGCTCTACTTCCGCCGCGGTGGTCTGTTTCAGCATGAATTCCTTCAGCGGGATGGAAGCCCGATCAAGAAACTCCTGGGTCTCTATCTGCCCTTCGTTATATGGCTGGAAAGCCGTCTCGTTGATCTGTCCCACCACGGGAGCCATTATAAAAAAAGTGATGAAGAGCGCCAGACCGATGAGCACCTGATTGGGAGGAGTCTGCTGCAGTCCCAGCGCGTTGCGCATGAAAGAGAACACGATGATGATTCTGGCAAAACAGGTCATCATCAGCAGCATAAAGGGCGCTACGGCAATCAAGGTCAAAATGACGATTAATTTTACTACGTCGGATGTTGCTCCGTTGATGGCTATATCAATCATTGTCTCTTCCCTTATGACCTTTTTGCAGATACCACTTGAAACTTCCGAAGGCCTTTTCTCCCATCTTTTGTTCAGGGTCCGGCAGCTCGATGGGCTCCTCCAATTCTTTCAGCAGTTCAATGCGGTGGTCGTTAGCACCTATCAGGTATTGTTTGCCCTCCACGTCGATGATCAGGATGGCGCCGGCCTTGCCAACCAGCAGCCGGTCGACGATGCGTATGTGCTTGCCGCCGGCTATGGTGCCCATTCTTCTCGCGTACCACTTGCTGGCATAATAGGTCAGTATGATGACGCAGATTATGCCCACCATGGCGAGAAACACAGAAAAAATATCTTCTATCACTTGCGCGGCTCCTTTTGCTATCCGAGAACGTTCTTTACGGTCTGAACCAATCTCTCCGGTTTAAACGGCTTTACTATAAAATCCAGCGCGCCTAGTTTTATCGCTTCTACAACCATGCCCTCCTGCCCCATGGCGGAGCACATTATCACCTTGGCGTTTGGATCAAGCTGTTTGATGGTTCGCAACACCTGAATCCCATCCATTACCGGCATGGTTATATCCAGCAGTACGACGCCGGGTTTTTCCTCCTCATACTTCAAGACAGCCTGCTCACCGTCGCCGGCTTCCACGAAATCCGTATAGCCGGCCTTCTTGAGATTGTCTTTTATCATCATCCTCATAAATGCTGCATCATCTACAATCAAGATTTTATTAGACATTCTGCGTACCTCTCCCTGTTAGTGATAAATCATTTTGTATTTAAAAGACTGTCCCTTGCCTTCATGATCTCCGTGATCCGGACGCTGTAGTTGTCATCCACCACAACCACATCTCCTCTGGCAATGAGCCTCCCGTTGGCTACGATATCCACCTGATCTCCCGCCTGCCGGTCCAGTTCCACAATGTTCCCCGGAGCGAATTCGATTATGTCCTTAATCTTCTTCTTCGTCCTGCCCAGTTCCACCGTGATTTGGATCGGTACCGACATGATGAGATCCAGATTTCCGTCTCCGGTACCCGCAGTGCTCGTGGACGAGCCGGTATTTGCCGCTGCGGCAGGTTGCTCCTGAGGTGTTTCCGGCTCAAGAGGCTTGTAGTTGTAAGGTATGGCCTGCACCGTCTGGGTCGGATGCACTGGCTGAGTCGGCGGCGCCGGCTGAGCAGGTTGAGCTGCCTGTACCGGTTGAGCCGGTTGTACCGATGGTGCCGGTGGCACCGGTTGAACCGGCGGCATGGATTGTACCGGCGGTGCCGTTTGTACCGTTGGTGCCGGTTGAGGCGGCTGTACCTGCGGCGGGACAACGCCAGGCGGTACCATGGGTTCGGGTTGTTTTGGCATAGGATCCGCTCCTTTCGGGATTTGATCTGTCTCGTGGAGGATATCCGTATCTCCCAGGGACATTGCCGAAATCCTCTTAGCCAACTGGGGTTCCATGATGCATATGAACTCGCTCTTTACAAGGCCCTCCACATCGAGATCAAATCCAATGCATACGATATGGTCTCCTGAACCAGAAAATCTTTGCCTTACGTCTGACACGTTCGTCGTGTCCAATACCTCCGGCGGGGAAATGTTGATCTTGATACCCAGAAAAGTAGCCAATGCACTGGATGCCGCCCCCATCATCTGATTCATGATCTCACATATGGCGCTCATGCTGATCTCATCAAATTCGTTGAGCTCGCTTGGATCGGTTCCCAAAAGGTGGGAAAGGATTAACTTTACGTCTTCCACCTTCAGCAATAACATGTTGAAACCGCCGATCCCCTCTATGTATCTGATCAACACACCCACGACAGGCTCAAGGTGTGAGAATTCGAAATCCTCTACCTTTGACACGCTCACCCTGGGTGTAGTAATGCTCACCTTTTGATCCAATATAGAGGACATGGCTGTGGCAGCCGAGCCCATGCTGATGTTCATTACTTCCCCGATGATATCCGCTTCCATCTCTGTTAGGTTGATTGAATTGCTCAAATTCGTCATCGTATCGGGTCCCTTCCTCTCTCTAAAGTTTCTCGTATGATGCTTGCCTTTTTCTTATTGAATACTCCCATCTCTCCTCTGAACCAGACGGTGTCTTCAATAACAAGATCGATCAGTGAGTCCGCTGGTTTGTCCAACTTTATAATGTCTCCTACCTCCAATTCCATCAGATCTTTAAGCAGCACATTTGCCGTTCCCAATACTCCGGTAATCTCCAGCTCCGATTTGCTGATCTCGTCTATGAGAGCCGTTTTTCTCTGGGCTTCCGTAACCTGATCGCTCTTTTTCGTTTTCTTGCTCTGTGCCGCTTTTATTTTAAACAGCTTGTCCAGCGTAATCGCCGGCACGCATATATTCAATTTCCCTTGTGTTTCATTGATCATGAAGTTCATGACAATGATTACCACATTTTCGTCCTGATTTATTCCCTGCAGAATCCGGGAATTGGTCTCTATCTTCAGCAATTGAGGAGACATCTCCACCTGATCGAACCAGACATTTTTCATTAAGTTAACCATACCCTTCATAAAATGTTCTAAAAGGGTAAGTTCGATCTCCGAGTACTCTCTGTCCACCGCCAGCGGAACACCTTCTCCGCCCAAAAGCCTGTCAATGGCGCAGAATCCGATGTCTTTGGATAAATCCATGAGTATCAGATCTTCATCGTTGTCCGTTTCTTTCACCGTCAGATCCACCACTCCCATGAGCACCGAATCCGGCAGGGCGTTGTTGAATTCGTAATATCTCTGCTCTTCAACCTCAACGATTTCAACAAGGCAATATGTCTGCAGTATACCGGTAGCATAAGAAGAGACAATTCTCGCGTAGTTCTCGTAAATGCTGAACAGGAGCTTCAGCTGCTCCCTGGTGTAATGCTTCGGACTACGGAAGTCATACTCCTTAACTTTTTTGCCGCCAACATCGAGAATGGCGTCGGCTTTCGACGCTTCCCGGGTCAAAGTACTCAGAAGTTCGTCTATTTGGCTTTGTGATAGAATTTCAGCCATGGTAATCTCCTATGTGTCAAATCTATCTACTGCGTCAAATCTATCTAATCGATTAAAAATCGGTCATTTCATAGAATTTTTCCAGCTCTTCCTGCAACAGATCCTGTTTGCCTACAAGGATCTCTACGCGCCTGTTCTTCGCCCGGTTTTCTTCAGAATCGTTGGGCGCAACGGGCCTGTGCAACCCGTATCCTACGGCAAAGAGCTTGGCAGGATCTTTAATGTAATTATCTTCTAAATATTTCAGCACCGCGTTGGCTCTCTCTGTAGAGAGATCCCTGTTGTTCACAATATCGTTGCCGGGACTCGCCTCGGCAGTATGCCCGTCGATGCGTATAAATCTGGCAATGTGTTCGACCTGGGCCAGCGCTACTCCCACGTGATCAAGTATTTCTCGTCCTCCCGGCTTCAGCACCGCCCGGTTAGGCTCGAAGAACAAGTTGGACATGAATCTCACATAGACGACATTTTCGCCTTTATGCACCTTCACCGATGCTTCCAAACCATTCTCCTGCACATAGCCTCGAAGGTAAACGTACAGTTCATCCAGATCATCGATTTCCTCCAGCTCTATATCGCCCAATTCATCATAATCAATCAGTTCATCTTCACCTTGTCCCAGCTCGCTTTCATACTTCAAGAGCTGCTCGATAGTCTCCCTGTCTGCGGTAAAAGCCCTGACCAGCATCCTGTATTTCTCCTGGTCGATGGATGACATGGAGAAAAGCAGGATGAAAAACACGAGGACCAGGGTAATCATGTCCGCGTATGTATTGAGCCAAAGATTTGTATCTACATTATTTTTTTTTCGAGTACGCATGGTATCTCATCACCTGCACCCTATATGGCTTTCCTTAAAATTATGGGTTCCGTTAAATCCGGCTTATTCTCCGCTGGCCTTAGGTCTGCCGAAACCGATCCTTCTCGGTCTCGCTTCAGATTCTCCCTCTCCTTCGCCCTTTGGCTGCAGTTCTTTCATCTCAATGAAGTTCATCAATTTCTCCTGGATATACTTGGGGTTCTCTCCTTCTTTTATGGAGACTACTCCTTCAACGATCATCTCTTTAATCGTCATTTCCTTTTCTTGGGCAATTTCCAGTTTGTTTGACATGGGTATAAAGAATGCGTTTGCCATTAAAGCCCCGTAGAATGTGGTGATCAACGCCACAGACATGTTCAACCCCAAGACTTCGGGACCGTCGTCCAGATTCATCGACTTCAGCATGTTGACCAGTCCGATGAGGGTTCCGATCATACCGAAGGCCGGAGCAAAGGCGGCTCCTCTATCGTAAATATGACGCTCAGCTGCATTGCGAATCCTGATATAGTCCAATTTCTGCTCCAGCCAGGCCTTCAGCTTATCCGGCTCTATAGCGTCGACAATTAGCAGCACGCTCTCCTTAAGAAATTCATCTTCAAACTCTGAGGCCCTGTCTTCCAGCGCTAACAATCCCTTTTTCCTGGCTTCTCTCGAAAGTTCCGTTATCGTCTCTATGTATTCCATAGGATCCTTCCCGTCTTTTCGCATCACCATCTTGAAATGCCCGGGAATACGCTTGAAGTCTTCGAAAGGAAAGGATGCGAGAAGGGCGAAAATGGTGCCTCCTATGGTGATGAAAATACTCGGCACGTCAAAGAAATTTCTCAACATGGAAAAATCAAAGGAGCCGTCACCGTAGGATATCCCGAATATCATAGCGCCGATTACGGCAATGTAGCCCAATATTGTAGTAATCTCAAGCATGTTACTCTCCCTTTATTAACTGCTTCTGTTCTTCCTTAATTACGATGGGCGCTTCGCGGTAAATACTTCTTTTATATTCAATTATCTTTGAAACGACTTCGGCAGCGCTCTCTGCAACGACAAAATGCTTTCCGTTTACCAGCCTTATGGTAGTATCGGGCCTCTCTTCAATTGTCTCGATCAAGTCGCTGTTAAGTATGTATTTTTCATCGCCTGTTTTATTGAGCTTTGTCAGCGTAATCATGGCGCACACCTCCTTGCCATGGATTATACCTTCACAGGGGCTTTAAGCTAAAGCCCCTGTGAAGGCAATGCGTCATTATCTCTTCATGTTGACCAGTTCGGCAAGCATTTCATCGGACACTGTTATCATTCGCGTATTGGCCTGGAAGCCTCTTTGCGCGATAATCATCTCGGTGAATTCCCTGGCAAGGTCAACGTTGGACATCTCCAGGGCGCCGGCCCGCAGGGTTCCCGTTCCGTTGTTGCCGGGAATGGTGCCCACAGGCTGTCCCGAGTTTGCGGTTTCCACATAGTAGCTTTCACCGCTCTGGGAAAGGCCGTCGCTGTTGGCAAATTTCACGATGGCAATGTTTGCGATCTTCACCGGTTCTCCCGCTCCGGGACCGATAGTACCGACGATTGTATTATCTATGGCTCCGGATGTCAATGACCCAAATCTGGCCGGATCTACGGTAAGGGTTAAGTCGCCCAGCTTGATCTGGGTGTTCTCGGCGGCTTCAGGATCCCATGTGGCCGCGAGCTTTACCTCTGCACCCGATTTATCGTAGGTAGTTACATTGACGGTCATCTCTGAAGCCACCACGGTTCCGATGGGAACGGGTACTCCATTATCTTCAATTTGGATGCCTGTTGTCGGATCTCCCGTATTGACGGGAATCGTCACTTCGACTGTCCCCCCGTCTATCGCATCCACGGTGAAAGTTACCTCATTGGCTCCCGGACCAGGTTCACCTACGACCGTGGTCACGCTGGTCTCGCCGATTTTGGTATAGCTCAATGTGTACTCTCCTTCGGCAAAACTGAGATACATGGCTCCGTTTATATTAGCCGATGGATCCACATTTACTAAACCCGGATGTGTTGAGGCTCCCGGCAGGAAGCGTACTTCATCGCTTCTCGTAACGGTCATGATGATATCGCCGTTGTAGTTTG
>Ga0116180_1003398_pt1 | contig 12011 bp, 6 predicted proteins | sample AD_UKC073_MetaG_FD_89804 | JGI IMG/M metagenome (GOLD analysis project Ga0116180, IMG submission 89804) | Active sludge microbial communities of municipal wastewater-treating anaerobic digesters from USA - AD_UKC073_MetaG | ecosystem: Engineered > Bioreactor > Anaerobic > Digestate | place: USA... | reverse complement strand
TATTGTTTACAGAAGATTAAACGGAAAAATATTCCTTATCTGAGGCGAAAAATCGGTATCGTTTTTCAAGATTTTCAACTGCTGATTGATCGGTCGGTAGAGAAAAATCTGGAATTCGTTTTGCGGGCTACCGGATGGAAAAACAAAAGAATGATTCAGGATCGAATTCATGAAGTGTTGGTGCAGGTAGGCATGCAAAACAAAGCGTATAAAATGCCCCATGAACTTTCGGGTGGCGAACAACAGCGGGTGGTTATTGCACGGGCATTGCTCAATTCACCTCCTCTTGTTTTGGCCGATGAACCTACCGGCAACCTCGATCCGGAGACCGGATCGCAAATCGTAGCTTTATTGCACGCAATTTCCCAAAAAGGTACGGCAGTGATGATGGCCACCCATAATTATTCGATTGTGCAGGCATTTCCCGCCAAAATTATGCGGTGCGAAAATATGCATCTGAATTCAATATAAACCTAACACAACAAATTTGAATAGTATGAAGCGTAGAAATTTTATTCGAAGCATTGGCGTGATTGCTACAAGCGTTAGTTTAAAAGGACCTGTGGCGGCTGAAAATTTTTTTTGTTTAACCAAAAACAAACTACCACGTTGGCGCGGCTTCAATTTGCTCGACTATTTCTCTCCTTACAGAGAGAATGATGGTACGATAACCACTGATGAAGATTTGAAATGGATGGCTGATTGGGGATTCAATTTTATACGCCTTCCCATGGCCTACCCGCGATATATTATTTTTGACCCATCTAAGGACATCACACCCGATGATGTGCTTCATTTCGACGAAAAAGTAATAGATCGTATCCAGTCGTTGGTGGAAAAGGCCAATAGTTATGGATTACATGTGAGCTTAAATCTTCATCGCGCTCCGGGCTTTTGTGTAAACGCAGGATTCAATGAACCTTACAACCTTTGGCAGGATAAAGCAGCGCAGGAAGCTTTTTATGAGCATTGGAGCATGTGGGCTAAACGGTTTAAACATCTTTCACCTAAAGAAATAAGTTTCGATTTGGTGAATGAACCCTGTATGCGGGAAAACATGAATGATCAACACGCTGAAAGAGGCCCGATTCCGGGAAAACTCTATCGCGAAGTGGCTCAAAAAGCATTGAAAGCTATTCGCCGGCATAATCCGCAACATCTGGTTATTGCCGATGGGAATAATGTAGGAAATGATCCTATTCCCGAGATTTTCGACCTTGATATCGCTCAAAGTTGTCGGGGTTATTATCCTCATTATGTCTCACATTATCGGGCTCCCTGGGTGTGGAAAAACCCGGATGATGCGCCCAAACCGGTATGGCCGGGTATGATTGACGGAAAATATTTCGACAAAAAAAGTCTGGAAGAGTTTTATGCTCCCTGGATTGATGCAGTGAACAAGGGTGTCGGGGTTCATTGTGGCGAGTGTGGCTGTTGGAAAGAAACTCCCCATAAAGTATTTCTTGCCTGGTTTAATGATGTGCTCGATATCCTCACTCAGCATGGGATTGGGTATGCTCTTTGGAATTTTCGAGGTGATTTTGGAATTCTCGATTCCGGCAGGAAAGATGTTGCATATGAAGATTGGTATGGACATAAACTCGATAGCGAATTATTAACTTTGCTGAAAAAATACTAGACAACAGATGAGAATTTAAAAGTATGAGATAAAAACACGTTTAATGTTTACTTGTTGATTCCCCGAACGATATCTGATAAAAAAGCAGGCGGTAGAGTCGGAAAATAGTTTTCTGTGATCAGTGAAAAATTTTTTTATCTTCCGTCGGATTTCCCGACGTATATACAAATTATGATTTGCCTCTCTCCTAATAATATGCTTTAACAAATAAAAACGGTTTTCCGGCAAACCAAGGCTGTTTTTATGCAAAAAATCCCATTTTTTGCCTGTCGGATTTTCAGGAACAGGATATTAGTTTCCTGTATCTCTCGTCGGAAAATCCGACAGAGGAATTGAGTTGGTTAATGTTAACGCGCATTTTCCGAAAAAGGATAAATTTTTTGTGTACGCTAACCCGGTTTCCCGACGGAAGATAAAAAAATTTCACTCCCACCGGAATTTCGACAAAATGAAAAAATCATTTTTTGTTTTTGCCCATTGGAAGGTTTTCAAAATTTTTTCGTAACTTGCGATCAAGTTGCTCATGATATTTATCCGGTTGATTTTCATATAAATATATGAATTTTATCCGAATGAATAATTTTTTTATATCAATTTCTAAATGCACGATAGGTTACATATAAAGGACTTATATTGTGCGTGTTGTTTGGTTATCTTCAATCTCTTTTCTAGAGATTCTTAAAAAAATAGTGAGAATATATTGGGGTTGGTTAATTTTTCTGCTAAAAGAAAATTATTTTTTTAAAAACTATATTCCATTGTTCTTTTTTATGTTGATAAAATGAAATGAGAGATAAAAATAAGAAATCAAAATTTATAGATATCGAGAAATTTGAAAATTTCTATTTACAACAGGCTCCAAAGTTGATTTTTTATGCTAGAAAATTCGTCGATAATTTTGCGGCTGAAGATATTGTACACGATGTATTTTTAAAAATCTGGCAGGAAACAGCGGGTGTTGATTTCTTCGAAGAGAATAATTCTTATCTCTTTCGGATGGTACGAAATGCATGTTTGGATTTTCTTAAACACAAGAAAGTAGAGGAGAATTTTTTAAATAAAGCTTTTGATGAATTGAAAATGGAGGAATTGAGATGGAGCGATACATACGAAACTTTTCTTGAACAAGAAGAAAAAATACACGCCATTTATGCCGTTATAGAGAGACTTCCTCCAAAATGTAAAGAGATATTTGTAAAAGCTTATTTAGAAGAACAAAAGCATGCCGATATCGCTTCTCAACTTAATATTTCTGTGAGAACAGTAGATACTCAGGTTTATAAGGCTTTAAAGATAATACGTGATCATTTAATACCTGTTATAGTTTTATTATTTTTTCTCTTTTGGTAATATTTTCATAAATTTTTTCGAAAAAGAATACGTAATTTTTCTTTCTTAATCGTTTATATTTAAAAAGTGTTATTATCCGGATAACGAAAGCGGGTAAAAGACATTATGGAATATTTGATTTAATGAAAGATATACAACAAATTATCGTTCGTGTATTGCAGAATGAGGTTACAGAAGATGAAATGTCTATTTTTTTCGATTGGTTTTATTCTTCTCAAGAAAACAAAGATTTGTTTTTTCAGCTAAAGAATATATACGATCATCGAAAAGGCGGATTAATGCCGAATACTGATGAGATAGAAGCGAGTTGGAGTAGACTTATGCAAAAGTTGCAGAACAATTCGGAGCTCGTTCATCACTCTGCGACTTCAAAAAGAAGACGCTTAAAATTGACTCGCGGACAAGCTGTTGCTGCATTTTTTGCAGCTTTGCTGATTATCGGCGCATCGGTGTTCCCTTTCCGAAAAAAGCAAAACCCTCGATGGATAGAGGTGCGAACGACCTCTTCTAAACGACATCAAATCGTAAAATTGCCCGATGGATCTTCTGTACAATTGAATGTTTCTTCTTATCTGAAATATCCAAGAAAATTCAAAGGGGGAAAGCGTCAAGTATATCTGGAGGGCGAGGCATTGTTTGAGGTAACAAACAACGGTCAGCCTTTTGAAGTACATAGCGATAAACAACAAATTATTGTTTTGGGCACACAGTTTAATGTGATGGATTATTCGGAAGACCCCTATGCAATTACGACGCTTGTAAAAGGGAAAATAGAATTGCAAACTTTTGATGCATCAAATAAAATAAAAAATCGGATTGTATTAAATCCCAGGCAACAAGTGTTCATGGATAAAAATACCGGTTATGTGGCACTCAGTGAAGTCAATCCTGAAAATATATTATCGTGGACAACAGGGATTTATTCCTTCGAAGATATGCCCTTAGAACAAATAACGGATCGTTTGGAAAAAAAATACGGTGTAACCATTATTATTTCTGACGAAAAAAGTCGTAAGGAAAAATATACCGGCAAATTCTCTGCACAACAACCTATTGAAGAAATTATAGGGATCATTAATTTTAAAGGACAATTCGAGTATTATTTTCGAAATGATACTATCGTTTTACAAAGGAAGTAATAGTGAAGTAATATATTGTTGAATTTTTAAAAAATAAGTGCCTATGGGAAAACATAAGTAATGAAGAAAAAGAATCGGGTAAGCAATTGCGTCATACCCAATTCAAAGATGCGTTTTAATCAAATTAATCAATGACCGTTCTTCTATGTCTTGCAAACTATCAGAACGGTGAAGTATAACTTAATCAAAAACATATAAATACATGAATAGATTATTAATCTTACTTAAGTTTCCATCAAGGAAAGTATTTATGACTATGAAATTTATTGTTGTCTTTTTGCTGGTGGGTATGTGTAATGCTTTTGCTACAGGATATGCACAAAGCGAAAAGATTACTGTTAAAGCACACGATGCCACCCTTAAAGAAGTGGTATCCATGATAGAAGAAAAATCGGATTATGTGTTTTTCTATCAAAACGAAGATATCGATCATTCTCTTCGTTATACTCTCGATTTGAAAAATAGGGATATTAAAGAGATCCTTGATCGATTAGTAGCTAACACTTCGCTTTCTTACAAAATATCAGGAAAATATATTTTTCTCGAAAGAAAAGTAAAGGAAGATAGTACTCAGCAACAAAATAAAAGGACTATAACCGGTCGCGTATACGACACGAAAGGAGAGTTGTTGATAGGTGTTAACGTTATTGAAGTAGGCACTACTAATGGTACAGTTACTGACGTAAATGGTACCTATAGTATTACTGTCACCAGTCCCCATCCTGTATTGAGATTCACCTATGTTGGTTTTAAAGAAAAAGAAGTACCGGTGGGAGGAGGTAATATCTTGGATGTTCAATTAGAAGAAGATGTAAGCGAATTGGAGGAAGTGGTAGTGGTTGGACATGGAACTCAAAAAAAGGTTTCCGTGGTAGGGTCGATCACTACGATCGAACCCAAAGAATTGCAAGTAGGGACAGCTCGTTCTTTAAGTAATACGTTGGCAGGGAAATTAGCCGGTGTTATAGGTGTGCAACGGTCGGGTGAGCCGGGTTATGATAGCTCTCAATTTTGGATTCGAGGAATTTCATCTTTTGCAGGATATAATGATCCTTTGATTTTGATTGATGGAGTAGAACGTTCGTTAGATAATATTGACCCGGCTGAAATTGAGTCGTTCTCTATTTTAAAAGATGCGTCTGCGACCGCAGTATATGGGGTAAGGGGAGCCAATGGTGTAATCCTCATAACCACTAAAAGAGGTAAAATAGGGAAACCTTCCATAAATGTAAGAGTTGAACAAGCTACAACCGGATTGGGGAAAATGCCTGATTTTATCGGTTCTGCGGATTATTTGGCACTACTAGACGAAATTATGATTGACGAAGGCAAACAGCCTCGTTATGGCGATGAAGTCATTGAAAAATATAGAACCGGTGAAGACCCGGAGTTGTACCCCAATGTGGATTGGGTTGATGCAATTACGAATGACTATGGATATAATACCAGAGCAAATGTTTCTGTTTCAGGTGGAAGTGAGGTATTGCGTTATTCATTAGTTACATCTTATTATGGAGAAAAAGGAATTATTGCCCGGGACAAAAATCAGGAGTGGGACTCTTCATCGAGATTAAATCGGTACAATGTTCGTTCAAATGTCGATGTGAATATTACTCCTACCACCTTGTTCCGTGTGAATATCGGGGGTTATCTCCAAGAAAGAACTCGAGCTCCCCAAAGTGTAGATGATTTATTTAGTCTTGCTTTTGATACACCCCCATTTGTTCATCCGCCTATTTATTCTTCAGGCGAAATTCCTGTTGTTCCCGAAAGAGCTAATCCATGGGCATTAGCTACCCAAACCGGGTATGAAAACTTTAGTCACAATAAAATCGAATCTTCTGCATCGGTTGAACAAGACTTGAAATTTTTACTACCGGGTTTAAGCGCAAGAATTTTATTTGCTTTCGATCGTTATTCCGGAAACGGTGTTCAACGCAGCAAATCTCCCGATTATTATAATCCCGCCGTAGGAAGAAACGAAGATGGCTCATTAAATTTGGTCATTTATAGGTATGGGCAACAATTTTTAGGTTATGGTACCAGTGCCGAATGGGGTAATAAGAGCACCTATTTGGAGGCCACCTTAAATTATGATCGCGTATTTAATGATAAACACGCTGTAAATTTGATGTTTATGTATGACCAGCGGCATTACGAAGACGGAAGCGCCCTCCCTTTTAGAAATCAAGGTATTGCGGGTAGAGCATCCTATACCTACAATAATAAATATGTTGGCGAATTTAACTTTGGATATAACGGTTCGGAGAATTTTGCCAAAGGACATCGATTTGGTTTTTTTCCTTCAATTGCAATAGGATGGATTGTGTCGGAAGAGTCATTTATGGAGCCGTATAGAAAGACATTTTCCAAAATAAAATTAAGGACATCGTATGGATTGGTTGGTAACGACAAAATAGGGGGTGCTCGTTTTGCATATTTAACAACTATTGGAGATACAGGAGGTTACACCTGGGGCGTTGATAATGATTATTGGCGTGCCGGCCGTTGGGAGGGTCAGATAGGGGTGCCCAACCTTACCTGGGAGAAAGTAAAAAAAATGAATGTGGGAATAGAGTTAGGCCTTTGGAACAGCATTGACTTGCAAGTCGATTGTTTTAAGGATCACCGATACGATATATTCATGCAACGAAGGACCATCCCCGCTTCTGCCGGATTTATCCAAACACCGTTTGCTAATTACGGAAAGGTAGACAATCACGGGGTAGATATTTCTTTAACTGCAAATAAACAAATTACAAAAAATTTTCAGGCTGCTGTGAGGGGCACATTTACTTATGCAAAAAATGAAATTACAGAACAAGACGAACCTTTGACCGTAATTGGAACGAACAGAGCTAGAACAGGTCATCCTATAGGTCAGATATTCGGATTGATTGATGATGGTCTTTTTACGGATGACGATTTTGTTACTAATGAGCAGGGGGAATTGGAATTAGCGCCGGGCATCCCTAAACATACTTTTGCACCGGTAAGACCGGGTGATATCAAATATGTAGATATCAATGATGATGGAGTAATCAATTCATTAGATGAATGTCCTATCGGAGGAACAGTAGATCCGCAGATTGTGTATGGATTTGGTGCGAGTGTTTTATACAAACAGGTTGATTTTAGTTTCTTTTTTCAAGGAAACGGAAAAACCTATCGTATCATTGGAGGCAATAATTTCATTCCTGGTAGTGGCGATGGTTCAATGGGAAATATTTATACCAATTATCAAGATCGATGGACGGTTGAGAATCCGAATCAAGATGTATTTTGGCCACGCTTGGCAAGTTATAACCATGCGAATAATACGCGATCCTCTACATGGTGGTTAAAAGATATGAGCATGCTACGCTTAAAAGATATTGAAGTAGGGTATAATTTTCCCCAAAAAACAGTATTGCCTAGCTATATTAAAAGCGCTCGAATCTTTTTAGCCGGTTCTAATTTGTTGCAATTTTCCAAATTTAAATTATGGGATCCTGAAATAGGTTTCTCAAATGGTTTGCGGTATCCCATTATGAAATCGGTTTCGATAGGTTTGAATATTAATTTTTAACGACAACAATAATAATGAAATGATTATGAAATATTTAATAAATATCTTGTTTTTTGTATCTGTTGTGTTGTTTTCGGCTTGTTCCGATTTTTTGGATAAAAAACCGGATGACATGCTGACATTAGAGATGGTTTTTAACGATAAAACTCGTACAGAAGATTGGTTAGCCGGCGTTTATACGGCTATACCCGATCCTTACTGGCGAGATATGGCACACCAAGGAGTTGGACCTCTAGGTGATGATTTAGCACCATCAACCGGTTGGCAAAAATTTGGATGGGATGTAGTGGCTAAACAAATTGGAAATTGGAGCCCGGCTTCCTATGACGGGGATAATAGGTGGGTTGACCTACCTAAAAGAATCCGCAGCGCTTTGATTTTTATTGATAATGTAAAGCCGAATGAAAAACAATTGGTTACTGAAGCCGATGTAGAAAACATGAAAAATGAAGCGCGTTTTTTGATTGCTTATTTTTATGCTCTTTTACTCGAGAAGTACGGACCTGTTCCTTTTAATCCGGATAAATTGCTTTCTACGGATGCTTCTCAGGAGGAGTTATTTGTTGGTCAGGCGCCTTATGATACCATTGTAAATTGGGTTGATCAAGAATTATTGGGATTATCAAAAGTATTGCCTGCTTCGTATTCCCAGCGACAAAAGTATGGTCATGCAACTTCTATCATGTGTTTGGCAGTAAGAGCGAGAGTGTTGTTATTCGCGGCCAGTCCGTTAGTGAATGGGAATCCCGATTATAAAGGTCATCTGAATTGGAAGGGTGAGGAATTATTTAATTCTACCTATGATCCTAATAAATGGAAACGAGCAGCTAAGGCTTGTAAAGAACTTATTGATGCAGCTCATGCAGCAGGTCACAAATTATATTATGAATATAACGATGACGGAACAATCGATCCTTTTTTATCTTATCAGAACATGATGTTTAAAAAAGGAGACGTCAATCCTGAAATCTTATTTCCGAGGCCAAGCTGTGATTATACCTCTCTTGATAGACATGCAACACCGAGAGGATGTGCCGGCAATGGAGGTTATGGAATAACCCAATCGTTGGTTGATGCTTTCTTTATGGAAAACGGATTGCCACCTATTTTAGGTTATGAGGGGGGAGATAGATCGAAACCCATCATAAATACGGCTTCCGGGTATAAGGAAAAAGGATTTTCAACGGAACCGGAAGTGCGAAAAACAAAATGGATTGAATGCCAAGGTGACCAACCGGGGAAAGAAGGACAAGTAACGTTGGCAGGCACTTACAATATGTATTGTCATCGTGAACCACGATTTTATATATCTGTGTTATATAACCGGGCATGGTATCGCCAGGAAGGACGAACAACGCGCTTTCTTATGGGAGAATGGGATGGTGGACCCACCCATGATGCCCCTCAAAATGGATATCTGTTAAGAAAGTTAGTGCATCCGGATCATAATTGCAGAACCAACATTTTCCCTTACAGACCGGGCATTCTTTATCGTTTGGGCGAAGCTTATTTGAATTATGCTGAGGCGCTTAATGAATCGGATCCGGGAAATGCCGATATAGTGAAATATTTGAATTTGATTCGTGAAAGAGCAGGTATTCCGACTTATGGGAGCGGCCCAAATCAAATACCTGTACCACAAGGACAGGATGCTATGCGGGAAGCAATACGTAGAGAACGTCGTGCTGAACTGAACTGTGAAACATCTATTCGTTGGAATGATATTCGTCGATGGAAAATTGGCGAAGAAACATTAGATGGATGGTTTTATGGAATGAATTATTTGGGTGAGAATTTGAGTGATGATGATAATGATCCCAAGGCATTTTTTGTTCGCACACCTTACCAAAAACGCGTATTCGAGAAACAAATGTATTGGTTCCCCGTACCACAAGATGAAATGGATAAAAATCCGAATTTAACACAAAATCCATTCTGGAAATAATATTCTTTTGGCTATCTATTGTTAATTCGGAGAAAATTATATGTGTAGCGATCAGCTCAACGAAAATATTCTTTAAATTTCGTTGAGCTGATTTTACTATTATCAATGGAATTTAGCGGATGTTTTTTGTTGCCTTTAATTTTTCCGGGTTTACAATGTTGTTATGCAAATTGGTGCCGAAATTTTTTCGGAAAACGACATAAAAAGATTTTTTGGGAGTTTTTGAAGAGTTTTATAGGGTTAATTTCTATAATAGGGTTAACTTTGCACCAAAAAAGAAAAATGAATTTAAGGGTTAAGAGAAAAGATGCTGTTATATACCCTGATATTAATCGGGTATTTGCACGTTTTTTTTTCAATGGCGAAGAGCGTGCCGAGATGTTGATAAAAAATATTCTCGCCATGCCGGAATCTCAGGTTGAAGTACTGCTCATGCAGACTCTTCGAGAATTTTCTAAACGCCACCGCAGTATTACCAGTATTTTTAAAAGACATTTTAAAAAGGTAAAACACATTGTCGACAGGGTACATACCGGTAAAAATATTTCTGAAATCAGAAAATTACTCATCGGCTCCTATTTTACAATGGAATATGCAGTTGAGTCGGCAGCCCTTTTTAATCCTTCTATTGTGGAAGATATCGACCAAAGCGGTTTGCAGAAAGGCGAAGTCAGGGTTATTTTAAGTCTTCGCGCAACCGGTGAAGGACATATTTCTTCGCTGGTCTTTCGCAATGCCATCATCGATGCCGATAATAACGTGATTGTAGAAGAACCGGCAAGTCATATAGGGACCGCTGAAGTAATCAAAGATAAATTATATGAGAAAAGGAGATTTATCAGCAAATTGAGGGACATGGAAGTTCCCGAAGAGTTGTATAACCTCGTGTTAAAACAGCTTCCCGATAAATTTACTTACGACCAGCTTTTCAGTGTCGTTGACAAAGTTATGGAAAGTAATCATTTAACGATGGAAAAGCAAAAAGTTATGGAAGAATTTCTTTGGCTTGCCGAATCACATACTGAAATACGATTTTCATTGGATACCGATTTGAGCGAGCGTGCGATTTTCCCTATTTCGGAATATGAAAAAAACGGTATCGAAGATGCGCGCTTTGTGAAATTCATGAAAGATAACGGTAGTTTCACTTATTATGCCACATACACAGCTTATGATGGTTATCATATTCTTCCGAAACTGATCGAGACCAAAGATTTTTATTCTTTCCGAATTATGCCTTTGCATGGCAAATATGCCGTGGATAAAAATTTAGCATTATTTCCGCGCAAGATCAACGGAAAATATGTCATGGTCAGCCGCATTGACGGGATAAACAATTACATTATGTTTTCTGATAATCTGCAAGTGTGGTCTGAAGCCAAAATTTTGCAGGAGCCACTATATCCTTGGGAATTGGTACAGATAGGCAATGGTGGCTCGCCCATTGAAACCGATAAAGGTTGGCTGCTGATTACACACGGTGTAGGTCCGGTGAGGAAATATTGTCTGGGAGCATGTTTGCTCGATTTGGACGACCCCTCTAAGGTTATCGGACGCACCAAAGAGCCGTTGCTCATGCCGGCCGAAGACGAACGTGCAGGATATGTGCCCAACGTGGTTTATTCTTGTGGGAGCTACGTTCATAACGGCGAACTGATCATCCCTTATGCCATGAGTGATTATGCTACTACTTTTGCTAGCGTTGATCTGAATGATTTGCTGGATGAGATAATGAGTTAATCGTCAGCCCCTGCAGGTAAAACCCGGAGGGGCTGATATTTTATTTGGACGCACCGGTCATGGAGCTTATTTTTCAAGTATCTTTCGATAAACTTTTAAATAATCGTCCACCATTTTTTCTTTGCTGAAATTTTCTTCTGCCCATTGTCTGCAATAAGAACGATCGATTTGGCGTATCAGCGGAATTTTTTCGACTGCTTCGTCGATGGTATTTACCAAAAATCCGGTTTTCCCTTCGCAGATGAGTTCGCTCATCGATCCTTTGTTGAAAGCAATCACCGGCGTTCCGCAAAACATGGCTTCGGCAACACTTAGTCCGAAAGGCTCGTTGAAATTGATGGGATGGAGCAGAGCATGCGCATTTCCCAGCAGTTCGTCGCGTTTTTCCGGTCCTGCGCTCCCTACGTAAACAATATCGTCGTTGTTGAGATAAGGAGCCACTTTCTCGTCAAAATACGCCCTGTCCTGAATGATTCCGGCGATGATGAGTTTCATCTTGGCTTTTAAAGCAATTTGAATCGCTTCCCATGTCCCCTTGTCGTGATGTATTCGTCCGAAATAAAGCAAATAATCGCCCGGCTTTTCCCGAAGGGTGAAGAGACTTTTGTCGATCCCGTTGTACACGGTAGC
>Ga0116180_1003397_pt1 | contig 12013 bp, 8 predicted proteins | sample AD_UKC073_MetaG_FD_89804 | JGI IMG/M metagenome (GOLD analysis project Ga0116180, IMG submission 89804) | Active sludge microbial communities of municipal wastewater-treating anaerobic digesters from USA - AD_UKC073_MetaG | ecosystem: Engineered > Bioreactor > Anaerobic > Digestate | place: USA... | reverse complement strand
CTATCGGAAAATTACTTAACAGATATTACCTCAACACTTGCTATCTCTGGAGCCTTAGTTGCTGGTATTGCGAGCTTAGCAACTATCTCATCTTTGGAGACGTTGTTCGTAACCGTTCCCAACGGTTTGCCAACGCCGACCAACCAATTACCTGCAAACAGCATCCTCTGATCTTTCAGTTCGACCCGGTCATAGCTAGATAATCTGTCTTTCAGCCACACTTGGAAGTAAGGAGTATCGCCGTAGCCTATCGCATAGAACATCAATTTTCCATCAGCGGTCCTCAATAACTTCATACCCTTGCTTGTACTTTTTTCAAGAATTATCGTAACCGATTTTTTTGGATCTACGCTTATCTCCTTTACTTTGAAGATACCGAGTGGTTCAACCAACTGTACCTCTGCACTTTCGATAGCTGCCTCCACGTAAACACCCTTTGCATCAGTCTTTATCGTATTCCCGTTTATCTTTCCATCGACCATCAAATTATTACCGTATGGATCAACTATGTACACATTTGTCCTCGCCTTGCTTGAGGAAGACTGATTAAACATTCCACAACCGGATAGAATTAGTAACAAGCCCAATATGAGTAATAATATCTTCTTATACATCACTCATCACCCCCTTCTCACTGTACCCGGTCTGCTTCTTCAACAGCGAAACCGAACATACTTGCAAATATGTAGAGGTCCTGCTCATTAACAATGTTCGTAGAATCAGTAAGAATACCAGCCCTATAATCTTCATAGTTCGGATACGGTGGACTGAATCTGTCTCGTGGACCTATATTGTAGATTAAGTCCTCTCCAGTAACTGGTACGCTTGGATTATACTTGTTAATAAATAAATACCAGTCATTTAAATCTACAGAGAAGTCTTTGTTGAAATCCCCTAGCACGTACAAAAAATGATTCACTTTGTATTCTTTTTTTGCCCTCAGATACTCAGGTTCAACAAGCTGTCCTTGAGTCTGAGCATACCCATATAAATCGAAATACCTTTCGAATATGTCGTTGTTAGCACCAGCAAATTCTACACCTTGTGGGAACGACAGATCAAGTGTCAAAGTTGCCACTCTTGTAGTTCATGGTAGTGGTACCTGCATATTGTCTCTGACAAACTTCAAATGGTTAGAAGTAAAGGAGGAATCCCATTCTTGTAAACCGACTTTGTCATCGAAAACAGGTTCAACACCTTCGATCTTTACACCTTCCATTGTTGTAGCCTCAATAGTATAAGCGAGAGAATCTGTTGCAGCATCCAAGAACAGATACGCACGAGTCTTTCCGTATGCAAAACCTGGTACCATCAGTGTAAGCGTAGCATTCAACTGTGCGTAATAGATTTCTATGTATGCAGGGCCTTTCATTGGGAGTTCCACAGAATTTATATCCCTCAAAGTATGATGCTCATAGCCGTTAGGCAGAGTCGGGTTCCACTGATAGACCTCCCACTTAAATGGATACCACTGCTTATTATCGTACGTAGTACTAGCTTGAACGGTTTGCTTGGCATTCGTAGGATTTGACTTATACTCATCGTAGTCGAAAAATGCGTTTATGGTCTGCGTATCATATGGGCTTGCGGTAACAGGATATTTGTGGTATACGTAGAATGTGTAAGTGGCATCTGTGAAAAGATTCACCGTTCTATCGTTGAATCTGTAAGTGAGTGTTGCGGGATTATCTTTCTCACCGCCTTCGTATCCATCACTTCCTCCTATTTTCCACATGTTAAACTTGATCTCTACATCTGTTGATGGTGGAGTATCACCTTTCATGTTGCTGTAAAATGTATTTTTGAAGAGCAGTGTAGCGATAGTAGGCGTGTCAAACTTGACTTCCAATTTTTGAGAACCGGGAGCACCTTCGAGTATTTTAGCATCATCTATTTCATTTGTGTGGAGTTGAGTTTTTGATGCGCCTGCGGTACCGTCAGCATTCATAACAGTTGCATCGTACAGCAGACCATACTTCTCTGTGCCCATATAATTAGTTCCGAAAGAATAACCATTCAAACCTTCTTTTGCTATGAACCTAATCTTTGTTTTGAAGATTGCCGCAGCTGCATCAATGAATCCTGTATGGCTTGAGTTTTGTCCATACGTTGCCCATATACCATACGGCCCTCGTGCATCAAATTTCCATGCATAGACCGTTCCATCGTTCGTTGCAGTTGCAAAGTAGTAATCATCACCGAGTAGTGCACCAACTGGTGCTACTCCTACCGCTGCACTAATTGGGAACGAACCAGGGATATCCCACTGTTTCTCAACCGTTAACGTACCTGCTGTTGGATTGAATGCTAGTATCGTAATTTTACCGGAATAACCGTTAGCAGAAGATGGTACGATAACATAAGTTATACCATCTTTACCCTTTACAATCGCTGGAGTGGTCGTGATCTGCTGCCCCGTAGAATACCCTCCTGGGGTCATATTCAGCAAACTATCTGAATTACTACTGAAAACAAAAATTTTTCCTCCACCGAAGACGTATATGTACCCGTCCCCATCGATCAGAATACCAGCACTATCAGAGCTTGTCAATCCGGTGGACACATGCACTTCCTTGTCGACATTAATCTTATAAAGCACACCAATCGAATTAAGTGCGTACAGACACCCATTTTCATCCATCGCCATCGGTACGGTGAATTCACCGCCAAGTTGTATTTCAGGGCTTGTGAGTGATGGAAGTTCAGAGCCTCCGATAGTTAAGTCGATCTTATACAGTTTACCATTCTGAGTCATTACATATAGCCAGTTTCCATCATTGCTAAGCACCGGCGGAATTTTTACCGGAGCGCCAACATTGGTAGTTCTGCTTTCTCCAAATGTCTCACCAGCAAGAAACGGTACTTCATAAACGGTTCCATCCATCGTTGCAGTGTAAATCAGTACACCACCCGTCCCATCAACCTCGGCAACAACGCCATAAGCAGAAGATGAGAGATTTTCTGATGCAAATGCTGGAGGATTATCAACTTTATGCACTACAAGTTTATTTTGTTCTGTGCCTTGTGCTGTGACGTATGTGACGTAATTCTTACTACCAAGTGTAAAATAAGCTGCAGGTGCCACTATGTTTGTGATTCCACCCACTTGTCCGTACGATTTTAGGGCACCAGACATCATTAATTCGTAGAGCGCACCATCCTTCGACAAGAATAGCATATTTCCAGTTGCCTTGGTTATGATGGTTGGACCTGTCTTGTTTGGCACTTTCCACGTATTCCCCGATGGCCATAGTGGGCTTATAGTTAGGCCAGCTAATAGTGCTGTAGATAATAGTAATAATGTAACTACCAAGATGATCCTCACGTACCCTTTCATAAATCCACCTCCTCGCTTTGTACCTTAGTTTTTACGATAATCCTTGCCGATTCTTCATGCGTGTGACTGTTCAGCCACGATGCAGAATACGGTTCTTGCAAATCCGTAAAGATGTAGTTGCAGACACTCAACACACTTTCTTATAACTTATCGCCACTTTTTGCTTTTCTTTTAGCAAATTTTTAAGTGGTTTGTTACATGGTCCCCTTGCTCGTAAATGTGTAAATGCCTGAAATACTTTTTATACGGGAAGAGTGAAATGGAATATTGAATATTCGTAAAAAGCCCTGGACAAGCAGTCCAGGGCGTTGAGACTAGTCATTATTGTACATACAACAGGAATTTACCAACATCAGGCATTAAGTTTCCACTCTTGTCTTTAACATTCATCAATGACACGTAGTAGTAGCCAAGCGACAAGCTTGTCTGTACGGAAAATGTTACAGTCCTACCATCCGAAGATACGTCCGATACATCCATAGCAAGGTCTCTGTAGAATTCGCTCATTTCGTCTTCTCGTATGAGTAATCTCGGTTTGCTCGATGTGTTTATACCACCTGGGTCAAATACAGTTAATTCAAATACTGTGAGACCAGGAAATACATAATTGGCTTCTGATTTCGACAATTCCACACCATTTGCCTTCAACGAAACAAATCTTGGACCGTTGAAATCCCTAACAGATATTACAGTTTCTGCGATACCTGCCCTTCCATCACTGGATTCTGCATAGACTGTTATGTAGTGGTCTCCTTCCTCTATCTCCCAAAGCGTGAATAGTTGGACTGCTGCCGATGTTGCACTTGGATACTCTGCCACATTCTTCCCATCGACTAAGTAAACAACCCTCTTGTATATGACATCTTTCTCTTGAGGAATTACGGCAATCACAGCAGTTCTGCCTGCGATGAGTTCCGCAGGGCTTAGTTCAACTTGAAATCTCAGCGCCGTACCCCCAACGTATATCCTCTTTGCAAATGTTGACATGTTGCCTTCCCTATCGTATGCAATGATGTTTATCGCATGAGTACCTAAATCTCTTGGCCCAATCAACACCTCTTCGGTGTAGGTAGTCCCGTTTATATTTTTATCAACAACAGGAATTCCATCGAACGTTAAGGAATAGCGTGCGAGTGCCACGTTGTCTCTAAGTGTAACCCTGACAGATATATTTGACTGTTCTGAATAGAACGTCTCCGCATAGACAACGATTTCTGGCCCTTCACTGTCCATGGGAAGAACTGTAAAAGACAGTTTCGTAGCATCACTTGTATAATATGTCTTTGTGTTTATGAATAATTCTACATTGCCTTCCTTCCCTATGCTTCCAAGTCTAAGATACGTATAACCAGGTTTTATAGTTGAGTCCTGTGACAAAGCACCTGAGACAGCCAAATCGACTTTTGGGTTTTTGCTACCTACTTTCAACTGCAATAGAACTTCGTCACCCACGTAAGGCCTTTCTGGTATGAGCTTTATATCCTCGATGTTTGGTGGTAGTTGATCAAAGACGGTGACATGAGATGACTCTTTGTATTGCTTACCATCGATTATCGATGTGCCAATCGTCTCAACATCGTACTCTCCTGGTTTATCAGGTATCCAATCGTAACGGTACGGATAGGAGCGAAGTAATCTACTTACGCTTGTATCACTGCTCGATATTGAAAGTTCTATCTTTGAAATACCTGGTTCAGTTGGTTCCACTACTATTGAGATTGGTTCACCAATTCTTGTTATCGTATTCAATCGCAAATCTACCTTTTTACTACTAGTAACTGTTGGGGAAGAACAACTTTGAATTATGATTGCAGAAAGGCATAAAATAATGGCTATCAAGACAATCCAGTGGCCTTTGATATGAGCAGAAAAACGATTCATCATACACAAATACACCTCCAAATTTCCAAATTTATTTCCCATATTTTCTTTTCCATCTCTTTTGCATCCCTTTTCCATCTCTTATATATTCTTTATCGCCATAATTTTATCCTAGTAAACACGTATATTGATTTTTCACAGTCATGTGGTATAATTTTTTAGCGATTGGAACTTGTGTTGGGGCCGTAGCTCAGTTTGGGAGAGCGCTACCATGGCACGGTAGAGGCCGTGGGTTCGAATCCCATCGGCTCCACCAAATATCTGAATATCTCATGGAAGCCGTTTAGGCTTCCTTTTTTGTGCATTTGTGCAAATGTGCGTGACGAGTTGCAGAGTTTTTAATGTTTCTACTGATGATTTACTAATGATTTGATGATTTTGATAATTGAGAAGCTAAAATACATAAGTGCGTAAAACAGAGAAAAGTACAAATATTCATGTCTAACAACTAATAACCTTCGATAATCGTCCAGAATAGTGATTCACAATTTTGCTTTTTTTGTTATACTAAAATTAGCACATGGGTAATAAGAGTGATAACTCAAAAACCAAAACTGTGACAGGAGGGGGTAAGAGCATGAAAGTAAAACCACTAGGTGAAAGACTACTGATAAAGCCCATAGTTGAGGAGAAGAAGACAGTTGGAGGTATAGTTCTTCCAGATACCGCCAAGGAGAAACCTATGAAGGCAGAGGTTGTTGAGATTGGAAAATTACCGGAAGATTGTACGTTGAAGGTTGGAGACAAGGTAATATTCAGTAAGTATTCGGGGACCGAGCTGAAGATCGATGATCAAGACTACATCATCATCGAAATAGATGATGTCCTAGCAAGAGTAGAAGAGTAATCGAGGAGGTGTGAGATATGTCAAAGCTTTTAAGATACAGTGAAGAGGCAAGAAGATCACTGGAAACAGGTGTGGACGCAGTTGCAAATGCAGTGAAGATTACATTAGGACCGAAGGGTAGAAACGTTGTTATCGAGAAATCATGGGGAAGCCCAACTATCACAAATGATGGTGTTTCTATCGCAAAGGAGATCGACCTTGAGGATAAATTTGCGAATCTCGGTGCACAACTTGTAAAGGAAGTCGCAAGCAAGACGAACGATGTTGCAGGTGATGGTACGACAACAGCAACTGTCCTTGCGCAGGCAATGATAAAGGAAGGGCTCAAGATGGTCGCAGCCGGTGCAAATCCGATACTTGTCAAGAGAGGAATTGATAAGGCAACGGCTAGAATTGTCGAGGAAATCAAAAACTTCTCAAAGAAACTTGCCAATTCTGAGGATATTGCACACGTTGCAGCTATCAGTGCAAATAGTGAGGATATAGGCAAACTTATTGCAGAAGCAATGGATAGGGTTGGCGAAGATGGAGTTATTACAGTTGAAGATAGCAAAACAATCGATACTTATGTTGAATTTACCGAAGGTATGCAATTCGATAGGGGATATATCTCTCCATATTTCGTAACGGATCCAGAGAAGATGGAAGTTGTTTACAATGAGCCGTTTATTCTCATCACCGATAGGAAGTTATCTGCAGTAAAACCACTTATTCCGATTTTAGAAAAGGTTGCTCAGACAGGTAAGCCGTTGATAATCATTGCTGAGGATGTAGAGGGCGAAATGCTTACAACTCTTGTTTTGAACAAGCTTAAGGGGACGCTCAATACGGTTGCAGTGAAGGCTCCCGGTTTTGGCGACAGAAGGAAGGCTATGCTGCAAGATATAGCTATATTAACAAGCGGTATCGTTGCGAGTGAAGAACTCGGAATCAACCTTGAAGACCTCACGCTCCAAGACCTTGGAAGAGCAGATGTCGTGAGAGTTAAGAAAGATGAAACGATAATCGTTGGTGGAAAAGGAAAAAGTGAAGAAATAAAGAAAAGAATTGCCCAGATTAAGGCGCAGATCGAACAAACAACGAGCGAGTACGAAAAGGAAACACTCCAAGAGAGAATGGCGAAACTTGCCGGTGGTGTTGCGGTAATCAAAGTGGGTGCCGCAACAGAAACGGAACTTAAGGAAAAGAAACACAGGATTGAAGATGCTCTTAGTGCAACGAGGGCAGCTGTTGAAGAGGGTATCGTCCCCGGTGGCGGAATTACGCTATTGAGGGCAAGAAAGGCACTTGAACCGTTGATTGCAGAACTTCAAGGAGATGAGAAACTCGGTGCACAGATCGTCTACAGTTCCCTTGAAATGCCGACGAAACAGATTGCTATCAATGCCGGTTACGATGGTTCTATAGTGGTGCACAATGTGCTTTCTAAGGAGGACCTTCCATACGGGTTCGACGCACTCAAAGGTGAATATTGCAACTTGTATGAACATGGTATCATCGATCCGGCAAAAGTCACAAGAAGCGCACTTCAAAATGCTGCATCTATCGCAGGTATGCTCTTAACAACTGAAGTGCTCGTGGTGGAAAAGCCCGAGGAGAAGAAACCAGAAGTACCTGAAATGCCTGCAGACTATTGATGACTAATAATTGGTAATTGATAACTGTTCGATAAGTAGTTCAACAAGCATTTAGTTATCGTTTAGTTATCGTAGTTATTAGGTGGTTATAGATAATCCGTTACGGTATTTATATAGTTGACAGATAGGACAGATAGCGATTCCCAAGCGAGGTGACACAGATGCAGATATGCAAAAGTGCCACCTCGTTTTTTTACATATCTAGACAAGTTTGTATGGGAATGTGCAAGATGATCTATGGAGAAATTGCGAAACGACCATGCAAACTTATATGAGCTTGTATGAATCTGCATGGATGTATGTTAAAATGTATCTGTTAAGTTATCTGTTAAGTAAGGGGGCTATGAGACTATGCGCATTAGATTGGTTGTTGTCACGGATATCAGGGGTACGATCGCAAGAAACAAGGATGATCCGGTGAATTGGTCAAGTAAGGAAGATAAGCGATTTTTCAAACAGACTACTTCTGAATCAGGGGTAGTAGTGATGGGTCGCAAAACGTACGAAAGTATCGGGGGAAGGCTACCTGGTAGGACAAATGTGGTGATGAGCAGGCAAAAAGAAATAAACCTTCCACAAAAGCCAGACTACCTAATCTCAGGCACTCCACACGAAGTTGTCTCCCTCCTAAGTGGTGCAGGATATAAAGATATATGTGTGATAGGTGGCCAGAGTGTTTTCACTCAATTTGTAGATGCAGGATTAGTCACAGATATCTATCTGAGTGTTGAACCTGTGCTCTTGGCTGGCGGGTTAAACCTACTAGAAGAGGTTTCAAATGAACTGACACTAAAACTTGAAAGAATCTTAAAGCTCAACGATAACGGGACAATTAATCTGCATTATCGGGTATATTGATACTGCTTTAGTTTTACAAATAAGCTTGGGCTTTTTGATTTCTTGATACCTGATTTTATTCTATAACAATATATTTGACGGGCTTAGCACAAAATGGTAGGTTGGAAAAACTGAAATATTCTGGTAAAATATATCATGGATTGATTTTAGGACGATTACCTAATAGATTTGGAGGTGGAGTAATGCTTGCGAAGGACAAGCGCACAGTCGTGCTCGTAGGTCACAACGGTTCTGGAAAGTCAACGTTCATGGTTTCAGCTTTAAACCTCGGAGGTATTCCCGTAACAAAGAAAGAGATAGATTTTGATCCAATTGAAAACCAAAGAGGTGCAAGCATAAATTCTCACGTAGGAACGTTTGAATTTGAAGGTAAACAGATTACACTGATCGATACGCCGGGTTTCAGCGATTTCATTGGTGAGGTTATCGGTTCTGTTTTTGTATCGGAAAACGTGCTGAGCGTTGTAAATGCAACAGCTGGTGTGGAGATTCAAACGGAAAGGACATGGTCTCTAGCAAATGAGATGGAAAAGCCCATCTTGGTGTTCGTCAATCAGATGGATAAAGAGAGGGCAAACTTTGATGATACATTGGAATCGTTGAGAGAGAGATTCGAAGCAAAGATAATTCCAATTGTTTATCCCATCGGCAAGGAGGCAGATTTTAGAGGTATTGTTGACCTCATCACTGGAAAGGCATACCTTTACGAGAATGGAAAAACAAAAGAATCCGATGTGCCAGCAGATTTAAAGGAGAGAGTCGAAGAAGTTAAGATGTCGATAATGGAAGATATAGTATCCCTAGATGAAACACTCATGGATAAGTACTTTGCCGAAGAACCGATCACACCCGAAGAATTATTGAGTGCATTGAGAAGAGGACTTGTCGAGAGGCAAATAGTACCCGTTATTGCTGGTTCGTCCGAAAAGAACATAGGCGTGGATTTCTTGTTAAGAACCATAGCTAATATAGGTGCATCGCCATTAGATGCAAAGCCATACAAAGCGAAATTGGACACCGGAGATGAGGTAGAAGTACCTCCATCTGAAACGGACCCATTCGTTGGTTATACGTTTAAGGCAGTGGTAGACCCATTCGTTGGTAAGCTAAGTTTCATCAAGATAATTTCTGGTAGCCTGAAGCAAGGAGATGGATTCAGCAATGTATCCAAAGGGACACAAGAAAAAATAGGGCATCTCTATTTTGCAAAGGGTAAAGATACATACGAGGTTGAAGAGGTCTCATGTGGTGATATCGTCGTACTCCCTAAATTGAAGGAGAGCGCTGTGAAAGATACGGTTACACATAAAGATAGAAGGCTGACGATCATTTCACCAGAATATCCAGAACCGATGATTTCGAAGAGTGTTACACCAAAATCGAAGTCCGATATCGACAAGATAAGTACTGGACTTAGTCGGCTAGCAGATTCTGACCCGACATTTGCTTGGGAGTTTGATCCTGAAACTGCTGAAACGGTGATTTCCGGAGTAGGTGGCATGCATCTCGATGTGATGGTTGAAAGGCTTAAAAACACATTTGGGGTAGATGTCGAAGTTGGAAAGCCGAAGATTGCCTATAGAGAAACTGTGATGGGAAAAGCTGTTTCGGAACACAAACACAAGAAACAGAGTGGAGGCCATGGTCAATATGGGCACGTTAAGATAGAGATCGAACCGACAGAGCGAGGTAGTGGGTTTGAATTTGTGGATAAGATCGTCGGTGGTGTCATACCAAGGAACTTTATCCCGTCGGTTGAAAAGGGCATTAGAGAGGCTATGAAAAAAGGAGTTCTCGCTGCATTTCCAGTAGTCGATGTAAGAGTTACACTATTCGATGGTTCATACCACGAAGTTGACTCTTCAGATATATCGTTCCAAATAGCTGCAATACAAGCGTTCAAAAAGGGTATGAAGGAAGCAAAACCTGTCTTGCTTGAACCTATCATGCGAGTTGAAGTTTACACGCCAGATGAGAATGCTGGAGATGTCATGGGAGACATCAGTTCAAGAAGGGGTAGACCAATGGGTATGGAGCCAGCTGGCAAAGGTATTACAGTCGTTAGGGCAGAGGTACCACTCGCAGAGATGCTGGATTTTCAAGGACGACTTTCTTCGATAACTAGTGGTAGAGGATACTTTACGATGAGGTTCATCAGGTATGACATGGTCCCACCAACTGCACAGGAGAAGATAATAGCAGAACGTAAGAAGTATCTAGAGGAACAGGCTGAAGAGTAAAAGAAGAATGATTTTTGATGATTAATGAGTGAACTACCCCCACCTATAGAGGGCGGGAGACTTATTGGCAAACTGTGTTAAATTATTTGGAATATAGAAATATAATGTTCGTAGGGCTGGCTATATTAAGCCAGCCTTTTTGGTTATCCCGATAATCGCCGATAATTATTGAGAATCATTTGACAAATAGTGACATCCTTATCATATGTGTTATAACATAATCAGTCATGGTAAACAGGAGGTTGATTACATGATAGAACTCGACAGCAATAATCATTCAGTATTCTCATTATATTATCACCTTGTTCTGGTAACAAAGTATAGAAGAAAGGTTATTGATGATAGAATATCAAATAGACTAAGAGAGATATTTGAGAAAATACAATGTAATTACAATATCAAACTGCAAGAATGGAATCACGATAACGACCATATTCATATATTCTTCAAAGCACATCCTAATACTGAAATGTCAAAATTTATAAATGCTTACAAAAGCGCCTCATCAAGATTGATAAAAAAAGAATATCCAGATATAAAGAAACAGTTATGGAAAGAATACTTTTGGTCAAGAAGTTATTGCTTACTTACAACAGGTGGTGTATCAATTGAAGTAATTAATAAATATATAGAGACACAAGGGAAGGATGTATAGTAAGGGAAGGAGGTGTAGCTGTGCTAAGAGCATATAAATACAGAATATATCCGACAAAGGAACAGCAAGAATATTTTGCCAAGGTATTTGGCTGTGTGAGATTTATATACAACAAAATGCTCTACGATAAAATAGAGCATTACAAGCAGACAGGCAAAATGTTGCACAATACACCGGCACAATATAAACAGGAATACACTTTTCTAAAAGAAGTAGACAGCCTTGCGCTTGCCAATGCACAATTAAATTTAGAAAAGGCATATAAAAACTTCTTTAGAGATACAAAGTTGTGCTTTCCCAAGTACAAGAAAAGGAAAGGTCGTCAGTCTTATACCACGAATAACCAGAACGGGACAGTAACGCTTGAAGATGGTTTCCTAAAAGTTCCGAAGCTAGAAACTAAGATAAAGGTTAAACAGCACAGAAACTTCACAGGTAAGATAAAATCAGTAACAATATCAAAGACAGCTACAGGGAAATACTATGCTTCAATACTTGTAGAAACACAAGAAATAGAAAAGTTGCCAAGAGTTGATAGGAGAATAGGCATAGATTTGG
>Ga0116180_1003395_pt1 | contig 12014 bp, 11 predicted proteins | sample AD_UKC073_MetaG_FD_89804 | JGI IMG/M metagenome (GOLD analysis project Ga0116180, IMG submission 89804) | Active sludge microbial communities of municipal wastewater-treating anaerobic digesters from USA - AD_UKC073_MetaG | ecosystem: Engineered > Bioreactor > Anaerobic > Digestate | place: USA... | reverse complement strand
GGCGGCTGGCAGCTGAGCGCGCTGAAGTGGTGTGCCCGCGTGGCCAGCAAGCCGATCGTCGCCGACGGCGGCATCCGCCACCACGGCGACATCGCCAAGAGCGTGCGCTTCGGCGCCGCGATGGTGATGATCGGCAGCCTCTTCGCCGGCCATGAGGAGTCACCCGGCCAGACGGTGGAGGTCGACGGCAAGCGCTACAAGGAGTACTACGGCTCGGCCAGCGACTTCAACAAGGGTGAATACAAGCATGTCGAGGGCAAGCGCATCCTCGAACCCATCAAGGGCCACCTCGCCGACACGCTGCGCGAGATGCACGAGGACCTGCAGAGCAGCATCAGCTACGCCGGGGGTCGGGTTCTTGCGGACCTGCGCAAGGTCAATTACGTCGTGCTGGGCGGCGAGAATGCGGGCGAACATCTGCTGATGTGATTGCCGGGGGGCCTCGTCCACCCGGCCCCACCGACAACCCTTCCTCCCTGGAGCAGACGTGGCCCCCCTCCTGTCGTTCTCCCGCGCCATCGACCGCCTCAACGAGCAGGTCGGCCGCTGGGTCTCCTGGCTGGTGCTGGCCGCCGTGCTGATCAGCGCCGTCAATGCCAGCGCCCGCAAGGCCTTCAGCCTCACCTCCAACGCCTTCCTGGAAGTGCAGTGGTACCTGTTCGCCGCGGTGTTCCTGCTGGCATCGGGCTACACCCTGCTGCGCCAGGAGCACGTCAAGATCGACGTGGTGCTCGGCCGCTTCAGCCGCCGCACCCAGGTCAAGGTCGAGATCTTCGGCTTCGTCTTCTTCCTGCTGCCCTTCGTGCTGGCGGTGGTGGTCCTGGTCTGGCCGCTGGTGGCCAAGGCCTTCGTCACCGGCGAGATGTCGTCCAATGCCGGCGGCCTGATCCGGTGGCCGGTCTATGCGCTCGTACCGGCAGGCTTCCTGCTGCTGGGTCTGCAGACGCTGTCCGAGTTGGTCAAGCGCGTCGCGTTCCTCCAGGGACTCGGACCTGACCCGGCAGACAAGGGCAAGGCGCGCACACCCGAGGAGGAACTGGCCGAGGTCATCCGCCTGCGGGCCGAAGCCGAGGCGGCAGCCGCTGCCCGCGGGGGTGCACGATGATCGAGTTCCTGCACGCCAACATGGCCCCGCTGATGTTCGTGGGGCTGGTCGTCTTCCTGCTGGTCGGCTTCCCGGTCGCCTTCTCGCTGGCCGCCTGCGGCCTGCTGTTCGGTTTCATCGGCATCGAGACCGGCATGCTGCCGGCCAGTCTGTTGCAGGCCCTTCCGCTGCGCATCTTCGGCATCATGCAGAACGAGACGCTGCTGGCGATCCCGTTCTTCACCTTCATGGGCCTGATCCTCGAACGGTCCGGCATGGCGGAGGACCTGCTCGACACCATCGGCCAGCTGTTCGGCCCGGTCCGCGGCGGCCTGGCCTTCGCAGTGATCCTGGTCGGCGCGATGCTGGCGGCCACCACCGGCGTGGTGGCGGCGTCGGTGATCAGCATGGGGCTGATCTCACTGCCGATCATGCTGCGCTATGGCTACGACCGGCGCATCGCCTCCGGCGTCATCGCCGCCTCGGGCACGCTGGCGCAGATCATCCCGCCCTCGCTGGTGCTGATCATCATGGCCGACCAGCTCGGCCGCAGCGTCGGTGACCTGTACAAGGGCGCCTTCGTGCCTGGCTTCGTGCTCACCGGCATGTACGTCGGCTTCATCGCGCTGGTGGCGATCTTCCGCCCCGCCTGGACGCCGGCGCTGCCAGCCGAGGCGCGCACCATCCGCGAAGACGATGGCACGCCGGGCCTGCGCTCGCTGGCGCTGCTGGCTCTGGTGTCGGTGGCCGCGGGCATCGCCTACGGCAAGACCCGCCCGGACACCATGCCCACTGACGAGTTGATCGTGTTGTCCATGAGCGTGGGCGTCGGCCTGGCCTTCGTGCTGGCCGTGCTGAACAAGGGGCTGAAGCTCAAGCTGCTGTCGCGCATGGCCGAACGGGTGACCTTCGTGCTGATCCCGCCGCTGGCACTGATCTTCCTGGTGCTGGGCACCATCTTCCTCGGGGTAGCCACGCCCACCGAGGGTGGCGCGATGGGCGCGGCCGGCGCCCTCGTCATGGCGCTGTCGCGTCGTCGGCTCGACCTGGGCCTGCTGCGCTCGGCGATGGACCAGACGATGAAGCTGTCGTGCTTCGTGCTGTTCATCCTGATCGGCTCGACCGTCTTCAGCCTGTCGTTCCAGGGCGTGGACGGACCGAAATGGGTCGAGCACCTGCTCACCAGCCTGCCTGGCGGCCAGGTCGGCTTCCTGATCGTGGTGAACATCCTGATCTTCCTGCTGGCCTTCTTCCTCGACTTTTTCGAGCTGAGCTTCATCGTCGTGCCGCTGCTGGCCCCGGTGGCCGAGAAGCTGGGCATCGATCTGGTGTGGTTCGGCGTGCTGCTGGCGGTGAACATGCAAACCAGCTTCATGCACCCGCCTTTCGGCTTTGCGCTGTTCTTCCTGCGCAGCGTGGCGCCGGACAAGGACTACACCGACCGCGTCACCGGCAAGACGGTGGCCGGCGTGACCACCGGCCAGATCTACTGGGGCGCAGTGCCGTTCGTGATCGTCCAGATCATCATGGTCGGCCTGATCATCGCGTTCCCGAACATCGTCTCGGGCGGCATCGCGAAGAAGAAGGAAGTCGACACCAGCAGCGTGGTGATCGAGGTGCAGCCGGCCGACCAACCCAAGGACGAGAAGATGGACATGGACGCGCTGTTCGGCAAGCCCGCCAGCGCACCGGGCAAGTAGCCGGACCACACCCCCAACGCAGAAGGCCCCGCGGTTTGCACCGGCGGGGCCTTCGTCCCTGGACGGCAGGCTCAGGCGGCGGGCTGCGTCACAGCCCGCACGGCATCACAGCTTCTGGGCCTGCATGAAGTCGTCGAAGCCGGCCTCGGCGAAGCGGAACCACAGGTTCTGGTCGGCGCGGAACTTGACGAAGTCCTCGTAGATCTTCTTCCAGGCCGGGTTCTTGCCCGCCAGCTCGCTGTACAGCGCGCTGGCTTCCTTGAAGCCGGCCTCCATCGCGTCCTTCGGGTAGCGGAACAGCTTGGTGCCGCCGGCCACCAGGGTGCGCAGGGCGGTGGGATTCTTGGCGTCGTACTTGGCCTGCATGTCGACATGGGCCTCGGTGGCCGCGGCCTCGATCATCGCCCGGTACTCGGCCGGCAGCGCGGCGAACGCCTTCTGGTTGATGAAGAAGTCGATCTGCGGGCCGCCCTCCCAGAACGCCGGGTAGGCGTAGTTCGGCGCCACCTTGTTGAAGCCCAGCTTCAGGTCGTCGTAGGGGCCCACCCATTCGGCCGCGTCGATCGTGCCCTTTTCCAGCGCCTGGTAGATCTCGCCGCCGGGCAGCGCCTGCACCACCACGCCGAGGCGCTCCAGCACCTGGCCGGTGACGCCCACGGTGCGGAAGCGCAGGCCCTTCAGGTCGGCCAGGCTGTTGATCGGCTTGCGGTACCAGCCGCCCATCTGGGCGCCGGTGTTGCCGCCGGGGAAGTTGATGATGTTGTAGTTCGCGTAGAACTCGCGCATCAGCTTCAGGCCGTTGCCCTCCAGCATCCAGGCGGTCATCTGGCGTGAGTTCAGGCCGAAGGGGATGGCGCAGCCCAGGGCGAAGGTGACGTCCTTGCCGACGAAGTAGTACGGTGCCGTGTGGGCCATCTCGACGGTGGCGTTCTGCACGCCGTCGACCACGCCGAAGGCAGGCATCAGCTCGCCGCCGGCATGCACGCTGATCTGGAACTTGCCGCCCGACATCTCGCTGACCTTCTTGGCGAAGACCTCGGCCGCGCCGTACAGGGTGTCCAGCGATTTGGGAAAGCTCGACGCCAGGCGCCAGCGGATCGCCGCCTGCGCATGCACCGCAGGGGCGATGCCGGCGGCCAGCACGCCGGCCAGGCCGGCACCACGAACGAAGGAACGACGCTCCATGACCATGAGGAAATCTCCAGAGGCGCACCCGCCGGGACGGCGGACACAAAGCCAGGGATTCTAGGGGGGCGTCACCCCCCATCCGCCCGGTGAAACCCGGCCGCCACCCGGCCCGGTTGCCGGGTCAGGACCCGGCGACCTTCATCGTCGCCAGCAGCACCGACCCCACGCTGCGCCCGCCCGAGACGTAGGCGTCGGCGCCCACCGCGGTGATCCGGCGCAGCATGTCCTTCAGGTTGCCGGCGATGGTCACCTCGTGCACCGGGTGCACGATGCGCCCGCCCTCGACCCAGTAGCCGGCGGCGCCACGCGAGTAGTCGCCGGTGACGCCGTTGACGCCCTGGCCCATCAACTCGGTGACGAACAGGCCGCGGTGCAGCTTGCGCAGCATCTCGTCCAGGTGGTCGCCTGGCTGCGTCCTGCGGCTGGTCAGCACCAGGTTCTGCGAGCCGCCGGCATGGCCGGTGGTGCGCAGGCCCAGTTTGCGCGCCGAGTAGCTCGACAGGAAGTAGCCCTGCACCACGCCGGCCTCGACCACGCGGCGCCGGCGGGTGCGCACGCCCTCGTCGTCGAAGGCGGCACTGGCCTTGCCGCGCGGCACCAGCGGGTCCTCGTCCAGGTCCAGGTGGTCGGCCAGCACCGGCGTGCCCACGCTGTCGATCAGGAAGCTGGCGCGGCGGTACAACGACCCGCCGCTGAGCGCGCCGACCAGGCTGCCGATCAGGCCCGCGGCGAGCGTGTTCTCAAACAGCACCGGCACCTCGCAGGTCGCCACCTTGCGGCCCTTCAGCCGCGACAGCGCGCGCTCGGCGGCATAGCGGCCCACGGCCTCGGGCGACGCCAGCTCCATCGCGTTGCGCATCGAGCTGTACCAGGCGTCGCGCTGCATGGCAGCGCCCTTGCCGGCGATGGGCGCCACCGACAGCGAATGGCGCGAGCTGGCGTAGCCGCCGCGAAAGCCTCGGCTGTTGCCGGCCCAGAAGTGCGACTGCTGCGCCGACACGCCCGCGCCCTCGCTGTTGCTGATCTTCGGGCTGGTGGCAAACGCCGCGTCCTCGCATCGCCGCGCCAGGCCGGCGGCGCCGTCGGCATCCAGCGCCCAGGGGTGGAACAGGTCCAGGTCCAGGCCGGCGACGTCGGGCGTGGCCAGGTCCTCGGCGTCGGGCAGGCCGGCGGCGGGGTCTTCGGCGGTGAAGCGGGCGATGTCGTAGGCCGCGCGCACCGTCTGGCGGATGGCGTCGGCGCTGAAGTCGCTGGTGCTGGCGTTGCCGCGGCGCTGGCCCAGGTAGACCGTGACGCCCAGGCTCTTGTCGCGGTTGCGCTCGACGTTCTCGATCTCGCCCAGGCGCACCGACACCGACAGGCCGGCGCCTTCGCTCACCTCGGCAGCGGCATCGCTGGCGCCGAGGTCCTTCGCCAGCGCCAGGGTGTCGTCGATGATCTGCTGGAACTGGCCGCGGTCGAAGGCGAAACCCTGGGAGGTGGTGGATCCGGACATGGGTGAGGCAGCGAGCCTGGGAGCGAGGTGGGCGACAATCATAGGGCCCCGCCCCTACCAGGACCCCCTGCCGGCCCATGCGCCAACGCCCTGCCCCCGAACCTGCCGACGCGTACGTCTTCGAGAAGCCCAGCAAGACCAAGCTCAAGCAGCAGGCCCACGACCTGCAGGCCCTGGGCGCGGAACTGGCCGCCTTGCCCGTCAGCCGGCTGAAGGACCTGGCCATGCCCGACGGTCTGCGCGACGCCATCGACGCCTACCGCCGCATCAAGAGCTTTGAAGGCCAGCGCCGCCAGCTGCAGTTCATCGGCAAGCAGATGCGCTTTGCCGACCCCGGCCCGCTGCGCGAGGCGGTCGACGCCTTCAAGCTCGGCTCGGCCAAGGACACGCTGGCCCTGCACGAGGCCGAGCGCTGGCGTGACGACCTGGTCGCCGGCGACGAGGCGCTGACGCGCTGGGCCGCCAGCTTCCCGGGCAGCGACCTGCAGCGCCTGCGCAGCCTGGTGCGCGCCGCCCGCAAGGACGCCGCCGCCGCCCCCGAGCAGCGCAACGGCCGCGGCTACCGCGAGCTGTTCCAGTTCGTGAAGCCCTGGCTGATCGACGCCGCGGGCGCCTCCCTGCAGACCGAGGAATTCCTCGACGAGACCGACGATGCCTGACACCACTTTCGCCGCCTTCGACGCCGTGACCATCGGCGTGGTCTCGATCAGCGACCGCGCCTCGACCGGTGTCTACGAAGACAAGGGCATTCCCGCGCTGCAGGACTGGCTGGGCCGCGCGGTGAAGAACCCGATCACCTGGGTCACGCGGCTCATCCCCGATGAGCAGGACGGCATCAGCGCCGCGCTGCGCGAGCTGGTCGACGTGCAGGCTGCCACCTGGTGCTGACCACCGGCGGCACCGGCCCGGCGCCGCGCGACGTGACGCCCGAGGCCACGCTGGCGGTGGCCGACAAGGAGATGCCCGGCTTCGGCGAGCAGATGCGCCAGATCAGCCTGCGCTTCGTGCCCACGGCGATCCTGAGCCGCCAGGTGGCGGTGATCCGCAAGCAGGCGCTGATCATCAACCTGCCCGGCCAGCCCAAGAGCATTGCCGAGACGCTGCAGGGCCTGCCCGACGCCGCGCCGCCGGTGCACGGCATCTTCGCCGCCGTGCCCTACTGCGTCGACCTGATCGGCGGGCCGTACATCGAGACCGATGACGCCGTCTGCAAGGCCTTCCCACCCAAAACTGCAATCAGGCCCGTGCGGGCCTGAGCGGCCATCCGACCGCCACGGGCCTGAAGCCTACTTGACGAGGCGGCTGAGCCGCTCGGCGTCGAACTGCTCGACCGTCTGCGCGTCCTGCGGCACGCAGGGCGAACCCGGCAGTTCACGCGCACCCGAGGACAGCTTCTCGATCGCCTGCCACAGCAGGGCGATCTGGTGCTCCTGGCTGCTGGCGTTGTCGATCAGGCCCTTCATCGCCTGCGACACCGGGTCGTCGCCGCTGGTCACGCCGTAGGCCGAGAAGCCCATCTTGGCCGCGGCCTGCTCGCGCACGGCCTCCACGTCGGCCTTGATGATGCGCGCCGGGTTGCCCACCGCGGTGGCGCCGGGCGGCACCGGCTTCATCACCACCGCGCCCGAGCCCACGCGGGCGCCATCGCCCACGGTGAAGCCGCCCAGCACCTGGCTGTTGGCGCCGACGATCACGCCCTTGCCCAGGGTCGGGTGGCGCTTGGCGCCGCGGGTCAGCGAGGTGCCGCCCAGGGTCACGCCCTGGTAGATGGTGCAGTCGTCGCCGATCTCGGCGGTCTCGCCCACCACCACGCCCATGCCGTGGTCGATGAACACGCGCCGGCCGATGGTGGCGCCGGGGTGGATCTCGATGCCGGTGAGCATGCGGCCCAGGTGCGACAGGAAGCGGCCCAGCCACTTGAAGCCATGGCGCCAGGCCACATTCGCCCAGCGGTGCCAGATCACCGCATGCAGGCCCGGGTAACACGTCAGCACCTCGAAGGCGGAGCGCGCGGCGGGGTCGCGCTCGCGGATGCAGGCGATGTCTTCTCGGAGGCGGCTGAACATGGTGGATTTCCAGCAGAGGGCCGGCCAGTGTAGTTCGGCACCGCCGGGCGTGCAGGCAGGCGCCGCCTACACTGGCCGTGTGACCGCCACGCCCCGTTCGACCACCCATGCCAGCCCCCGCCGGGCCGAACGGCAGCCCCCGTGGCTGGCGCCGGCCCTGGCCCTCGCGGTGCTGGCCTGGCCGGCGACCGGGCACGGCGCCGACCCGTCGGCGGCGCCTGCCGCGGCCAGCGCCGCCGCGATGCCGCTGCCGGCCGCACAAGCGCCCGGCCCGGCCGCTTCGCCGGCATCGGTCTCCGGCACCGGCCAGCGCATCTATGCCGACATGCAGCCGCGCCTGCTGCAGGTGCGCACCTTGCTCAAGACGCAGGACAGCCAGTCGTCGGTGGGCTCGGCCTTCCTGGTCACGCCCGAGGGCCACCTGATCACCAACTACCACGTGGTCAGCAGCTACGCGCTGGCGCCGCAGCGCCACCGCCTGGTCTATGCCACGGTCGACGGCCAGCAGGGAGCGCTGGACCTGCTGGCCATCGACGTGGTGCACGACCTGGCCCTGCTGAAGCCCGCCGACCCGGCGCCACTGCGCGGCCGCGGCGCCGTGCCGTTCCGCCCGGCGGATGCGGAGCCCGAACGCGGCGCGCGCATCTTCTCGCTGGGCAATCCGCTGGACGTGGGCTTCGCCGTCACCGAGGGCGCCTACAACGGCCTGGCCGAGCGCCACTACCTGCCCACGCTGTTCTTCGGCGGCTCGCTGTCGGCCGGCATGAGCGGCGGCCCGGCGCTGGACAGCCAGGGCCGGCTGGTGGGCGTCAACGTCGCGGCGCGGCGGGATGGCGAGCAGGTCAGCTTCCTCGTGCCGGGCGCGCTGGCCCAGGCGCTGCTGGCGCGCGGACGCAACGCCAAGCCGATCACCCAGCCGGTGCATGCCGAGATCGAGCGCCAGCTGCTGGCGCACCAGGATGGCCTGGTGGCGCGCTTCGTCGGCCAGCCGTGGCGGGCGGCCGGCCATCCGCGCTACCGCATTCCCGTGCCGCAGGAGAACTTCTCGCGCTGCTGGGGCAGCGGCGCGCCGGCCGGCGCGCGCGGGGTGGTGTTCGAGCGCAGCGACTGCACGATGGACAGCGCCGTCTTCATCGACGAGCGCCTGCGCACCGGCGCCATCAGCGTGCGCCACGAGACCTACGACGGCAGCCGCATCGGTGCGCTGCGCTTCCAGCAGCGCTACACCGCCAGCTTCGACAACGAGCACATGGGCGGCCCCGACGGCCACCGCGTCGCCGCCCAGTGCACCGAGCGCACCGTGGCCGCTGGTGGCGGCCTGCCGATGCGGGCCGTGGTCTGCCTGCAGGCCTACAAGAAGCTGCCGGCCCTGGTCGACCTGACGGTGCTGACCACCTCGCTGGACGGCGAGACCACTGGCGTGCAGGGCCGGCTGGACGCACTGGGCCTGAGCCTGGACAGCGCGCGGCTGCTGACGCGCCACTACCTGGAGGGTTTCGGTTGGACACCGGCCGCCCCGAAGACCGGCTCGCGCTGATCGAGCTGATCGACCGCGACGGCCGGGTGCGCCGCACGCTGGACGTGCACGCCTGGCCGGTGTCGCTGGGCCGTGCGCTGGACAACACCCTGGTGCTGGACGACCCGCACGTGGCGCCGCACCACGCCACGCTGGCGCCGGATGCCGACGGCCTGCTGCAGTTGCAGGTGGGCGCCAGCCGCAACGGCGTGCAGGTCGGACCACGCCGGCTGCCGGCCGGCACGCAGGCGCCGCTGGCCGAGGCAAGCGCACTGCTGCAACTGGGCGGCCAGCGCCTGCGCGTGCGCCTGGCCGGCGCGCCCGTGGCGCCCGAGCTGCCGCTGGCCCGCCCGGTGGCCGTCGGCCGCGCGCTGTGGGCCATGCTGGCCGCCTGGGTGCTGGTGCAGGCCGGCCACCGCTGGCTGCGGCTGGACCCGGGTGCCGACTTCGTCGAGTGGCTGCCCTGGCTGCTCGGCCTGCCCACCGGCCTGGCCCTGTGGTGCGGCCTGTGGGCGCTGGGCAGCAAGCTGTTCCGCCATGGGTTCGACTTCGCCAGCCATGCGGCCATCGCGCTGGCCTGGCTGCTGGTCTGGGAGGTGCTGGACGCCGTGTTGCCGCTGGCCGCCGCCGCCGCAGGCTGGCCGCTGCCGTGGCTGGCCTGGCGCCAGTGGGGCCTGGCGCTGATCACCACCCTGCTGCTGCGGGCCCACCTGCGCCAGGTGCTGCCCCAGCACCCGCGGGCGATCAACCTCGGCCTGGGCCTGCTGCTGGTCGCCGGCATCGGCGTCAACGGGATGCTGAACCTGCGCCACCTGGGTCGGGTGTTCAACGAGCCCTACATGAGCGCCCTGCCACCGCCCGCGCTGCGCCTGGGCGGCACGGTGCCGGTGCCCGCGCTGGCAACGACCTGCCGGCCCTGCACCAGGCGCTGCAGCAGCGCGCCCGCGAGGCGGTGCTGCGCGACGGCGACGAGGACGAGCCGCGCTGATCAGCAGCGCCACGCTGCGCTGCAGCCCTTCGGCTTCGCTCAGGGAGCGGACCGGCCGCGCTGCACCGCCCGCGCGATGCCGCGCAGGATGTGCAGTTCCTCCGCTGTCGGCTGGGCCCGGTTGATCAACTGCTGCAGCCGCGGCATCAGCCGCTTGGGCGCGGCGGGGTCGAGGAAGCCGATCGCCTCCAGCACCTGTTGCCAGTGGTCCAGCGCCCCGGCGACGGCGGCGCCGTCGGCCGGCAGCGTGGCCGCCGTGCGCGGCTGAACCGGATACGCGCCCAGCGCGCAGCGCCAGTCGTAGGCGATGCACTGCAGCGCCTGCGCCAGGTTCAGCGAGCCGTAGTCCGGCGTGGTCGGGATGCTCAGGCACACATGGCAGCGCCAGACATCGGCATTCGCCATGCCGTAGCGCTCGCTGCCGAAGACGAAGGCCACCCGCTGCGCCCCGGCCGCCACCTCGGCGGCCAGCGCCGGCAGGCGATCCCGCGGGGCGACCGTGGGCGGGCCGAAGTCGCGCGGCGTCATCGCGGTGGCGCAGGCGAAGCTGATGCCGTCCAGCGCGTCGGCCAGCGTGGGCACGATGCGCGCGCGCACCAGGATGTCGGCCGCGCCGCTGGCCATCGCCACCGCGTCCTCGTGGCTGGTCACGTCGGCATGGCGCGGCGCCACCAGCACCAGGTCGGAGAAGCCCATCACCTTCATCGCCCGCGCCGCGGCGCCCACGTTGCCGGCATGGCTGGTGTTCAACAGCACGAAACGGGTGCCGTCGTTCGTCGGCAGTGGTGTGTTGGCGGTCACGAGCGGGTAGACTCCAGGGTTTGCCCGGGGATTGTCGACGTTGTCGGCCCATCCCCCGACGGGCCGCTCTTTCTCTCCGCCGCCTTGCCCCACCCCTTCCCGGATCAACAGGACCGCCACCCATGTCGCAGACCCTGCACCCCATGCTCAACATCGCCATCAAGGCCGCGCGTGCCGCGGGGGCGATCATCAACCGGGGCTCGCAGGACCTGGACATCCTGAAGATCAGCAGCAAGGGCCCGAACGATTTCGTCAGCGAGGTCGACCAGCTGGCCGAGCAGGCCATCATCGAGACCCTGCTCACCGCCTACCCGGGGCACGGCATCCTGGCCGAGGAATCGGGCCGCGCCCATGGCGCCAAGCACAGCGACTTCGTCTGGATCATCGATCCGCTGGACGGCACCACCAACTTCCTGCACGGCTTCCCGGTCTACGCGGTCAGCATCGCGCTGGCCTTCCGCGGCAAGGTCGAGCAGGCTGTCGTCTACGACCCGTGCCGCAACGACCTGTTCTATGCCTCGCGCGGGCGTGGCGCCTTCCTCAACGACAAGCGCCTGCGGGTGAGCAAGCGCACCCGGCTGGCCGATTCGCTGATCGGCACCGGCTTCCCCTTCCGCAAGGGCGACAACTTCCAGCGCTATCTCAAGATGTTCGAGACGGTGATGGCCGCCTGTGCCGGCGTGCGCCGCCCGGGCGCGGCGGCGCTGGACCTGTGCTACGTGGCCGCCGGCTGGTATGACGGCTTCTTCGAGACCGGCCTGAACCCCTGGGACATCGCCGCCGGCTCGCTGATCATCACCGAGGCCGGCGGCCTGATCGGCAACTTCACCGGCGACGCCGACTTCATGTACCAGCGCGAGGTGGTGGCCGGCAACCCGAAGGTCTACGGCCAGCTCGTGCCGCTGCTGGCACCCTACAGCAAGGCAATCAAGGCCGACGAGCCGGCCGATGCGCAGCCGGGCGGCGCGGCCGGCAACACCGGCGCGCTGGCCACGGCAGCCGAGGCGCTGGCGACCAGCGAGGGCGCAGCCGTGGCCACCAGCCCCGCGACCGACGAGGCCGGCGCGGCCCCGGCCCCGGCACGCAAGCCGGTGCGCATCCGCAAGGCCGACCTGCCGCCGATGCCGGAAGGCAACGACGCCCCGGCCCGCCCGCCGCGGCCCCCGCGTGCCCCGG
>Ga0116180_1003392_pt1 | contig 12021 bp, 9 predicted proteins | sample AD_UKC073_MetaG_FD_89804 | JGI IMG/M metagenome (GOLD analysis project Ga0116180, IMG submission 89804) | Active sludge microbial communities of municipal wastewater-treating anaerobic digesters from USA - AD_UKC073_MetaG | ecosystem: Engineered > Bioreactor > Anaerobic > Digestate | place: USA... | reverse complement strand
TGAAGTCCGGAGCGAACGCTGAGGCGGCGATCGACCCGGCGAAGGCGCCGAGCGACAGCACGACGTGGCGGATCCGCGGCCGGGGCCGTCGGGCGGCGAGGATCGCAGCAGTCAGGGAGCCGATGCCCATGATCGAGCCGAGGGCGCCGAACTCACCGGCCCCCTTGTCGAACACCTCCGTGGCCATCAGCGGGTTGGTGATGCCCTGGTTGAAGCCGAACGTACCCATCACGAAGGCGACCACGAACATCAGCGCGAGGTCGGGCCGCGACCGCAGGTAGGCGATCGCCGACAGGATGCCGCCCCGAGGCTTGACCGCCGAGCCCGAGAGTCGGGAGGAGTCGATCCGGGACATGCAGGCGACGAGGATCACGTAGGTGAAGGCGTTGATGACGAACACGGTGCCCGTACCGAAGATGGCGATCAGCGCACCGGCCGCGCCCGGGCCGAGCAGGCGGGCGGTGTTGAACGACATCGACCCGAGCCCGATCGCGTTCGACAGCGAGGCGGCCGGAACGATCTCGGGGATGATCGACTGGCGGGCCGGCCCGTCGAAGGCGCCGGCGATGCCATCGAGGGTGGCGAGGACGAAGACGTGCCAGAGCTCGACGGTGCCGGTGAGGGTGAGTACGGCGAGCAGCACAATGTCGATGAACAGCAGCACCTGGGCGGAGATGATGATCCGCTTCTTGGGGAACCGGTCGGCGACAGACCCGGCGATCGGGGTGAGTGCCAGGGTCGGGAAGAACATCAGGCTGGTCAGGAAGCCGAGGGCGACCGCATCTCCCTTGGTCAGCTGGGTGAGGACGAGCCAAGCTTGTCCCGTACGGGCCATCCAGATGCCCAGGTTGGAAGCAGTGGCGCCGACGAAGTAGCGGCGGTAGTTGGGGATCGACAGCGACGAGAACGTGCGGCTCATGGGTGCTCGACCACCCGTCGCAGCACGGCCGCCGCATCTCGGAGCAGCACCTGCTCGTCTGGGGCCAGCTCGGCCAGCCGCTCGGCCATCCAGGCGTCGCGCTCCTGGCGGCCCTTCGCGATCGCTCGGCGGCCGGCCTTGGTGAGGGTGACGATCTTGGCGCGGGCGTCGGTGGGGTCGGGTTCCCGTACGACGAAACCTCGGTCCTCAAGCTCGCCGACGGACTTCGACATCGACGGGGCGCTGACCCGCTCGTGGCCAGCCAGCTCGGCGGCGGTCGCCGGACCGGACTCCAGCCAGACCAGAACCGTGAACAGGTGGGGCGGCAGGGACAGGGTGTTGTCCTTCAGGCGGCGGGTGAGTCCTTGGGACGCTAGACGTACTTCGCGGGCGACATCAACGAGGGTGAGCTCGGGTGTGGTGGTCATCTCAGCAGTTCTCGGAGCAGAGCGCATCCGGTTGGTTAGGTAGTGCAACTAACCTTACCCCTCGTTGAATCGTGACGCATCCGGTTTCGAGGAGTGGTCAGTTCCGTCCTTCGCCCCTGGCCCGATCGCTGTCTATCGAGGGGTGTGCAGGTGCTCGGCTGGCACGCGACTGGTCAGAAGAGGTCTGAGGGCAACGCTGGCTCAGCAGAGGCCCGGGGGGCAACGTCGGCGGTCGTCGTGCTCGTGGCGGGACACGTCGGGAGGACGCGTCGAACAAGTAGGTTGGGCGCGTGGCGCGGATACGGCTGGTGGCACCCAACGAGGTCCCGGGCGCTCTCGCTGGTGCGCTGGATGGGTCGGGTGAGGTGCTCGCGCCACTGTCGGCAGACCCCGCCGAGCGTGCTGCCGCGCTGGCGATGCTGCGACCCGACATTGCCGAGGACACCCCCGACGCGCTGCTCGTGGCTGCGACCAGCGGGTCGACGGGGCGGCCGAAGGGCGTGGTACTGAGCCGAGGCGCTGTCGTGGCCGCGGCCGCGGCCGCCCATGCCCGGTTGGGGGGCGGAGGGCAGTGGACCTGTGTGCTGCCGGTGTCCTACGTCGCCGGGCTGATGGTGCTGGCCAGGTCTCACCTCGCTGGCTTCTCGGCACGGGTGGTGGGCGACGGGTCGATCCCGCCCGCCGAGGCGGGAGTCCGCTCGTACATCTCCGTCGTGCCCGCGCAACTGCACCGAGCACTCGCCCACCCTCCCGCCCTGGCGGCGCTCGCCACCTATGACGCCGTGCTGGTGGGTGGGGCTGCCCTGGCGCCGGATCTTCGCGCTTCTGTTGAGGGTGCGGGCGTCCGGGTGGTCGCCACGTACGGTGCGACCGAGACGTGCGGAGGGGTCGTGTACGACGGTGTGCCGCTTGGCGGGGTCACCGTGGCGCTTGGTACCGATGACCGAATCCAGCTGACCACCCCGAGCGTGTTCTCGGGTTACCGGCTCGATCCCGACGCGACGGCCAGAGTGCTGTCGGGGTCCACCTTCACCACGTCCGACCGGGGTCGTTGGGACGGTTCGATGCTCACGGTGCTTGGTCGCGCCGACGATGTGGTCATCTCGGGTGGAGTGAACGTCGACCTGGCCGAGCTGCAGAGGGTGGTTGACCAGCTGTACGGGGCAGAGCGAGTGGTGGTCTTCGCCGTACCCGATCCCCGTTGGGGGCAGATGGTGGTCGCCGCCACAGTGTCGCCGGAGGTCGCGGCACTTGTGCGCGACGACCTCGCAGGCCGAGTGAGTAGGGCGGCGACCCCGAAGGAGGTGCGGTTGGTGGATTCGTTTCCGCGTCTGAGCAGTGGCAAGATCGATCGTCGCGCTCTCGGTGTGTCGTGGGCGTGAGCGGTCTTCGGTACGCGTTCTGAAAGAGACGGCATGGCGACGTTGGGGCAGTGGGTCGAGGGGGCTCGGCCCCGTACGTTGCCGGCGGCCGTCGCGCCGGTGCTCGCCGGTACGGGCGTCGCCTGGTGGGTGGATTCCTTCATGCCCGTACGGGCGCTGCTCGCGCTCGTGGTGTCGCTGGCCCTGCAGGTCGGTGTGAACTACGCCAACGACTACTCCGACGGCGTGCGCGGTACCGACGCCGACCGGGTGGGACCGTTGCGCCTGGTGGGGTCGGGAGTCGCCGCCCCTGGGCTGGTGAAGCGGGCGGCCTTCGCTGCCTTCGGGGTCGCGGCGGTGGCCGGGTTGGTGCTCGTGGTGCTGAGCGGCCAGTGGTGGCTGCTGGCGCTGGGGGCGGCGTCGATCCTGGCGGCGTGGTTCTACACGGGGGGCTCGCGGCCGTACGGGTATGCCGGTCTCGGCGAGCTCTTCGTCTTCGTCTTCTTCGGGCTGGCGGCGGTGTGCGGCACGACGTACGTGCAGGTGGGCTCGGTGCCCTGGGCGGCGGTCGCGGCGGCAGTCTCGGTCGGGGCATTGGCCTGCGCGATCCTGGTGGCCAACAATCTTCGGGATATCGCCGGGGACGAGGTCGCGGGGAAGCGGACTCTGGCCGTACGGCTGGGTGACTCGGGGACGCGGACGTTGTACGTGGGGCTGGTGGTGCTCGCGCTGGGCGGTGTGGTAGCCGCTTCCGGGTTGTCGACGTGGTGGGCGTTGCTGGGGCTTGGTGGGTTCGTGCTCGTCGCCGGTCCGGTACGGGGGGTGCTCAGCGGCGCGAAGGGCAAGGAGCTGATCGGGGTCTTGAAGCTGACCGGGGTGGCTGAGCTGGCAGTGACGGTCGGGCTGACGGTCGGTTGGGTGCTGGGTCGTGCGCTGTGACCGAGTACTTCGTCTACGACATCCCCATGCGGACCCGGTTCCGAGGGCTGACGCGGCGCCAGGGGATGGTGTGGGAGGGGCCCGCTGGGTGGGCAGAGTGGAGCCCGTTTCCGGAGTACGGCATCGAGGAAGCCGCCACCTGGCTGAAGGCGGCGATCGAGATGGCGGAGGTAGGGTTCCCGGCTCCGGTTCGGGACCGGGTGCCGGTCAATGCCACGGTGCCGGCGTTGTCGCCCGAGAAGGCGTTTGACCTGGTGGCGGCGTCGGGGTGTTCAACGGCGAAGGTCAAGGTCGCTGAGGCTGGCCAGTCGCTGTCGGAAGACATCGACCGGGTAGCGGCGGTACGAGCTGCACTGGGGGCAGAAGGCAAGGTACGGATCGACGCCAACGGAGCCTGGACCGTCGACGAGGCGATGGATGCCGTGAGGGCGCTGGCGAAGTACGACCTCGAGTACGCCGAACAACCCTGCCGTACGGTCGAGGAGCTGGCGTCGCTGCGATTGTCCCTGGCTCGGGCAGGTCTGGATGTACGGATCGCTGCCGACGAGTCCATCCGCCGCTCAGGAGACCCAGAACGGGTGGTCGAGCTCGAGGCCGCCGACATCGCGGTGCTGAAGGTCCAGCCCCTGGGTGGCGTACGCGCCTGCCTGGACTTGGCGGAGCGCCTTGGACTACCGGTCGTGGTCTCATCAGCCCTGGAGACCTCCATAGGACTGCGAGCGGGCCTCGCCCTGGCGGCAGCCCTCCCCACCCTCGAGTTCGCCTGCGGCCTCAACACAGCCCCCCTCTTGAGCGTAGAGCTCGCATACCCTCGGCTGGATGCCACCGGGGGCTTCATGGGTGTCGCGAGCCTCAACCGAGAGGCGAACCCGTCCGAGTCGTCAGCCTGGGTGGCTGGGCCTGAGGCGGCCAGTCAATGGCAAGCGCGATTGGAGCAGTGCGAGGGTGTTCTGCGTCGCATCTCGTAATGCCTGCACCATCCGTCCAGGCGCCGATGCCAGGATGGATCCGTGACTCTGTCGATGCTCGCCGCGGCTGTTGTCGTCGATGAGTGGTGCGCTCTCGGGATCCGGGATGTTGTTCTGAGTCCAGGGTCTCGGTCGGCGCCCTTGGCCTACGCGCTTCATGCGGCTGACGCCGAGGGACGGCTTCGCCTTCACGTTCGGGTGGACGAGCGCACTGCGGGTTTCCTGGCGCTGGGGTTGGCTAAGGCGTCGGAGATCGCCGTTCCCGTGGTCACGACGTCTGGCACTGCCGCGGGGAACCTGCTGCCCGCGCTGATGGAGGCTCATCACGCTGGGGTTCCGGTCATTGCGGTCACGGCTGATCGGCCAGCCGGATTGGTCGGGACCGGGGCGAACCAGACCGCTGACCAGGTTGGGATGTTCGCTGGTGTTCCTCGCGCGTCGGCCCGGATCGTTGCGTCTGAAGGGACGACAGGTGCCTGGAGGTCGGCGCTGCGTCGCGTGGTGACGGCCGCCAGCGGCGTCCTCAGCGGCCTGCCTGGACCCGCCCATCTCAACGTCGAGCTCCCCGACCCGCTGTACGGCGACCTCCCCGAGGTCCTGCCCAGGACGACGTTCTCGGTGACCCGTCGTCCTGACCCGATCCCGGTCGAGTTGCCGGCTGGGCCCCGTACGGTGGTCGTCGCCGGTGACCTTCGCCCCGCTCAGGGGCGCGCCATTGCTGACGAGGCCGCCAGTGCCCTCGTGCCGCTCTTCGCTGAGCCGTCATCGAACGCCCGACAGGGGGCCAGTGCGATCGCGCACTACCGCTCACTTCTGAGGCTCCTGGGCCCGCAGGTCGAGCGAGTGGTCGTGGTCGGGCATCCCACCTTGTCGCGCCCCATCTCAAGCCTGCTGGCCCGCCACGACGCGGAGCTGATCGTCGTGGCCGACGGGGCGACGTGGGTCGATCCCGGCTGGGCCGCGAGCCAGGTCGTGGGAGCGGTTTCGCTCCCGGTTGGCGACTCCGCATGGCTGAGTCAGTGGCGTGGTGCCGACGCTGCCGTCTTCCTCCCTGAACCACCCGACCGGATCAGCGGCGAGCTGGTCGCCCGCGAGGCGATCGCATCCGCCGTAGGTAAGGTCCTGGTGCTGGGTGCATCGAACCCGATCCGCGACGCCGATCTGGCGCCCACCGCCGTGCCCTGGCCAACCGTCTACGCCAACCGCGGTCTGGCTGGCATCGACGGCACCGTCTCGACCGCAGTCGGGATCGCGTTGGCCACCAACCAACCCACCACGGCGCTGATGGGGGACCTCACGTTCCTGCACGACGCGTCTGGGCTGGTCATCCCACCCGGCGAGCCAGTCCCGACCCTCCGGATCGTCATCGCCGACGACAACGGTGGCTCGATCTTCGCCACCCTCGAGCACGGCGCCCCCGAACGAGCCGACAGCTTCGAGCGCGTCTTCGCCACTCCGCCAGGTGTTGATATCGCGGACGTGGCCAAGGGGTACGGCGTGCCGGTGACCGAGGTCGACGACGACGACTCCCTCACCGCTGCGCTGGCCCGCGACTGGGCCGGGGTCGAGGTGATCGTTGTCCGCTTCAGCCGCAAGAACCGTCGAGCCCGCGCCCAGGACCTGGCCGCGCGGTCAGAACGAGCGATACGAGGTCTCTGACAGACGAGTTGTGGGCCGGCCCACGCATAGCGAGTCGCGTTCTCGCACGTCGCACCGGTCAGTTCAGGGGAGAGAGCGCAGCCAGGTTCTCAGCGCGGCCGTCGCCCGTACGTCGTCCTCGTTGTACTCCAGCACCCTTCGCCGGGCTTCCTCCCTTGCGGTGGGTGAGTCGGCGTGGACCGCGTCGTCGAACCAGCGCTGGGAGTTGAGGCCGCCCGGGTCGTCGTCTCGCCACGAGAAGCCCGCCGCGTGGGTGGCGACGTGCTTCAGACCCAGCCCATGCGTACCGAAGAAGTGGGTGCGCATCACGGTGAACAGGTCGCAGAAGTTGTCCAGAGCGAACTCGGTCGCCCACGCCACCATGCCCTCCGCATCGGCCGTCGCCAACCGTCCGAGCCGCACCACCTCGTAGTCGCTGTAGTGATACACCCGCACTGTCGAGTCCGGGTTGGCCGCCACCAGCTCCCGCAGCCACGTCACCGCCGCCACCGCCAGCGCCAACTCGGAGGCGTCGGTGAGCTCGTTGAACTCTGAGAACTCGACATAGCGCGCAGGCGCGTCTGAGGCGGGTTCGTTGACCAGGAAGCCCCAGAGATAGACGCGGTCGTCAGCCGAGGTTTCGATGTCGAAGTCGATCTCAATGTCGCCGCGCGGCAGGTCGATCGGGCCCTCGGTGGTGCGGTCAAGTTCCACCCCGTCCACCATCAGCGTCGCGCGGCGAGCCGCCAGCCGAAGCCGCTCCTCGCCGCCGTGGCGGTGGGCCACCTCAGGCAGGTACGTCGGCAGCAGCGCATCGATGTCGAGCTCAGCCAGATCGGTCACGGTCGTCACCCCGAACCGGCGCAGCACGGCGATCTCACGTACATCCAGAGGTGACTTGTCGATCCGTACCGACAGGTCGTCGTCATCCAACTGCGGCCGGCACACCTCCCACCACACGCAACGGTCACACTCCCGTACACGGATCGGCGTCACCACCAACGGCGGATCATCCGGCGCACCCAACTGCCGCTGCGCGACCTGCGCGACCTTGACCCGGAAGCCATGCTCATGGTCGTAGCGCTCCAGCGGCGAGCGGCGGCGCCAGCCGGTCGCAGCGGTACGGGAGAACGTGCGGATCACCTTGGCATCGAGTCGCACCCACGAGATCACCCTCGCGTTGCCCAGGGCCTGCACCTGGTCGGTACCGATCACCGCCGCCCAGGGCTCCCCACCCGAGGCGAACCCGGCGGCCTCCAGCAGCCGCCAGTAGTGACCCAGCTGGATCAGGTCGGCCTCCCGCGACGACACCCTGAACGTCAGCTCAGCATCCTCGACCGCCGCATCGAACACCGGCTCGCCGAGACGGGAGAGCCGCTGCGGATCACGAGTGGGACTGGGCGTCACCCGCTCCAGCACGCGATGGAACTTGACCTGTACGGGGTAGTAGCCCGGGCGGCCATCCTCGGTGTCCTGACCCCGGAGGTACAGGTCGGCGCGCCCCGAGCGGTGCCCCGGGACATCCAACGGCAGGACCCCGCCGATGACCACGTCCACGCCGTCGGCCATGGCGGCCAGTGCTGCGTCGACCTGGACCGACCACGGCTGGTTCGCCAGTCCGCGGCAGTCGACCACACGCCCGTCGTAGCGCTTCAGAACCGTGTCGAGGACCTGTGCCTTGAACGCGGCACCGCCGAGGAAGACCTCCTGCAGCGACTCGTCATCGTCAAACCGCGGCTGCTCGACCCCGGGATGGAAGTGGTTCTGCGTCTTCACCGGGCAGCTGCGCGCGGCATAGGCGTCGAGGACGAAACCAGCCCGCGCTGGCGCCACCTCCACCCCAGCAGCGCCCAGCGGCTCGCTCACTCCGGCCGCCTGGCCCGATGCAGTGCCACGATCCCGCCGGAGAGGTTCTGGTGCTCTACATCGGCCCAGCCCGCCTCGTACATCAGGTCGGCCAGCCCCTGCTGGTCAGGCCAGGCGAGGATCGACTCGGCCAGATAGTCGTACGCGACCGGGTTCGCCGACGCCACCTTCGCCATGCCCGGCAGGGCGGTGCCGAGGAAGCCCCGGTAGGCCGCACGGAACGGCGTCCACGTCGGCGTCGAGAACTCACAGACCACCACGAGGCCACCGGGCCGGGTCACGCGCAGCATCTCCGCGAGCGCGCCCACCGTGTCAGACACATTCCGCAGCCCGAACGAGATCGTCACCGCGTCGAAGACGCCGTCGGCGAACGGCAGGCCCAGAGCATCACCAGCGACGAAGGGCAACCACGGATGGCGTCTGCGCCCCTCCTCCAACATGCCGAGGCTCATGTCGACCGGTACGACGAACGCGCCCCAGTCGTTCAACGGCACCGAGCTCGTCCCCGTACCTGCCGCCAGATCAAGCACACGCAACCCCGGCGCTGGACCGATGGCATCGCGCACGGCCAGCCGCCACCGCCGATCCTGCCCCAACGACGCCAGGTCGTTCATCAGGTCATACCGCGGCGCCACCCCATCGAACATCGCCGACACCTCAGCGCGTCGCTTCGCCAACGTTGCTCGAGCTCCCTGCCTCATCACGGCGACAACTCTCTCACGCCCCTACGACACTTCTTCATGGCTTACTCGCTTCGCTCGTTGCGCTGGTGCCGCTCGCCTCACATCAGCTCTTCGTCGTCGTTCGACCCTCCGCTGCGCTCCGGGCGCTCACTCCTCCTGCATCGCTGATGCTCGCGGCACCGGCCATATGGCTTACTCGCTTCGCTCGTTGCGCTGGCGGTAGGCTTCCGGCGCTCTGGGAACGGCTGCCGTACGAGGCATCTTCTCCAGTAGGGGAGAATCACACTCATGGCAAAGCAGCGCACTCCGGTGCTCAAGGTCTCGAAGCTCAAGAAGTCGTACGGACCCGTCACGATCGTCAACGACTTCTCGCTCGAGGTGTGGCCCGGCGAGGCGGTCGCGATCACCGGCCGCAACGGTGCCGGCAAGTCGACGATCCTGCGCTGCCTGGTCGGTGCCGACAAGATCGACGACGGCACCATCGAGGTCTGCGGCGAGAAGATGCGCGAGTCGAGCCCACAGATCCGCCGCGACCTCGCTACCGTCATCGACGACCTCGACTTCTTCCCCGACCTCTCCGTCGTCGAGCACCTCGACCTGCTCGCCCGCGCCCACGGTCTGCCGGACGCCGACATCGCCGTCGACGACATCCTCCACCAGGTGCAGCTGGTGCCCCAGTCCGGCCAGCTGCCCGGCACCCTGTCGTCAGGTCAGCGACGGCGGCTCGCGTTGGCGACAGCGTTCGTACGGCCTCGTCAACTCCTGATCCTGGATGAGCCCGAGCAGCGGCTCGACGTCGAGGGTGTTCAGTGGCTCGCCGACCGGCTCGTGGAGGAGCGGCAGAAGGGCCTCGCGATCGTCATGGCCAGCCACGAGCCGATGCTCGTCGAGCGGGTGGCCACCCGGACCGTACGGATCGGCAGCGCCCGCGGCGCCGAGGACGGGGCCGCATGAGCAAGCGCGCCCGCAAGAAGCAGCTGAACCGTCCGGCAGGAGCTGGGCCGGCCTCCGACGGCACCACGGCCCAGCCGCAAGGACCCGCTACCGCTGACCAGTCCGGACTCGCCACCAGCCCCAAGGCAGCCAGTTCTGCAGCCGGTCCGGCCACGCCGGAGCCGATCGACCTTCCGGTCGACCTCGACGACGACGTACCGGTCTACGACCACGACCTGCTGACCGTCGAGCCTGAGCCCGTCTCAGAGCGCGAGCTTCGCGCGCTGATGAAGGACTGGCGCCGCGGCCGCGCGACCCGGCACCTGTGGGATGTCATCCAGGACGGCTACGTCGCACTCCTCGCCTTCGTGATGATCGGCGGCATGATCTTCTCCGTCGTCTGGCGCGCCCAAGGGATCGCCGCCGAGTGCACCACTGCCTCCTGTCAGACCGGCCGTACGCTCCTGCCGTGGGCGGCCCTTTTCGGCACCCTCGCTGTCACCCTCGCCGTCGCCAGGCTGTTCGGCCCGATCGTCGCGTCGGCGTCCGAAGGGTTCTGGCTGATGGACGCCCCCGTACGGCGCTCGCGGTTGCTCTCCGGCCGCCTCGCCGCAGTCCTGACCGTCTCGGCGGTTGTCTCCGCTGTCTTCGGTGGCCTGGTCGCCGCACTCACCGGTTCGTCCTTCGCCGAGGCCGGGATCTGGGCCGCAGCCTCAGCCTTGGGGGCCGCGGGCCTCACCGCGTTCTCCGCAGCGGAGCAGGGCGCCGACCGGCACTGGACCGTCCGGGTGCTCACCTGGCTCGCCGGGGCCCTCGGCCTGGCCGCCCTCACCGCAGTCGTCGCTGTGGCGGCTGGCTGGGTCAGCCTGGGCATCGACCTGAAGCTCGGAGTCCAGCTCGCCGGCATCGTCGGCGGAGTCGGGCTGCTGCTGCTCGTCGCCTGCGGCGTCCTCGCCTTCGTTCGGCTTGACGGGATGCGGCGCGCTCGCATGATGTCGGGCGGATCGCTCGTCTCCGGCATGCAGGGCGCCATGTTCGCCATGGACGTCGGCCTGATGCGCGACATCCTCGTCGAGCGCGACGCCATGGAACGCGGTCACGTCCGGCCCACTCGCGGTCGCGGCCTGGGCGTCCAGGCGCTGGTCTGGCGCGACCTGCAGCGGCTGATCAGGTTCCCCAAGTCGCTGCTGCTCCTCGTCGTCGGACTCGTCGTCCCGTACGCCGTGGGCGCCCTCGGCTTGGCTGCCTTCAGCCCGTTCATCTCGGGCATGGTGCTGATGACGGCACTCGTACCCCTGCTGGGCAGCCTGCGGGTGTTGTCGCGTACGAAGGGCCTCGCGCGCGCCTTCCCCTTCTCGACGCAGGACATCCGCCGCGCGGTGATGACCGTACCGGCCGTCCTGGCGCTGATCTGGGCGGGACTGGCCATCCCCGCCTTCGCCGGGCTTGGCTCAGGAATGCAGCACATGCCGATCCTGGACGCGGTGATCCACGCTGCGCTGACCGGTGTCGCCGGCCTGCTCGCGGCCGTCCGCTGGGTGACCGCGAAGCCCGCCGACTACGGCGCGCCGATGATGCAGACCGGCATGGGTGCGATGCCGCCCGGGCTCATGCTCAACCTCTTCCGCGGCATCGACGTGATGGCTGGCGTCACCGGACCGCTGCTGCTCGGCTGGTCGCCCTGGATCTCGGTCGTGATCGCCGTCATCATCTTCTTCCTGCTCCAGGGCGGCATGTCGATGGAGGACGCCCAGGCGATGCAGGAGGAACAGAAGAAACAGATGGCTGAGCTGAAGGGTGAGACCGCCGCCGCCAAGGGCTCCGCCCAGAAGACCCGGATCCCACCCCCCTCGCGGCGATGACGGTGGCGATGACGCAGTGATGAACCAGCCGGACCGCCCGGGCGCTGACCTGCCTGGCCCGGCCAGTAGCGTGTCGGCCGTGACGGCGACCGTACGGACTCTCAGCGCCGCGACGAGGGCGATCCCAGACCCTGGCGACCTGGTCCAGTACCTGCCGACCGCTGGCCCTTGGACCGCGTGGACGCGCCGTGGTGACGGCATCGTCGGGATTGGTGAAGCGCTTCGCTTCGAATGCGACTCGATCCACGAGGCGGACGTCTGGTGGGCCGAGACCAGCCGGATGATCACCCACTCCTCCGACGTCGAACCCAGTCATGGCGTGGGGCCGGTGGCCTTCGGCTCGTTCGCCTTCGACCCGGAGACCTCCAGCGCTCGATCGGTCCTGGTCGTGCCTCGACTCATCCTGGGCCGCAAGGGCGGCGCC
>Ga0116180_1003389_pt1 | contig 12029 bp, 11 predicted proteins | sample AD_UKC073_MetaG_FD_89804 | JGI IMG/M metagenome (GOLD analysis project Ga0116180, IMG submission 89804) | Active sludge microbial communities of municipal wastewater-treating anaerobic digesters from USA - AD_UKC073_MetaG | ecosystem: Engineered > Bioreactor > Anaerobic > Digestate | place: USA... | reverse complement strand
GTTGGCGCGCTCATCAGATCCCAGACGAAGCCTGTCACGGATGTTGACGCCCGTGGCCCAGCCCTGGAGGGTCTTGGTCTTGCCTTGGTAGGTGACCTCGAACGCGGTCATCTGCTTTTCCTGCAGCCACTTGCTCATGTCGCGCAGCGCGTCTTTGGCTTTGTCCAGATAGACGGCCTTGGCGCCGCCGCTGGCGGTGGAGGCAAGGTCCTGTGCTGCGGCATAGAAGGCCAGGTGGCGCTTGATGGCGTCGTCCAGGCCTTTGAGCCGGATGAACACCTCATCCGACTTGTTCTCGTCGCGGAAGCGCGGCGGCTCGAAGGGCTGAATGAAGTAGACGTAGAAGTCGCGCTCGGGCTGGGCGGTGGGCCGGTCGTTCGGGGCTCCGAAGAACAGGTAGCCATTGCGGTCGACGCGGCGGTCTTGCCACTCGATCTGGTACTGCCAGATCTGATGGCCCGTGACGTAGGTGCTCTCGTCGGTGCGTTCCATCAGCTGCTTGATGGCGCCGTAGTAGGCGCGGTCCAGCGCGTCATCCGACAGGGCCTCGGCACGCTTTTCGATCTGCGCGTCGTAGTCGACGTCCTTCTTGAGGTCGAGGTAGTACTGCTCGGTGTCCGGCGCCTTGGAGATGAACTGGCCGTTGACCGTCTTGACGATCTCCCGCAGGGTGGTCTGCACGGCGGTGAGTAGGTCGTCGGCCGGGTCACCACCCATGTCCTCGATACCGGGCTGATACAGACACAGCGTATCGCGCAGCTCGGCAGCGGTCGGCCCGACTGGCACGTAGATGTCGCCGCCCGTGGTGAGTCGATGCACCGACAGGCCGGCGATCACCCGCTGCGCCATCGGCTTGTAGGCCGGGCGGGTGAAGGCCTTCAGCACGCGTTCGGCCAAGACTTCCGACACCTTAAGGACGGGGCCAATGCTGGGGTCGGAGCGCAGCACCGAGTTGGAGGTCACGGTCTCCCAAAACTTGTCGTAGCCGATGAGGCCTGGGCGATCGTTGGGGACCTCGTCATTCAAGACAGCCTGAATCTGGTCGCGCAGGGTGACCAGGGCACCGCGCTTCTCGGTGAAGATCCGCCGCTCGAAGGTGCCGATGTACTCTGGGTGAACGGGGAACAGCCGCACGTACTCGTCCATGCGCTCGTTCATCGAGCTGTAGAACTTGGCGAACTTGGTGAGGTAGGTCCGGATCTTGTTCTGCTGGTCAGCAGTCTTCTTCAGCAGGCGCTCGGCGACCACGAAGCTGACGTCTTGCCTGGCCAACAGCACTTGCGTGAACCGGTCCTTCACGCGGCGCAGGCTGTCGGCGACGTGCTGGAACCGGTTGCTGTCGAAGATGGCTTCCTGCACGCCGGCCACGAAGCGGAACCGCAGGTGCTTGGTGACTTCACCGATCTCACGCAGGAACGACAGGTCCAGCACTAGGTCGTGGTCCTTGCGGGAGCGCAGGTAGTCGAGAAACTCGTCGACCACCAGGAGCACGCCGTGGTTGGGGTGAACCTCGGCGAACGCGGCCATCATTTCCTCGAACGCCGCCTTGTTGTTGACCACCTTGTCGGCGGCCGGGAACGAGTAGCTGACCCCGTTCTTTTCCAGGAAGAGTTCAAGCTCCTGGGTGATGATGTCCCGCAGCGACATCTGGCTGGAGATCTCGATGCGGTGGACCTTGAACTTGCCCGCGATCTTCCCCGCTGCTTCTGCAACCTTGGGGTGGCGGATCATGGGCTGGTAGGCCGCGTCCTCAGCCACAAGGGACAGCACCGACATCAAGTGCGACTTACCGGTGCCGTAGTTGCCGACCACCAGCACGCCCATGTGGTCGACGGACTCGTCGAATGAGAGTTGCGGAATCATCTGCTTGGCGATCCGCTCGGCCATGTCGTCCGACATGACATAGGTCGCGACGAGCTTCTTGGCCTCGTTCGGGCGATTGGCGTCGAGCAGTTGGATGACCGATTCGATCGGTTCGAATTGAATGAGATCGCCGTAGCGCATGTCTTCCTCGCTTCCCTATTACTGAATTTCAAAGGGGACCACGCCGGCAAGGCTGTAGTCCTGGTGTTCTGGATGCCCCATGTCGGCGTAGGTCAGCCGGCCCGTTCTCGCATCGCCCTGCAACTCGCCTGGCCAAACCGCAACGACGCGCTTCGCGTGTGCGTGGCGCTTCAGCAGATCGAGTGGATCGAGCTGAAGGGATCGGTCGAATAGCAGTTCGATGTTGTCCAGCAGCAGCAAGTCGCCAGGGGCATGCTGATCGGCCAGCTCACGCAGGATCGTCGTGGTCTGCAGGTGGCGCTGTCTCTGCGGCATCGCCGCCAGACGACCGCCCAACTCAGCCCCGACATTCAGCGGCGTGACACCCTTGCTCTTGGCCAGGGAGTGCAGCAATGCCGTCTTGCCGGCATTGGGCGGCCCGATGAGCAGGACGAGCTTGCTCTGCAGTGCGCCGATTTCATCGACCAGGCGCTCAAGCTTCTCGATCATCCGCACGTCCTCCTGGGCAGGACCCGGTGACGGTGCCGCAGGCATGCAGAGGGTTGACGGCTCTGCATGATTCAGCCGAAGAGGTTGAACTGCTTGACGATGTAGCCCGCTGGCCTCTTCTGCTTCTCGATCACGCCTTCGTCGACAAGTCGCTGCAACCACGCCTTGGCTTGGGCAGTGGACACGTTCAGCGCCGCGGCAACCTCGGCGTCCTTCATCGGCGACTTCAACAGCAACTGGATCACGCCCCGGACAGCCGCAAACAGCGTGTCTGCTGGTGTTGAAGGCCCTGTCGCCATCGGGCTGGCTGCTTCGGGGGTGGTCTCAGGTGCCGGGGCAACTGATGCGGCGGGCTCTGGCATCGGCTCGACCGGCTCGTCGACGGGTGCAGCGGCGGGTGGTGGCACCGGCTCGCTCGGCGCTTCGATCATCGGTGTTGTCTCCGGGATCGGATGCGTCGTAGGTCCAACGTCTGACGTTCCGTCTTCGGAGAACAGTGAAAGGCCTGGCTGCGGAGACGGTACCGGCGTGGACGCAGCGACTTCGAACACACATTCAAGCGCATCAGCGTCTTGCGGGTTTGGCCAGGGGAGCGCCCCCTTACTGCGCAGGGCGTCGAGTCCGGGAGACGAGCCGCCCGTCGATCGAACGTACACGGGCACGAGCTTGAGCTTGTCCAGTTGCTCGACGGCACCAGTCCAGGTACCGCCCTTGTTGAGATCTGAGCTGACGACCAGGGATGCATCGGCCAGCGCGTAGATCAGCTTGTTGCGCTGCATGGCGTTGCCGACGTTGAACCCCGCACTCGGGTCGTAGGGCGAGATCAGCACCAGCTGGCCATCGAGCAGCAGGTTGCGGTGCTCGCGGTTCATGGTCGTCTTCTCTAGACTGTCCGCGAGCACGCCGCTGACCTTGCCGCCCGCTTCAAGCGCACCGCGCATGGCGGCCTGGTCGATGCCCTTGGCACCGCCCGATACGAGCGTCCTTCCAGCCCGCGCCGCCAACCGACCCACCGCCATCGTGTAGTCGATCAACGAGTCGTCCACATGGCGAGAACCGACCACTGCGAGGCCGCCTGACTCCAGCAACGCCATGTCGCCGCAGCCGTAGATGACCGCCGGAGCGTCTTCGCGCAGGCGCACCTTCAGGCGGCGGGGGTACTCGGCATCCGCGCGGCTGACCACCCAGATGGCACGCGCTTGCCAGCGTTCGATGACTTGGCTCAGAAGGAAGCCTCGCCCCAGGAGGCTTTGCAGTCGGGCTTCATCGACAACTGGCTGGCAGGCCCGCATGAGATCGGCCGCATCGGGCGACACGAGATCCGCGGGCTGGCGTTGGATCTCCCGCAGGTGACGGGCAAGACGCTTGTATTCGCCCGGGGACAGCAGATCCGCGGAAGACGTGCCGCGCCCAGCGATCAGCGGCGCCGTCAACAGCAGGATCGCCTGGGTGTTGGGGGACAGGGCTGGCGTCATTCGTCGTGCCCCGTTTGAGAGAGCGCCATGGGGTAGACGTCACCGCTTCCGCTCTTGCACAGCAGCCACGCGGCCACGGTCAGCGTCCAGCGTGAGTCCACCATGTCATCGACCAGGATCACCGGCCCGTGGGGCACCGGCTGACCGTTGAGTGCCAGCGAGCCGTCGATGTTGCGCGCCTGCTGTGTGCTGTTTGCCATTGTTTTCTGTTCGGGCCTGTCGTCAGTTTTCGCGATGACCATGTGAAACGGCAGGCCCAGAGCCGCAGCCAAGCGCTTCGCAAAGTTGGGGACGAGGTCGGGATGACGGAGCGAGGGCACGCAGGTCACCCACGTCGGCTTGGGCTGGGGGTTCCATTCGCGAACCATCTTCACGCACGCCCCAACCAGGTCGTCGGCAAACTTGCGGTCGTGGTACTTGCCTTGCCGGACGAGGCCACCCCAACCAGCGTCACCCCAGACGCAAAGAGCCTTGCCGGGCTGCGCTTGATGCCCAGGCGCAATGAAGCCCTTGATGCCGTACTGAGGCATGCCTCCATCAGGCCACTTTTTTCGGGGTTCGATGGGCAGGCTGGTTCGGCGCAGGAATCCGATGGCGTCCCGAACCAGCGCCTCATCCACATCCGTTGGCAATGGGGGTAGCGCAGGCCGTGTGACAACACTCGGGTCGCCGTCGAGCGCGCTGATCAGAAAGCCCATGTGGTCACCGAAGGGCAGACCGACGTAGTCTTGCATCTGCTGGTGCTCGTCACGCCGTAGGGCAGTGAGTCGCTCGGCTCGCTCCCAGAAACCCTCGCTCAGTGTGGCGGCCGTGAGCTGCCACTTGGTGCCTTGCTTGGCGATGGGTGCTGGTGCTTCGAGGGACAGCAGCGCTATCGTCTTCTCGACGCGGCCCTTGCTCAGGTTGACGCGACTCAGCAGCTCGGGGACGGACAGGCCGTTCTCTTCTTCCTCGAGTGCGCCCAGGACGTCGGCGACCTCCTGCCGGGTCGGGAACGCGCTTCGGATGAACCAGTCGGTGATGTCCGACTCTTCTTGGCCGCTGAGCAGCACACCGTAGGCGGAGTCGAGCGCGCGCCCGGCCCGGCCCACTTGCTGGTAGTAGGCGACGACCGAGCCCGGCATCTGGTAGTGGATGACGAAGGCCAGATCTGGCTTGTCGTAGCCCATGCCCAGCGCCGTCGTCGCAACCAGCGCCTTGACCTCGTTGTTGAGCAGCGCCTGTTCCAGCGCTTCCCGCCGGTCGCCCGTTTCGCCCGTGTAGGCCTCGACGTTGAAGCCCCGGGTCTTGAGCCAGTCGGCGACCTGGTTGGCGTCGCGCACGGTGAGCGTGTAGATGATGCCGTGGCCTTGCAGCACAGCCAGTTGCTGCGCCAGCCACGCCAGACGTTCGGCCTGGCTGGGTAAGCGAATCGTTTGCAGGGAGAGCGAGGTCCGATTCAAGTCGCCGCGCGAGACATCGAGCTTCGGACCGAGCACGGCCGTAAGGTCTTCCATCACGCGGTTGTTCGCCGTTGCCGTGGTGGCCAGCAGCCGCAGGTTGGGCGGCAGCGTCTTGACGATCCGCTCCAGCAAGCGGTAGTGAGGTCGGAAGTCGTGGCCCCAGTCGGAAATGCAGTGCGCTTCGTCGATGACGAGCATCGAGATCTGTGCAGCGATGCCGGCCAGAACCTGCGTGCGGAAGCGCTCGTTCGCCAAGCGCTCGGGTGAGATTAGGAGGATGTCGACTTCCCCGCGCGTAAGGGTGGCCTCGACTTGGGTCCAGTCGTCGACGTTGTCTGAGTTGATCGTGGCGGCGCGAACGCCCATGCGCTCAGCGGCGGCGATTTGGTTGCGCATCAGCGCCAGCAGCGGGGAGATCAGCAGTGCGGGACCGTTGCCGCCGTCGCGCAGCAGTTTCGTCGCGATGAAGTAGACGAAGCTCTTTCCCCATCCGGTTTTCTGAACGACCAGCAGGCGGCCTCGCCCGTCGACGATGTGGCGAATCGCGTCTTCTTGGCCTTCACGGAATGTGGCGTCGGCGCGGCCAGAGCCGATCCGGAGCAGCTCCAGGGCGCGTTGCGGGTTGTAGGTCATGTCATTGCTCTCCCTTGTTCTTGTCAGGAGAGCGGTAGCCCGGGGCCAACAGGGCGTTCTTGACGCCATAGAGGGCCAGCGGGTCCTTCAGCCAAAGCCGGAACTCATGGCCACGCAGGCTGTGGTCAGGCGAGCAGTCCACGCTCCACTTGCGCAGGATGTAGCCGGCCGTCGCCGCGCGCAGCTTCATGCACAGCGACCCGTCCTGCATCCCGTAGTCCATCACCGTGATCTCCGGGCGAGGCTGGTCTGGGTGCGGGACAAGCTCAAGCTCCACGATGCGCGTCCACTGGATGTCCTGATCGCTGGCCTCGTGTGCCTCGGGCTTCTCTCCCTTCAAGACCCGGGGATTCCTGATCCGAGTGATCACGAAGTCTCGGAACTCCTGCGACTTTCGGTCGAAGGCCCGGACGTGCCACCGCAGACCGTTGTCGATCAGCGCAAACGGCACGATCTGGCGTTCGGCCTGGCCGTTGGAGATGGAGTGGTACTCGATCGCAAGAGGGCATTCCTGGTGGATTGCCCGGGTCACGCTGGCCAGCACGTCCAAATCCGGGTGGGTCAGCCGCGAAGGGCTCTCGCAGGCCACCCAGGCCTTGAGCCGCATCGGCTCGCCATCCCCGAAGCCTTGCGTCAACCAGGACAGTACCCGCTCAGGGGGGAAGTCGAAGACCGCCCGGAAGTCCGGGCCTAAGACATAGGTCTTGGCTTTGGAGTCGTAGTCGATGTTGCCCGGGGCCAGGTCTTTGTAGAGCGCCAGATCCCGGCTAGCGGCCGCTGACTGGATGCCAAACCGTGTGACCAAGTCCTGGCGTCGTATCTCCCCGATGAAGCGCACGCGCAACTCCACGAACGCTAGGCGGTCGCGCTGTGGCTGGGTGAGTTCTGCAAGCTGCTCGTTCGACATCCTGGGGGTGTTCATTCGGGTTAGCGAATGCTGGTGCGGACTATTGCGGAAAGTATAAGGTCTGCCCTAGAATCAGTCCACAGCATGATTAAGATGCGTTGATATGTACTGTAATGATGACCATGTGAAATCAGAGGGCCATAAGTAGGTGAGCACATGAGTGGGGGTCGCTGGGATGCATCGGGCGTGCCACACAAGGGGTGGGACTGTGTGGATGTCGTCGACCTGCGCGCCGACGGCGGCCCAGCGGACGAGACTGACTACGCCACCTGCCAGATGTGCGGGAACGAGAAGATCCGGTACGTCCACGGCATGACGCACCCGGATCTGGCCGAGAACCTCGAAGTCGGGTGCGTCTGTGCCGAGAAGATGAGCAACGACTACGAGGGGCCGAAGCGGCGTGAGGCGAAGTTGCGCAACCGCGCCGTCCGGCGGACACGTTGGCTGCAGCGCAAGTGGCGCGTGTCGGCCAAGGGGAATAGCTTTCTGAACATCAACGGGCACAACCTCGGCGTGCACGTGAACAAGTTCAAGCGGTGGGGCTACCGGATCGATGGCCTCTTCAGTGCGAAGGCCTACGCGACCAAGGACGAGGCAAAGCTGGCGCTGTTCGACGAGTTCTGGGCGACGACTCAGGATGACGACCGGCTGTGGAGCAGCGACTGAAACGACGAAACAGGGAGGCACGACATGACAGCTCAGATTGCAGAAAAGCTGCGCTACCAGGGTGAGGTTGTGGCGATGTGCACCAACCCCCTCAGCGACTACTTCGCCATGGGTGGGTTCAACCCGCGCTTCGTATCGAATTCCACGGCCCTATGGCGCGGCTACGTCGGGCGGTGGGAGATCGTCGACGGCCGGCTCTATCTGGTCGCGCTACACGGCACCTTGGAGGACGGAACCGAAGGATCCGTTGCCACCATCTTCCCGGACTTCCCCGACCGAGTCTTCGCGCATTGGTACTCCGGCACGATTCGCGTCCCGCAGGGCAAGCAGCTTGAGTACGTTCACATGGGCTACGGCAGCACCTTCGAGCGAGACCTGTTCCTGGACGTGGAGCGCGGCGTCGTGAAGAACACCCGCGTACGCCACAACGGAACGGCAGAGTCCGAGAGCGCACCTGAAGGCTATGAAGTTGGGGCCATGACAGTGTTTCCTCGGGACAAGAAGGACGGTGGGGAGGCCCCGTGATCTACCTGTATTGGTACCTGGGGATCGGCGCTGCGGTGCTTGCCGTTGTCTTTGGCGCGCACCGGCTGACAAAGAAGGACGAGCCGGAATCGCTTCATGACCTTCTCGACGCGGTCAACCCTGACCGCAAGAAGCTCTCGTACCGAATCCTGAATAACGTGGTGGCTCCGGTGCTCGCCGCCGTTGCCGTCGTAGTCGTCTGGCCCGCCGCTCTCTACATGAAGGGCAAGGAGATCTTCGGGAAAAAGAGCGTGTCTGCGCTGGACGAAGAGCGTGAGTTTGCGGTGGAGCGCAGTCACCTGCAGAAGCGTCTGACTGTTCTTCAGATCGAGGCTCGCGAGTTGGTCACAGACCCGTTGGGTGCGGTCCCGGACCTGCCGTTCGGCCACCTGAATGCTGCTTGGAAGACCTTCGCTGAAGGCGTCGGAGCAGACGATGAGCTTTGGTCATTCACGGCGCCCTGGCAGACGACGTGGGGGCGCAGGGAAGTCAGAACTGGATATGTCGTCGTGCGTGGCGGTGTCCCGGCCGCCCACTTTCTGAGCATGTGGAAGGAAATCGAGGATGAGCCTGTCGACGGCCAAGCTCCACATGCAGTCGGTGCCGACGGAACAAGGTTGTCAAGGTAGCAGGAAGGATTTTGGTATGCACGACATTGAGATGCACGAGATGACGGAAGCCTTCTTTCCGTGCTGGAAGGCGGCCGGCATCCACCTGAGCGATCAAGTAGACGGAGGAATCCAGTCCTGGCTGCGGGCTCATCCCTATCCACCGTTCCTGGAGCACCTGTCGTTTCGCCTCGGCAATCAGCTGTTCTTTGTCCGCATCGAGGACGTGGACGGCAAGGCTCAGGGCCCAGGCAGCATGCGCGGGCTTGCCGCCGCTGCCAGGAACGCCAACGGACACGCCTGCATCCTGCCTATGAAGAAGAAGCTCTTCGGTGGCTCATGGGTGGCAGACATGCCGGGCTGGGCCTTATTGAATGCAGAGACCAGAAAGCCGATCGACCCGGTATCCCTGGTCACGGAGGAGAAGATCGAGATGTCGCCATGGGAGGTACATGACATGGCAGTTCAGGTGGTCAGGGACTACCTGCAGAAGGAAGGCTTCGAGTTGATGTCCTGGCAGGGCAACCCTGAGGTCGATCCGTCGATCTGGTTCGTCGGCAAGACCAGGAGGCCTGAGTGGGTCGTCGTGCGGTCGGCCAAGTTTCCGGCCAGCAACGCCAATCGCCCGACCAACTGGGCTGCCATTGCAGATGGGTGCGCAAAGCTGAGTACCACTGGGCACTTCGCGTCGGTCGCTGTTGTCAGCGTGAACCAGCCCTTTGAGTCCAGTGAGGAGGCACCCGTACCTTTGTGGCGCGGGCACGGGATGCACATCCGCTTCGAAGGCTTGGAATGACACCGCCTAGCTCCATCGTTGCGGGGCCCGCTGCCAAAGGTAAAGAGGTCATGGTGAAGATCAAGGAGAAGCGCATCCGCTCCGAGAACGCGGTCGACTATTGATGCCGATGCAGGCAACTGGAAGCGAAGAACGAACACCGTGTACGTGATCGACACCCGACACTACCTCGACGACAAGGGCGACATCGGACCCGAGAAGGGGCCCGCCCGCAAGATGGCCGACTTCATTACCTCAGTGATCGCCCATGCGTCCGACTTCGACCGACCGGAAAGCACGCCCGGACCAGTCTGCTTCAAGTGCCGCAAGCGCGACAACCGCCGCGTGGACACCAGCATGACTGACGACGACGCGGTTGTCTGGCACTGCCCTGCTTGCGGCACCGAAGGGCGTATCTCGAATTGGCAGGGGACGTTCTGGGACCTCAGCCACGGTATGCCGTCCGACTGACTTTCGCCACCGTGACCATGCCACCCAAGCCGGCCGACGATCTTGAGTCTTTCCTGAAGTGCCAGGACCCATCGACGCTCGTGGCCGTTCTGATCGAACTGGCCGATGACCACGAGGCTGTGCAGGCGCGGCTCGCGCGGCTGCAGCTGGCCGACCGGCCGGACAAGCTCGCGGCCGGTTTTCGCAAGACGCTGACAGCCTGGCGCCGTTCGTCCAAGTTCTTCAGCTACCGCGAGGCGGGCGAGTTCGGGCGCACGCTGGAAGCCTGGCTGGACCAGGTCGATCGCGAGCTGTTGCCGAAGGATCCCGCCGCCGCTCTGGCGCTATTCGAATCGTTCATCGAGACCGACGGCGCCTTCTTCGAGCATGCCGACGATTCCGACGGCTGCATCGGCGACGCGGTACGCGCCGCATGTCGGCATTGGCTGCAAGCCGCCGCACGCTGCGAGACGCCCACGAGCGAGTGGCCAGGCCGGCTTTTGCGGCTGGTCACCGACGACCAGTACGGCGCTCGCGAAGAATTGCTGCGCCGTGCGGAGATGCTGCTGGACGAGACGGCGCTGCGCGCACTGGTGACGCAGTTCGAGTCCCGCATGGCCAGCGCACTTGCCGCCCCCGAAGCCGGCGACGGCCCTCCGCACGAGGTGTTCAAGATTTCGGCGGCCCTGTCACTGCTGGCCGAGGCTCTGCATGACCCGGACGTCAAGGTGCGCGCCGTGCTGAGCTACAGCCCGCAGCCCAACGCGATTCAGCAGAAGGACTTCGCCGAGGCCTACCTCGAGGCCGACCGTCCGACCGATGCGTTGACCTGGCTTCAAGGGCCATGGGGGCACATGGAAGACACCCGGCAGAGCCTGGAATCGGATGCTCTGGGCCGCCTCGGCCGGTACAGCGAGAGCGCTCTTATCCGGCAGCGCCTGTTTGAGCGATCGATCTCCGTGTTCGACCTGCACCGCTGGCTTGAACACCTGCCCGAATCGTCCAGGCACGAGGCACTGGAGCGAGCCCGTGAGCTGGCGCTGTGCCACGATGACCCGGCGACGGCGGCCACGCTGCTGATGGACATCGGCGACGATGAAGCGGCCGAGGCGATGCTGCTAGCCGAACCGGCCCGCATACGCGGCGACAACTATGGTGCGCTGGTGCCGCTGGCGCAAGCGTTGAAGACCCATCAGCGCTCGCGCGGCGAAGCCGCCGTCTACAGGGCGCTGCTCACGGCCATCCTCAACCGGGCCTATGCGCGTGCCTATGGGCACGCTGCCCGCTACTGGGCGCGGCTGCGGGAGATCGCCGCCACAGGCATCGGCTTGTTGCCGCTGGAGTCGCACGAGGACTTCGAGGCCGCGATCCGGTCGCGACACGCGCGCAAGACCGCTTTCTGGGCGCACGTGAACGGCAAGCGCAGCGACCACACCGATGAGGACGGGCACGGCAGCGACGCATAGCGGATCGGCGATCGGAAGCGCTTATCCACGGCCGCGCGATCGGCGCCTCTCACGCAAGACTCGCGCGGCGGTGGGTAAGCCGCCTGGCTCGACCACTGCGGTACCCGCTGTCAGCCGTGCTGACAGCACTGACGCAAGCGGCCTACCAATCGGGCATCAGGAAACTGAGGGGACAGCGACTGCTGTTGCAGACCGCGTGATGTTGGCGCAGCATCAGCCCGTTTGATTTCTCGCTGGCTGAGTCAGCCCGGTCGATGCCCGTCACCGCATCGCCCATGCCCGCTCACGCGGGCGCAATCGCCGGCCAGATCTCCTGAAACCCGGCAGCCGAGAGGCGTGGAGATATGCGTCAGGCTTCGGGCACGACAGACGCCCGCCCTGCCCCAACCGGCATCGCTGACGCGCGCGACGGCCTGCTGCGCCACCAATCCGGCCTGCCGGACAGAAGCGGCGACAGCCGATGCCAAGCTGCTGCAAGCTCGCCAGCGCCCTGCCCCTGATACCCGCTGCGCCAACCGCGTCGTCACTACGCGGCGCCAGCCAGTAGTGACGACGCGCACGCTGCCCCAGCGCACCAGGGCCTATGCCG
>Ga0116180_1003388_pt1 | contig 12031 bp, 10 predicted proteins | sample AD_UKC073_MetaG_FD_89804 | JGI IMG/M metagenome (GOLD analysis project Ga0116180, IMG submission 89804) | Active sludge microbial communities of municipal wastewater-treating anaerobic digesters from USA - AD_UKC073_MetaG | ecosystem: Engineered > Bioreactor > Anaerobic > Digestate | place: USA... | reverse complement strand
TCTACCCGCCGCAGGCCTCCTGCGTCGAGGCAGGACTCCTTTCTGGAAAAAACCTTCTTATCGCTATCCCGACAGCGAGCGGCAAGACCCTGGTCGCCGAGATGGCGATGCACCACCAGGTCCAGCAGGGCGGCAAGTGTCTCTACATCGTTCCCCTGCGAGCGCTCGCGAGTGAGAAGTTCGAGGAGTTCTCGGGGAAAGGGCTCCGCGTCGGTATCGCCACCGGCGACTTCGATCGAAAAGACGAGTACCTCGGGAGAAACGATATTATCGTGGCGACAAGCGAGAAGGTAGACTCGCTCCTGCGGAACCAGACACCGTGGCTTGCAGATATCACCCTGCTGGTCCTCGACGAGGTCCACCTCATCGATGACCCCTCCCGGGGAGCGACCATTGAGATGGTGATAGTTAAGCTCCGGCATAAAAACCCTGGCATGCAGATCATCGCTCTCTCCGCCACCATCGGCAACCCGCAGGACCTGGCCGGGTGGCTCGATGCTGAACTCGTGGAGAGCGACTGGCGACCGGTCGACCTCCGGGAAGGGGTCTTCTTCCAGAACAGCATCCAGTTTGCCGACCGCAACCGGGTAATCGAGCGAAGGAGCAAGTATGAGGACCTGGACCTCGTCCTCGACACGGTGGAGGAGGGGGGACAGTGCCTGGTCTTTGTCAATTCCCGCAAAAATGCCGAGGCGTTTGCAAAACGCGCCGCGTCCGGGCTGAAACTCGCAAACCCGGTCCTCGCCGGCTACGCCGATAAGATACGCTCAAACACCGGAACGAACATGGGGAGGATCCTTGCCTCCTGCGTGGCGCAGGGGGCGGCATTCCACCACGCCGGGCTCGCACGGGAGGAGCGGCAGATCGTTGAAGCGGGATTCCGAGATGGAGAGATCAAGGTGATCGCCTCCACCCCGACGCTCGCCGCCGGCCTGAACCTGCCCGCCCGGCGCGTGGTCGTCCGTGACTACCTCCGCTTCAACGCCGGGAAGGGAATGGTTCCCATACCGGTCAGGGAGTACAGGCAGATGGCAGGGCGGGCCGGGCGGCCGCACCTCGACCCTTACGGAGAGGCGGTCCTGATAGCAAAGTCGGAGGAGATGATTGAAGAGCTCTTCGACTGCTACATCAACGCGCCGGCCGAGGATGTCAGGAGCCGATGTGCGAACGAGGCGGTCCTCTGCACCCACATCCTCTCACTCATCGCGACCAGATTCGCTCGCAAGCGCGACGAGGTGCTGGGGTTCATGGACAGGACGTTCTACGCCCACCAGGGGGAGAGTCCAGCAGCACTGAAGCGCGCGGTTGACCGCGGGCTTGAGTTTCTGCGCGAGAGCGAGATGATCACCGAGGTAGGGGAGTGGCTCGAGCCCACCGAGTATGGGGCGCTCGTCTCCAGGCTCTACATCGACCCCCGGAGCGCTGAGGTGATCGTGACGGCGATGATCGGCCGGAAGGAGTACACCGATATCGGCCTCCTACAGCTGCTCTGCTCTACGCCCGATATGCTGACCCTCTACGTCAGGAGGGACGATATCTATTTCCTGGACCGGTTCCTTGCTGACCATCGGGATGAACTCTGGATAGAGATTCCCTGGGATGCGGGCGAGGAGTTCGACCGGAGCCTCAAGACCGCGCTCCTCCTCAATGACTGGGTGAATGAAGAAAGCGAAGACGCCATCTGCAGGCGCTACAATGTCGGGCCCGGCGATATCTATGGGATGGTGGAGAGCATCGCCTGGCTGATCCACGCAAGCCGGCACCTCGCGCAGCTCTTTGCGCCGCACCTCGCCAAGCCCATTGAGGAGATAGAACTTCGGACCAAACACGGCATAAAAAAGGAGCTCCTGCCTCTCATCAGGCTCCGAGGAATCGGGCGGGTCAGGGCCCGCCGGCTCTTTAACAACGGCCTCGGGTCGATCGATGCGTTGCGCGCCGCAGGGCCGGCGAAGGTCGGGAAGATCGTCGGACAGAAGATCGCCGCCCAGGTCTTCGAGCAGCTCGAAGGAGTGCGGGACGAGATCGAGGAGACCGGTGACGAACAATCATCCCTCTCCTGGTTCGGGTGAATAAAAAGATGACAGAGGCAGTATGTGATATCTACCAGGCGGTCTTTACGGTCGATGACAATGCCGACTTCCTGAGAAGGATCCGGAGGATCGCCAACGAATACAAAACCCATATCATCTTCTTCGACACCGACCGCCTGGCAGGGCGCGACCACGTGGAGATGGCGCTCCGGCACGCGTGGCGGTCATGGACCAGCGGCGAGCCAATAGCAAACTCGATTGAGATGGAGGCGCTCCTCTACGCTGCGGGGACCAGGCAGTGCCAGGTGGCCGCGTTCTTTGGTATCCACCCGGGAGTTAACCGGGCCTATGTTGCCGTCTGCCCGCCGATGCCGGGCATCAGGGAGCGTCTCGTCGATCTTGTGACGTTCGTCGATGAAGACTGGGAAGAGATCGACCCCGCAAAGCAGGTCCGCCTCGGACCTCTTCGGTATCACACCCGAAGAGATCCAGGCGGTGGGGGCGGAGCGGTTCCGCGAGCTGGTGCTCGAACGGGTGGCGCTCCTTGACGTCTATCGCTGACCCGCTGATGCGTGGGTGAGAATGTGTCTTATCTCAGGGATGATGATCTCCCGGGCGGCGAGCGTGACCGCCTTTCTGGATCCGGGGATGCAGAAAACCGCCCGGCCGCCGATGATGCCGGCGATTGCTCGTGAAAGGATTGCGGCGGTTCCGATCTCCTCGTAACTCTTCAGGCGAAAGAGTTCACCAAATCCCTGGATCTCCTTCTCGAGCAGCGGCGCGATCGCCTCGATGGTGCAGTCGTCGGGCGTGAGCCCGGTGCCCCCGGTAAAGATGATACAGTTTGCACGTGACAGCGCCACATAGACCTCGAACCGGATCCGTTCCAGGTCGTCGGGGACCACAGTGTAATGAGTCACCTCAATATCGGCGACTGTGAGAATGTCGATGAGCGCCTTCCCGCTGGTGTCGGTTTCAGGTTTCCGGCTGGAAGAGACGGTGACAACGGCACCGGTCACGGTGAGGGGTTTAAGATGGTTACTCTCCATATGATCTTCTAGTACTTCTGTATCACACATTTTACTTCTTTGTATCTCGTGGGTGATGGTATGCAATCCCCGACCCCTTTGTTTCCACTGGAACTAGTGGAACATTTCACATCATTTCGCGAGTTCTGGTGCGTGGGGGTTTGGCTGTCATCCATACGTTCCCCCAAACTCCTGTATGATACATCGGTTTGTAGAGGGAAGATAGAGTCGCATGTAGGAAACCAAAAAACACGGAGGAGAGGTATATGAACAAGACAGTAGCGCACATGAAGTTTCAAGTGCAAAGGTTCACTGTTACCCAGGGGGGTGCTGATTCACATAATAGATAGAGGAGAAAAGGGGATCAGGTTTGTAACTGACCTGTCTGTTTCATCCAATTTCCTGCTCTCTTTTTCCTTATCTCTCTGTTCCTGAGTTCTTTCTTCATCTCTGTGACTTTACGATTAGTTTTTATATCTTTACTCACACAGTTACACATAGCTATTGTCATCCTGTCTGTATGATACAACAGTGTTGTATCATTGTCACATCTCCACTGGAAACAAAGGGGTCGGGGCGATCCACTGATCCAGGGGGGTCCCCACACTTGTTACCCACTCTTCCGCACCAGCCATCTCTCTATCCATGAATTACTCTGCTCCTGGTGTCTGGTTCTGTCATCCTCAGGACATGGTTGTCAGGACATGGTTGCTGGATCAAAGGCCGATATCCTTTTTTTGTATTGCAGGTTCCGATCGCACCCCGTGGGGATATCCGGGGGTCTTCTATGCCAGCAACCAACTGCTGGGAGTTCCAGTGGAAACGAAGGGGTTATCTGCCTCAAGAACGATCATACTAAGTGCCCATGACACGAAAATATTCTGTCCTGGCAACCTCTCTGGATGAAATCATGTCGGACGATAGAACCAATCCTATGGGCCTCTTTAAGAAATACCTGACCAATAGACGTATATTTAAAAACAGGGAAGTGCTCCGTCACAGTTATCGCCCTCACGTCCTCCCCCACCGAAAGCCGCAGATCGATGAACTTGCATCCATCCTTGCACCTGCTCTTAACAACGAGACCCCCTCGAATATCCTCATCTACGGCAAGACCGGGACCGGGAAGACGGCTTCGGTCCGATATGTCGGGACAGAACTCGAGAACGCAAGCGCTCTTGCCGGGACGAAGTGTAAGGTTGTCCACCTCAACTGCGAAGTGATTGATACCCAGTATCGGGTGCTCGCCCAGATCGCGAACTGTCTCGACGACGCTGACCGGCATCCAAGCGACAGCCCCCGGAATCTCATTCCGATGACCGGATGGCCAACCGATCAGGTCTACATGGAGCTGAAGAACCAGCTCGAGAGCACCGGCGGGGTCATGGTTATTGTCCTTGACGAGATCGACAAACTTGTCAAGAAGAGCGGTGATGACACCCTCTACAACCTCACCCGGATCAACTCTGACCTCAAGTTCGCGAAGGTAAGCATGATCGGGATCTCAAACGATCTCCGGTTCACCGATTTCCTGGACCCCCGAGTCCTTTCCTCACTCTCCGAGGAGGAGATCGTCTTTCCCCCTTACAACGCTCCGCAGCTCTGTGATATTCTCCAGCAGAGAGCGGATATGGCGTTTATTGATGGAGCGCTCGACGAGACGGTCATCCCGCTCTGCGCGGCGCTCGCGGCGCAGGAACACGGTGATGCCAGGAGGGCGCTCGACCTCCTTCGGGTCTCGGGGGAACTTGCCGACCGTGAGAACGCCGCGAGCGTGAGTGAGAAGCATGTCAGGATGGCCCAGGAGAAGATCGAGACCGACAGTATGGTGGAGTGCGTCTCCACCCTCCCGACCCAGAGCAAGGCAGTCCTCTACGCGATGCTGATCCTCGAGCGGATGGGCAAACGAATCTTCACGAGTGGCGAGGTCACGGTAGTCTACCGCGAGATCGCCCGGATCATCGATCTCGATGTCCTGACGCACCGCCGGATCACGGACCTCATCTCAGAGCTCAACATGCTCGGTGTCATCAACACCCGGGTCGTCTCCCGCGGCCGTTACGGCCGGACGAAGGAGATGTGGTTTGATGCAACGACGAGCAAGATCGAGGAGGTTATCACGCGCGATCCAAGACTCGATGACCAGAGACTGAAAGAACTCGATATCAACCGACTAAGAGCAATGTTCAGGTGACAAACATGGATGAGAAGGACCTTATTCTCCTCCAGCTGCTGGAGGAGAACTGTCGCACACCGGTGAGCGATCTCGCGGTGATGACTGAACTGAGTGAACAGGATGTGAAAGACCGGATCAGCAGGCTGGAAGAGGCCGGAGCAATCCGCCGCTACGCGGCAGTCGTCAATTGGGAGCAGGCCGGCAACGGTGTCGTCGCCGCGGTGATCGAACTGAAGGTCTCACCTGAGCGGGACTTTGGCTACGACCGGATTGCGGAGCGGATCGCCCGGTTCCCGCAGGTCCGGTCGCTCCGGCTGGTGACCGGCGCCTATGACCTCCAGGTGCTGGTGACTGGTTCGAGCATGCACGAGATCGCCAGGTTCGTGGCCGAACAGATCGCACCTATGGACCGCATCAGGGAGACGGCAACGCACATCATCATGAAGACCTACAAGGAGAACGGCATCACCTTCACCGCGCGCGGTGATATCGAGCGTCTCCCGTACTCATTCTGAGGTGAGATGCATTGAGGGATTTCGTCTCCGCGCGGGCCCATGCCATTCCCCCTTCTGGCATCCGGAAGTTCTTTGATATCGCCCAAACGATGGAGGATGTCATATCCCTGGGCGTCGGCGAGCCGGATTTCGTGACCCCCTGGTGCGTCTGCGAGGCGTCTATCTACTCCATTGAACAGGGATTGACTTCCTATACCTCAAACAAGGGGACGCCCCAGCTCCGGGACGCTATCAGCCGCTACCTCGACACCAGGTTTGGTATTTGCTACGATGCCGATGAAGAAATCATCGTGACCTGCGGCGTCTCAGAGGCTGCTGATATTGCCATCCGGGCCGTTGTGGACCCTGGCGATGAGGTTCTGGTCGCTGAGCCCTGTTATGTCTCCTACATCCCCTGTGTCTCCCTCGTCGGCGGGATCCCGGTGACGGTTCCCTGCAGGGCTGAGGATGAGTTCCGGCTGACCGCCGATGCACTCGCAGAGAGTATCACCCCGCGGACGAAGGCTTTGATAGCAAACTTCCCGAATAATCCCACCGGTGGGGTGATGCAGGAGGCGGACTGGCGTGGGATCGCCGATCTCCTGGTCGACCACGACCTCCTCCTCATCAGTGATGAGGTCTACGCCGAGCTCACTTACGATCGCGACCACTTCGCGCCGGCGGCGATCCCCGAGCTCCGTGAGCGGACTATCACTCTTAATGGGTTCTCAAAGGCCTTCGCCATGACTGGATGGCGGATCGGCTACCTCTGTGCCCCTGCTGAGATCGCCGCGGCGGCTTTAAAGATCCACCAGTACGTCGCGCTCTGCGCCCCGGTGATGGGACAGGTTGCGGCCTACGAGGCGCTCCGGAACGGGGGAGCGGAGAAGGATGCTATGGTCAAGGAGTACCGGCTCCGCCGCAACCTCTTCGTCGACGGGTTAAACAAACTTGGTCTTACCTGTCACCTCCCGAAGGGTGCATTCTATGCCTTCCCCTCGGTGGAGAGCACCGGCATGACCGATGACGAGTTTGCAGAGGCGCTCCTCCGCGAACAACATGTGGCAGTTGTTCCGGGTAGCGTCCTGGGGCCGTCCGGGACCGGGCATGTGCGGTGCGCCTATGCGGTTTCGCGGGACGATCTCAAGGAGGCTCTGAAACGGATAGGAGCCTTCCTGGAATCGAGAGGGTTAGCTACTCCCTAACGGAGGGGGCTTGCGAGCGGCCAAGCGAGACTAACCGGTAGACCAGGAGGCGATCGATCGGTTGCAGCAGCGCTTCGGGCTACAAGAACGGATGGGTGCTTCCCTGGCCTGTCCCTCTTCCGGCACGTCGAACCCGACGCGCTCGGAGGAGCGCTAAGCCCGTCTCGCAACTCCGAAAGGAAATGCAACACTGGTTCGACCGGGAGAAGGTAATACCTGCCATGCGTGTACCTGCCTCAGGATCCATTCCTGCCCGCGCTGCGGGCTCGCGATGGATCGCGACCAGATTGGGGCTGCAATCTCTGAGTTGAATTACCCTGGATGCCCCCGACGAGAGGGGGGAGCAGTCACGTAGTCAGCAGGGTATTTTATTGTCTGACAGGGAAATGACGCGCTGAGAACCCCTTTATTTCCACTGGAGATGTGGATCAACCCGGGGGTTTTGATCGACGGGTGCGCTGACATGCTCACTCCCGGAGTACTCCCCCGGCCCTGAAAATACTGGGTAGATCATGGGTCTGGATCCGCGCTCCGCTCGTGGAACTCCGGTGACATATCGGCCTGCTGATTCAGGGAAAACTCGATCTGGCGGTCTTGAATGTCCAGGAGATGAAGTTTCCAGTGGAAATGAAGGGGTCCTGAACCCGGAAGCGATCTGTCTGGTGGATCTTCTGTGGCAGGCAAAGGCTAATAATATACAATTGATCGTCTGCTTCCCGGAATGCTGAGCATGAGTGTAACCTCGAATCCATTCAGAGTCTGGCTGGGTGATGTTGAGCGCTACCGGAGCATTCCACCAAATTTCATGTGTGCGGCCTTAGCTTTGCTTCGCGCTCTTCGCGTGCGACTGGCGATCCGCGCCAGGATCGCCCAAATAAGGTGGAATACGGAGAAATACGGAGAGATTCTGCACAATCCCTTGCGGGGGTGATGGCGGGAGGCCGGTCCCCCTGAATGCGATCAAGCCCCCCCGGGTCCGCCCGGAAGACCCCCCGGCCCGATTTCCCGTTATTGGTTCCCTCCCTGGTTCTTTCCCGGACCACGGCAGGGTGTCCAGCATTCACCCGGGTTGGGGCAGGTGGGGCAGGGCCTGGTTACAAACAGAGCGGCCCCCCTCCCCGTGTCACATTGTAATGTTTATCAGCTCGTATCACTCTATCTTACTTGATAGATAATGACCTGTACTATTATCGTCGGCGGGTTCTTTGGTGACGAGGGAAAAGGAAAGATCGTGGCGCACATCGCTCACCAGGATAGACCATCTATCATTTCCCGGGGCGGCGTCGGCCCGAACGCCGGGCATACTGTCTGTATAGGAGATAAAGAGTATGGTGTCAGGATGGTCCCTTCGGGATTCGTCTATCCGAAAGCGGACCTCATGATAGGGAGCGGCGTGCTCATCGATCCCCGGGTCTTCCTGCAGGAGGTCGACCTGCTCGGCGTCCAGGGCAGGATCTTCGTCGACGGGCGGTGCGGTGTTATCGAGGAGGAACATATCGCCCGGGATCGAGGGAGCGAGCACCTGAGGAAAAAGATCGGGAGTACAGGGACAGGGTGCGGACCGGCGAACGCTGACCGAGTGCTCCGGATCTCCCGACAGGCGAAAGACGTCCCGGAACTGGCAGATTACATCACTGATGTGGCAGAAGATCTCAATCGCGCCCTGGACGAGGGCGAGGTGGTGCTCCTCGAGGGAACCCAGGGTTTCGGGATATCGCTCTACTTTGGGACCTACCCCTACGTGACCAGCAAGGATACGTCAGCCTCCCAGATCGCCGCCGACAACGGTGTCGGTCCTACCCGGATCGATGACGTCATCGTCGTCTTCAAGGCTTACCCGACCAGGGTCGGTGAGGGCCCCTTTGCGACCGAGATCTCTCCCGAAAGGTCGCTGGAACTCGGGATCGAGGAGTTTGGCACCGTCACCCGCCGCCAGCGTCGTATCGGCCTCTGGGACGGGAAGATGGCCCGCTACTCGGCGATGATCAACGGGTGCACCCAGGCAGCGATAACCGGGATCGACAGGGTTGATCCAGCCTGTTTTGGCGCAACTGACTACGACCAGCTGACCGGGAAGGCAAAGGACTTCATTGAGCGGGCCGAGAAGGATATCGGTAAACCTGTTACCCTGATATCAACGGGCCCAGAGATATCTCAGATCATCGATCTCCGGGGTGAACTATGAGACGGAGTCTCATGGAGATCCTCTGCTGTCCGGTCTGCAAGGGCGATCTCCTGCTGACTGTGACCGAGGAGAACGATGAGGAGGTGTTGGAAGGGACTCTCCGGTGTGAGATATGCCATGTTGACTATCCCATCAACGAGGGTATCCCGAATCTTCTCCCGCAGACCGCCCGCGTGGATTAATCCCGCCGATGTTGGAGATTCACCTCAACCGCCGGGGGATTAACTTCATTGAACTCCCAGAGGAGGTGGAGACGACGCCGGGGAGCGATCTCATCCTCCGTATCATCAACCACGGCTCCCCGACCCATATTTCCCTTGCCTCAAAGAACTCCTCGGTCTTCACCGATTTTTTCCACGAGAACCTCTACGTGGTCGGGGACGAGGAGTTTATCATTCCTATCCGGGAGGGCGCTTACCCCGGGGTCTTTTCCGTGGAGGTCATCTCGGGATACGGCGCTAGGAGGGCGGAGTTCCTGGTCGTCGTTCGGGAGCGGGCGACTCCGGAGCCAGAGCCAGCCGAGGTCCCCCCGGCGGTCTCGTCCGGGTGGCGGTCCTCCGCCCCGGTCATCCTCCTCAGCGCCGCCGCCCTGGCGCTCTATGGACTGTGGGTGGTGTACCGGATTGATCTCTTAAACGCCGCTTCGTTTGCGGTGCTCTTCCTCGGGGTCATCCTCGCATGGCTGCGGCAGCGGTCGTAATCATCGCTGCGCTGCTGGTGGACTGGCTGGTCGGGGATCCACAATCCAGCTACCATCCGGTGGCGCTCCTCGGCCGGTTCATCGGGTGGTGGGGTGTCCCGTCCCGCTACCCGACCGGTCTCCAGCGGGCAGCTGGGGTTGCGGGGACCGTCGCGACCGTGACGCTCTTCGCCGTCCCTTTTCTTCTCGTTCAATTCGCTGCTCCCTGGTACCTCTACCTCATCCTTGCGCCCCTCCTCCTCAAGGTTTGCCTGGCCTGGCGGGCGCTTGAGGAGCATACCACGGCGGTGGTGCGGGCGCTTGAGGACAGCGACATCGATGCAGCCCGCGCCCGGGCTGGGATGGTGGTGAGCCGGGATACGGCGCACCTTGAGCGTGAGCATGTCCTCTCGGCCGCATACGAGTCGATGACCGAGAACCTGGTGGACAGCATCATCTCTCCGCTTTTTTACTTCGGAATATTCGGTCTTGCGGGGGCTGCGGTCTTCCGGGCGATCAATACCCTGGACGCGATGCTCGGCTACCGGGACGAACGGCTCCGTATCGGGTGGTTCCCGGCTCGCGCAGACGATGTCTTAAACTTCATCCCGGCCCGGGTTACCGGCATCATCCTGCTTGCCTACTTTGCTGTGAAGGGCCGGTTTGCCCCGGCATGGGCGGCCCTCAGCCGGGACCGGAAGAAGCGTCCTGGGTTTAACGGCGGTATCCCCATGGCAGTCATCGCCGGAGGTGTGGGGATCAGGCTCGAGAAGCCGGGGGTCTACACGATCGGGGATCCTGAGCGGACGCTTGAGGAGGCGGGCGCCGGGATCGTCCATGCGGTCAGGGCGGCGGTGATCATCTTTGCTATCCTTGAGATCGGCGCACTATTTTTATTGGGTTCCGTGATCTATACATGAGAATAATGAAACTTGAGGAACTGAGATTTGGCACCGAGCTTATTGAGCGCGGCTTTGCGTCACTGCAGAAAGGTGGCGTCGTTATGGACGTCGTCAACGCAGAGCAGGCGCAGGTCGCTGAGGAGGCGGGTGCTATCGCTGTCATGGCGCTGGAAAGGGTCCCTGCCGATATCAGAGCGGCCGGGGGCGTGGCCCGCATGGCCGATCCGCAGAAGATCGTCGGGATCATGGATGCGGTCTCCATTCCGGTAATGGGGAAGGTCAGGATCGGCCATTTTGTCGAGGCCCAGATCCTGGAAGCGCTCGGTGTGGATATGGTCGATGAGAGCGAAGTGCTGACCCCGGCCGACGAGCAGTTCCATATCGATAAGACCCGGTTTTCCGTCCCGTTCGTCTGTGGCGCCAGGAATCTCGGGGAGGCGCTCCGGCGGATCGATGAGGGGGCGGCGATGATCAGAACAAAGGGTGAGGCCGGGACCGGCAACGTCGTGGAAGCGGTCCGCCATATGAGGGCGATCATGGGCGGAATCCGGGCGCTGAAAGGGATGGACAATCAGGAACTCATCGCACGCGCCCGCGAGATCGAGGCACCCGCAGAACTCGTGATCGAGTGCGCAAAACTTGGTCGCCTCCCGGTAGTGAACTTCTCGGCTGGTGGTATCGCGACGCCCGCCGACGCAGCCCTGATGATGCAGCTTGGGGCCGATGGTGTCTTCGTCGGGTCGGGAGTCTTCAAGTCTGCAAACCCCGAGGCGACCGCCCGTGCGATCGTGGAGGCGGTGAAGCACTACGATGACCCGATGGTCATCGCTGAGGTGAGCAAAGGGCTTGGCGAGGCGATGAAGGGTCTTGATATCCATATGCTCCGCGAAGAAGAGATCCTCCAGACCCGCGGGCGTTAAGGTTGGCGTTCTTGCGCTTCAGGGCGATATCGCCGAGCACATCGCGGTGTTTCGGGATGCTCTCAGCGAGAGGGCGGGCTCTTCTGTTGTCCCCGTCCGAAAGGCAGCGGACCTGGCTGGGCTCGACGCACTCGCGATACCCGGCGGGGAGTCACCACCATATACAGGCTGATCGGGAAGAACGGGTTGTATGAGGCACTCAGAAATTTTGATGGGGGAGTATTTGCGACCTGCGCCGGGATGGTGCTTGCGGCGGAGAGGGTTGACGACCCTCGGGTGCGACCTCTTGGCCTCATTTCCATGCGGGTCGAGCGCAACGCCTTTGGACGGCGGGTAGACTCCCGCGAAGCGCTGCTGGAGGTGAAAGGACTTGCAGAACCTTTCAGGGTGGTCTTCATCCGTGCACCGGTGG
>Ga0116180_1003387_pt1 | contig 12033 bp, 13 predicted proteins | sample AD_UKC073_MetaG_FD_89804 | JGI IMG/M metagenome (GOLD analysis project Ga0116180, IMG submission 89804) | Active sludge microbial communities of municipal wastewater-treating anaerobic digesters from USA - AD_UKC073_MetaG | ecosystem: Engineered > Bioreactor > Anaerobic > Digestate | place: USA... | reverse complement strand
TGTGGGCGTGGGTCTCTCGAAATCGCGTTCCATGCCCTAGCATGGCAGGCGCATGTTGCAGTGGCGTGACAGCCTATTTCATCGGCACGAAGTGACCGTTCCAGCCGACCGTTGCGATCCTGAGCCGGTCCGCTGCCAGTCTTGATATCCGGAAGGTCCCCCCTTGACCCAGCGATTGGCGCATGAGCCAGTTCGCCGCCGGCCCCAGGCGGATCTGCTCTCGGGAAAACACGATTTCCAGATCGACGCCGGACGGGCAGATGACCCCGGTGCTTTCGGCCCAGAGGCCTTCCCGTGTCTTGGTGAATTCAAGCGCCAGCACGCCCTGGCGCTCCGAGATGGAGACCAGCAGGGGCTTGCCATCGCCCATGGTGGTCTCGGTCCATTTCAACGGAAAGGCCGGCTCTCCGGTCATGCGCGCCAGTTCCTGGACCGTTGCAGCGCACCCGGATGTCGCGGCGGACGCCGAGATGCACGCCACGTTCAGGCACGCCAGAAGGAACAGGCTTGTCGGGCGCATCACCTGGGGTCCGTCAGACGCGACGGTTCCCGTCCCGCCAGGACAGGCCTGTGGCGGCGCCGGCGTCGTTGCGTGCTCTTCTTCGTTCAAAGTGTTTCAGGGCCACGTAGGTCGCGGTGCCCATCAGGATCGAGACGATCAGGAAGGCGCCGTAGGCCAGCGGCCAGGGCATGCCCTGCGTCATCATGGAGAACTCCGACATGCCGCCCATGCCGGCCAGGATGTTGACGGGCATGAACACCACGCCGAAGACCGTCAGCTGGTTGATGCGCTTGTTCTGGTTGATGTTGATGAAGCCGACGGTGGCATCCATCAGGAAGTTGATCTTGTCGAAAAGAAACGAGGTGTGGCTGTTCAGCGACTCGATGTTGCGCAGGATCTGCTTGGCATCCTCCAGCTGGGCAGCCGACAGGGTCTTGCTGCGCATCAGAAAGTTGATGGCGCGCTGGGTGTCCAGGATGTTGCCGCGGATGCGGCCGTTCAGGTCTTCTTCCTCGGCGATGTCGCCCAGGATGGCGGCTGCCTGCCCGTCGCTGATGGTCTCGCTGAGCACCTGGCGGCCCACTTTGCCAAGCGTGGCGTAGATGGCTTCCAGCGAATCGGCCGAGTATTCGACGTCGGCCCCGTACAGATCGAGCAGCACGTCGTGGCTGTCGGATGCATAGCCCACCTGGGTGGCCGCCAGGCGTCGCTGCAGGCGGAACACTGGCAGCTCTTCGTTGCGCAGGGAAAACAGAATGCCCTTGTGCAGGATGAAGGCGACCGGCACGCTGCGGGAGTCGCCTTCCTTGTCGAGCAGAAAGTTGGAATGCAGGTAGATGCCTCCGCTTTCCTCGACGTGGTAACGCGTGCTGACTTCCAGGTCCGTCACATCGTCGGGGTCGGGCAGGGTGAGGCCGAAATGCGCGCCCACATAGGCCCGCTCGGCCTTGGTGGCGCCCAGCAGGTCGATCCAGATGGCCGAGAGTCCGTCGAGGTCTTTCCGGCTTTCGATCACCACCTGCCGGAGCTTGCCGTCGACCCGTTCGAACGCCTGAATCTGGCTGTCGCCAAAGGAGGGTTCCCGGCTGCCGACCAGCTGCTCCCGGCGCGCATCCGACATTTCCCAGAGGACTTCGTTTTCGCGGCCCGGCGGCACCTGCGCCCACAGATACGTGGCATCGGCCAGGGGCAATGCCTCAAGGATCGCGCCGAGCTCGGGGGTGCTGAGGGGGGCCATCAACTGGTGCAGTTCAGCCAGATGCTGTCGGTGCACCAGCGTTTCCACGATGTCCTGGCGAGGCATGTGCTGCCCCTGCACCATGCCCTCGACGCGCCGTTGCTTCTTCAGGATGTCCGCAACCCTGTCCAGCAACCCAGGCAGGTCGGCAGGTGGGTTCAGTCGGGCGTCCACGGCGTTGACAGGGCGGGGCGTCGCAAGGGGGGCTGGGCTTCCGGCCGCCGGTCACCCTGGGCGAAACGACGGCCGCTGGGGTCGAGGGGCATCGTTCGGCGTGCCGCTCAGGCGGACGGCTTGGCGCGGTTGATTTCCGCCGACTGCAGGGAGACGTCGAACAGGCGCGCCTTGCCCGCGTAATACCGGTCGAGGCGCCACTCATCCAGAATTCTCAGCGCCAGCGCGAAACGCTGGAAATCGAGGGTGTAGAGCTGGGAGATAGGAAAGTCCACCTCCGATTCCAGGGCCAGCACCAGACGGGACAGGGTCTGGGCGGCGGGGTCGAAAGGGTCCTTTTCAATGAACTTCCGGGCTTCCTTGAGGGCATGCATGGGTGGGCTTTCGAGAGGGCGGTCAAGCGGCAGGTGAATCCATCGGATCGATGGAGGATCCCGCGCGATTGGTCGTTGAAGGGGGTGCCCGATTGTGCGCTGGAGCTCACCCTTCGTTGATGAAGGTTTTGTGACAGGGGCGCGCCGGGTCAGCCCGCGCTGCCGGTGCCTGAGCCCCAGTAAAGGCGGTTTGGATTGTCGACGCGCGCCGCCTCGACAGCGGCGCGGTCCAGCAGCCAGTCGTCCAGCGCGTGGTGCAGCGCCGGGTAGTCGGCATGGGCTTCATGGTTGGTGCAGGGCCAGTCGCTGCCCCAGAGCAGACGGTCGAGCCCCAGTTCACCCAGCCACAAGCGCGCCAGCGCGCCGGCGTCGAGCCCGCCCAGCCGATAGGCGCCGCTGAGCTTCACGTGCACGGGCGCCTGCCGCGCGCGGGTTGCGAGCGCACGCACGGTGGCGTCACCCGCCGCCATGGTTTCGGGCTTGCCCAGGTGGTCGATCACCAGCGGCAGTGCGGCGGGCAGTTGCGCCAGCACGCCGGGCAGCCGGCCGATGTCGGTGTGCAGCTCCAGGTGCCAGCCCAGGGCGGCCAGGGCGTCCCACAAGGCGGTGGCGGCAGACCACTCCGGGATGGCGTGCGAGACGCCTGACAGGTTCATCCGGATGCCGCGCACGCCCGCAGCGTGCAGTCGCGCCAGCGTGTCCGCGTTGGCGGTGGGCGCCACCACGGCGACGCCGCGCAGCGTCTCGGGGTGCTGCGCCAGCGTGGACAGCAGCAGGCGGTTGTCGGTGCCCAGAAAACTGGTCTGCACCAGCACGCCGCGCCGCACGCCCAGCGGCCGGGCGGCGGCCTGCCATGTTGCCAGGGGCGCGGCATAGGCTGGCGTGTAGCGCGCGCCGGGCTGAGCCTGGTGCGCGTCGAACACATGAAAGTGGCTGTCCACCGCCGTTTTTGACAAATCAGGAACCATGGCTTACATTCTAGTCATCTAGAGGACTAAATCAATGGATGCCGCCTTTTCTTCTGCCGCCGGCCTTGGAGCCGACCAGCCTGCGCCCGGCCAGAGCCGCTACGGCTGGCTGGCCGCCAGCCTGCGCGCACGGATCACGCGGGGGGAATGGGTGCCCGGCACGGCGCTGCCGGCCGAAGCCGCACTGGCGCGCGAGCACGGCGTGGCGCTGGGCACATTGCGCCAGGCGCTGGCGCTGCTGGTGGCCGAGGGCCTGCTGGAGCGCCAACACGGGCGTGGCACCTTTGTGCGCGCCGGGCTGGGCGGGGCGTCGATGCTGCGCTTCTTCCGCTTTCGCCATGGGGGTGAACTGACGGCCACGCCGACCTCCACCATCCTGTCGCGCCGCGTGGTGGCCGCCGTGCCCGAAACGGCCGAGGCCCTGGGCCTGCCGACGGGTGCCAGCGTGCTGGAACTGGAGCGCCTGCGCAGCCTGGACGGCGAGCCCTGCCTGCTGGAGCAGTTGTGGCTGCCGCTGCCGGCTTTCGACGCGCTGAAAGATTCCGACCCAGCCGCCTGGGGCGACCTGCTGTACCCGCTGTACCAGCGCTTGTGCAGTATCACGGTTAACAAGGCCGAGGACGACCTGCGCTTCGGCCTGCTGACCCGCGAGCAGGCCGCTTTGCTGCGGCTGGACACCGGCCATCCCTGCGTGCAGGTGCAGCGCCGCGCCTTCGACCTGGGCGGCCACTGCATCGAACTGCGCAGCACGCTGGGTGACGCCTTTGCTTTTCAGTACACCGCTCAGGTGCGCTGAGCACCGCAACCCCCCAAAATCAAAGGAGACAGGCATGTGGATCATGAATTTCAAGCCAAATAAGGCACTTTCCACCGTCGCGCGGTCACTTTCAGCTATTGCATTGACAGCGTTTTCAGCTACGGCGTCGGGCCAGGCCCCGGCCGCCTGGCCCACCAAACCGATCGCGCTGGTGGTGACCTACCCGCCCGGTGGCGGGGCCGACGCCATGGCGCGCCTGATCGCCCCCAAACTGGGCGAGGCGCTGGGCCAGAACGTGATCGTCGAGAACAAGCCGGGTGCCGGCGGGCAGATTGGCGCAGCGGCCGTGGCCAAGGCCGCGCCGGACGGCTACACGCTGATGCTGGACGCCTCGTCGTTCGCGGTGAACCCTTCGCTCTATCCGAAACTGCCCTACGACACCGAGAAAGCCTTCCGCGCCATCGGTGTGATCGCGCTGTTTCCCAACGTGGTGCTGGTCAACGCCCAGTTCCCGGCGAAGAACGTGGCCGAGCTGATTGCGGCGGCCAAGGTCAAGAAGGACGCGGTGTCGTTTGCCTCGTCCGGCAACGGCTCGGCACAGCACCTGGCCGGCGCGCTGTTCGAATCGGCCGCCAAGGCGGACATGGTGCACGTGCCCTACAAGGGCGGTGGCCCGGCCCTGAACGACGTGATCGGCGGGCAGGTGCCGGTGTTCTTCGGCAACCTGGCCTCCACGCTGCAGCACATCCAGAGTGGCAAACTGCGCGCCCTCGCGGTGACTTCGGGCAAGCGCACGCCCATCCTGCCCGACGTGCCCACGCTGGCCGAGGCCGGCGTGCCCGGCGCTGAGGTGTACGAGTGGAACGTGGTGCTGGCCCCCGCCGGCACGCCCGAGCCGGTGGTCGCCAGGCTGTCGGCCGCGCTGCAGAAGGCGCTGGATGCGCCCGAGGTCAAAGCCCGCATCGCCACGCTCGGCGGCGAGATCCAGAAGGGCAACCCCGAGGCCGCTCAGGCCTTTGTCAACCAGCAGATCGCGCTGTGGGCCCGGGTGGTGAAAGCCCGTGGCATCACGCTCGAATGAACCCGCAACTCTTTTCACCGTGCAACCCAGGACTGACATGACCGACGCCTTTTCCTCCCTCACCCGCCGCCAGTGGCTGGCCACCTCTGGCGCCGCCGCGCTCGCCGCCTCGCCCTGGCTGGCGCGCGCCCAGGCCGACTGGCCGACCAAGCCGCTGCGACTGGTGGTGCCTTTTGCGCCGGGCGGGAGCTCGGAGATCGTCGCGCGCGCGGTGGCCGGCGAAATGGCCAAGACCATGGGCCAGAACGTTTTCGTGGACAACAAGCCCGGCGCGGCCGGCAACATCGCGATGCAGGAGGTGGCCAACTCCACCGACGGCCATACGTTGATCCTGGGCCACATCGGCACGATGGCGGTGAACCCCTACATCTTTGCCAAGGTGCCCTACGAGATGAAGGACTTCATCCCGATCACGCTGGTCTCCAAGGTGCCCAGCCTGTACGTGGTGCATCCGGACCTCCCGGTGAAGAACCTGACCGAGTTCGTCGCCTACGCCAAGGCCCGGCCCGGCCAGCTCAACTACGGCTCTGCGGGCAATGGCAGCGCCGGCCACCTGGCGTTTGAATACCTGAAGATGGCCACCGGCATCTTCGTGGTGCACGTGCCCTACCGCGGCACCGGGCCGATGCTGACCGACCTGCTGTCCGGCCGGCTTCAGGCCGCGGCCGTGGGCGCACCGGCGTTGCTTCAATTCATCAAGGCCGGCAAGCTGCGCTGCATCGCCACCGGCTCCGCGCAGCGCCTGCCCCAGCTGCCCGATGTGCCCACGGTGGCCGAACAGGGCTTCAAAGGCTTCGAGATGACGCAGTGGTATGGCCTGCTGGTGCCCGCCAAATGGCCCAAGGCGCACGTGGCGAAGATCGAGGCCGAGGCCATCCGGGCCACGCGCAGCGCGGCGGTGAAGGACAAGCTGGCCCAGGACACCGCGCTGGCCGTCGGCAACACCGGCGCCGAGTTCGACGCCTTCATCAAGGCCGAGCAGGCGCGCTGGAAGCCGGTGATCGCGCGCGCGCAGATCAAGCCCGACGGCGTGTAGTCGCCGCCACGGCCGTCGCGCGGGGCCGGTGGCAGGGTGCGCGGCGCCTTGGGCACAATCCGGCAATCGGGTTCCGTTCAGGTGCTGGACATGCTTGGATTCCTTCCTCCGCTCGCGCGCGGGGTCATTGCATTTTTGCTGCTGCTGCTCAACACCCTTTTCTGGGTCGGTCCGTTGCTTGCCTTGGCGCTGGTGCGGCTGGTCTTGCCGTTCAAGGGCGTGCGCCTGCGCATCGATCCCTGGACCAACGCCTTCGCGACGCAGTGGATCGCCGGCAACAGCGGGTGGATGCGGCTGACGCAGCGCACCGTCTGGGACGTGCAGGGCGTGGACGATCTGGCTTACGACGGCTGGTATCTGGTGAACTGCAACCACCTCGGCGCGGTCGACATCTTTGTGCTCCAGCATGTGCTGAACCGGCGCATCCCGCTGCTCAAGTTCTTCATCAAGCAGCAGTTGCTCTACGTGCCGATCATGGGGCTGGCTTGGTGGGCGCTGGATTTTCCGTTCATGAAGCGGCACTCCGCCGCGGCGCTCAAGCGCAACCCCGCCTTGCGCGAACAGGACCGCGAGACCACCCGGCGCGCCTGCGAAAAGTTCGCCCTGGTGCCGACCAGCCTGATGAACTTCACCGAGGGCACACGCTTCACGCCGGCGAAGCACGCGGCCCAGGGCTCACCCTACCGCCACCTGCTCAAGCCCCGCACCGGGGCGCTCGCGCTGGCCCTGCATGCGATGGGCCGGCAGTTTCATTCCCTGCTCGATGTGACGCTGGCCTACCCGGACGGGGTGCCCACCTTCTGGCAGTTCCTGTGCGGGCGCGGGACGCGGGTGGTCATGCGGGTGCGCCAATTGCCCATTCCGGTGGCTTTCTGCGACGGTGATTACGAGCGCGACCCCGAATTCCGCGCGGCCCTGCACGACTGGTTGCACGCCCTGTGGGCCGAGAAGGACCGCGAGATCGACCGCCTCCTGCGTGTCTGATGGCCGCCCGGCGGGGGCGCATTTCTCCCTCCGACAAGGGGAATTGCTTGGTGCCGGTCGTGCTTGCGCCTAAGATGCCGCCCAATCGCCCGAAACATTCCGGGACCCCCGGGGAAGGATGCGCCATGTACAAGAAAATCGTGCTCGCCTACGACGGCTCCGAATCGGGCCAGCAGGCCCTGCTCGACTGCCATGAAATCGCCCAGTGGAGCCAGGCCGAACTGACTCTCATTGCCGTCATGCCACTGCCCCTGTCCGTCATCGGGCCCGAAGGCGGTGTGTACGACCCGGAACTGGAACGTGAAGAAAAGGCCCACTTCCAGGAGATCCTGGACGCCGGCGTGCGCAAGCTCGCCGATGCCGGCCTGGTGGCGCGCGGCGAAGTGGTGACCGGCGACGCAGTGAGCGAAATCGCCGCCTGCGCGCGGCGCATCGGCGCCAACCTGATCGTGGTGGGCCACAAGCACCTGGACGGCTGGGCGGCGCGCTGGTGGCGCGGCTCGGTGTCGCGCTCGCTGATCGATGACGCGCCCTGCAGCGTGCTGGTGGTCATCACGCGCTGAACCCTGCCGGCCACGGCCGCTCACGGAGCTTCGAACAGACCGCCCGCGTTGGCGATCTCCCAGGCGATCTGCGGCCGCTTCTCGATGCCGCGCCGTATCGCGGCGGGAATCGCCTGGCGGGTCTTGCGGCACAAGCCAGGCTGCTCCTGCACCCTGATCAGGATGCCGCGCAGGCTGCGCACGCCGCGCGGGCTGGTGACAAGGGTCAGGCGGATGCCGAGCTGCTGTTCCATTCTTTTTTCCAGGTGCCGCAGGTCAGCCAGGTCGCGCAGGTTTTCCAGCCGTTGCAGCAGGCTCTTTTCGTCCGCGCGCGACAGGCGCAGGATGCGCAGGTCACCCTGCGGGTCCGCCAGCAGCCTGTCGCGTGCGCAGATGCAGGCGCCGGGCGGGCATTCGGTGCGCAGGGGAAACGGTGGCAGGTGCGGAGTCACAGGCGAAGTCCATCCCCGTCGCGTGCCGGTCGGGCGGCCCGAATGATCGTGATCAAGCGGGTGGATGGCGCGATCCGTGGCATGGTCTGGCTGTTACGCTGTCGGCATCGGATCGTATCCGAGGCGCGGCGGGCCGCGCCCATCGGTCTGACCACGCGGGAGTGGCGCGAGGGCCTTGAAAGCCGACGCCCGAGGGCTTGCTAAGCTCGGGTGCGGCGTGCAACTTTCCGTTTGAGGTGCGACATGAATTTCCAGACTCTGACCGTCACTACCCTGGTCGCCGGGTTCTTTGCCGCCGGTGTGGTGGCCCAGACCCCCGCGGCACAGCCGGCTGCGCCATCGGCGTCTGCCGTTGCCGCCGGGCGTGCGGCCGTGAACGCCGACAAGGAGAAGCTGAGCCGGGACAAGGCGATGCGTGCCGATCCGGCCGTCATCAAGGCGGACCAGGCGCAGCTCGATGCCGACCAGAAGAAGCTCAAGGCAGACCGGGCCCAACTCCATTCGGAGAAGAAGCAGATCAAGGCCGACAGGAAGAAGGCCAAGGAAGAGCGGTCGCAGGCCACGGCGGAAAAAAAGGCGCGCGACGCAGAAAAGAAGAAGCAGAAGGCCGAGAACAGGAAAGCCAAAGCCGAGAAGGCCCAGCCGCAGCCCGCACAAAGCGCAGCGTCTGCCTCTGGCGCCCGTTAAGCCAGCATCGCGCCCGCGGCGCGGGGGTCACGGCCTTGCGTCTGGGCTGAGCGGGTGCTTCAGCCGCCTGCGCCATCGTGGCCGGGTCCCCTGATTGAGGGGGTCGAGGACTGTTTCAGCGTCTGACCCTGCATCGAGCTTTTATACTTTTCCGGGTTGCCTTGGGCGGTTTGCGCCTGAGGGTTGTGCATGTCAATTCGGAGGACTCGGAATGGGATTGGGATTGGGATTGGGATTGGGTCGTCGCATGGGAATCATGGTGGCTGCTTGCGCGCTGGCCTGGCCACTGGCGCAGGCGGTGGACTTTGGCGCACCGGTCATCGAGGTGGTGGACGCCGCGGCGCTGAAGGGCATCAAGCGCGTCGCCGTGACCTCTTTCACGGTGCAATACGTGACGTCGCAGGTCTGGGACACCTCGTTTACCTCGGGCGGCACGGGCTACGGCGTCAAGGGGCCGGGGGGCTCGTTCGTCGGCACCGGCATCCGCCAGACCGCCGGCCAAGGCGGCGGCTTCGACATTGGCGGCGCGCTGGATCCGGCCAAGATGCAAGCCACGACCGACAAGCTGTACCAAGGTTTCCTGACCGACCTGCAGGCTGCGGGCTTCGAGGTGGTCACGCCGGATCAGCTGGCCGCCAGCAAGGCCTACAAGGCCTATTTCGCGAATGCGCCCAAGACGCCGCGCAAGGAAGAGGCCGAATCCCAAAAAGGCAACGGTGCCGGCGCCATCACCAGCGTGTTCTACACACCGGAGGGCATGCCCCTGGTGCTGGGCGACAAGTTCGACCACCTGGCCGCCGGACGGTTTGGCTCCAACGCGCCGGACCCCACGCTCACGTTTTCCGGGAGCTTGAGCCTGTACGGCACCAACTGGCCGTATTACGACAAGGATGTGCAGAAGGAACTGGGAGCGGCGACGCTTCATGTGCGCCTGTATGTGCCGCTGGCCCAGGTGCAGGTGGCGTCGTCAAGCTTCGCGGGCAGCGGCTACAGCCGCCAGGGCATCGAGCCCGGCCTGCGCCTGGGCAACCGCCTGACACGCGTGGCAGTTGGTTCCAACGGCGACTACGCCAAGCTGGTCCTCAGCGAACCTTACCTGATCCCCGGCCCGATCGACAGCACGATCGAAGAGGTCAAGCACCCGAATGCGCTTCGGGCCATGACGGGCGAGAAGATCAAGATCTACCCCGGCACGGTGTCGCCCGATCAGTACTGGGAGCTGCTGCCCGATGCCGCCAGCCAGGCCCTGAAAGCCTTCGCCGGCAAGATCAAGGCAGGGGCCTAGCGGGCTTCGACCAGCTTCGGCAGGTTGCCCATGGCCGCCATCGCGCCGGCTTTGAACCGGGCCATGATGGCCATTTTTTCCTCGTCGGCCGGGTCGATCCCGGCAATCATCTTGCCGAACCCGTCCAGCCGGCTGCTGCGCAGCCACTGGCGCAAGGCCTTGTCCTGTCCCCACTTGAACTGGTTCATCATGTTGCCCAGGACGCAGGCCGGGTAGGCCTCGATGGCGTGGGGGAAGGCAATCGTCGCGCACAGCTGATTCTTCACCGCGTCGTCGTCATGGTGCGCCTCCACATAGGCCACCAGGGCCGCGCTGAAGGTCGGCAGCGGCATGCGCACGATCTGCAGCACCAGCTTGTCGCCCTGAAAGATCGGCTGCGCCGGCCGTGGTTCAACGGCGGACGCGGTGCAGTCGATGAACAGGGTATGGGCGGCCACGGGCACGCGCCCCTGATCCAGCACCATCTCGTCCGCTTCGATGGCCTGCACACGGCCCATGCGAATCACCTGCGTGATCCGGCGCAGCAAGTCCACCTCGCCCCTGGACAAGGTGGCGTAGTGAAACATGGTGGGCTTGCGCTGCGGATCGATACGCATCATCTGGTCGCTGGCCTCCAGCCGCTCGAACAGATCGTCGACCGATGTGGCCTGCGCGCAGGCCTCCATCAGCGCGGCCTGCCCGCCCATGCTTTCCTTGAAGAATTCCATGCCGGGCTGGGTGCTCGCGCGGTTGACCACCCAGGAGTCACGCGGCATGACCCAGCTGATCGCCTCGGGCGGCGCGCCGGAGTTGAGCAGCCACACCCCCACGTCCATGGCCGTCTTGCCGGCGCCGACGATCACGAAGTGGGCCGGGCGTGGCGCCTTGCTTTGCCACAACTGCGGCAATGCGTTGGGGGTGACCAGGCGCACGCCCTCGGCCACCCGGTACTTGGGCGTCTGGGTCGAGGGAACCCGGGTGTTGTACCAGGTGGCGTCCACCGTTTTCTTGCGCACCGTGACCGTCGTTTCTTCACCGGACAGGATCGAGACGAAGCGGCCGTCCCCCTGGTAGTCGCACATCGGGTAGTAGCTGACGCGGCCGCTGGGCAGCAGCTTCTGGTTCATCACCCGGTCGAAGTACCCACTCACTTCGGGGCCGGAGGCGAGCTCGTAGTAGCCCTTGTTCACGCCGACCGTGTCGATGCGGTCGGCCCCGAGCGGCATGGAGTTGACGCCATAGAAGGCCGAGGGCTGGTGCAGCGCCACGAAGGAATAGGCGTCGTTCCAGTGGCCACCGGGCTTGCCATGCCGGTCCACGAGGGTGATGTGCGCGTCGGTCTCGTCCAGCAACGTGTCGGCAAAAGCCAGGCCGACGGCGCCGCTGCCGATGATCAGATAGTCCGTCTCGATGTGTGTCATGGCATTTTTCCGGTTGATGATGGCCTGTCTCGCAGGGAGCGCGTCGCTACCGGCCATGAGGTGTCGGCGAGTATCACGGTTGCGGCTTGGCCCGTCCACCCGGCGGGTTTTCTGACGGCTGCAGGCGGGCTTAAACGCCCCGCTCTCTTGCAAACGCCACGTACCAGTCCAGGCAGCCCGGGTTCGCCATCGCCTCGCGGTTCAGCACCTTCTCCAGCGGGTGGCCGAGCAGCAGCTTCTTGATCGGCAGCTCCTGTTTCTTGCCCGAGAGCGTGCGCGGGATCTCGGCCACCTGGAAGATGTCGTTGGGCAGGAAGCGCGGGCTCAGCGCGTTGCGGATGGCGTCGTTGATCCTCGTGCGCATCGCCGCATCCAGTGACTGCCCCTCGCGCAGCACCACGAACAGCGGCATGTAGCTCTCGCGGCCCAGGTATTCGAGGTCCACCACCATGGAGTCCATCACCTCGGGCAGGGCCTCGACCGCGCTGTACAGCTCGCTGGTGCCCATGCGCAGGCCGTGGCGGTTGATGGTGGCGTCGCTGCGGCCGAAGATC
>Ga0116180_1003386_pt1 | contig 12034 bp, 7 predicted proteins | sample AD_UKC073_MetaG_FD_89804 | JGI IMG/M metagenome (GOLD analysis project Ga0116180, IMG submission 89804) | Active sludge microbial communities of municipal wastewater-treating anaerobic digesters from USA - AD_UKC073_MetaG | ecosystem: Engineered > Bioreactor > Anaerobic > Digestate | place: USA... | reverse complement strand
CCGTTGCAGCAGCAAATTTAAGTGGTTTTCAGAAAAAAAATAAATATCTTTTTGAAAGTTCCGCGACAGTAGAATACAACAGTCCTTTTGTAAAAGGTTTAACCGCAAAAATATTTGGTAGCTACGATTTCGATTATTCGCACCACAGGGGCTACCTCAGACCATATTACCTTTCGAAATTTAACCCCTCAACAAAACGTTACACAACTGTCAGAGCAGAGGGAACCAGCGAAAAAGCTGGATTATTTCAATATTCAGCATATACTTCAAGAATAATGGTACGCCCTTCAATAGAATATAATAGAACCATAAATAAACACAGTATAAATGCCCTGTTCTTATATGAATATCGGGAAGTTAAAAGCCGAGACCATCAAGCTCGACGACGCGGTTTTCTCCTGGAAGATATTTTGGAATTTGATTTTGCTGAAGAAGATGTACCTGAATCTATTGGAGGAGCACGATCCGCATCAAAAGTAGGAGGTTATGCCGGAAGGATAAATTACAACTATGAAAGTAAATATTTAGCAGAATTTGCATTCAGATACGATGGATCATACAAATTTCATAAAGATTACAGATGGGGCTTTTTCCCTTCCATTTCAGTGGGTTGGCTGATTTCTGAAGAAGATTTTTTTAAAGATAAAATTGATAACATAAATAGAATGAAATTAAGACTTTCATTCGGTAAACTAGGGAAAGATAACGTTAATCCATTTTTATATAAGAGACTCTTTAAACTGACATCAGGTCCTTTTTATGCATTTGGCTATCCTCCAACTCCCACCTATGCTCTTTGGGCGACAAATTCCGTTCCCTCATACGACTTAACATGGGAAAAAACCCGTACGGTAAACGGTGGCATAGAAATGCGAGCTTGGAATGGTTTGTTAGATGTAGAATTGGATGTATTTTACAAGTATACTTACGATATCTTACAAAGTACAGGGGGGTTGTACCCACCATCAATTTCTACTAATTATCGAACAATTGAAAACTCCGGGGCAGTAAGCGCAAAAGGTTTTGAATTAAGTGTTGGTCACAATAATACTGTTGGTGATTTTATTTATAGAATTAATGGAAACGTATCATGGGCAAGAAATAAAATTTTAAAAAGGACGCAAGCCGATAATACTCCTTCTTGGAAAAACATAATAGGCAGACCTATTGGGGAAATATATGGTTTCCATGCCCCGGGTTTATATCAGACCGAAGAGCAACAAAACAACAGACCTATAGGACCGGGAGGTGTACAACGCCTGGGAGATTTAATGTATGAAGATTATAATGGCGATGGTAAAATTGATTTATATGACCAAGTAAGAATCGCACGTTCTTCTACACCTGAAATGTTTTTCGGCTTAACCACGAGTTTCCAATGGAAAAATTTCGACTTATATGCTCATTTCCAAGGCGCGGCAATATGCGACGTGCTTATATCCGGTTTATATCCCAGAACAGGGATTATGGATCAGACAGAATTTGCCAGAGCCTTCTATGGAGGAGGTAATGCACCTTATTATTTGGTAGAAGATTCTTGGACCCCGGAAAACACAAAAGCAAAATACCCGCGTTTAGGTGAATTATGGAATGGAAACAATGGTTGGACAAGTGACTGGTGGGTTTTGGATGCAAGTTATTTACGTTTAAAACAAGCATCTATTGGTTACACAATTCCTAAAACTGCTGTTTCTAAAATTCATGCAGAAAACTTAAGAATTTACATATCGGGGACCAATTTATTTACTTGGGATAACTTAAAATACCTTGATCCTGAAATGCCAAGTAATCATAACGGCTATTATCCGCAACAAAAGACATACAGCCTAGGCATCGATTTAACATTCTAAAATTTAAACAAATGAAAAAAATAGTATACTTATTGGGGCTTTTAATCATTTTTTTCTCATGCGATTTGGAAACTGAACTTACTTCGTCATACTCAGAAGATGTTGCGTGGAGAAATGAAGAAAATTTAGAACTCTATGTTAAAGGATTTTACGGCATCCTTAGAGATAACGCAGAAATATACAACAATGAATTATCCGATGGTTTATCAGATATTTTAAAATATAGCGTAACTAATCTCAACCCCACAACCTATCAAAATAAAGTATTATTAATGGAAAATACTATTTCTCCATTAAGTAGTGTTCTTAGTAATTGGGGAGAAAATTACGGTCGCATAAAAGCTCAAAATGAATTTCTATTCGACGTGGAACACAAAGCTAAACATATGGATGAAAATTTCATCGAAGTACGTAAAGCTGAAGTCAGATTTTTGCGAGCGTACGCATATTACAAAATAATTAGAAATCATGGCGGCGTTATCCTACGACTTGAGAATACCGGCGTTGATGGGGGACTGGACACTGAAAAGGATGCAAATAGAGCACGATTAACAGAAGAGGAATCTTGGAATTTTGTGATTAGTGAGCTAGAAGAAATTGCTCCAATTTTATCCAATAACAAATGGAGCGACAAAGAGTATGGGCGAATTACCGGCGGGGCTGTTTACGCATTATTGTCTCGCTGTGCATTATATGCAAAACAATTTGATAAAGTCATAACAGCAGGCAAGGAAGTGGAAAAAATGGGATATGAACTTGAGGATAATTATGCGAATGTTTTTTCAAATCCGAAAAGTAAAGAAATTATTTTACCTGTACTGTTCAAATATCCTGAATTTGTTCATTATTTTGATAGATATTTTGGGCCAACAGGTGATTTTGCCGATAGAGGAGGATGGGCTTGTCCGACCGAAGAGTTGGTGCAAAATTATCAAATAAAAGAAAATGAAACTTATGTCGATTTCGATTGGTCCAACCCCTCCCATAGAGCTAATCCATATGAAAATAGGGAACCTCGTTTCTATGCATCAATATTATATAACGGAGCCAATTGGAGAGGACGAAAAATTGAAACTTTTGTAGGCGGAAAAGATGGTTTTACGGTATATGATTTTAATACTGATTTTCCCGGATGCGTGACAGGATATTTTATGCGAAAATATTTACAAGAAACCAACAATACAGTTGATTACGGAAGCGACTCGTATTGGATAGAATTTAGGTTTGCAGAAGTTTTACTAAACATGGCCGAAGCCTATGCTCAGAAAGATGAAGTACCTACTGGATATCAATATTTAAATAAAATCAGAAATCGAGCTAAAGTTCCTCCGTATCCTGAAGGTTCAAACTTAGAAATATTCATGAAAAATCTCGAAAAGGAACGAATGTTGGAATTGGCTTTCGAGGGACATAGGTATTGGGATATACGTCGATGGAGAAGAGCCGAAGATGTGATTCATGGTAAAAGAGCACACGGAGTAAAAATAACAAAAGACAATAATAATTTGATATATGAGGTCATTCCTATAGAACAAAAAGACAGGTATTTCCCTGAAAAATATTATTATATACCTGTTCCTCAGTCAGAAATTGACCGAAACAATTTATGTAAACAAACCCCACCATGGTAAAAAAAATAAACCAATAAAAATTGAATGATTATGAAACATAAATATATAATTTTCAGCATCGTTTTTCTCTTGCAATTTTTCTCATGTGCAGAAGAACAACATGTAGAATTTTCAAACGACACGACAATACAGTCAATTCAAGTTCAAAAGTTTGATTATATCAGCAAAATAGGGGTCGGAAAAATATATCAAGGAGTTTATTCTCCTAATAAAGATACGATATATTTTGATGTAACTTATTATCCGGATGAAACACCACCTTCATACGGAGATTGGCAAGTTGTTGCAACGTTACCTCCGGGCGCACGAATCGTCCCCGGATTAAGTGGCATTAAAAATATGGAAAATCCATTAACTTATCAGGTTATTGCTGCCGATGGAAAAACAACTTCAGAAGTAGCACTAAAAATGAGAATATATGAGATTCCGTTTGGCGAATTGGAACACGGATTTGGACGATACTACAAACTGTGGAATAAAAAAGCTGACGAACTCGGTGGATGGACCAAAAATAACCAAACCACATTAGCTGTAATCGGTGACGAGTTAATTGTAAATAACCGTGATAATGATTTATTGGTGTATGACAAAATAACAGGTGTGAAAAAAGATAAACTTGTCCCATTACTTAAGATTGACGGGAAATCCGATATAATTTTTGCCATTACCGTCGATAATAAGAGTGTGTTGCATGCTGCATCTTTTACTAATCTGAAAAATGAAGGTGCAATATTCAGAATTTACAGATGGGTCAATGGTTTGGATCAGGTTCCTGAAATCTTTTTCGAACTCAAGCATGATGATATTAAACCCACAATGAATACAGGTATAGGACGCAGCATCTCCATATTCGGGGACACCCACAAGTACGCTCAAATCATGGTCGCTCTTGATGGAGAGGGAACCCAAGATAATAGGATAGCCAGAATTGCTGTAGAAAATGGAACTCCTCGACTTGCCGAAATTTTTACTGAAAGCACAATGACGTGGCCATGGAGAGCAAAAGGAATTCCTGTATCTGAAACGAGCAGAATTCCATATTTTGCCATGCACTTAGGATCTCCGATGAACATGGTATACCATCATTCGACAGGTACATATAAATTTGTCACAGCTGCAAATAATTCAAACTTTTTAAACAAATTAGCTTCCGGAGCTTATTATTTTGAATTTAACAATGCTAAATACTTGGCAGTATCCACCGTAAGCTGGTCGTATGATTTAAGATTATTGATATTTAATGTAGATGATCCTACTCTTATCCCAACAAATAAATCGCAGGATCCAAATACATATAATATACTTAATCCTTTTTGTCAGAACTGGGATTTTCAAGGAGTGGATAATGGAAATGGAACAGGCGATGTAACAGTTCAAGTGGCGGAAGATGGGAAAAGCGCATACGTTTATATGCTGGAAACAAACAGTGGAATCTTGGGATACAAATTAACCAATGAACAATAAACGTTTGAAATGAGTAAATTAAATCATCTTTAAAACCAGAATATTCGTCCGATTCGAAAAAATAAGAAACAATCTTAAGAAAGAACTTCCCTTTTTAAATTACTTTTCTAAATATTTTTCGAATCGGACGAAAAATTACATCGAATTCGTAAACCAATTAACTTGAAAAAAATAAAAAAGAATTTTGATGCAAAAAGCATGAGAACAAATTAATACTCAGCACTAAAACAATGAAAATAATAATCAAAAAAACAACAAGATTAGCATTTGCTTATACGGTAATAACCATGCTTTTGCCCTATTGTTGTAATTTAAAAGCACAAATTCCGGAAAAAAACATACATCAAAATACATCGACTTATATAAAAAAGGACAATCTAATAAGCGAAGCATATCTAAAACTTTGGAATCCCGAAATTCAAAAAAAAATCGATAACGATATCGAACATTACAGAAAAGCAAATGCAGTATGCCATTTAAAAAATATAAACAAAGGCACAAAAGTGAAAGTCGAACAAATTAGCCACTCATTCCTTTTTGGAGGCAATATCTTTTTGTTTGGCGACTTGAAAAGTCCGGAAAAGAATAAAAAATATGAAGACACCTTTGGTACTTTATTAAATGCTGCTACTATTGCATTTTATTGGAAAACATTGGAACCGGAAAAGGGTAAACTTAGGTATGAAGCCGAAAGCCCTTATATACAGCGTCGTCCCCCAACAGATCCAGTAGTTTCCTTTTGTAAAAAAAAAGGAATAAACATGAATGGACACCCAATTATCTACGGACTGCGCCAATGGGGACACCCCACCTGGATACCTGAAAACCGACAAGAAATGGAAAAAATCTTCGAAGCACATGTTCAAGAACTTGCGGATATAAGGACCAAATTCACCGTTGGGATGTAGTTAATGAACCCATTGATCAACCCAATAGAGGGTTAATGCCCGACGATTATACTTTCAAAACATATTCATGGGCAATGAAGTACTTCCCAAGCTCCACAAAATTTAATATTAATGATTGCGATATCCAATGGGGGCCGAACAAACATTATGTTGTGCTTGTCAGAGATTTGATAGACCGAGGCGCTCGCATCGATTATGTAGGGATACAAATGCATATCTTTAATCCTGCCGATGCTGCAAATATAATTAACGGCGCAGATATTCTAACTCCTGAAAAAAATTATGCTGTCTTAGATTGTTTGACGGATATTGAACGCCCTATTCATATTAGCGAGGTAACGATTCCGGCACCTGACGAAACAGAAGAGGGACTCCGAATACAAGCCATTATTGCACGAAATCTTTATCGCCTTTGGTTCAGCTACCCACAAGTTATGGGAATTACCTGGTGGAATCTAGTAGATGGAGGCGCCGCACCCGGTGAGCCCTCTTTTTCAGGATTATACGATAGGAAGATGGATACTAAACCGGTTTACCACGTCCTGGATACACTGATCAATCGGGAGTGGAAAACCAATCTGAAAGTACAAGCCGGTGACGATGGTACTGTTCAATTTCGAGGTTTTAAAGGAACATACAAAATAAGCTGGAAAGATAAATCAGGCAAAGAACAAAATGCAAAATTTGTTTTGGAAAAAGACGGGGACGGATATAACGATTAATTTTTTTATCGATCTCCATAAACACATATATAAAAAATATATTAAATAAAAATACATATGAAATCATTCAATAAAATAACTGTAAAATTATTTATTCTTCTTTGTATTTGTATAATTTTTTTTAGTTCATGCAGCCAATCGGGAAATAACGAAAACCAAAATACAGACAATTCTACCCCGGAAATTATAGAAGAAAAACCCATCTATTTATGGTTTGATGCCGAAGCAAACTTTAAGCGCTTTTCTTATCAAGATTCAATTTGCTATTACTTAGATAAAGCAAAAGAAACCGGATTTAATCAGATTGTAGTGGATGTACGACCAATATATGGTGATGTTTTGTACAAGAAAACATCATTTATGACAGAATTAATCTCGGTAGGCAATTTTTCCCGCACTATTGAGTGGGATTACTTGCAATTTTTTATTGACGAAGCAAAAAAAAGAAATTTAAAAGTAACCGTTTCAACAACAATTTTCCCGGCCGGAAATCCCGCTACAAGAGAGGGGATGGTTTATCGTGACGAATACTGGGCTCAAAGAACTATTAAACAATATACCCCTAACGGAATAATCGACGTAAAAGACGATAAGAGGAAAGTAGCCGCTTTCTTGAACCCCGCATTACCTGAAGTACAAGAATTTGCACTTAACTTCATAACAGAGATTGTCAACAACTACGATATTGATGGATATGCTTTGGACTATTGTCGTTATTTAGATATTGAAGGTGATTTTTCAAATGAATCCAAAGCACTATTTGAGTCATATATAAATGAAAACGTAACTAACTTTCCCTCAGATATATTTTATTGGGATGGTTCATCACGAAGAGATGGAAAATACGCAAAAAAATGGTTCGAATTCAGAGCTATGGTCATCCATGATTTTATAAAAAAAGCCAAAGAAGAAATAAAAAAAATAAAACCAAACACACAAATAGTATACTTTGCTCCCTCTTGGTACGGATCGTTATATCAACAAGGACAAAATTGGGCAAGTAAAAAATACGACCCATCAGTTGAATATAGTTGGGCATCAGATAATTATAAGAATGCAGGGTTTGCTGAACATTTAGATGCCCTTATGATTGGCACCTATTTAGAAAAGATTTATGGAATAAATGATCCTGAATCAATCGAATATGGGTTAGCAAGAGGAAAACGCTTACTAAAAGGAGAATGCAAAATGTATGGTAGTATTTATGCCAATAATTGGAAAAACATTGAAGATGCTGCTTATGTTGCTCTTACACAATCAGATGGTTTAATGGTCTTCGATATTGTTCAAGTAATTAAATACAATCTGTGGGATAAACTAAAACGTGCCATTAATAATGCTAAAAAATAAATGAAAAAGTATATGTACAAATACATAATTTTAATAGGAATACTTATTCAGTTTGCTCACCTCCCCTTGTACTCCAATAATTCATTGCTTATTAAGCAAGAAGCAGGGAAAATTACGTTGGATAATAATTTGATGAGATTATCCTTTTCAAAGAAAAATCAGTTCAAATTATTGGAGATAGCAGGAAGTGAGTCTTCGTGGATACCCTCAAGCGGATCTTCCAATCTATTGTGGCAATTTACATTAAAAGGTCCCGAAGGTGTAAATCCTTTAGTAAAGCCTTTTAACGGCATTTACGAAGGAGTAGAAATAAAAGAAAATACCCCCGAAAAAGGTGTGTTGGTCTTTAAATGGAAAATGCGCCTCTCTAAAAATAAATATTATCCTGTACGAGTGTTGGTGAGTTTAGACCAAGGGGCAAAACTTTCCGAATGGGAAATCGAAATAGACCTTCCCGCAGGATGGATCGTTTCTACTGTTAGTTTCCCGAGAATAACAGTCAACCGAACGGATTCATCGAAAATTATCATGCCTGCAGGTTGGGGTATTGAATATCCTTTGAATGCATGTGCAAACTATTCCGCACAATATCCATCCTGTACAGGAGTTATGCAACTCATGTGCATGCAAACCGGAAAGGAAGCTTTATATTTTGCCACGCATGACATTGACGCATCCATAAAAACTTTTCAAGTGAAAAGTGAAAAAACAAATGCAACTTTGTCCACAGAAATTGTCACCTCACAAGCTTGGACTCCCCAAAAGGGAGGTACATTCAAATTACCTTGGAAAACCTCAATCGGACTATGTGCAAATGGATGGGAACAAGCTGTCGTTGAGTGGTATCGTCCTTTTTCCTTTCAAACGGTGTGGGGAAGTAAATCGTTTGCTTCACGCAATCTTCCGCAATGGCTATTGAATGCAGATATGTGGCTCCGCCCCCATTTTACGACCGAGGAGACCCAATACTGGTTGAAAAAAGGGATAGAATACTTCGGCCCCGAGGCAGCATGTCATTGGTATCGTTGGCATCAAATTGAATACGATGTCGACTACCCCGAATTCTTTCCCCCTAAAAAAGAGTTTGTCCCAATGATGAAAGAAATACAAAGCTTAGGCTCTCATGTAATACCTTATATCAATGGACGACTTTGGGACCCATTCAGTGAAAGTTACAAAAAACTGAACGGAAATTCTTGTTCATGTCGAAAAGAAGACGGATCGATTTATACGGAAATCTACGGATCAATGATTGCGAACACGGTTACATGTCCGTCATCAGAAACATGGAAAAAAATTATTACCAAACTTGTCGACAAAATTCAAACGGATCTCGGAAGCGACGGGGTTTACATAGATCAAATAGGAGCCGCACCCGGCGTCCCCTGTTGGGCTAAAAACCACCCACATGCCCCGGGCGGAGGAGAATTTTGGCATACATCCTATCGAAAATTAGTAAAAAATGTAAGGAGTAAATTGCAACCCGGAAAAATTCTCATGACCGAGGAAAATGCAGAATGCTTCATCGATCTTTTTGATGTAATGCTGATGGTAAACACACCACAGGGTACAGGAAATCCGGTTCCTCTATTCCCTCTGGTATATTCAGACCGGATGATGCTGACCTGCTTTATGTATTATCCCCAAACAGAAAAAGTGAACAGTATGAGTTTTCGCATGAAAAATGTGTTGGGCTTATTATGGGGAGCCCAACTCGGATGGATTAAACCGGAACTAATTATGGCAACCGAAGCCGAAACTGAAGCAGCATTTCTACGGGAAATGGTGCAATTTAGAAAAAAACAACATGATTTGATTTATGGCGGACGATTTATGAAAGAAGTTATTCCTGAAGGAGATAACCCTCTACTATACGTGCCCACAATGGGAACAACCCCCGCCGTAAGGGGTTCGTTATGGATAGGCGCTGACGATACTAAAGCTATATTGATGGTGAATATGGATGATCATCCTCACAAAGTTCGTCTAGCCGATAACACAGAAATATTTTTCGATGCACGTCAGTGCATTCGAATTGACCTAACATAAAATAAGAAAGCAATTGTGAAAAATTTATTTACCATTTTAACGCTCTCTCTTTCAGTATCACTTTTCCTTTCTTGTGGAAACGGTGATTCTCCTATCGAAGAGAGGAAAGACCTTGTACAGGAAGTAAAAGTATTAAACACAGAAACAAGGAAAATTACAATAGATAATGATGCGCATTTCGTATCCATTGAGTTTATCGAAGGAACAGATATTTCAAACGTCGAAATACAAATTAAACTGGTGGAAGGCGTCTCTATGGTTACCCCTGAAAGTTCCACGGCTGCATTCGATTTTAGCCATGGAACGCAAAGTTTTACTGTAAAAAAAGGAAATACAGAAATAACTTACCAATTTAAAATTAAGTTTGTATTCGATCCCACTTCAAAAGGATGGCAAATAACCAATACATGGGGAGCATTGCCCGAATATTTATCGGTTTATAAATACACAAATAAAATAAACAACAAAAATGTAAAAGCATATATCGCTGTTACAGATATGAATAATACTACCGCACGATTTTCAGTATTAGGGGAAGCGAAGTACATTGATGTTTGGTCCATGCCTACACCAACACAGTTTTACACTACTTTCTCCAATCCGAAAGCACTTATGAATGGCGGATATTTTGGAGGCAGCAGCTCTATTGGCTTAATCGTCAGAGAAGGACAATTAATTAATCCCCAACAAATAACAATTTCGCGAACCTATGAGGATAGAACCATTAAATATTACCCATCATGGGGAGCTTTTGGTTTGAACAGCGACGGTACTTTTTCTGCCCATTGGTGCTATACACCCGACGGAAAAACAATTTATTGCTATGAAAAACCCGTGGATGAAACGGGAAAAACACCTCAATCTCTCCCCTCCGCCTCTTATCCGACAAAAGCGACCATATGGAAACCCAAAGAAGCTATCGGCGCAGGACCGGTATTAATAAAGGGAGGCGAATACAAAAACACATGGGAAGCCGAAATGTTTGATGATAAAAGCGGTGTAGGACCAAACAATAACAATCCGCGGTCGGCTATCGGTAGCACCCCAAACAAACACCTCATATTCTTCGTGTGCGAAGGACGAAACACAGCGGAATCGATTCCCGGTCTAACATTGCATGAAGTAACCAATCTACTATTGGAAATCGGATGCTCCGAAGCAATCAACCTAGATGGTGGAGGTTCTTCCTGCATGCTCATTAACGGGAAAGAAACGATAAAACCCAGTGATGGAAACCAGCGACGCATCACAAGCGCCGTAGCCGTCTACTAATTTATTCTGAAATCATTTTTTACATTAATTAAATTTTTAGTGTTTAATAATTCAAACATCAAAAAACACTCCAAAACTACCATAAATTTGTTTTAAGCGCTGATTTTCTGAACAATATCGGCGAAATGACTCAGAATGAGCATAAGATCGTTTTCTGATGACAACGAAAAGTTTTTTTATCCTCCGTCGGATTTTCCGATAGACATAAAAACATTGTTTTTCCTATTTTCCGACAGCATTATTTAACTAATGAAGTAAATTCTCCGTTAGAATAGGAATATTTTTGCACAAAAAACAACAAAATGCGCATATCCGTTTTTCCGATAAAGGATAAAATTTTTTGTGCAAATCATCGGATTTTCTGACGAAGGATTTTAGTTAGTAATTGTTAATACTTGCCTTCCGAAAAAGGATAGAATTCTTATACACTCTCATCAAAAAAATCGATGCACTTATTCTCGTTTTATGTACAATATATTTATGCCAATAAATATCTAACATTATAAATACAAGCACGTTTATTAAAATGTTTGACTATATAAAAAATATGTATTATTTTTGCGTAAAATTTCATCTCAAATAATCAATTTTTTTAAAATATAGGTAGGGATGGAATAGGTTAAATGATTGAACATTTCACGGTTGAAAAAATACAATAACAAATTATACCAAATTTATGAATCTAAAAAAATTAGAACAGCAGTACAAAAACGAACTTCTCGACAACATTATCCCTTTTTGGCTCGACAAATCGCAGGATAAAGAGTGCGGAGGTTATTTTACGTGTT
>Ga0116180_1003378_pt1 | contig 12058 bp, 10 predicted proteins | sample AD_UKC073_MetaG_FD_89804 | JGI IMG/M metagenome (GOLD analysis project Ga0116180, IMG submission 89804) | Active sludge microbial communities of municipal wastewater-treating anaerobic digesters from USA - AD_UKC073_MetaG | ecosystem: Engineered > Bioreactor > Anaerobic > Digestate | place: USA... | reverse complement strand
GCTGCTGCGCTGGGCGTTCTGGCTCTGGGTGCTCGCAGGGGTGACGGCCGTGCTCGGACTGCTGCTCGAGCCGCGCAACACGTCGCTGTTCTACGGGCAGCGGATGCTGCGCCTGTGGGTGCCCGGTCAGGATTCGTGGCGGCCGATGGTGACGGCGATCGAACTGCTGCGCGCGGAGCCGGGGCAGGGGGTGTACGGCCACCTGTTCTTCACGCTGCGGGAGAAGTTCCAGTACCCGATCACGAGCCTGCTGCCGCTCGATCTGCTGCAGCGCGTGTGGGGCGCGCCCTGGCCGCGGGTGATGCACGCGCTGAACCTCGTCTCGTGGGCGGGTGTGTGGATCCTCGGGCTCACGTGCTGGCGCCTGCTGGTGGGCAGCCTGGGGCGTGCCGCGGCGGGTGCGCGGCACGACGCCTGGTGGCTGCTGCCGCCGGTCCTGGCGCTCACGTTCCTGTTCTATCCGCTGTCGCGCTCGTTCATGCTCGGGCAGATCCAGACGTGGCTCACCGTTGCGCTGGCACTGGCGCTGCTGGCATGGCGGGGCGAACGCACGGCGCTGGCCGGCGTGCTGCTGGCGCTGTGCTGTGCGGTCAAGCCGCACCTGGGCGTGGTGTTCCTGTGGGCCGCACTGCGGTCGCAATGGCGGATGGTGGCGGCCGGCGCGCTGGTGCTCGTGCCGTTCGCGCTGGCGGCCGGCCTCGTGTACGGGTTCGGCCACTTCGCGGATTACGTGCCGGTGCTGCAGTACCTGTCGCGTCACGGCGAGGCGTTCTTCGCCAACCAGTCGGTCAACGGTCTGATGAACCGGCTGCTGGCGACCGCGCCCGCTCTCGACTGGCAGCCGAACGCGTTCCCGGCGTTCCATCCGGTCGTGTTCGCGACGACGATGGCCTCGAGTCTCCTGCTGCTGGGGGCGGCGCTGCTCTGGCGGCGCCGCGCCGTGCCGGATGCGCACGATCTCGCATTGATGCTGCTGAGCGTGACGATCGCCGCCCCCATCGCCTGGGAGCACCACTACGCCGTGCTGCTGCCGACCCTCGCGCTGCTGGTGCCCGGCTGGATGGCGGATGCCGTGCCCGCCCGGCCGCGCATGCGCGCGGCAGCCCTGATGGCCCTGTTCGTGATCGTCGCGCAGCGACTGGACATCACCCACCGGCTCGCCGACACGTGGATGAATCCGCTGCTGTCGTACCTGTTCTTCGGTGCGCTGGCGGTGCTGGTGCTGCTGTACCGGCGCCCGCCGCGGCCGGTGTTCCCGCAATGAGACGGGGCCGCAGCGGTGGACGGATCCACCGCTGCGGCCCCGTGGTGCACCCGGGTCCGGGCGCCCGGTGCATGCGGATCCGCTGCCTCGGGATCCGCCGCCTTCAGGCCGATGGCCCGAGGCCCGATGCGACCGGGCCCCGAGGCCGACGGATCAGGCCGCCTGCTTCGGCGCCCAGCCCAGCACGGCCTTCACTTCCAGGAATTCGGCGAACGCGTGGTCGCCCCACTCCCGGCCGTTGCCCGACTGCTTGAAGCCGCCGAACGGCGCCATCATGTCCGGGGCGGAGCTGTTCATGTTGACCTGGCCGGCACGCAGGCGGGCCGCCACCTGGCGGACCTGCTCGGCATCGTTGCCCGACACGTAGGCGGCGAGGCCATACGGCGTGTCGTTGGCGATCCGGACGGCGTCCTCGACCGTGTCGTAGCCGATGATCACCAGCACCGGGCCGAAGATCTCCTCGCGCGCCACCGTCTTCTGGTTGTCGACGTTGCCCAGCACCGTCGGACGCACGTAGTAGCCGGTCTCGAGGCCGGCCGGCTTGCCCGGGCCGCCGGCGACGACCGTCGCGCCTTCCTTGATGCCGGTCTCGATCAGCGACTGGATCTTCTTCCACTGCGCTTCGGACACGACCGGGCCGATGGTGGCGCCGCTGGCCGGGTCGCCGACGGTGGTGGCTTCGGCCGCCGCCTTGGCGATCGCCAGCACTTCCTCCATGCGGCTGTTGGGCACCAGCATGCGGGTCGGGGCATTGCACGACTGGCCCGAGTTGTTCATCACGGCACGCACGCCGGCCGTCACGGCCTTCTGGAAGTCGGCGTCCGGCAGGATGATGTTGGGCGACTTGCCGCCCAGCTCCTGGTGCACGCGCTTGACCGTGGGCGCCGCGTTGCGCGCCACTTCGATGCCGGCGCGCGTGCTGCCGGTGAACGACACCATGTCCACTTCGGGATGGCTGGAGATCGCCGCGCCCACCGTCGGGCCGTCACCGTTGACGAGGTTGAACACCCCGGCCGGAACCCCTGCCGCATGCAGGATCTCGGTCCAGATCACGGCCGAGAACGGGGCGATCTCCGACGGCTTGAGCACCATCGTGCAGCCGGTGGCCAGCGCGGGCGCCACCTTGCACGCGATCTGGTTGACCGGCCAGTTCCACGGCGTGATCAGACCGCAGACGCCGATCGGCTCCTTCGAGATCATCGTCGTGCCGCGCTGCTCCTGGAAGTGGTAGTCCTTGAGCACGGCGAGGGCGGACTGCAGGTGGGCGATGCCCATCGCAGCCTGCGCGCGCTGCGCCAGCGTGGCCGGTGCGCCCATCTCCTCGGTGATCGCGGCGGCCATGTCGGCCATGCGGTTCTTGTACTCGGCGATGATGCGCTCGAGCAGGGCGACGCGGTCGGCGACGCTGGTCTGCGAATACGACGCGAAGGCGGCGCGGGCGGCCTTCACTGCGCGGTCGACGTCGGCCGCCGTGCCCATCGAGATCTTGCCCGCCGACGCCTCGGTGGCCGGGTTGATCACGTCGAGGGTGCGCGAAGGATCGACCGGGTCGACCCACTGGCCGTTGATGTAGAACTTCAGGTAGTTGCGCATGATGTGGTCTCTGTGGATGAAATTCACGCCGAATCGTCGCGCGAACGGCGACCCCCGGAGGATACCAATCATGCGGCCCGGCGCGGACTCGGGATCCCCCGGTGCTGGGCCACGCACGCGGGTGCGGTGTCCCTCGGCGGACCGGGTCGGCGCGCGCCCCACGTCCCGGACCGGCGCCTGGCCGACGACCCGCGGCGGGCGCCTGCCCGGTCCGCAGGCGCCCGGGCAGTCCGTTCGGGCCTGCACGGCCATTGACACGGCGCGCGACAGCCACCATCCTCGGTGCTTCGATGCCACTGGCCGGAGCCTCAACATGACCTCTTCCGCAGCCGACTCGACGGCCACCGCAACCCCCCGTCCGACGACGCCGGCGACTGCCGATGCGCGGGCCGCCGCGCCGTCCGCCGCGTCCGCCCGGGCGGACCACGACGCGGCGATGCGTGCCTACCTCGCCGAAGGCGAGCGCCGCGCTTTCACCCTCGGCAACCGCGGACCGATCCGCTTCACCGCCGACGGCAAGGTGCATCCCGACATCCTCGACGCGTACTGGCGCTGCGGGTTCTACGTGTTCGAGGGCGTGCTGAAGCCCGACGAGCTCGCCGACATCGAAGCCGACATCAGGAACATCCTCGAGCGTCTGCCGTCGGAGCGGGGCTCACCGGTCGACGCCAAGGGGCGCCCGGCCCTCGGCGTCGACTGCACGGCACCCACGCTGTTCTGGGCGCGGCCGCTGGGCGACCCCGTCGGCGGCACCAAGGCCAACAACGGCCGTCATCCGGTCAAGATGCACGAGCCCGAGGCCGCCGCCGATGCCCCAAAGGAGGTGGTCTACCTGATCCTGGGCGATCTCCAGTTCTCGGACGCGGCGCTGCGCGTCTATGGGCATCCGCAGCTGCTGGCCGTCGCCGCTGCGGTGAACGGCGACGACTTCGTGCCCTTCAACGAGGCCCTGTTCATCAAGGAGCCGGGCCGAGGCGCATCGGTCGCCTGGCACCAGGACGGTGTCACGCACTGGAACAGCCCCGACCTCGACGGTGGCACCCACGGGTTCAACTTCATGGCCCAGCTCTATGGCTGCACGGCCGCCAACGGCGTGTGGGTGGTGCCCGGATCGCACAAGATGGGCAAGGTCGACATCCGCGCGATGGCCGAGCGCGCGGGCTCCGATCGCCTGCCCGACGCCGTGCCGATCATCTGCGCGCCGGGCGACGTGGCGATCACCAACCGCCAGACGGTGCACGGCTCGTTCGCCAACACCAGTCCCGACTGGCGCGTCACCGTCAACATGGGCTTCCACCGCCGGCGCTCGGTGCTGAACGTGCGCACCGAAGGCACGGCGCACGTCGGCCCCAGCGTGTACGACGAGGCACGCATCCGGGAGCGCGCGCGCATGATCGGCCTGGGCATCGCCGCGCGCCGGCAGCGCTTCCCGGACGAGACGCCCTTCGTGTACCAGCCGCATGCGCAGTCGGGCGAGACCTTCGTGTGGGACGACGCCGCGCGCGCCAGCATCAGGGACTACAACCTGCTCGATCTCAGCATCTGACGCGGGCGTGACCTGCCGGCGTGACCGGCCGGGGCGCCGGGGAGGGCGGTGTATCGTTGCGGCGGCCGACACCCTGCCGGCCGGCCCTGCCGCCCGCGGGTCCTTTTCGCCAGCCCTTCCGCCGCCCCGCCGCCGATGCCGATCAAGTACGTCAGACGCCTGTCCGGCCGCAAACGCAGCCGGGACGCCAATCGCCATCTGGGCTTCAGCCTCGCCTTCGTTGCCGGTGCCACCAATGCCGGCGGCTTCCTGGCCGTGCAGCAGTACACGTCGCACATGACGGGCGTCGTGTCGTCGATGGCCGACCACCTGGTCCTCGGCAGCCACGAGCTGGTCCTCAACGGAGTGGGCGGGCTGCTGTCCTTCCTGTCGGGGGCCATGTGCTCGGCGATGATGGTGAACTACGCCCGCCGTCGGCGCATGCACAGCGAGTTCGCGCTGCCGCTGCTGCTGGAGGCCGTGCTGCTGCTGTGCTTCGGCGTGCTCGGCGCGCGGCTGGCGCAGATCGAAGGCCTCTTCGTGCCGCTGACCGTGATGCTGCTGTGCTTCATCATGGGCCTGCAGAACGCGGTCATCACGAAGCTGTCGCATGCCGAGATCCGCACCACGCACGTGACGGGTATCGTGACCGACATCGGCATCGAGCTCGGCAAGCTGTTCTACTGGAACCTCGATCGCGACGGCGTGCGCCCCCAGGTGCTGGCCAACCGCGAGCGCCTGCGCGTGCTGTCGACGCTCGTGCTGTCGTTCTTCCTGGGCGGCGTGATCGGCGCGGCCGGCTTCAAGCACGTCGGCTACGTGTCGACGATCCCGCTGGCGCTGATCCTGGTGCTGCTGGCGATCGTGCCGGCGATCGACGACCTGGTGCTGTGGGTGCGCAGGCTGGCGCGTCGCCGCTGAATCCGGGGGCGATCGATGCGGTGCGGCCGGAGAGCGGGCCCCGCGTGCTGCACGGTCCTCAGGGCAGGAAGGCGGGCGACAGCAGCCGCAGGCCGATCGACAGCCACCGCTCGCGCGTGTCGCTGCCGAAGCGGTTGCCGACGGTCGCGTCCACCTGCACGTGGTTCGGCACGATCCAGTGACGCACACCCACCTGCAGGAACGGGCGGCCGGTGTTCTGGCCGAAGGTCTCGGCGATCAGCCAGGTGCCGGGCGTGAGCTGCGTCTCCGAGCCGATGCCCCAGGTGATGCGGTCGCGCCGGGCCTGGCGATCGTGGAGCAGACCGATGTTGGTGTGCAGCACGAAGCGGTCGTCCAGGAACGAGAAGCTGGCCGGCACGTAGCCGTACAGGTCACCGATCAGGTTGCGGTCGGTGTTGATGGCGGGATGGCACACGTTGCCCAGCACGAGGCCGACCCCCCAGCCGTTCGGCGTCAGCGGGCGCAGCAGCGTCTTGCCCTGCAGCACCAGGTCGGTGGTGCGCGTGCCGCCCGCGTCGCGTCCCACCGCGCCGCCGATCGTGAGCTCCAGGTTGCCGGTGACGTTGCAGGACGGCAGCGCCCAGAACTCCGTGCTCTCACGGTTGCGGCGTGCCCAGCTCTCGACCTGGCACGACTTCGCGTCGACGAGGCGCGCATCGTCGGTGATCATCGGCCGTGCCGCATGGGCGCCGGCGCCGCAGAGCGCGGCGGCCAGGGCGCAGGTCGCGAGGGCGCAGGCGGGCAGGTGGAATCGCGGGCGGCGGCGCATGCGGGAATCGGTCCGTCAGGATCGGGTGCGGGGCAGGTGTGGGCGGGGAAGGTGCAGGGTGGGTGCGGGTGCGGGTGCGGGTGCGGGTGCGCAGTGTGCACCGACGCCGCGGGGCAGTACAGTGAAGGTTCCATGACACCTGCCAGGACTGCCTCCAGATGACCGCTCACCGGATTCTCGTCCTCGGAGGCGACGGCGTCGGCCCCGAGGTGACGGCGCAGGCCGTGCGCGTTGCGCAGTGGCTGATCGCGCGCTGCGGCATTCCGCTGGAGCTCGTCGAGGCGCCGTACGGCATGTCGGCGTGGCAGGCGCACGGGGCGATCCTGCCCGACCCGACGCTGGCGGCCGTGCGCAACGCCGATGCGATCCTGTTCGGTGCGATCGGCGACTATCCCGGTGTGCCGGTCGAGATCCGCCGGGCCGGCAGCGTGCTGCGTCTGCGGCGCGAGCTGGGCCTGTTCGCCAACCTTCGGCCGGTGCGCTACTGGTCGCCGCTCAGCGCGAGCTGCCCGCTGCGTGCGGAGGTGGCCGGCGGCACCGACATCGCGATCGTGCGCGAGAACACCGGCGGCCTGTACTTCGGCACCCCGCGCGGCACGACCACGCTCGCCGACGGGCGGCGCGAGTCCGTCAACACGCTGCGCTATGCCAGCGACGAGATCGAGCGGGTTGCGCGGTTCGCGTTCGAGCTGGCCCGCACCCGCGGCGGCCGGCTGTGCTCGGTCGACAAGTCGAACGTGCTCGAGAACGGCGTGCTGTGGCGGCAGACGGTGACGGCGCTGCATGCGCGCGAGTACGCGGACGTCGCCCTGTCGCACATGCTGGTCGACAACTGCGCGATGCAGCTCGTGCGCGATCCGCGGCAGTTCGACGTGATCGTGACCGAGAACATGTTCGGCGACATCCTGTCGGACGGTGCCGGCGCCATCGCCGGTTCGCTCGGCATGCTGCCGTCGGCCTCGCTCGGGGCGGTCGACGCGGCCGGGCACCGTCCTGCGCTGTACGAGCCGGTGCATGGCAGTGCGCCCGACATCGCGGGGAAGGGGCTGGCGAACCCGATCGGCGCGATCCTCAGCCTGGCACTGCTGCTGCGGCATTCGGCCGGCGTGCCCGACGTGGCCGCCATGCTCGAGGCCGCGGTCGAGGGCGCGCTCTCCGGCGGCGCGCGCACGGCCGACATCGCCGCGCCGGGCGAACCGGTGCTCGGCACGGTGGCCATGGGCGATGCGGTGCTCGCCGCGCTGGAGGCGGCGCTGCGGGCGCGCGGCTGACCGCTTACGGGATCACCCGCCGCGCGCGCAGTCGCGCCATCCAGTCGCGGAACATCTGCTCGGTGTCGATGCAGTCGCCGAAGCCGGCCTGCCGCAGCTTGATCGTGCTGACGATCACCGGCGGCGGTGCCTCGCGCGCGCGATAGCCGAAGCAGAAGTCCGCGTAGTGGTGCGACTCGCCGAGCAGGTCGGCGAGCTCGGGCGTGCGCAGCCCGTGGCGCTGCGCGATGTCCCGCCAGACGCCGGCCTGGGCGGGCATGAACTCGGCGATCGACCGCGGGCTGTCCGGTGCGATCGGCGTGTCCAGCGCGTCGGCCAGTGCGGGCCACACGTTGCGCCACACGAAGACGTCGCCGTTGGTGACGTTGAAGGTCTCGCCGCGCGCGGACGGGGCGTCGGCCGCCCACGCCAGCGCGCGGGCCAGCAGGCGGGCGTCGGTGGCCTCCATGACGTTGGACGGCCCGCCCGGATACCCGAACGGCAGACCGCGTTCCCGGCAGATCGCCGCATACGCACCGATCACGGGCACCAGGTTCATCGCCACGCCGAGTGCGTCGCCGAACACGAGCTGCGGGCGGAAGATCGTGAAGCCGAAGCCGTGCCGTGCAGCCGATGCGCGCAGATGGTCCTCCTGCAGCCAGTAGAAATTCTCGTGCGGGTCGCGCGGCGCAGACTCGCGTGCCGGTACCGCCACCGGATGCAGATGCACGCCGTACGCCTTCGTGCCCTGCAGCAGGCTCACGTGCTGCAGCGTGCCGCGTGCGGCCATCGGATCGAGCAGGTTGCGCAGCATGCCGAGGTTGGTCTGCATCTGGTCCTGCTCGCGCCAGCCGCGCACCAGCCCCGGCTTCTCGTACAGGGCCGCGTACACCAGGTGGCTGGCCTCGGGCAGCGCCGCGACCGCGGCGGCGCACCCGGCGGGATCGGTCAGGTCCGCGCACACGTGTCGCCCTCTGAAACCCGCCGGCAGTTCGGGCGTGCGGCGCGACAGCGCGACGACCTCCCAGTCGCCCCGCTCGGCGAAGTGCTCCAGTGCCGCATGCCCGACGACGCCGGTTGCGCCCGCGATCACCACCGTTCTGTTCCTCATTCTGCCGCTCCCCTGACGTGCGTCCCGATGATACGGTTTGACAGTACACTTGCAGCCCGATGCGGGACGGGTCCCGACCGCGGCGGATGTCGCTGCACGTGCGTGCGCGCGGGTTTCGCCGAGAAAAACACGACAGGAGACGAGCATGAAGCTGATTCGCAGGATCGGGGTGGCGGCGCTCACGGCCTTCGGCCTCGCCACGGCGGCGCAGGCGCAGCCGGTGAAGGTCGGCGTGATCTTTCCGCTGAGCGGCGGCGCGGGCCCGTAGGGCCAGCTGCTGGTCAAGTCCATGCAGACGATGGCGACGCTCATCAACGAGTCGGGCGGCGTGCTCGGCCGACAGATCCAGATCGAGGCACGTGACGACGAGTCCACCCCCGCGGTCGGCGTGTCGCGCGCCAACGAGCTGATCTCCGCCGGCGTGTCGGTGATCATCGAAGGCTGGAACAGTCCGGTCACGCTGGCGATGCAGCCGGTGATCAGCCGCGCCGGCGTGCTCGACATCACCGCCATCTCCAAGGCCGACCCGATCCTCTCGGGCGAAGGCAATCCGCTGGCCGTGCGCCTGAACAGCTCGAATTCGCAGGACGGCGCGGTCATCGCGAACTACCTCGCCAACCGGCTGAAGGCCAAGCGCATCGCGTTCATGACGCAGAACGACGCTTATGGCAACGGCGCGCAGGCGTCCATCGAAGGCGAGCTCAAGAAGCTCAACCATGCCTACGAGAAGGTCGCCGAGGAGAAGTTCCCGTTCACGCAGGCCGACTTCCGGGTCGCGCTCACCAACGTGCGCTCGGCCAATCCCGATGCCACGGTGCTGATCAACGCGAGTGAAGGGCTCGGCATGCCGGCGCTGATCCGTCAGGCCCGCCAGGCGCGCATCCCCGGGCAGCTGGTGGCGGCCGTCGGCACGATGGCGCCGAGCGTGATCTCCGTGGCCGGTGACGCCGCCAACGGCGTGGTCGGCGCGGACATCTATTTCCCCGACGTCGAGCCGTTCGCCTCCAATCCGGTCAACCAGCGCTTCGTCGCCAGGATGCAGGAGCAGCACAAGCACGCGCCCGACAAGTTCATGGCGCTGGGCGCCGCGGCGCTCCAGGTGTGGGCGCTGGCCGCCAACGAGCTGAAGACCCTCGATCGCGAGGCGATCGCCAAGCGCATTCGGGGCGGAACGTTCAAGAACACCATCCTCGGCGACATGTCGTTCGCGCCGAACGGCCAGCTGGCGTCGCGCCACTACGTGTTCACGATCCAGGGCCAGAAGATGGTCGTCGAGAAGTAAGCGACGACGGAGGTGACGGACGACGGATCGGGGCCACGATGACGGCAGCTTCGAAGCCGGTCCTTCAGGTCGAAGGACTGGGGGTCAGCTACGGCGCGCTGACCGCACTCGACGACGTGAGCTGGGCGGTCGGCGCGGGCGAGCTGCTGGGCATCATCGGCCCCAATGGCGCCGGCAAGAGCTCCTGCTACGACGCCGTGACCGCGATGGTCACGCGTCGCGGCCGCGTGCTGCTCGACGGCGAAGACGTCACCGACGTGCCCGCGCATCGGCTCGCCGAACGCGGCCTGAAGCGCGCGTTCCAGCAGAACGCGTTCTTCCACGAACTGACGGTGCTCGACAACATGCTGGCGGTGATGCACGACACCGCCGGCACCGGGCTGCTGGCCAGCACGCTGGCGCCGTTCGCTGCTGCGCGCCGGCGCAAGGCCTCGGAGGCTGGCGCCGTCGCCACGCTCGAACGCTTCGGGGTCGGCGCCGAGTACCACCACCGTCTGCCCACCGCCATCCCCTACGGCACCCAGCGCATGCTGTCGGTGGCGCTCGCGCACGGCGCCCGCGCGCGGGCGCTGCTGCTCGACGAGCCGGGTGCCGGTCTCGGCGGCGCCGACATGGACCGCCTGGTGCAGATGCTGCACGCGCTCAAGCGCGAAGGCCTGGCGCTGGTCGTCATCGAACATCACATGGACCTGATCATGGCGGTCGCCGACCGCATCGTCGTGCTCGACCAGGGGCGCTGCATCGCGATCGGTTCGCCGCGCGAGATCCAGCAGAACCAGGCGGTGCTCGAGGCCTACCTGGGGCGCACGGCATGAGCACCGGCCCGTCCTCCGTACCCGCCGCCGCGTCCGACGGTACGCGCCCCGGCGCACCGGGCGGTCTGCCCGGTTCCGCGGCCGCGCCGGAAGTCCTGCAGGTGGCCGGGCTGCGCGTCGCCTACGGCGGCAACAATGCACTCGACCTGGAGCGCCTGTCGCTGCGGCAGGGCGAGGTGCTGGGCGTGGTCGGCGCCAACGGTGCCGGCAAGTCCACGCTCGTCAACGCGATCGCCGGGTGGTCGCGCGGCACGCCGCGGGTGTCGGGCGCCGTGCGGCTCGACGGCGTCGACGTGTCCGCGCTGCCCGCCCACCGGCGCGCGCGCGCAGGGCTGCTGCTGGTGCCCGAAGGCAAGCTGGTGTTCGGACAGATGAGCGTCGACGAGAACCTGACCGTACCCGGCGACGTGCACGATGCGCCGGGGCGGCACGTCTACGACCGCGAAGAGGTCTTCGAACTGTTCCCGCGCCTGCGCGAGCGCCGCGGGCATCTCGGTTCGCAGTTGTCGGGCGGCGAACGGCAGATGCTCGGCATCGGCCGGGCGCTGATGCTGGGCCCGCGCGTGCTGATGCTCGACGAGCCGTCCATCGGTCTGGCGCCGCGCCTGGTGTCGGCGGTGCTCGAGACCATGCGCACACTCGCGGGCAAGGGGCTGACGATCCTGCTGGTCGAGCAGAACGTGCGCGCCGCCATCGAAGTGGTCGACCGCCTCGTGCTGCTCGAGCGCGGTCGTGTGATCGTCGAAGGCACGGCGTCCGAGATGCGCGACGACCCGCGCATCGCCGAGGCCTACCTCGGAGGAGGGCACGGATGAACCTCGGACAGCAGTTCCTCAACGGCCTGGTGCTCGGCCATGCCTACGCGCTGGTGGCGATCGGCTGGACTGTGCTGCTGGGCGTGGCGCGGCTGGTCAACTTCGGCCACGGCCAGATGTACATGCTGGGGGCCTTCGTCACCTGGTTCGCGATCTCCGGGCTGGGCCTGCCGTACGTGCTGGCCATCCCGGTGGCGATCGGCGCCGGCATCCTGGTGGGGCTGGTGCTGCAGCGCGTGATGCTGAAGGCCACGATCGACCAGAACCTCGTGTCGATCATGATCATGACGCTGGGGTTCGGCTACGTGCTGCACGGTGCCGCCGCCCTGGTGTTCGGCTCCACCGGACAGATCCTCGACACGCCGCTGGCGCAGAAGGAACTGGCGTTCGGCGACATGTGGCTGACGTGGCAGGACATCGCCATCGTCGTCGTCGCCATCGTCGAGTTCCTGGTGCTGAAGTTCGTGCTCGACCGCACGCGCATCGGCCGGCTGGTGCGCATGGTTGCCGAGGACCCGAAGCTGGCCGAGCTGGCGGGCGTCGACATCCGCCGTGTCTATCTCGCCGTGTTCGCCTTCGAAGGCGCGGCGGTGGCGTTCGCCGGTGCGATGGTGGGTCCTCGCACGCCCATCCTCACCTCGATGGGCTTCGAGGAGGTGATCATGACCTTCGTCGTGGTGGTGCTGGGCGGC
>Ga0116180_1003373_pt1 | contig 12061 bp, 11 predicted proteins | sample AD_UKC073_MetaG_FD_89804 | JGI IMG/M metagenome (GOLD analysis project Ga0116180, IMG submission 89804) | Active sludge microbial communities of municipal wastewater-treating anaerobic digesters from USA - AD_UKC073_MetaG | ecosystem: Engineered > Bioreactor > Anaerobic > Digestate | place: USA... | reverse complement strand
GGCTTGAGCTGGGCGTCCAGCTCGTACACCAGCGGAATGCCGTTGGGGATGTTCAGGCCCACGATGTCGTCGTCGGAGATGTTGTCCAGGTACTTCACCAGCGCCCGGATCGAGTTGCCGTGGGCAGCCACCACCACCCGCTGGCCGGCCAGGATGGCGGGTGCCATCGTCTCGTTCCAGAACGGCAGCACGCGGGCCACGGTGTCCTTCAGGCATTCGGTCAGCGGAATCTGCTCGGGCGCCAGGCTTGCATAGCGGATGTCGCCGCGTTCGCTGCGCGGGTCGCTGGCTTCCAGCGCCGGCGGCGGGGTGTCGTAGCTGCGGCGCCAGACCAGCACCTGCTCGTCGCCGAACTTCTTGGCTGTTTCACCCTTGTTCAGGCCCTGCAGCGCACCGTAGTGGCGTTCGTTCAGGCGCCAGCTGTGCTGCACGGGCAGCCAGGTGCGGTCCATCTCGTCCAGCGCGTGCCACAGGGTGCGCGTGGCGCGCTTGAGCACGCTGGTGTAGGCGATGTCGAACTCGTAGCCTTCGGCCTTGAGCAGGCGGCCGGCATTCTTGGCCTGCGCAATGCCCGTGTCGGTCAGGTCCACATCGGTCCAGCCGGTGAAGCGGTTTTCGAGGTTCCAGGTGGATTCGCCGTGGCGGATCAGCACGAGTTTGTACATGGTGACCTTCAAGAAGTGGGGTGCAAAACCCATCATTCTAAAATCGCACGGCCAGAGCGTGTCATGCACTTTTACGTACCCGCGTTGGTTCTGTGACCCGGTGATCGCAAGGCGCAGTGCGCCGCCAAGGCTTTTGCCTTGGCAAGTGCTGCAACGCCGCGAGCGCCGGGTCACAGGGCCAACCCTTCGGGAAAGTCGGGGAAAGGCCCGGCCACGTCGTTGCAGTCCGCTTACAGTATCCATACTGCGGCGCGTCCTGCGCCTAGTTGCCGGGCCTTTCCCCGACTTTCGCGGGCACGTAAAAGTGCATGACACGCTCTATCGCCAAGGAATAACTTGTGAAATTCATTACCGAAAACTGGATGATCATTTTTGTCGCCGTGACCTCGGGCGGCATGCTGTTGTGGCCGCTCGTGCGGGGGGCTGCCGCTGGCGGCGGGCTCAGCGCGGCGGGTGCAGTGCAGCTCATCAACCGCGAGAAAGCGGTGGTGGTGGATGTGCGCGAACCCGACGAGTTTGCGGCCTCCCACATGGGCGGGGCCCGCAACATCCCGCTGAACGCGCTGGAGGAAAAGCTGCCGCTGTCCGTGAAGAACAAGGCTTTGCCCGTGGTGCTGGTCTGCGCTACTGGCGCCCGCGCCAACCGTGCGCTGGCCGTGGCCAAGAAACTGGGCTACGAACAGGCCCAAGTGCTGGGTGGCGGGCTCAAAAGCTGGCAAGACGCTAATCTGCCCATCGAAAAGGCCTGATTCCCGGGCCCGCCGAATGAAATTTTGGAGTTTTCCATGTCTAGCGTAAAGATGTACACCACGGCCGTCTGCCCCTACTGCATCCGTGCCAAGCAGATCCTCAAGGCCCGTGGCGTGGAGCAGATCGAAGAAATCCGTGTCGATACCGATCCCGCTGCCCGCGCCTACATGATGGAGGTCACGGGGCGGCGCACCGTGCCGCAGATTTTCATCGGCGACACCCATGTGGGCGGCTGCGACGACCTGATGGCCCTCGACAGCCAAGGCGGCCTGCTGCCGCTGCTGCAGGCGGCTTGAGGCTACTGTCGCAGGCCCGACTTTTCCACCTGAGATAATCCTTGTTTCCGCCAGCCTGCGGGGAGCCCGTTCCCGGCAGGCTGGCATTGTCTTGAACCGAAAGTACAACAACACCATGGCCGAAGCCTCTCTTGATCCCGTGTTCCAGATCCAGCGCGTCTACCTGAAGGACGTGTCCCTGGAGCAGCCCAACTCGCCCGCCATCCTGCTGGAGCAGGAATCCCCCAGCGTGGACATCCAGCTCGGCGTGGAAGCCACCCCCGTGGCCGAAGGCATGTTCGAAGTGGCCGTGACCGCCACCGTGCAGACCAAGGTGAACGACAAGACCGTGTTCCTGGTGGAAGCCAAACAAGCCGGCATCTTCGAGATCCGCAACCTGCCGGAAGACCAGATGGGCCCCATCATGGGCATCGCCTGCCCGCAGATCGTCTACCCCTACCTGCGTGGCAACGTGGCCGACCTGATCCAGCGTGCCGGCTTCCCGCCCGTGCACCTGGCCGAAATCAACTTCCAGGCCATGTACGAACAGCAGCAAGCCCAGGCCGCTGGCCAACTGGCACAGTAAGCAGTTGCCGGGTCGATTTGGGAGTCTTTTGAAGCTCCTGCGACCCCTATACCTGGGCATAGTGCTATGAAAATAGTAGTCCTTGGCGCCGGTGCCTGGGGCACGGCCCTGGCCATCAATGCCGCAGCATCCCCGGCGGGCCATGCCGTACACCTGTGGGCGCGCGACGCCGCGCAGGCCGCGGCCATGCAGCAGCAGCGCGCCAACACCCGCTACCTGCCGGGTGTGGTTTTCCCGCCTGCACTCCATGTGTGCAGCGGTGCCTTCGACAGCCTGGCGGCGGATGCCGACCTTCTCATCATTGCCACCCCCATGGCGGGGCTGCGCGGCATGCTGCTGCAGCTTTCCCCCTTGGTAGGCAGCCGCGTGCCTGTGGCCTGGCTGTGCAAGGGCTTCGAGGCACCCCAGTCCCCTGGTTCTGCCGGCCTGCTGGGCCATGAAATCTGCGCCGAAGTGGCCCCCGACTTGGTAGCCGGTGCCTTCAGTGGCCCCAGTTTTGCGCAGGAAGTGGCCCGTGGCCAGCCCGCCGCCCTGGTAGCGGCCAGCGCGCACGCGGCGGTACGCGATGCGCTGGTGGCGGCCTTCCACGGCCCGCAACTGCGGGTGTATGCCAGCGATGACCTCGCCGGGGTGGAGGTGGGGGGCGCCGTCAAGAACGTGCTGGCTATTGCCACCGGCCTGTGTGATGGCCTGGCGCTGGGCCTGAACGCCCGCGCTGCGCTCATCACCCGCGGCCTGGCCGAGATGACGCGCCTGGGCCTGGCCCTGGGTGCGCAGCCCGGCACCTTCATGGGCCTGGGTGGCTTGGGTGATCTGGTGCTGACCGCCACCGGCGACCTCAGCCGCAACCGCAAGGTGGGCCTGCTGCTGGCCGAAGGCAAGACCCTGCAGCAGGCCGTCGAATCCCTGGGCCATGTGGCTGAAGGGGTGTACTGCGCCCGCACCGTGGTGCAGCGCGCCGCGCGGCTGGGCGTGGAGATGCCCATCAGCGAAGCCGTGGTGGCGCTGCTGGACGGCCGCACCACCCCTGGCGAGGCCGTGCAGGCCTTGATGGGGCGCGAACCGACGGCGGAACTGGGATGAGCCGTAGTAGGTGCATCCTGTGGGGTGTGGCTGCCCTGGCGGCCTCAGCCGCTCTGGCCGCACCCGCTCCCGACCCCGCTACCTGGCTGGGTGCTTCCGAACAGGCCCTGACCACCTCCACCCCCGACCTGCAGCGCGTGCGCCAGCCGCAGCGCCTGGCTTCGGGCGCTCGCGGCCTGTGGCAGCAGGACGGTGCCGACTGGGCGGGCCTGCCGTTCCGCCAGACCTTCTTTGTTGCGCAGGGCAAGGTGCAGCGGGTGGAGCTGCTGTGGCAGCCACCCGCCGGCGCAGTGGCGCCGGACGCTGCCTGGATCCAACTCACCGCCGCGCTCCAGGCCCGCTACGGTGCGCCGCTGGTGGCGGGTGACACGGTGTCGTGGGTCGTCGCCGACACCGACGTGGCGGCCTACCGGCAGACCGGCGCGGCGCCGGGGCTGCGGGTGGTCTACAAGGTGCGCGAACTGCGCGACGCCAGTACGCTCTAGTTTGCTATTTATTTGCTAGCTGTATGCCGAGGTAAAACCTCCGCATGAGGCCTTTTGGGCCCTCGAAAAATCCTCAGTGCAGCTTGCGATACAAGGTTTGCCGGCTGATGCCCAGCTGGCGCGCGGCGGCGGACAGGTTGCCCCGGCTGTCCTGCACCGCCTGCTGGATGGCGGCGCGGGAGATGTCGGCCAGTTTCTTGTCTCCGGCCATGGTGGGTGGTGCGGGCGTCGCCGGGCTGCTGCGCAAGGCGTCCACCAGGTCGTCGGGCAGGTGCGGCCAGCCCACCTCCAGCTCCCCGGCGTCCAGCAAGGCCAGCGCGGTGCGCAGGGCGCTGGCGTACTGGCGCAGGTTGCCTGGCCAGTGGTAGGCGGCCAGCCGGGCCTGCACCTCGGGCGCCAGCCGCACACCGGGGGCGGCGCCCAGGGTGTGCAGCAGCCGGGTGGTGAGGGCGTCGAAATCACCACGCGCGCGCAGCGGTGGCAGGGTCAGGGTCAGGCCGTTGATGCGGTAGTAGAGGTCGCTGCGAAAGCGCCCGTCCTCGGCCGCCTCGCGCAGTGGCTGGTGGGTGGCGCAGATCAGGGCGAAGTCCACCTCCACCGGCTGGCCGCCGCCCAGCGGGGTGACCTGGCGCTCCTGCAGCACGCGCAGCAGCCGGGTCTGCATCAGCAGGGGCATGTCGCCGATCTCGTCCAGGAACAGGGTGCCACCGTCGGCCTCGCGGATGCGGCCCGGGCTGCCCTCCTTGCGGGCGCCGGTGAAGGCGCCGGGGCGGTAGCCGAACAGCTCGGCCTCGATCAGGTGCTCGGGGATGGCGGCGCAGTTGATGGCCACCAGCGGGCGGTGGCGCCGGGGCGAGCTGTCGTGCACGGCCTGGGCGAACAGTTCCTTGCCCACGCCAGATTCGCCGCACAGCAGCAGCGGGATGGATTTGCCCACCACGCGGCGGGCCTTGTCGGCGGCCAGGCGCCAGGCGGTGTCGCCGGTGTCGAGCTGCTGCAGGGCGTCGGCGGTGGGCGCCGGGGTGGCTGCCGCGGGGGCCGGGCTGGGCACGGTCTTCTGGCGCAGCGGGGCCTGCACCTGGATGTGAAGGGGCTCACCGTTGCGGCGGTGCAGCACCAGCGGCTCGTGGGGGCGCTGCAGGCTGCGGGCCAGCAGGGCCTCCAGCCGGGTGTCGAGCACCCGGGTGATGGGCGTGGCGCCGATGTCGCTGGCGGCCAGGCCCAGCAGCGCCAGGCCCTGGCGGTTGGCGCCCATGATCCAGCCGTCTTCCGACAGTGCCACGATGCCTTCGGCCAGCGTGCCGATGCCCTCGGGCTGGCGGTGCAGGTGCAGCCGCACCAGGTGCGGGCTGTGGGAGGCCAGCAGCCGGTTCTCGATCATGCGGGCGGCAGTGTTGACCAGGCCCAGGGTGTGCGGGTGGTGGCTGCGCTGGTCGCCCGAGATGTCGAGGATGCCCAGCAGCTCGCCAGTGGCCGACAGGATGGGCGCGGCGGCGCAGGTGAGGAAGTCGTTGCGGGCCAGGTAGTGCTCGGGGCCGTGGATCTCGATGCCGCAGGACTCGGCCAGCGCGGTGCCGATGGCGTTGGTGCCGCGCTGCTCTTCGTGCCAACTGGCGCCGGCCAGCAGGGCCACACGCTCGGCCTTGCCCAGGAAGTCGGTGTCGCCCAGGGTGTGCATCAGCACGCCGTGGCGGTTGGCCAGCACCACCATGCTGTGGCTGTGGCGCACCTGCTCGAACAGGTATTCCATCACCGGCTGCGAGTGCCCCAGCAGGTCGCGGTTCAGGGCCAGCACGCGGCGCAGCTCGGAGTCGGGCAGGTTCTCGGGGGCGCTGGGGTGGAAGGGGGCCAGGCCGGCCGCCATGCTGCGGCGCCATGAGCGGGTGACGCGCTCGTTGATGGCAGCCGCCGCAGGGGTGGGTGTATCGATGCCTTCCAGCAGCCGCTGGCGCGCCTGGCGCAGCACCGGCCCGGGGACATGGGTTGCAATGGCCATCTTGTCTCCTGGGGGCTCGTGACGGTGGCCCCGCATGGCAAGCAGTGTAGGGCGGGTCAATGGCATCGGTCCGTATGTCCCTGGGTGTACCAGGGAGGTGTTCCATTTCTGGACAGGTGTGGCGGCCTGCAACGCGGGCTAGGGGGCTCGAGGAAGATGGCATGACCTGGGTTTTCCCTGTCAGGGTTTGAGAGGGTGTGCCGAAATATCCATGTAAATCAAGCATTTGCAGCCTGGGCATGGCTTGGCGGAACGCCCCGGCACGGCCTGGGCATGGCTCTTGATAAAACAGGCTGTGCACGCGGCCCGATGCCGCTGGCGCAATTCACCTGGTTCATCCCTCTGGAGACAACATGATTTATGCAGCACCCGGCGCAGCAGGCGCCAAAGTGGTCTACAAACCCCAGTACAACAACTTCATCGGCGGCCAGTGGGTGCCGCCGGTCAAGGGGCAGTATTTCGACGTGGTGACACCGGTCTCGGGGCAGGTCTACACCCAGGCTGCCCGCTCCACTGCCGAGGACATCGAACTGGCGCTGGACGCCGCCCACGCCGCCGCCGACCAATGGGGCAAGACCGACGCCGCCACGCGCTCCAACATCCTGCTCAAGATTGCCGACCGCATCGAGCAAAACCTGGAGCTGCTGGCCTACGCCGAAACCGTGGACAACGGCAAGGCCATCCGCGAAACGCTGAACGCCGACATCCCGCTCACCGTGGACCACTTCCGCTACTTTGCGGGCTGCGTGCGGGCGCAGGAAGGCGCCTTGAGCAACATCGACGAGAACACCGTGGCGTACCACATCCAGGAGCCGCTGGGCGTGGTGGGCCAGATCATCCCGTGGAACTTCCCCATCCTGATGGCGGCCTGGAAGCTGGCGCCTGCCATTGGTGCCGGCAACTGCGTGGTGCTCAAGCCGGCAGAGTCCACCCCCATCTCCATCCTGATCCTGGCCGAGCTGATCGCCGACCTGCTGCCCGCAGGCGTCTTGAACATCGTCAACGGCTATGGTCGTGAAGCTGGCATGCCGCTGGCGCAAAGCAAGCGCATCGCCAAGATCGCGTTCACCGGCTCGACCAGCACCGGTCGCGTGATCGCCCAGGCCGCCGCCAACAACCTGATCCCCGCCACGCTGGAGTTGGGCGGCAAGAGCCCCAACGTCTTTTTTGCCGACATCATGGACAAGGACGACGCCTTCCTCGACAAGGCCGTGGAAGGCCTGGTGCTGTTCGCCTTCAACCAGGGCGAGGTCTGCACCTGTCCATCGCGTGCGCTGATCCAGGAATCGATCTACGACAAGTTCATGGAGCGTGTGCTGCAACGCGTGAAAGCCATCCAGCAGAAGAACCCGCTGGACACCGACAGCATGATGGGCGCACAGGCCAGCAAAGAACAACTCACCAAGATCCTGTCCTACCTGGACCTGGGCAAGCAGGAAGGCGCCGAAGTGCTCATCGGCGGTGGCCAGGCCCACCTGGGGGGTGACCTGGAAGGCGGCTACTACGTGCAGCCCACGTTGTTCAAGGGCCACAACAAGATGCGCATCTTCCAGGAAGAGATCTTCGGCCCCGTGCTGGCGGTGACCACCTTCAAGGACGAAGCTGAAGCCCTGACCATCGCCAACGACACCCTCTACGGCCTGGGTGCCGGCGTGTGGAGCCGTAACGGCAACGTGGCCTACCGCATGGGCCGCGCCATCAAGGCCGGCCGGGTGTGGACCAACTGCTACCACGCCTACCCGGCGCACGCCGCGTTTGGTGGCTACAAGGAATCGGGCATCGGCCGTGAAACCCACAAGATGATGCTGGACCACTACCAGCAGACCAAGAACCTGCTGGTGAGTTACAGCGAGAACAAGCTGGGCTTCTTCTGATCCAGCCCCCAACCCGCCAGGGGTGCAGCGCAGCCCTGGCGGCGCAGGAGAACCACATGGTTGACCGTGTCGTGGCAACGGATGCAGCCCTGGCGCTCATCGACGAGCTCAAGGGCCAGTACGGCGAGTTTTTCTTCCACCAGTCCGGCGGCTGCTGCGACAACAGCGCGGCCAACGCCTACCTGCCGGGCGAGCTGACCATCGGCGCCGGGGACGTGTACCTGGGCGACATCGGCGGCGTGCCGTTCTATATCGGTGTCAACCAGTTCGAGTACTGGAAACACACCCAGCTCATCATCGATGTGATCGAGGGCACCGGTGGCACCTTCTCGCTGGAAGGGCCGAGCGGCAAGGCCTTCCTCACCCGGTCACGGGTGTTTGACGATGATGAATCTCGGGAGCTGGGGTTGATTTGAGGGCTGCACCATCACACCGTGCCGGGTGACGCCATCAGAACCCAAAGCTGCTGCATCACTTGGACGCGCCCCTGTGCTTGCGTCAGCACAGGGGCGTCAAAGTGAGCGGCATAAGCCGCTTGGTGCGCGGGTGCGCCAAACCTATCCAGGAAATCTTTTTTGAGCTGCACGGTGGATCGCCCTTCCACGGGCCTCTGGTGAATTGCCAGCAAAACGGCCTCCAGGCATGGCTCACACGTAATTACCTGCACCCGTGCTTTGCGCGCCGCCGTCCGTACCTTGTCGTTCCAGTCCGTATCGGTGTCGAGCAAGGCGGCAACGGCGTCAAAGGCCGCGTTGCTGGACTGGCGGCGTGCGAAGTCCACCACATGGGCTGCGCCTTTGCCCCGTGCATTCTTGATCGTCACCACTACGCCCGAGCCGCGTTGCACGTACAGGCTTTTGAGGTATTGCAGAAAAAGCACCTCGGCATCCCCTTCCCCCACCAGCAGCACTGTGCGGGCGGCGCGCCGGCGGACAGTCTGGTGCTTCATAGTTGCGGCACAGCACCGTAGGCACCGGCCATGTACTTCGCATAGAAGTTGTCATCGCTGCGGATGCCCTCCACGCTGTCCAGCCGCCAGGCGCTGCTTTCGTTGGTGGCATCTTTCTCCACCAGCATCACCTGCGATTTGTGCACGAGGTTCAGCACCTCCATGGCATGGCAGGTGAACAGCAACTGACCACCATGCGGGTTGGTAGCCGGGTTGGCGAACAGATCCAGTATCGGCTCCAGCATGTGTGGGTGCAGATCGTTCTCGAACTCGTCGATCACCGCCAATCCGCCCGACTGCAGCACGGGCAACAAGCGGTGCAGCAGCATGAAGGCGCCCTGTGTGCCACTGGATTCCTGTATGAATGGCAGCTCGAACGTTGCACCGTCGGCAACCCGATGGATGCCATACGGCAGCCAGAACTTGTCTTTCTTGCCATCGGGCAGGGTTGTCTCCATGGCGCGTACCTGCACATCGCTTAAACCCAGATCCCAGGCTGACAGGAGGCGGACCAGATGCTGCAGTTGGGCATTTTCGGCAGCAAAGTGCGCGGCGGCGTTGAGGAGCTGCCGCCTGTCATTCACCATGCGGCCAAACTGGTGGATGTTGCTGGCGATGTGTGTGTTGGCCATCTGCTGCGCCAGCGCCACGCCGTATTGCGCCGCCGTGGCAATCAGCGACGCATTGGGCCGCACCTTGCGGGCTTCGGCGGGGGAAAAGCCGAAGTCTTGCTGCTTGATGTCGTAGGCTTGTATGGCTTCGTTCCAGGTGCGCACAAACACATAACGCATGCGTTCGTGGCGTGCATGCAGGGCCTCGTGCAACACGCGCTGGGGCGTGCAGCGCAGCGTGTAGCGCATCAGGCGGCCATCCATGTCCACATCCGCCTCGAATTCCGACGGCTCACCCGCTGCCGCCGCGTGGGGCGCATAGGGCAAAGCCTGCGCCGGGTCGGCGGCAAACGAATGGCGAATGAACCATTCGAGAAACAGGATCGGCTTGAGCAGCGCCGTCTTGCCGCTGGCATTGGGGCCAATCACTGCCATCACCGTGCTCAGGCGCTCACCCGAGCCCGCTGCGTGGGACCACACGGCTTCGGGAACCTTGCCATCCAGCAGCCACGACACCTCGGTGCGGCTGCGGAAAGACTGGAAGTTGGAAAAAGCGTAGCGGTGCAACATTTGCTAATTAAATCATTTTTCAAACAAAATTGTGGTTGAAATGTGATTTAAGCAAGATTCCAACGACGAAAAGAGATCAGTCGGGCGGTGGCGGCGCGGCGACGTGCACCTTGGCGAAAGTCAGGATGACCTCGCGGATCAGCTTGCGTTGCGCTGCAGGCAGTTGCAGGAATGCATCGAAGGTCTCACGCTCCAGGTAGCCTATTCCATCCTCCCAACGCTGTCGTCGTGCCAATACCGATGTGCGTACCGCATCGCCGAAGCGGAGCACTTCAGGCTCCACCTTGAGTACTTCGGCCAGCACGATGAGCTTGTCCTGTGCCGGAATCGACTCACCCCGCAGCCAGCGCGCCACCGCCTGAAAAGTCACCGACCGCCCCCAGTAGTGGGCATTGAACAGATTAAGCAGCACGGCCGGGCGTGGCTCCAATCCGGCAGCCCGCATGGCGGCTTGCAGGCGTTCGGCGAATTCCAGCTTCTGATCCATGCCGGAACACTAAATTTCAGTTGAATTTTGATTGAACTTTATGTTGTACGATCAATTGAATTTTTCATTCAACTTTTGGTTGAGCGGGCGGCCTGCACGGCGCGCCCCCTACGTACTGCATGCCCAAATCCCTGCTCGAACAACTGCCCGAGATCGTTGCCAACGGGCGTAAACAGGCCGAAAAAATCCTCGAAGGCCTGGAAAGCCGCAACCGCATCAGCCTGCAAACCCGTGAGGTTGTGCTGCCCGCCAAAGACAGCGCGGCCACGGACTGGGTGACGCAGCAAACCCGCCAAGACCGCCAGGCCAGCACGGGCGATGCATGGACCAACCGCCTGATCTACGGCGACAACCTGCTGGCTATGGCCGCGCTGCTGGCGGGTGATGACACCACGCCCAGCCTGCGCGGCAAGGTGGACTTGATCTACATCGACCCGCCGTTTGACAGCAAGGCCGACTACCGCACCAAGGTGTCTCTGCCTGGCGTGGAACTGGAGCAGAAGCCCACGGTGATTGAGCAGTTTGCGTACTCGGATACCTGGTCAGACGGCACGGCTTCGTACCTCGCCATGATCACGCCGCGCCTGATCCTGATGCGGGAGTTGCTGGCGGATACCGGCTCCATTTATGTGCATCTGGATTGGCATGTGGGGCACTACGTGAAGCTGGTGTTGGATGACGTGTTTGGGAAGGACAACTTCGCAAATGAAATCGTTTGGCAAAGATCAAGTGCGCACAACGATTCAAAGAGGGCTACCTCTTACGGGACTGTTCATGACGTCTTGTTTTGGGTAAGGAAGTCTTCAAAGTACATCTGGAATACGCAGTTTTCTGCCTATTCGGACGAATACGTAGACAAAGCGTACAACAAGCAAGATGCAGCCGGGCGCCGATTCAAAACAAGTGATTTGACCGCAAACAACCCTGGTTACCACTACGCTTGGAATGGCGTTTTCCCTTCGAGTGGGCGTTACTGGGCATATTCATTTGATCGGATGCGAGAGCTGGACGCACAGGAAAAAATTTATCACTCAAGCAGTGGAATGCCTTACCTCAAGAATTTCGAGGAGGACATGAATGGGGTATTGCTCCAGGACATATGGACAGACATTTCCATTGCTCCTGCAAAAGAACGAGTGGGGTATGCAACACAAAAGCCAGAAAAACTTTTAGAACGCATCTTGTTGGGCCACACAAGCCCTGACTCAATCGTCGCCGACTTCAACGGCGGCTCCGGCACCACCGCAGCTGCGGCCGAAAAACTGGGCCGCCGCTGGATCACCACCGACCTGGGCAAACCCGCCTGCATGATCATGCGCAAGCGCCTGATAGACCTCGAAGCCAAGCCCTTCCTCTACCAAGCCATTGGCGACTACCAGGTAGAAGCCGCCAAGGCCACGCTGGGCCGGGACTTCCGCATTGGCGACCTCTCGCACATCGTGCTTTCGCTCTACGGGGCGCTGCCCTTGCCTGCGGATGTGAACCCGCAGCGCAACCTGGGCCAGATTGCCGGCGTGGAGCTGGGCGGCAAGCGGGGCAGCAAGACGTTGGTGCTGGCCGACTCGCCCAACAAACTCACGGGTATGGCCACGCTCAAGAAAGCTATTGCCCAGCGCGACAACCTGCTGGGAGGCTGGGACCGGGTGGTGGTGCTGGGCTGGAACTTCGAGCCCAGCATTGGTGAAACCATCACTGCGCTCAACGACTCGCGCCTGGAAGTGCTGGTGATT
>Ga0116180_1003364_pt1 | contig 12095 bp, 12 predicted proteins | sample AD_UKC073_MetaG_FD_89804 | JGI IMG/M metagenome (GOLD analysis project Ga0116180, IMG submission 89804) | Active sludge microbial communities of municipal wastewater-treating anaerobic digesters from USA - AD_UKC073_MetaG | ecosystem: Engineered > Bioreactor > Anaerobic > Digestate | place: USA... | reverse complement strand
TCAATGGTCCAGTTGGATGATAAATCACCTTCCATCACTCCTTTAAAAAGGTTCCACTGGGCGGTTCTTAAAGCAGAATCGCCTCCCGTAACAAGTCTTTCCGGATCAATGTCATGTATCTTCTCTGTTACATCCGTATAAAACTCACTCAGCTGCAGAAGGGAGTATGTAACTCTTCTGATTGACGCGCCAACATCCGCGTGAAGATTTCCTTCATTTAAGATTTCCCACATCAAAATGGTTTTCCTGTCTTTGTACCTGCCTATGAATTCATCAAGATACTTGTAGAGATTCTGCCTTGATACGCTGTCTCTGTCGCTAATCAAATCATACAGGGTTTCATCGTCACTTACCCAGCCAACCTTGTCGACATATTTCTTTTTTACAAACATATTGTCAATCAGTTCAAGACAAAGAACAATCTTTATGTCATACCTGTCACACAGATCAAACAATTTGTCCATCATTTCATAGTACTTTTCCTTGTCCTCCCGGGAGTACATTATATCGTTTCTGAGATTGTTCCTGGCAAAAATACGGATTGACTTGAAACCGAGTTCATTCAGCTGTTTAAGGGCGCTTTCCGCAGCGGCATAGGTAAACTCGGCAGTGGGATAACTGCTGTCATAGTAATAATCCGCTGCAATCTGCATGCACAGGTCGAACTTGTTGAAGCTTATTTCGTAATAGGGTTCTCCGTTCATATAAAACTTGTTGTTGATAATCCTGAGAATGTCATCATTCTTGTACTTCCCTGTCGTAAACGCAACCGTCTTTTCAGCCTCGTCCCACCAGATTTTGCAGTTTAACACTTCGTGAAAAAGCTGCAGAGAAGCCATATACACCCCTTTGTGCCTGATTACCGGATTATTTAATTTTACTGTTTTATTGTTTAATGTTAGGGTGCCGTTATTGATTTCCGCGCTTATTTTATCGTTTTTTATTATTATTTTGCTTTTACTTGTTTTAACATCAAACCCGGCACATTCCATCACTCTTTCCAACGGAAGGTAAAGAGTATTGTTTTTTTCAACCGGTGATTTATTCAGATTTATTTTCACAGTATTTATGTAAAGTGAAATGTTTTTATCCTTTTTTACTTTTGGCAATGTTACATCGGGTAAAGGTCCGGTTTCCTGATATGAATAGGGCTGGGGATATCTGGAACCGCTCGTCTTAAGAGTAAACTTATCAAAACATATATATGAGTCTGAGGTATTGTTGTTTACCAGGAACCTCATTCCCGTTATTCTGTAAATCGGAATAAAGAAATCGCAGGAACCGACTTCCCTGTCATTGACTGATAATGCATATTTGCTTTCCCCGCGGTTAATACTTATGGAAATATCATACACCTTGTTTTTTTCAAATTCAAAAACAGTGTTTGCATCATGATCCTTCAGGACAGCATGACCGTTCTCCGGAATAATTGAAAGAATCGTATCGTTAGCATTGGGAATCGTCAAATGCTGCGTATATATCTGGAAAAGAAGGGGGTTGTTATAATTCTCATCAATACGAATCTGGAAACTGTAGTATATCTCAGGCTCTTCTATAATCAGACTCCACCATCTCATATCGCAGTTTTTTATTTTTAGCGACTTCGTCCCTGAAAGGGGAGATTTTGTGAAAACTTCAATGTTGCTGTTGGCTGATATGTACGAAGCGGATGAGTTCTTTATTTTATTTACATATCCGTTTGTTATATCGCTGTCTTCGTAATTGTCAAAAACCAGTATTGTACTGACGCCTTTTGCTTTTGGAGTTGTATAAGTCATTGTGCTCACCATTGCTATTAAAAGTATATATGATAAAATGCGTTTGTTCATGGTATCCACCCCTGTTTTGTCTAAAATCTTAAAATCTTGTATAATCAATATTAACTATATTATATTTATTATATTATATTATATATTTAAATCTGCAGGAATATTAAAAATATGTTTATATGGTAAAAAATGTTGACATATGGGTGTTGGAATAATCATATACAGGAAACAGGTATTATTATTTCGGAGTGGCAGTAAGTGGATCGGCCACACTCTATAGGACAAATTAATTCTGAACACATGGGTTAAGAGGTATAATAACTCTATGTCATTTGACATTAATGATAATCGTACTGAAGAAGAAATAGAATTAATAGCCCTAATAAAGAGAGTAAAAGAAATCTTGTTAAAGGGTTATATTGGAGCAGAAATGATTGGGAATAATATAAAAAAGAAGTAGAATAGCTGAGTAAACAAATTAAAGCTCCCTCTTGGTGTCAAGTGGGAGCTTTTGGAGCTGGTGGTGGGACTTGAACCCACGACCTGCGCATTACGAGTGCGCTGCTCTACCTCTGAGCCACACCAGCAGGATGTATATCAGTCGCAGATGATAGTATATCATAAATTTCTATGATACAAAAGTACTTTTTAAAATTTTTCTTAAAAGTTACACTTGACATATGTCGAAATCTATTATATGATAAAAACGAAAATTTAATATAGGATAAAGGAGGTTGCTTATAATTAAACGGAAAAAAGCAATTACCATAGCAGTATGGCTATGTGTTATTTTCTTGCTGTTTTTAGGTGTAATCCTTACAGGCAATCAGGGAGAAAAGCATGAGAGCGTAAAAGAACTTATGCGGGATGCTGTATTGCACGATGCCAATCGTATAGGTTTATTTGGCATTAAGGATGTAAATCCAGGACTGGTGGCAGCGTTCTTTGTTACCGCTCTTTTACTATTGACAGCAGCAATTATCAGAGTATTTTGCATACCGAAAATGAAGCTAATACCAAACAAGTTTCAACTAGTTATTGAGGAAGTGGTAAATTTCTTTAGTAATTTTGCAAAATCCAAGAGTCCTCACAGGCACCGTTTTCTCGGAGCTTACATTTTTAGTGCCGGTCTGTACATATTTTTTGGAACCATGTTTGAATTGTTGGGTTTTCAAGCAGTTACAACAAATGGACACTCAATAAGTCTGCCGGCACCTTTGTCAGATATTAATGGAGCTATTGCTTTGGGATGTCTGTCTTTTTTGGTGATATTGGCAGGTGCTGTAGTTACCAATGGTATTAAAGGTTTTGGTGTTGCTCTTAAGGATTTCTCAATGCCACTGTCAATGAGTTTTCGACTTTTTGGAGCAATGCTTAGTGGTGTGCTTGTAACAGAGCTGGTTTACTACTACAAAGCACTCAGTTTTGGATTGCCTGTTTTGGTAGGTGTTCTGTTTACACTGGTTCATGCAGTCATACAAACCTTTGTTCTTGTAATGCTGACTGCCAGTTCATATGGAGAAGTTACAACAAAGAGTAAAAAAAATTAAGTGGGAGGTATTTAAAATTAATAAGGTAGGTTTTATTAAAAGGTTTTCATTCTGTCTTTTGGCAATTTTAATAATCACATCCTTTGTATTTGCGTTTGCACAGGAACAGGATGTTGATACAGAGGAAAAGTCTGCGATAAGTGAAACAGGCATAAAGGGCATAGCGGCTGCAGTAACAATCTGTATAGGTGCGGCAACCGGTGCAATTGCAATGGGTGTTGCGATTTCAAAATCATCTGAAAGTATGGCCCGTCAGCCTGAAGCTGCGGATAAAATAAGGGGAAGTTTGCTTCTGGGACTTGTTTTTATAGAGACTGCGATAATATACGCATTGGTTGTTGCTATCATGATTATTTTTGTATTATAGGGGGTGAAATAAGTGAGTTTGCCTCTTAATATTGACTGGCAGCAGATCTTGTTGCATCTGTTCAATTTTTCAATTTTATCCTTGGGATTGTATTTGCTTTTGTATAATCCCGTTAGAAACTTTATAGAATCCCGCTCAGAATATTACAAACAACTTGATAGTGAAGCCAATGAAAAAATTCAAAAAGCAAAAGAGTTGGAGTTATCCTTACAGGAGCGTATGAATGGAATACAGGCTGAAATGGAAGAGCATAGGGCAAAATTACTGAGTGAAGCCCAAAATGAAGCGGATGAAATATTGCTGAAGGCAAGACAAAATGCCCAAAAGATTATCTCTGATGCCAGGAAGGCTGCATTGCAGGAGCGAGAGAAAATACTTGAAGAAGCTCACAAGGAGGCTGCATCCATAGCCATTAGTGCCATGGAAAAAATGCTTTCTGAATCATCAGATGTAGCACTTGATCAATTTTTAGAAGTAGTAAAAAAGGAGTGAGGGTGTGATAAGAAATAAAGATACAAAATACAAGGCGATAATATACAGCAATCACCCCCCTGGAGACAAACAGCAAGAACAATTGCTTGGATTCCTTAAAGAAAAATATGATAAGAACATTTATTTAACTTGGGAAGAAGATAAAAATCTCAAAGGGTTTCGCTTGGAAATTGGAGTTGAAGAATCAGATGGTTTCAAAGTGAACTCCGTTTATGACTGGAGTATGGAAGGAAGGTTCGGACAGCTCAAGGATTATTTAAAGAAAATGGCTTCTTCAAAAGGAGATGTCATACCACTCATTAAAGAAACAGTGGAAAATTGGACGCCCAAGGCCATGGAGGAGGAAATAGGAAGGGTTTTGACTGTTGGAGATGGCATTGCCACTGTAAGCGGTCTTCCGAATGCATTTTTCCAGGAAATTCTTATATTCCCATCCGGTGTACGTGGCATGGTAAAGGAGATAAAGCGGAATGAAGTTGGCTGCATTTTGTTTGATGATGACAACAGCGTTGTCGAAGGAAGTGTTGTAAAGAGAACAGGGAAAACAGCAGGGATTCCGGTAGGCGATGATTTCAAAGGCAGGGTTATTGATGCTTTAGGCAATCCGCTGGATGGTAAGGGACTAATCAAAATAGAGGGTTACAATCCAATAGAATCGCCTGCACCTAAAATTATTGACAGACAACCTGTTTACAAACCGCTGGAGACAGGTATTCTGGCAATAGATTCAATGTTTCCAATTGGTCACGGTCAGAGGGAACTGATTATAGGGGATAGGCAAACAGGCAAGACCACCATCGCAGTAGATACCATACTGAACCAAAAAGACAAGGATGTAATTTGCATCTATGTTGCTATTGGGCAAAAGGCCAGTTCAGTTGCCTACATTGTAAACACCCTTGAAAAGCATGGCGCCATGGAGTATACAATTGTTGTTAATGCACCTGCAAGCGATCCTGCACCTCTTCAATACATAGCACCTTATGCAGGTTGCGCTTTGGGCGAGTTCTTCATGAATAAAGGCAAAGCAGTTTTGATTGTTTATGATGATTTGACAAAGCATGCAACTGCATATCGTTCGTTGAGTCTGTTATTGGAAAGAACTCCTGGGAGGGAAGCGTATCCTGGTGATGTGTTTTATCTACATTCTCGTCTGCTTGAACGCTCGGCACAGCTCTCCAATGAAAAGGGAGGAGGCAGCATGACTGCTTTGCCAATAGTTGAAACACAGGCAGGAGATGTGTCTGCATATATTCCAACAAATATTTTATCCATTACGGACGGACAGATTTATCTGGACACAGAGTTGTTTTTTGCAGGACAGCGTCCAGCCATTGATATTGGTTTGTCTGTGTCAAGGGTTGGTGGTGATGCTCAAACTAAAGCTATGAAGAAAGCAGTTGGAGCTTTAAGGCTTGACTTGGCACAGTACAAGGAAATGGAGATTTTTATGCAGTTTTCCAGTGACTTGGATGAGATGACAAAAAGGCAGCTTGAGTATGGTCAGGGACTGATGCATTTGCTGAGACAGGAAAAAAACAGACCAATGAAGTTGTATGAGCAGGTCATAATCCTTATTGCGGCACTGAACAAGGTTATGCTGGGTATACGGATTAATGAGATAAATGAATTCAAGTATGGGCTTCTGGAATACATTGAGAAAAACTCACCAAGTATATGTAATGAGATAAATACAAGTGGTAATTTTAAAAATTCAACAAAAGATGAAATATTAAAACTTGCCAAATCATATTTACGGAGCTTTGATGACAAATGATGAATGCGAAGGAAATAAAGGCTAGGATAAAGAGTGTTCAGGATACAAGGAAAATTACCAATGCAATGTATATGATTGCTTCAACAAAGATGAGAAAAGCCAGAAATGATCTTGATAAAACGAGGCCATACTTTAAAGCTTTGTATGAAGAGATGGAGCACATTTTTAAATCAGTAGAAGATATTGAGAGCAGGTATGTTTGCACGTCGGCTGGCAATGGTGATAATGGCAAAACTTACGGAGTGCTTGTAATTACTGCGGACAAGGGTCTTGCAGGCTCATATAACAAGAACGTTATAAAAGAGGCGATGGAACTAATATCGAAGTATAAAATCAACAAGCTTTTTGTGGTGGGGGAATACGGCAGAAGGTTCTTTATGCAAAGAGATATAAATATTGAAAAAAGCTTTTTGTACACTGCGCAAAACCCTACCATGGACAGGGCAAGAGAGATTGCCGCTTTATTATTGGACATGTATGACAAAGGTGGACTGGATGAAATATATATCATCTACAGCGACATGAAAAACAGTCTTGCAACCAAGGTAATACAAAGACGTCTTTTGCCTTTCCAACGGACACATTTTCACAGTATCGAAGATGAAAAAGTGCAAATATTTGAAGTTTTCCCTTCTGTGTCTGTGGTGGTAGACAGTCTTGTGAAGAGCTGGTTGTCAGGCTTTATTTACAGTGCATTGGTTGAGAGTTTTTGTAGCGAGCAAAGCTCGCGCATGGCTGCCATGTATTCTGCAAACAAGAATGCAGAAAAGATAATGGAGACTTTGACCATTCAATACAATCTTGTACGTCAGGCAAATATTACTCAGGAAATAACTGAAGTGACAGCCAGCGCAAAAGCTCAGATAAGAAAACGGAAAAAGGAGGTGCTTTAATCATGGGTAATGGAAGAATTGTGCAAGTGTCGGACTCCGTTGTTGATGTGGAGTTCAAACATGGAAATCTGCCTAAGATATATGATGCTCTATATGTAAATGTAAATGGTGAAACAAGATACATGGAAGTTGCCCAGCATGTGGGTGAAAATACAGTGCGGTGCATAATGCTGGCGGAAAGCAATGAGCTTGCCAGAAACATGGAAGTAAAAGCTACGGGGAGTGGAATTAGTGTGCCTGTAGGGAGATGTACTTTGGGAAGAATGTTCAATGTTCTAGGTGAACCTATAGATGGAAAAGAGCCCGTTTCTGAGGCTGAAACTCGGTGGGAAATCCATAGGAAGGCACCCGCTTTTGAAAGCCAGCGTCCCAATTTTGAAATTCTTGAAACTGGTATAAAAGTAATTGACCTACTGGAGCCATATACCAAAGGCGGGAAGATTGGGCTGTTTGGCGGTGCTGGTGTTGGCAAAACCGTTCTGATTCAGGAACTGATACATAACGTAGCAATGAAACATGGCGGTTATTCAGTTTTTACAGGCGTTGGTGAAAGAAGCCGTGAAGGAAACGACCTCTTTAGAGAAATGCAGCAAAGCGGTGTTCTTGAAAAGGCGGTTCTAGTGTTTGGACAGATGAATGAATCTCCTGGTGTGCGTATGCGTGTTGGACTTACCGGCATTACAATGGCTGAATATTTCAGGGATTGTGAGAACAAGGACGTAATGCTGTTTATTGACAATATCTACAGATTTGCTCAGGCAGGAAGCGAGGTTTCCACTCTGCTTGGCAGAATGCCTTCCGCTGTTGGATATCAGCCTACATTAGCTGAAGAAATGGGCAAGCTTCAGGAGAGAATTACGTCCACTGAGAAGGGTTCCATAACATCGGTACAAGCCGTATATGTACCGGCGGATGACCTTACAGACCCTGCTCCTGCAACGACTTTTGCTCATTTGGATGCTACAACAGTGTTAAGCAGGAAGGTTGCAGAACAAGGTATTTATCCTGCAGTAGATCCTCTTAATTCCACATCAAGAATTCTGGAACCGGACATTGTTGGTAAGGAGCATTATCAAATAGCTAGAAAAGTTCAGGAAATACTTCAAAAGTATGTTGAACTTCAGGACATAATAGCGATACTGGGAATGGATGAATTAGGAGATGAAGACAGACTTGTTGTTACAAGAGCAAGGAGAATTCAAAGGTTTTTATCCCAGCCGATACATGTAGCTGAGAAATTTACAGGATTGTCCGGTGTGTATGTTCCACTTGAGGAAACTTTAAGAGGTTTTAAGGCTATACTGAATGGTGACATGGATACTTATCCTGAATTGGCGTTTTTCAATGTGGGAACAATTGATGACGTGATGAAAAAGGCTAAAGAAATGGGGCATGAATGATTATGAACACATTCAATTTGCGCATGTTGGCAGTGGATCGCCCCTTTTATTCTGGTCCATGTGAATCAATTATTGTGCCTACACCAGAAGGCAAATATGGCATTATGGCAAATCATTTAAACATGGTTATAGCTATAACGCCTGGGGCTTTAATTTTCCGTATTCCAGACAAAGAGAATGAGATAGTAGCAGTTTCACATGGATTTGTGAAAGTAGAGAACAATAATGTCTTGGTTTTAGTTGACTCGATAGAACGGGCTGTAGAAATTGATGTAAATAGAGCGAAACGTGCAGCTGCAGCTGCCAAAGAGGCTATTCTTCAGAATCGGAACATGCAGGAATATCTGGCTGCTCAGGCTCGCCTTGCTCGTGCTCTTAACAGGCTGAGAGTAAAAGGTTTTTATGATATTAAAATGAAGTAATAGAACTGGAGGTATCAAGAAAGATAGTATGGATTTGAAAACCATGTCTAGAAAATTTATTGTATTAGTGATAGGCATATTTTTTTCTTCATTCGGAGTAGGATTATCACTTAAATCAAATCTTGGTGCTACACCCATAGGTGTATGTCCTGCGGTGTTCAGCGATGCTGTCAACATATCAACAGGAACGGCAATGGCTGTATTGCTGGGCATATTCTTTGTAATGCAAATACTTATTCTAAAAAAGGATTTTCGCCCATTTCAATTGCTCCAACTCTTTGCCACACTAATATACGGTGTCTTTGTGGACCTTTCGGAAGTGATTCTTTCATATTTTTCAAATGATGAACTGTGGCAAAGGTCTATTTATTGTGTGTTGGGCTTCGTTATTCTTGCTTTTGGAGTATTCGTAATGTTGAGTACGGATTTTATTATGCTTCCCCAGGATGCAGCCGTTGCAGTAATTTCAAACAAGTATAAAAAGGAGTACGGTAAGATAAAGATTACTTTGGATGTAATACTGACTACAATTGCAACTGCAAGTTCTTTTGTAATATTCAGTAGAATAATACATGTGGGCGTTGGGACCATTTTAGCTGCAATCTTCGTTGGCAAGATAATCAGCCTGCTTCAGAAGTCTGCTGGTATTAATCGTTTTATTAGCTGGGCTATTGGTGATTAAAGGAAAAATGGTTTTCATAAAGTGGACAAACTTTTGTCAATATGCTAGAATAACCTGATGTTATACATACAGAATTACTTGAATTAAGCGAGGAGAATGAACATGAGTAAACTGCTTATCCATAACGGAAAAGTTCTTACCATAACTGGAAAAGAATACGAAAATGGGTATATTGTTTGTGAGAACGGCAAAATAGTTGAAATAGGGGATAGTTACAAAGGGGAATTTGACTGCAAGGTGATTAATGCTCAAGGTAATATTGTCATGCCTGGTTTTATAGATCCTCATTGCCATGTAGGCATGTTTAATGATTCTTTGAATTTTGAAGGAAGCGATGGTAACGAGTGTACCGAGCCGGTTACACCACAGTTGAGAGCCATTGACGGAATATATCACAATGACAGATATTTTAATGAGGCATGTATGGCAGGAGTAACTACAGTGGTTACAGGTCCTGGCAGTGCGAATGTTTTCGGAGGACAGTTTGCTGCATTAAAAACTCATGGTTCCTGTGTTGACGACATGATCTTGAAGGCTCCTGTTGCCATGAAGGCTGCTTTGGGCGAGAACCCCAAAACCGTATACAATGCAAGCCACAAAATGCCTACAACAAGAATGGCTACTGCTTCTCTTATGAGACAGGTACTAATTGAAGCAAAAGAGTATCTCGAGAAAAAAGAAAAGCATGAAAAGGATCCTGAGAAGAATGATTTGCCTTCGTTTGACATGAAACTTGAGGCATTGGTTCCTGTTTTAAAGGGCGAACTCATACTTAAGATTCATGCTCACAGAGCAGATGACATTGCTACTGCCATCAGGATTAAGAATGAGTTTAATCTGAATATTACTGTGGATCATTGTACTGAAGGATATCTTGTTGCTGACCTGCTTAAGAGAAATGAAATGCCAGTAATATGCGGTCCAATTGTTTCTGACAGGTCAAAACCTGAACTGCGCAATATGATTGATGAGAATGCAAAAATACTTTGTGAAAAAGGGCTGGATGTGGCAATTATGACGGATCACCCCGTAACGCCAATCAAGTATCTTTCATTCTGTGCAATGGTGGCACACAAGGCGGGTTTAAGCAGAGAAGTTGCTCTAAAAGCAATCACCATCAATGCAGCGAAGGTTAACGGTATAGACGATAGGGTAGGAAGTCTTGAGGTAGGTAAAGACGCTGACATAATTATTCTTTCAGGTGATCCCTTGGACTTCATGACCAGGGTAACAACAACAATAATCAACGGAGAAGTGGTGTTTAGTGCCTAGTTTTTCGTTAATAACGAATTCATCAGAAGAAACGTTTGAAATTGCCTTTAAACTGGGCAAAATGCTTTCAAAAGGGGAGGTTGTAACGCTGGACGGAAATCTTGGTGCCGGCAAGACATTGTTCACCCAAGGGCTTGCAAGAGCCCTTGGTATAACCGAACCTGTTACTAGCCCTACTTTTGCAATCTTAAACATATACACTACAGGCGATGTACCGTTATATCATTTCGACGTATATAGGATTTCCTCATACGATGAACTTGTGGAAATAGGGTATGAAGAATACAATCAGGGTGACGGTATAATTGTGATTGAATGGGCAAAAAACATACCCGAGCTTGAATATGAGGAAAGACTTGTGAAGATTGACATAGAGAGACTGGATGGCGTGTCCGAGAATACAAGGAGAATCACCATAAAAACGTACGAAGGGAAAGAATTAACTTGCTTATACTGACAATTGATACATCCTGCAGCCAGATGGGGGTATCTTTGAACGAGGATAACATAATATTGGCTGAAGAGACCATTAACAACAAGAAAACACATTCAGTAAAGCTCATGCCTGCAGTCGACAACGTTCTTACTGCGTCTAACAAGGTAATTGACGATGTGGATTTGTTTGCGGTCGTAAACGGTCCTGGTTCTTTTACCGGGCTTAGAATTGGGGTATCCACTGCAAAAGCTTTTGCATATACTTTGGACAAACCGGTTATTGGTGTGAATACTCTTGATTATCTGGCAAGAAGTGCTGCCAATTACAAGGGTTTGATTTGTCCGATAATTGATGCAAGAAATGATTTTGTTTTCTTTTCCTTATACAGGGGAAACGAAAGGATCTATGACTACAAGGTTGATAAGGTGGAGTGGCTTTTTTCCTTGCTTGAGGACTTTGATGAAGAGGTAATGTTTACAGGCGATGGAGTTTTGGTGCACAGAGAGACCCTTAAACTCAAATTGGGTGAGAAGTATAAAGAGAATGCGTATCCTTTGCTTCTTGGCAAGCCTTCTTTCATCGCTGATATTGCAAGAGAAAAGTATGAAAGCGGTCAGGTTGACAGCGATATAGAGGTTTATTACATGAGAAAGTCACAGGCTGAGAGAATGAAGGAAGAGAAGGCTGGAAAAGCATGCAAATAGTTCCTATGCAGAAAAAGCATCTTAAGAATGTAATGGCTATTGAAAAAGAGTCTTTTGGAATTGACAGCTGGTCATTGCAATTTTTTCAGTCGGAATTGAAATCCAAACTCTCCCACTATATCTGTGTGATTGACAAGGATAACAAAATAGCAGGTTTTGCAGGATGCAGAATGCTTTTTGAAGATGCAGAGATAGTAAATATTTGTGTTGCCCCACCATATAGAAAGCTTGGGATAGGCAAGATGATGATGAGATACTTTATCGATATGTGGATTGACAGAAAGATACAGCGTGCTTATCTTGAGGTGAGGGTAGGGAACAATGTGGCCAT
>Ga0116180_1003360_pt1 | contig 12098 bp, 14 predicted proteins | sample AD_UKC073_MetaG_FD_89804 | JGI IMG/M metagenome (GOLD analysis project Ga0116180, IMG submission 89804) | Active sludge microbial communities of municipal wastewater-treating anaerobic digesters from USA - AD_UKC073_MetaG | ecosystem: Engineered > Bioreactor > Anaerobic > Digestate | place: USA... | reverse complement strand
TCCCTTAATAACTTCATCACAATACATATAGTTTTTACATTTTTCGTTAAACATACAATCCCAACAAGTTTCTATGTTATTAAAAACTCTAATTAACTCTTCTTGTTCTTTTTCTGTACATATTATTTTCATATTATTTACCTGTACTCCCAAATCCACCTTGTCTATCATCCGTCATATCCAACTCATCCACAACTTTTATCTCTGGTGTGAAGACGGGACTCACAACCAATTGAGCAATTCTATCGCCCTTTGTAATACATATTTCATCTTCTGAATGATTTTCTAACATAATCCCTAAGTTACCTCTGTACTTCTCGTCAATCACACCAACACAGTTCCTTGGTCTGATTCCATATTTACTGCCTAGAGAAGATCTTGCAAATATGTATCCTACAGTGTTCTTTGGCAATTCAATACTAATTCCAAAGTCAATAAATATATGACTGTATGGAGGGATTACTGCGGTAAAAGGGGCAAATAAATCTGCTCCTGCATCTGTTGGATTTGCACGTACTGGAGCCTTTGCTCCTTCTCTATTTAGTTTAACCTTTAATTCCATTCTTTTATCCTCCTATCGTATCGGACAACTTCCAGATGAACAATCGTCATCAAATAATTCTGTCTCTTCGTTGTTCTCATACTTACTTATCAGGCTTGGAACAAATGGTCTCATTTCCTCTTTCCTTCTGTTGTACTCCTCTTCATCTATTGCCTCATATGGCATTAGGTCATAGAAGTTATCATCTAGGTTGATGAAGGATATGCCAACTATATCGTCCCAATTATCCCATACCCACTGTTCTACATCGTTCCATTCGTCATTTCTTACATGCACAGTAATAGAACAATTATGGTCTACGTAATTTTCCATGAACATCTTGTAATTCTCAAGTTGCTCAATTGCAGACACATCATATTTTGTTTTGCCTTCCGGGGCTTTAACTGGAAACTCTACAACTAACGTTTTCGCAGTAGAGAGTTCTTGTCCGACTTCTGGTAAAACTCTATATCCCAATTCATTACATACTTTGACAATAGGATCAGAGGCGTTTACTCTGATGCGACGAATGTAATATGGAGAATGGCTGTAATGCACACCAGAAGAGACAGTAGGAAGTTGACTTAGTGTTCCCTCTGGTTTGATTGTGGTAGTTAATAGTGGTGGAGTTTGTTTCAAATGCTGTGCGTATTCTTCTACTGCGGTGTGAGCTACTTTCCTTAACAGTCTAAGTAATATGCCTGATCATCTCTCGACATATTTGTAGCATTCACCATGTCTTGCCAACCAGTAAGAGAGCAACCAATTAATTTATCTCGTTTCTGTATGGCATCCCATTTTGGAAGTTCCAAATCTATCATTGTCATTCTATATCCTGCTCTTGCAGAGAGTTTTTGAGCATTAATAAGACCTTCTAAATCCAAATCTTTTCCTTTAACAAATGCCATGACATTGACTGTAGTAAGATTGCACATCTGCCTACTGTCTAACAACACTTCACCACATGGATTAACACCTTTGAAATTTGGTCTTCTTTTACTAGCAGCTTCTTGATTAATGAATGCTGGTTCCCCTGAATTCTTCATTATTTCTATATGCCAAGACCATTCATCTCTTGTTGGTTTGGAAGTGTAGTAGATGGAGTTGTTACTCATTGATCTATGAAGTAGATGTGAATTAGCTATCCATTTATCACCTACTTGTCTAAACATGTTTGATTTGGCTTCTATGCATTCTTTATCATCACTGTCAAACAGTATAATTTCGGCAGTTCTTCTTACTCCACCTACTACTACTCCTTCACCAATGATGTTACATATGTCTAACACATCAATAGGTTTCAATTTAAAAAGAAAATATTTTTCTTTGTTTTTGAATACGTTGTTTATTTTTGTAAAGATATCTCTAATTGCTGAGTGTCCTGATGCAGTTCCTCCGAAGGTTTTAAGTCTTTCCCCTTGTGGACGAACCGAATCATAGACCATTACAATATTAGTAATATTACTATATCTCGTATCAGAAAGAAGTATCATGAAATTGTTTATTGCATCTGCCCATCCGTTTTTACTATCCCCGATGTGTATGGTAGCGGTGTTGTCTTCAAGTACCATCTTGGTGTGTTCTAACCTTTTAATCTTTGCTCTTGGAGAGTATTCTTTATGTATAAGGTTATAGTTGTTCCGCATTGCTGGTAGTTTATCTACATCGTCTTTTTTAATTCTTAATCCCACACCTGTACCAATCATCAACAGATAGGTCAGTTCATAAAAACATGAGATATCGTCTATTACTAAAAATGAACAATTATAATTTGCCATTGGGTTACGCTTTGCAACCTCTGTTCCGCCAATCCACATAGTTCTTCCAGATAGGAATTGTCGTAGGTGGAACATGTTGTCATACAAAGCTTCAGCTTCTTCTTTTGTTGTACCTGGTACGAGTGAGCAGTTATAATTTACTGTTCTCGCACATGTTTCCCACCAATATTCTCTTCTACGAAGCTCTGGTAGATATCGAGAATAAGTTCTGTAGAAAACAAAGTTTCCAAGCTCTGCAAGAGGGCTAGGCTGGTGTTTATATTTTGCAAGGAAAACATCATCAAAAAAACTATATTTAGGAGCTTTCCCTCTTTCGATATCTCTTGTATTTCTATAGATGATATATTGTTTTGCGACATCTTTCCTTTCATTCATCAATTCATTTTCTATCGCATCTTGAATCTCGTCAACCGATACAACATCTCTGTCTTTGAAATAAGCTGTAACGTTGTCGGTAATAAGTTTTATTTGGTTTTCATTTATACCAAGTTTTGTTTCACTCATTGCTTTACGTAGAACGATGCAGATTTTTTCTGCATCGTATTCTACTAAACTGTTATCTCTTTTTCTAACCTTCAATGTTGTCTTCATCTCCTGCCTTTTCATATATATTTATGGCCCAATCCAAGTAATCTTTCGCTTTAATCAAATCAGCGTAAACACTTCCCTTTTTTCCTGCTCTGGAAACGTATTTCATTACATTACCTAAACAGAATCCTAAAAACTGTTCATCCGATTGTTTTGCCCTTATGTAATCAATGGTTTCAATTCCACCGTCAGTATAGTGTTTTACTTTATTGCGTTTTATTAAGTTTCCGTGATTTAATCGATTGATTTCTATTGTTCCATCATCTTCCCATCTTCCTTGTATATAATCAGGGCGTTCATTTGAAGTCATTTGGTAACCTCCTGTGGATAATAGACGATTTCCAATCTTGGATTTTCTCTATCCAACTCTACCATTTGTATTTTTGGTAATACAAAATAATCGTCACGAAACAGCAACCCTTCAAGACAGTCCGTTAGGAGTTTGAGACAATTGTGACTGTCTCTTCTTCTCTTATCCGGAAAGTAGAAATACAAATCCATAACGTACCATACGTTATCTCTATCTTGTTTCCACTTCTGCTCTTTAATTGCACGTTTTGCAATATCTTGAGCTGTCTTTATGTAGTTTCTAGCTGCTGTTGTAAGTCTTCTACCTCTTCCTGCACTCTGATATATATGATTTACTGAGATAGGCAGAGGTAACGTGAGTTTCAAATATTGGTTTGGATATTTTGGCACATCACGAGGAAGGTCATCTTTTACAGGTTCTGTTTTTTGTTTAGCCAATTATAACACCTCACGCACTCTCCTGAGAATATTTCTCATTCATTATTTTCCATTGTTCATCATACGTTCCCTTACATTTACCTGAAATACCAAACCAACATAAGTTCTTACATCTAAATAAATGTGCATCTTCCGGCATATTGAATTTATTGTTTTTAATACCTTTCAAGATATCTTTGGTTCGTTCCAATGCCTCTTCTACATCTAACGTATAAGTGTTTTTTGTGGTTTTTACTTCATACACCATATCGCCAACTTTGTTGTATCTTATATGTTTGTTAGGCTGTAGGTAATGCAGGTTAAACGATTCCGGCATCTTACCAAATTCTTTTTTCACACTATACAGATAGAGTGGAGGTTGAAGATCCGTTACCAGTTTTTTACCACTTATAGGTTTTCCAGTTTTCCAATCGTGTACATGAATGTCATCTCCCTTAAAAAATATAAGGTCTAATGTACATGATATAGATGGAAGGTTTTTATCAAGTGAGAATTTAACGTTGTATTCTGTTTTGTATTCGCCTGTAAAGTTATCTTTAATCAATTCAAAATTGTCCAAACACTTCGCACCATTATCCATTAAGTCCAGTGTGATAATTGAATATTCATCATCTGTTGATAGGTTCCATTCATCAGCTCTGTCAACCAGTAACGCATGAGCTTCATTAATCTTCAATTCACCTTTAAACATTTTATCTATCAGGTCGTGTACAATTACACCAAGCTGTGCATATTTGCTCATCGGTGGTTCAATTCCCAATACCAATTGAAGATATAGTGAGTATGGACATCCTGCATACTGTTCAATGTGAGATCTCCTTATGGTTTGAAATAGATTCTCCGGCTTAAAGCATTCTTCACATCGAAAGTTATTTTCAGCATAACAAGAGTCACACAATATCACACCACAATTCAGACAGTGATTTGCACAGTCTTTATGAAGAGGCACATGACATTGACTGCAATATACATCTTCATCTTTAGCGATTTGTTTTAGACAGCTGTTACAATAACTCATGTTTCCTCCCTTATGTTTTCAACAAAAACATCTCCTTTACGTTTCAAATCTAACCCATCATATAGACCCTCTGAGTATGCTTTTCTTACACGTTTTAACATTAACTTTTTACTTAACAACACACCAAGAATAAACCCAAGTGTAATGCACATTGTTATTTCAATCAGTAACAATATCTCTCACCTCCTTTTTTAATGAGTTCCAAATTCTTCGTATTGTTTGTCCCGATACATTTAATTTTTTGGCAATATGTTTGGTTTGATGTCCTTGCAATTTGCTATGTATTATAAATTTAGTTCTGTCATCTTGTTCTTTATAGAGTTCATCTAATTGCAATAAATACAACGGATTATCTTCTATTGAAACACTCTGTATATTTTGTATCCATTCTTCTGACGAATTTTCGGAATCAGATAATAGTGTGTTTAAACTAATACACACGCCTTCTTTATCCAATTGTCTTTTTTGAGCATTCATACGTTCAAGTTCTGCATTGATTTCGTTACGAATACAACGTGCAGTGTATGTATTGAATTTTATTTTTTTGGTTTCATCAAATGTCTGTAGTGCTTTCCATAGTCCTATCAGTCCTAATTGAAATATGTCTTCATCTTGTCTGAATCGTGGGTAATAAGTATTGATAACAAAATGTACTAAATTTAAATTCTTTTTAATTTTGTCGTCCATTCTTTTCTCCTTATGTAATTGATTCCATTGAATTAACCAATAGGCTGTTTTTGTCCTTTCTACCTTTTACCAATATCAGGTCTCCAAGTGAACACTTATATTTTTTCCAAATCGAAGAAAACACTACTAACTTAATCGTATCAGTTTTGTTTATACCAGTAATGAACGCCATTTCATTTCCATTCTTGTCGTTTTTAATTGCTAACGTTGAAACTTCTATAATAGTTGTTACGTGTTCACCCTGTCCAAATTCTGAAAACACAGGTGTATCAAATTTTTCAAACGGTGAATCAGAAAGGTAATATCCTAACGCCTCCTTTTCATAAACATAATCTGGTTTTCTTTCTGCGGTTTCATCGTACTTTAACAACGTTTCATATATAGATTCTCCTGTAAATAAGAATGCTCCAGATTTAATCAATGCCTCTACAGCAGTTTTCTTTACAAATTTTGGAATACGTCTTTCCATAAAATCTTCATATGATGCGATTGGTTTCATTCTGTTAATTTCATATAATACAGATCCCCCAACACCCTTGATTGATGTTAATGGAAATAATATTCCTGCTTCTGTAGGTATAAATTTGTCAGTTGATAGATTTATGTTTGGTGGCAATACTGGTATTCCTTTTGCCTTGAGTGTGTTTAATATTTCTTGTATTTTATCTGTGTCATCTACGTTTTGACTCATATATGCAGCGTAAAACTCTTTCGGATAATAATATTTTAAGTATGCGGTTTGATAAGAGAGTCTTGCATAGCTTGTTGAGTGTGAGCGATTAAATCCGTATCCGGATTTTACTACATTGCAAATTTCATTCCATACATTGTTAATCTCGTCTTCTTCGAATCCTCTCTCTTTTGAATCAAAGTAGAATTTTTTATAGAGATCTTCGTCATTGCAAATGTCTTTATTCTTCCTGATGTGTTTGTCTGAAAAAGCAATATCCCAACCAGCGTAATGTTTTGCAAGTAAAAGATACTGTTCTTGATACACAATCAAACCATGAGTTGATTTCATAAAATCTAGGTCAGAGGATATTCCTTTAGAGCGTCTGTCCAAGTATTCTTCAAAATCACATACTCCAGGTCTTATCAGTGCGTTAATTGCAATCAGATCTTCGAAACATTTTGGTTGCTGTGCTATTACTTTATCTGCTTGATCTGATAATTGGAAAACGCCTAGCACGTCACCTTCACACAGCATCTTATAGATATTTTCATCTTCAAAGTCTACTGTTTCCCAATTTATCTGTGGAGTGTAATCCAACGTATCCTTCAACAACGTCAATGAATTCAAACCGAGGATATCGAATTTATAGAATCCCAATTCCTCAATGATGGTTTTGTCGTAGGCAACCACTAATTTATCTTCATCTTTTTTATCAATCATTACTGGTAGTAGTTTTGTAAGTCCATCCCATATAATTACTCCTCCGGCATGAGTTGAAAAGTGGCTTATTATGCCTTCCATTTTTTCTACCGCATGGTATATATTTTTATGATTCTCTAGCCATTGTTCTAATTCGGGAGAATATTCTATAGCCTCTGCAAGCGTAAAGTGTAATCTGTCTGGCATATAGGAAATTACTTTTGATATTTCAGTTTGACTGAACCCATATATTCCCATAACTTTTCTAAGGGCGGATTTTGCGGTAAAACGATTGAACGCTCCAACTCTGGCGACATTATCACTTCCATAGACATCTTGTAAGTGTTTATATACAGCATCGATATCCGAGAAATCTACATCAAAATCTGGAGTTCTTCCTGGTGCGAGGAATCTTTCAAATAATAATCCATATTTTTGAGGATTGACTTCTGTAATTCCTAAAGTGTAGGCAACTTTAGAACCTGCTCCGGAGCCTCTACCATCTCCAACAAGTATGCCTTGTTTCTTTGCCCAGTTGATGTATTCTTGTACAATGAGAAAATATCCGCTGTATCCTGTTTCTTCTATTACTGCTAGTTCATTAGCCAAATCAAGGAAGAATTCTCTATTATCTTCTTTTCTGTTTTTGATGCGTGTTTCATATTTTTGCATTGTCAGACAAATGAGTTCATTGTCTTCTTCTTCTTTGGTCATTCCTTTGTATTTAGGTAGATAATTACCGGTTTCAATTTTCACATCACGGCATTTTTGAAATACTTCATTAATGTTGTCATAACAGGCCCACAACGTTTCTTCATCTAGATACTGCACATATTGTTCCATTTCATCTTGGCTCTTCAACCAGTAATCGTTATATGGAAACTTCCATCGTTTCGGAGAATCCATTTTTTGTTGTTGTTGGATTGCCAGTATCACTTCGTGCACATCATAGTCCTTTTTATCGACATAATGCACATCATTGGTCAGTATTGGCTTGAACTTGTAATTACTACAGATTTCCTGCAATTTTTTGTTTACCATAATAACTTCATCCATAGTTGAAGATTGAAGTTCTATGTATAAATCATCTCCAAATATAGCTTGAAGTTCTTTTATGTGTCCTATTGCAAGGTGATCTTCTCCTGCAAGAATGTACTGGTTTACTTGGTTTGTAATACATGCTGTTGTACAAACAAGTCCCGATGAATATTTCTTTAACAATTCCATATTCAATCTTGGCTTGTAATAGAAGTTTCGATATGCCTCTAGTTGCAATTGATAGAGGTTGGATAATCCTTCTTGATCTTTTGTTATTAATATAAGGTGTCCTAACTTGCGGGATTCTCCTGCATTTTCAAAGTAGAACTCCTCACCTAGTAAAACGGGGAAGTCATGTTTCTTCCCCGTTATATATGCATCATACAGACCAGAACTATTACCATGGTCTGTTATTGCAATAAAGGATTGTCCTAAGGATTTCGCCTTGCATATCAGTTCTTCTATTTTAGCCATTCCGTCAAGTGCACTGTATTCTGTGTGCACATGCAGGTGGCCTGAGAACTTCTTCATAGCTGTCTCCTTTATTTGAAATTTAGTCCTAGTGGTGCGTTATAAAATATTTCTAATAGTTGTCTTTTCGCACCGGGGGATTCCGGATCTGATAAAGCATTATAAGCTATTATGGCTCTTTCCAATTCGATTATTGTGCTGTTCCAAACATAAGAATTACAATTCTCTCTTAAATTTATTTGTGTAATTTTATGTATGTCGTCTAAATTATACACTCTTATGCTTTTTCTTTTCATATTTTACCTCAACTTGTGTCAGCTTGTTAACAGCATCGATGATTTCATTTATCTTCTTACGGAATATTTCATGTTTGTCGTCTATTATGTCAATTCCGTTTTTTCGAATAATGAATTCATCCATTTCAAGTTTCTTTATCATAGTACCGTTACCTCTTTTTTTCCACTTCCTGAGAGCTTAATGATTGGAAAACCCATTGGTGAGATTTCTAAGTTTGCTTTGTCTGCGTAACTGTCATCGTAATCTAATGCATGTCCAGTTAAAACAAAGTATTGCTTTCCTTCAGTTAGCTTCTCGTTTCTGGAATCCACGTATTTCATAACTCTTGATGTGTGTACCATATTGTGAGTGTGTCCCATTAAATACACATCAGCAGTTACTTTATTACTCATAGCCTTACATTTCATTAAGGCATTACCTACGCTTCCTCCAGCATTACCATGTATCATGTTGATATTGTAAGCTCTTTCATGACTTTTGCGGCCTAAACTATATGTTACCACACCAGAGTATAACATGTATGGAATATGTAATTGGTTGCAAAATTGCTCAGCAATATCAATCCCAGATTCTTTCATGATACGATATTCGTGATTACCCTGCAACACGCCATCAATCTGTTCTCTGAGTGGATAAAACAATTCTACAATAGTATTAAGCTGTTGGTTCGGATTTAGCGTTTGTTCGTATCCAGACGTACCAATTGAAGATTTTGTTCCACAGTCTATCAAATCTCCCATAAGTAATATCCTGTGGTTTGGTGCTTGTGGAATTGATTGTAATTTATTTATGATGAAATCCATGTTGCAATTTATATGCCCAATATGAAGATCTCCTATCGGATGCACATATAAGTCATTTCCATCATCAAACCGTATCTTGTTGTACCTTATTTTTTCTCACTCCTGCCGAATGGCTTTCGGTTTAGATAGGCATTTAGTAATTCTTCTTTTGAACAGTCTGCCGGATCTTTACCATCTGGCAATTCAATGTTCAATACGCCTGTCTTATTTTTGAATTTCTTGGCGACTTCAGATGCACATTTTCGTCCTGCTTCGTCTGCATCAAAACTCATAATCACATTCAATGGAAGTTTTAGTATCATTCGGTATTGTTCTTCTTTTAATGTACTACCGAAGATGGCAACTACGTTGTCTATTCCTGCCATGTGATACGCCCACACATCAAAGATTCCTTCTACCAAAATAATGTCTTCATATTCATGTGCTGATTTAGCTACGGTGTCATAGTTATATAATAGAGAGTTAATCTTCAATCCATGCGGTTGGTAGAACCACTTTGGTGTGGAGGTTCCTGTCGTATCTCGCAGTGCTACGCCACATGTGTAACCGTTTTGTATAATAGGGATTACTAACTTGTGGCGTAGCATGGAGTTATCGGTAGGATAGAGAGTACAGAAGCGTGCACCATAGAATTCCAAAACATCTTTAGGAAACCTATTGAATGTGGGATGTTCCAGTGAATATTTAGTGTAAGGTAACACATATTCCTTTACGCACTTATTCCGTGTATTGAGCCTTCGCTTCTGTCTCTCTAACCATTGTCTGTGTTCTTTTATGATTCGTGTTTTGGGAACAATCAACTTCATTCCTTCAATGTTCAGTTCAAGTATTGAAGCTGCTTTTTTTATAGCGGTGGTGAAATTAACATGTTCCATTTTTTCTATAAGTGTGAAGATGTCTCCACCACCGCAATCTCCCGTATAACAAAACCATAAGTTATTGTGTTTGTTCCAAATGAATGCAGTCGGGTTATCACCTTTGTGGATTTCACAACAGGCTAGAAATGCATCTTCGCTCTCTGTTATGTTTCTAAACCCATAGTGCTCTAAGACCATCCGTGGGTTTATGTTGTCTTGGATGAACTGTACTACATCCATTCATAATCACCCTTTTAGACGTCTATCACCTGCAACTTATAGGATTTGCCATTGTGTTTTGCTATATCATCGAAATACATGTTAAGAGCACCAACCCACTTCGTGTCTTCTTTTATCAAATCATATGTATTGTTTAGAAACTTTATAAGATTGTCTTTATATGGAGTCATCAACAATGCTATTATCCTAGATTTGCGTTCTATGGTTTCATCATCCCAATTAAGCATTCGTTGAATATCAAAATCGGATACTTCATCGCTTGATTCAATGTTCACATCAAGTCCATTGTCGTTGAAGATGATTTCAATACGGTCTACTTTAGAACAATCAATATCGTTAACCATTTGTTCTATATAATCTAGTATTTTGTCTTCCAATTGTATACCCCTTACCTTTCTTGTTATTTAGTTAACACTATCATTGTTGTAACTTATACTTCATACATTGTATTTCTTGGTCTATCAAATTTTACATTAATCGGCGGTACGTCTGATTCGCCATTACGTTGAAATGATATATACAGCCTTTGATTGCCGTTTATCGCTCCTTCTTTCATAATGTCTTCATCTGATTTGTTGACTAAGAAAATTAGTTTTGAAGCTAATTGTAAAATTCTATCCGAACCACCTACATTCGTTTCATCCTTCTTGCCGCTATTAATATTAGATCGATTCTCTTGACAAGCTGAATAAATTGGTAAGTTTAATGTTCCTGCTAAGTCCTTCAAACCAGAAGCAATAAAACCTAACATCTGCCATTCAGCAGCATTTTTAAGGCTTGCAATTTGAGAAGCTGGCATCTTTAAATAGTCGAAAAATATGGCTTGTATATCATATTGTAATTTGAATTTCTTAGCAATAGCATTTACCTTATCCATAGTGAAAGCAGGAATATATATGTGATAGTAGTTGCCCTCTCTAAGCTTTTGAACGGCTTCGTGTAAAGCTCTTTTTTTATCTGTTGCTTTACCATTTTCCGTATCCAAAACATACATACCTGAGATGATTTCCTTATGAGGAACGCCGGATAGGATTGCAAGGATACGGTCTTCTTGTTGACGAGAGTTCATTTCAGTATCAAAATAGAGTACAGGTATTTTGTCTTTGATGGCCAGTTTTGTAGCCCAGTTCGTTAAAATGGTGGATTTACCTGTTTTGGCTCGTGCACATATCATTATTAAGTCCCCCGGCTGTCCCCCGTTGGTGTAGTAATCAAATTTACTCCATCCTACTTCCAATCCCGGAACACTATTAGGATTTTCTGCACGTTGAGCCAAGATTTCTTCTGCATCATCTCCCATCTTATATATATCTTTGGTTTGCTGTACTGCATTGCTTAGATCTGTCAATTTACTTTCAACTACATCAATGATTTCGGTTGGATTGAGTACTTCTGTTTTATCACTCAGTAAAAATTCTTTCGAAGTGTCACAAATCCCACACAATTTATATCTTGTATAGGATTGTTTAAGTTTTTGTACAAAGATATCTAAATTGTTTTCGTTGACTTTTTGTTCTGTAAGAATCGTTAAATATTCAATCCCTCCAAAATCTTCTAAAACTTTTTTAGCACGCTTGTCTTTCAGAACTTCCATAATAGCTATCGGCGAAGGTTCTTGTTGTTTTGAAAACAGGTAATCAATGGAGTAATAAATATATCTG
>Ga0116180_1003359_pt1 | contig 12100 bp, 11 predicted proteins | sample AD_UKC073_MetaG_FD_89804 | JGI IMG/M metagenome (GOLD analysis project Ga0116180, IMG submission 89804) | Active sludge microbial communities of municipal wastewater-treating anaerobic digesters from USA - AD_UKC073_MetaG | ecosystem: Engineered > Bioreactor > Anaerobic > Digestate | place: USA... | reverse complement strand
GCTGTCGGTGCCGAGCTCCTTGGCGAGCGCGCTCACACGGACTTTTGCCACGTTTCTCCTGTCTTCGGTCTCGCCGGACAGGCGTGAGACCGTGCTACTGCTGGGGCTTGCTCATTGCTGAGTGCTCATCGGGTGCTCATCAGCGTCTAACCCGCCTTGGTCGGTGGTGTGTCGAAAAGGAGTGCTCGCGCAGTTCTTCAGGTATGCCGTGACGGCGGAGGTGTCGGGGGCCGCCTGCAGCCGCAGGGCCCGCCCGAACGCCCGTCGCCGGACGGCATACGCGAAGCACTCGGGGTCCGGATGCAGCCAAGCGCCGCGCCCGGGAAGCCGACGCCGCGGATCGGGAACCACCCGGCTGGTGCCGGAAGGACCTGTCACCGCGACGAATCGCACGAGTACCGACCAGCTATCCGCGCGGCGACAGCCCACGCACGTCCGAATCGGTGTTGCCTCGGGCGAGATGGGAGCCGCCATCCGGAGTCCAGACTGGTCGGTCCCGGCGAGTCTACCCTGTGGCGACCCCTGGGCTGTGCTCACTGCCCCGTCGGCGGCGCGTTCGGGCGACGGGATGCTGCGGGCGCTCCCCCGGGTGCGTCGCCGCCCTCGCTGGTGTCGGACTTGATGTCGATCCGCCATCCGGTGAGTTTCGCGGCGAGGCGGGCGTTCTGGCCTTCCTTGCCGATGGCGAGCGAGAGTTGATAGTCGGGGACGACGACCCGCGCCGCGCGAAGTTGGGGGTCGACGACGGTGACCGAGTGCACTCGCGCCGGGGACAGCGCCGCTGCGACGAAGTGCCGTGGGTCCTCGGAGTAGTCGACGATGTCGATCTTCTCGCCGTGCAGTTCGGTCATGACCGCCCGCACCCGAGCGCCCATCGGCCCGATGCAGGCTCCCTTGGCATTGACGCCAGCAACCTTGGCCCGGACCGCGATCTTGGTGCGGTGGCCGGCTTCGCGGGCCATGGCGGCGATCTCGACCGTGCCGTCGGCGATCTCGGGCACCTCCAGCTTGAACAACGCTTTGACCAAGCCCGGGTGGGTGCGCGACAAGCCAATCTGAGGCCCCTTCGGCCCCCGCTTGACGCTGACCACGAAGCAGCGCAGCCGCTCGCCGTGGCGGTAGACCTCGCCCGGCACCTGCTCGGCGGCCGGCAACACCCCCTCGACCGTCCCGAAATCGACGAGCACCGTGCGGGGGTCCGAGCCCTGCTGGATGACGCCGGAGACGATGTCACCTTCGCGGCCCTTGAAATCACCGAGGATCGCCTCGTCTTCAAGATCCCGCAGCCGCTGGACGATGACCTGCCGCGCCGTCGCCGCCGCCACTCGACCGAATCCCTGTGGCGTGTCGTCGAATTCAGGGCCGGGCTCGGCCCGAGTGGGCCGCTCGCCCTCCTCGGTGGGCTCGATGAGCTCGCCTTCCTCTCGAGCCCACACCGTGACGTGTCCGGTCTTGCGGTCCAGCGCGACTCGCGCGATGCGGAAACTGCCGTCGGTGCGGTGGTAGGCCACGAGCAGTGCCTGCTCGATGGCCGGCACGAGGACATCGAGGCTGATGTCACGTTCCCGTTCCAGCGCCCTCAGGGCGGCCAGATCGATATCCATCAGTCGTCCTCCTCGCTCGCGTCGTTCAGTTCGTCGAGGTCGTCGAGGTCGTCGACCCGACCGAATTCGACCTCGATCCGGGCGCGGGTCAGCTCGGCGATCGGCAGCGTCAGAACAGCAGCGCTCTCTGGCGCCAGATCGACCGCATCCGTCGTGACCGCACGGATCCGACCGCGCACCGCGGTCCCGTCGGGACGGGTGGCGACGACGAGCCGACCGACATTGCGGCGCCACTGTCGCCACTGCAGCAGGGGCCGCTCGACTCCCGGTGAACTCACTTCCAGCACGTATGCCGTCTCGCCCATCGTCCCAGCCGCGTCGAGCGTGTCGCTCACCACGCGGGTGGCGTCAGCAATCTCGTCAAGGGAAAGGGGGGCAATTCGCGAGGTCGTGTCGTCGGAGGCCAGGTCGGCCAGGTCGACGTCGACGGCGACCCGGACCACCCGGCGACGACCGGCGGCCTGCACGGAGAGGTCTTCCACGACCAGTCCGAGGTCAGCCAAGGGTGCGGTGAGAGCAGCCCGGATGCGATCGGCGATCACGCCCCATCACCTCCTGCTCTATCGGCGCTCTTCTCGAATGACCAGTCGTGCGGGGCCCTGGTCCACCCTCACTGTAACCGGCATCGCCGCCGACTGCCCGACTGTCCGCGCCAACTGCGCCTGTCCGAAATGCGGCTCTCCCGCCCGCGCCCCCCCAGGCGTCGCCGAACGCGCATGTCATGATCGGACCGTGTCGGCACCCCTTGCCCCGCAGCCCGCTTCGGGCGATTGGCGGCCAGCGACCGGTATGCCGTCCCGCCGGCTCCTGCTCCGGGTCACGACGTCAGGGGCGCTCGCCCTGGGGGTCGTCGCGCTCGGCGGCTGTCGGATCCAGCTCGAGCAGGACGCCCAAATCCCGTTCATCACCCGGACGCTGATGCCCGACGAGTCGGCGCTGCTCACGGCATACCGGCAGGTGTCGGAGCTGGCCGCTCTCGCGGCTCGCACCAATTCCCCCGACGCAGCGGTGATCGCCGCCCGGCATACCCGGCAGCGGGCGGTCCTGGAGCAGCTGCTGCGCGACGGAGGCGTGCCAGACGACGTGTTCGCCCGCGCTCTCGCCGCCTCCGCCGGCACGCCCCGGGCGTCAGGCCCCACGACAGCCACAGGTGCCACGAGCAGTTCGGGACCCACGAACAGCGCCGGGCCGCTGCGCCAGGAGGATCTCGCGGCAGCGGAGCTCGCCCTCATCGGGGCGGATCGGGTGCGCGCGTTGGCCGAACTCGGCCCCGCCCGGGGCGTCATGACAGCCATCACGGTCCACGCCGGAGCCACCGGGATCCGCCTGGGCGGCACCCCCGCGTGGCCGACCGACCCCACCTCCGCTGTGCTCGACGAGGCCACCGCTCGTCCGGTGCTCACCGCCCTGGCCGGACTGGGCTATGTCGTCGACCTGGCAGCCGCACGCACTCCGGCTGCCTCCCGTGCCCCATTGGTCGATCTATCCGCCCGGGTGAGAGACCGGGAGCGCCGCGTCCAGGCCCTCGCGTCCGCTGGCCTGGTCGTGGCTCCCTACGGCTTCCGCAGTCCAGTTGCCATCACCGATGCCGCCAGTGGCCACACCGCGGTCCAGACCGCCCTGGCCGACGTGGTCGACGCCACGCTGGGCCCCGTATCCGGGCTCCCCGTCGGGTCGGCCGCGCTTCCCCCGCTGCTGCGCGCTGCCGTCGAGTCGCTGGTCGACGCCACGGCATACGGGCAGAGCATGCCGACGTTCCCCGGGATGACCCCGTGACTCGGAAGGCAACCCGATGAGCAACCGTCTGGCCCAAGCCCAAAGCCCCTACTTGCGACAGCATGCCGACAACCCGGTGGACTGGTGGGAATGGGGACCTGAAGCGTTCGCGCTGGCCCGCCGACTCGACCGGCCGATCTTCCTGTCGGTCGGCTACGCCGCCTGCCACTGGTGCCACGTCATGGCGCACGAGTCCTTCGAGGACCAGTCGGTGGCGACAGCCCTGGAGGCGGGATTTGTCGCGGTCAAGGTCGACCGTGAGGAACGACCCGACATCGACGCCATCTACATGGCAGCCACCACTGCCCTGACCGGCCGCGGCGGCTGGCCGATGACCGTGCTGCTCACGCCGACCGGCGAGCCGTTCTGGTGCGGCACCTACCTGCCGCGCGACACGCTGCTGGATCTGTTGCGGGTCGCTGCCGACGCGTGGGCGGGTCGCCGCGACGAGGTCGACGCGGCCACCACCCGGCTGATCGCCGCCGTGACCGCTTCCGTGTCTCCCCTGCCGCCCACGCCCATCGTGGCCCGCACCCTGGACGCCGCGGTGGTCCGGTTGGGTGCCGGTTTCGACCGGCGCCACGGCGGCTTCGGTGGGGCACCGAAGTTCCCGCCCTCGATGGTGCTGGAGTTCCTCCTGCGCCACCACGGGAGGACTGGGAGCGCGACAGCCCTGGAGATGGCATCGGCCACCTTCGAGGCGATGGCTCGCGGGGGGATGTACGACCAGATCGGGGGTGGCTTCCACCGGTATGCCGTGGACGCCGGCTGGGTGGTCCCGCACTTCGAGAAGATGCTCTACGACAACGCCCTGCTGGCGCGGGCTTATGTGCACTGGTGGCGCGCGACCGGCATACCGCTGGGTCGTGCGGTCGCCGAGCAAACGTGCGCTGCGATCCTGCGCGACTTCCGCACCGAGGAGGGTGCCTTCGCGGCCGCCCTGGACGCCGACACCAAGGGCGTCGAAGGGCTGACCTATGCCTGGTCGCCCGCCGAGCTGGTGGAGGTGCTCGGAGAGTCGGACGGTCGGCGAGCCGCCGCGGAGCTGTCGGTGACGGCGGAGGGCACGTTCGAGCATGGGCTGTCCACCCTGCAGCGACGGTCCGATCCCGCCACGGATGCCGATCAGCGGTGGTGGGACGACGTGCGAGCGCGCTTGCTGGCGGCACGGGGCCGCCGCCCGCAACCGTTCCGAGACGCCAAGGTCATCGCCTCGTGGAACGGCCTGGCGATCGCGGCCCTGGCCGATATCGGGGCACTGCTGGACCGGACTGACCTCATCGACGCGGCAGCCGCGGCCGCTCGTTACCTCCTGGACCGGCACTGGGTCGACGATCAGCTTCGTCGGGTCTCGTTGGGCGGCGTCGTCGGCAGCGCCGCCGGCCTGGCCGACGATTACGGCAACCTCGCCGAAGGGCTGCTCGCACTCCACCAGGCAACCGGCGCCGGCGAATGGTTGGCCGAGGCCGGCGGTCTCCTCGACGTGGCCGTCGAACGCTTCGGCGACGACACAGGGGTCTTCTACGACACCGCAGCCGACACCGACCTGCTCGTGCGACCGCACTCCCCCAGCGACAACGCCGAACCAGCCGGTCATTCGGCCCTAGCCGGGGCACTGCTCGGGTATGCCGTGCTCGCCGGTTCCGAGGTTCACCTCGCCCGTGCCGACGCAGCACTCGCGGCCGGCGGGACGGTCGCTGCGTCGGAACCGCGATTCGCCGGCTGGCTGCTGGCGGTCGCCGAAGCTCGTCAGGCCGGACCGTTGCAGGTCGCCATCGTCGGATCCGGGCCGGCAGCAACCGCACTGACCCACGCCGCACGCTCAGCCACCTCCCCAGGCGTGGTCGTCGTGACCGGCCCGCCGGATGCCCCCGGGGTGCCGCTGCTCGCGGGGCGAGCGACCGTCGGCGGGCAAGGGACCGCATACGTATGCCGTGGTGCAGTCTGTAGCCTGCCCATCACCACCGTCCCCGCCCTCCTCACGGCCTTGGCCGACGATGGGGCAACCCCTGCGTCGGCTGGAGGTCAGCCTTGAGTTCCCCCACACCTCCGGGATACCCGCCCCAACAGGGTTACCCGCCCCAACAGGGTTACCCGCCCCAGCCTGGCTATCCGCCAGCCTCCCCGTACGCCGCCGCACCGCCTCTCCCCATGGGTCCGCCCATCCCGATTCGTCGAACCGCACCATTGCGCTCGGCCGGTGTCAACGCCGCGCTCGCCGCAGTGTGGACGGGCGGGATCTGGGGTGCCTTGGCTGTCCTGTGCTATGCCGTGGCCATCTGCGTGGTGATCTTCGGCTGGATCTTCATCATGATGTGGGCCGCCCCGCAGTCGGTGCTGGACCAGACCTGGAACTCGGGGATGGCAGCTATCCACCGGGTGGTGTTCGGCTACCTGTGGCTCTGGTCGTTGTCCCTGGCCTTGGCGCTGATCGGATCAGCGATCGTGGCCGTCGTGGGCACCCGGGGCCAGGCCAGCCGGCCCACGGCGACGGCCAGTGGTCCAGTCACAGCCGGGGTGCTGATCGGGATGGTGCTCGCGGTGCTGCCGATCATCGTGTGGGTGTTCACCCTCTCGCGCTGATCCACGGCCCCGTCAGAGGTCGAAGGCGGAGTACTCCGCCTGGGCGGCGAAGTGTTCGCGCGCCGCGGTGCCCCCGACGAAGAGCGCGGTGGCCCAGATATCTGCCCAGAGCAGGGTCGGCCCGACGACGGTGCTCGACCCGGCCCGCCCAACCTGGACGTCGGCGACGGGGTCGTATAGGTGTGCGCCCCGAGCCGCCGTGCCGGATGTGGCGACGGCTCCCGACTCGACGGTCACCACGCGGGCGACCTGGGCGCGGTCGTGCGGGTTCTCCACCCCGATCCGCCAGGGGGCGGCGTCCACACCTGGCGGGGGGACATACCGGTGCCGTCCGGCGAGCACATCGCCTCCAGCGTTGATACACCAGGACACCCCGGCGAGCCCGGCGAGGTAGTCACCAGCGCGATCGACGGCCCACCCCTTGACCAGCCCGGTGGGATCGAACGCGAACCCTCCGGCACCGTCGGGAAGCTGGGTCGTGAAGGCACCACCAGTCACCTCCCGGGCCTGTTCCCCGAGATCCCGCGCCGCGGCGACGAGGGGGTAGCAGCCCGCGAACGTCAACTCGCCACGGCGTAAGCGGGAGAGCTGCGAATCGGCCCGGTAGGTCGTGAAGAGGTCCTCCATGCGAGCCAGCTCCGTGTATGCCGCCTGGACTGCCCTCTCGATATCCGAGCGGTTGGGGTCGTCGGCGCGCACGTGGATGCTCATCGGCATCCCCATGAGCTGCTCGACCCAGGCCCGGCGACTCACAAATGGGCCTGGTCGATGGCCGATTGCAGGGACTGGATGTAGGCAACCGAAGTGACCGTGGCCCCAGACACCATGTCGATATCCGCGCTCTGGGCCGAGACAACCTCCTGGTTGAGGATCGGGACCGCGCGGTTGTTGATCTGGATGTCGTGGCGGTCCCGGTTGGGGATCTGCAGCACGGAGGCGCTGGTGATCTTGCCGTTCGCCACGGTGATCTGCACCTGCACATTGCCGAACCGGGTGGGCACGACCGACCCGGCGACCGCTGTGCCGGCTGCCGACCCCGCGGACCCACCGGCACCCGACGTGCCGTTGGAGCCAGTCGAGCCGTTGGAGCCGGATGATCCGGAACCCTGCGGTGTGCCAGCGCCCGGGACGGTGCCCTTGGACGCCGTCCCGTTCGAGCCAGTGCCGTTCGAACCAGCGCCGTTCGAGCCGGTGGTGACCCGGGTGGACGCACTCACCGTGCTCGAGGTCGAGGTGTGGTAGCTGAACAACAGCACCAGGGTCGTGATGGTGGACAGGGCCCACAGGACGATGCGTCGCATGATCGGTGTTCCTTTGGTTGTGCTCGCCGGTCAGTAAGCGAAACGTTCGAGGTGGATATTGCGCTCGGGCACTCCCCCGGCGAGGGCGGCCTCGCGGACCAGGTCCATCCAGCGGGGACCGCCGCAGATGTAGACATCGTGGTCGGCCAGGTCGGGCACGAGGTGACGCAATGCATCCGTGTCGCTGAGGTGAGCGGCACTCCCGGGCAGCCAGCTCTCGCGCGAGGTGGCCCGTCCGCCGAGCACGGTGAAGATCCGGGCTCCGCGCTGGCCAGCCAGGGCCAGCAGCTCGTCGGCGAAGAGCACGTCGTCCTGCGCGTGCGCGCGATAGACCAGGGTGACATCGCCAGGCGCCTGCGGGAGTTCCTCCAACAGCGCGCGCATCGGGGTGATCCCGATGCCCGCACCGATGAGCAACACCTTGCGACGGGTGCGGACCCCGCCGTGGAGTCGACCGTAGGGCCCTTCGATCATGACCCGCGCGCCCGGAGTGAGCTGAGCCAAGGCCGAGGAGCCGTCGCCCAGATGAGCGGCGGTGATCCGCAGGCTCCGGCCATCGGGCGCGGCAGAGAGGGAGTAAGGGTGGGCGCGTGAGGCACCGGGAGCATCGAGAAACCGCCACTGGAAGAACTGCCCCGCAGCCGCAGGTAGTCGGTCGAGGTCGCGACCGGTGACGACGACAGTCGTCGCATCGCGTCCCTCGGGCCGCACCTCGGCGACCAAGAGCCGATGGCGAAGCGTGCGAGCGATCGGCACCCCCACCCGCCACACGAGCACGGACCCCAGCGCGGCGGCATACAGGGTCCACCAGAAGACGGTGGCGGGGCGATTGCCGACGAAATCCTGACCGCTCCACAGCTGGTGCGGCACGGCGAGTCCGACGCCGAGGTAGGCATAGAGGTGCAGCAGGTGCCACGACTCGTAGCGCAGCGCCGACCGCGAGACCTTGATCGAGGTGACCGTCACCATGGTGAGGGCGACGACCGCTGCCACCGCCAGGAGGATGCCCGGGTAGTTGGCCACGAGGTCGACGATCGTGCCCCACAGCCCTTGGCGAGTCTGCACGGCATACCCGAACCAGGTGAGAAGCAGGTGCGCGACCATGAGGTTGAAGGACCAGAAGCCCACCAGCCGGTGCCGTCGGGCCAGCTCATCCTGGCCGTAGGAGCGTTCGACGAACGGGATGCGGGCCATGAGCAGCACCTGGACGAGCAGCAGTTGCGAGGCGACCAACCCAAGCAGCCGCCCGAGGCTCATGAGCCCTCCGCCCACCGTGGCGAGTTCCTGGATCCCGCCGTTACGGACCCACAGCGCGACGACGACGAGCATGGTCAGCCAGGTGAAGGCACCGGCCGCATCCCGCCACCACTGCGGCGTCGGTCGGCCGCCCGGCATGGGACGCGGCGCCGGACCGGGCCGAGCACCCGGACCGGGCATGGGGTGCTCGGTCATCGGGTGGAGGGTAGCGGTGCTCATGAGCGTCACCCTGTCCCGCGAACCTGAGCGTTTGCTGTGAGAGGGCTCAGATCTGGGGATGAACCCGCGCGTCAGCTCCAGAATCCCACGAGCGCGCCGCCGATCCGCACGGTGAAGGCCGACACAACAACGACAAAGACGGACCGCACGAAGCCGCTGCCCAGCCGCGGCGCCGAACGGGCACCGAGATAGCCGCCGAGCAGGTTCATCACCCCGAGCCACAAGCCGACCGTCCAGATCACCTCGCCGTGCGGGACGAAAACGGTGAGTGCCCCCAAGTTGGTCGCGAAGTTGGCGATCTTGGCCAGCGCGCTGGCTTCCAGGAAGGCATAGCCGAGCAGGCCGACCAGCGCGAAGACGAGGAAGGACCCGGTGCCTGGCCCGAGCGCCCCGTCGTAACACCCGATGGCGAGACCCACGAGCACGGCATACGAGGTATGCCGTCCGGCCGAGTGCCGCAGGTCCGTCACCTCTCCCAGCGAGGGCTTGAGCAGGGTGTAGGCACCCACGGCGATGAGCAGGACGAGGATGATCGGGTTGAAAGCGGCCTTGGGGATGTGCAGACCGACGAAGGCTCCGCCGATCGCGCCGACGTAGGCCGGGACGGCGACCGACACCGCGGTGCGCAGATCCGGGCGCAGCCGCCGGGCATAGGTGAGCGCGCTGACCGAGGTGCCGCAGATCGAGCCGAGCTTGTTGGTCGCGAGCAGTTGAGCGGGCGAGGAGCCGGGCAGCCCGAGCAACAGCGCGGGCAACTGGATCAGCCCTCCCCCGCCGACCACGGCGTCGACCCAGCCGGCCAGCAGCGCGGCACCACCGAGCAGCGCCCAGACGAGCAGCCCGTCAGGCATGCCCGTCCAGCGACCACGCAGTGACGATGTCGGCGATGTCGGACAACTCGTGCGCGACGGCATCGGGCGTCGCCTCATGCGAGACCTGCTGCTCGGTCGGGATGTCCGAGTGCGGGATCCAGATCGCGCGCATGCCAGCCGACTGCGGGCCGTGGACATCCTCGAAAGATCGGTCACCGACGTAGACGCACCGTCGCGGATCGGCCTCCACCGCCGCGGCCGCCGCGAGGAAGATCTCCGTGCGCGGCTTCACCCATGGTGTCTCGCTGGAGTAAATGTCGCCGTCGATGAGATGCAGCACCTCGTCGCGGGCGAAGATCTCACGGTGGTAGTCGCGAGTCCAGATCGTGTTCGACAACACACCGACGCGAATCCCCTTGTCCCGCAACGACTCCCAGAGTGACGGGATGGCGGGGTGGGTGAAGGTGTGCGGCTCCCAGAAGTCCCGGTATGCCGTGAGCCCGGCGTGCGTGGCGGGCGCCTGCGGGTCGAGTCCAGCGTCCTGGAGGATCTCGTCCAAGCGGGCGCTGGTGCCCTCGGACCGCCCGCGCTGCCAGGCCGCCTCCTCAGCGGCATGGACTGCGCTCGCGGTGTCGTTGAGCGAGCACGCGATCGCGCCCATACCGCGAGCGAAGACCGTCCACTGCTCGCGCAGGTCGACGCTGTGCCAGGGGGTGATCGTGCCGCCCCAATCGAAGATGACGGCGTCGATCGGACCGGTCACCCGCGGACCTCACGGCATACCTGGTCGACAGCCTCGGCCAGCGGCACCTCGCGGCGCTCGCCGGAACGGCGGTCCTTGAGTTCGACGACCCCGCTGGCCAGTCCGCGGCCGACGACGACGATGGTGGGCACCCCGATGAGTTCGGAGTCCTTGAACTTCACGCCCGGTGACACCCCGCGTCGGTCGTCGTAGATGACCTGCAGACCCGCGGCGGTGAGCTCGCGGGCCAGGGTCTCGGCGGCGACGAAGACCTCTTCGTCCTTGCCGGTCGCGACCAGGTGGACGTCAGCAGGGCTGATCTCGCGAGGCCAGCACAGCCCGGAGTCGTCGTGGTTGCCCTCGGCCACGCAGGCGACGGCGCGCGAGACGCCGATGCCGTAGGACCCCATGACGACCGTCGTCAGCTTGCCGTTGACGTCGAGGACCTTGAGGTCCAGGGCCTCGGCGTACTTCTTGCCGAGTTGGAAGATGTGGCCCATCTCGATGCCGCGAGCGGCTTCCAGGCCTTCGCCCTGCCCGCACGAGGGGCAGACGTCGCCGACCTTGACCTCGGCGGCTTCGATGGTGCCGTCGGCGCTGAAGTCGCGACCGGCGACCAGCCCGATGACGTGCTGACCGGGACTGTTGGCGCCGGTCACCCACGCGGTGCCCGCCGAGACCCGCGGGTCGGTGAGGTAACGGATGCCGGTCGCGGACTCAGCGCCCAGAGCGGCGGGGCCGATGTATCCCCGAACCAGGCCGGGGTGCTTGGCGAACTGCGCCTCGTCGAACGGCAGGACGACGGCGGGCTCGACCTGGGCGGCCAGGCGCTTCTCGTCGACCTCACGGTCACCTGGCACGCCGATGACGAGGGGCTCCTGGCGGCCGTCGGGGTGGGCCAGCAGGACGACGACGTTCTTGAGCGTGTCGGCCGCGGTCCACGGCCGATCGGTTCGTGGGTGCGCCTCGTTGAGGAAGTCGACAAGGGTGTCGATGGTCGGCGTGCCGGGCGTGTCGACGACCTGGGCGGACGGCATACCGGTGTGATCGATCGCCTCAAGGGTCGGCACCTGCACGGCCTCGACATTGGCGGCATACCCGCAGCTCGCGCAGCGCACGTAGGTGTCCTCGCCGTTCGCGGCGGTGGCGAGGAACTCCTCGCTCTTGGAGCCGCCCATCGCCCCGGCCATGGCCTGGACGATGACGTAGTGGAAGCCGAGCCGGTTGAAGATCTTGATGTAGGCATCGCGGTGGGCGTCGTAGCTCTTGGCCAGACCGGCTTCGTCGACGTCGAAGGAGTAGGAATCCTTCATGACGAACTCGCGCCCGCGCAGGACACCGGCGCGCGGCCGGGCCTCGTCGCGGTACTTCGTCTGGATCTGGTAGAGGCTGATCGGCAGGTCCTTGTATGACGAGAAGAGGTCCTTGACCGCGAGCGTGAAGAGCTCTTCGTGGGTCGGGCCGAGCAGGTAGTCGGCGCCCTTGCGGTCCTTGAGCCGGAAGATGTTGTCGCCGTATTCGGTCCAGCGACCAGTGGCCTCGTAAGGCTCCTTGGGCAGCAGGGCAGGGAAGAGCAACTCCTGGCTGATCTCGTCCATCTCTTCGCGGACGATGGCCTCGATGTTGCGCAGCACTCGCAGCCCAAGGGGCAGCCAGGTGTAGATCCCGGGGCTGACCCGTCGGATGTAGCCCGCGCGCACCAGCAGCCGGTGGCTCGGCACCTCGGCGTCGGCAGGGTCCTCTCGGAGGGTTCGCAGGAACAGCGAGGACATGCGCAGGACGGTCACGGTCTCTCCTTAGGGGGTG
>Ga0116180_1003358_pt1 | contig 12100 bp, 9 predicted proteins | sample AD_UKC073_MetaG_FD_89804 | JGI IMG/M metagenome (GOLD analysis project Ga0116180, IMG submission 89804) | Active sludge microbial communities of municipal wastewater-treating anaerobic digesters from USA - AD_UKC073_MetaG | ecosystem: Engineered > Bioreactor > Anaerobic > Digestate | place: USA... | reverse complement strand
TCGTTATGTGTTACACATAACGAGGTGTAAATTGATTGCTTTGATTTCGAAGGATGATTGGGATTTAGGGGGCAATAATGGCGCGGGTCGATCGGACTCGTTATGTATTGCCGGGAATCCAGGATATACCTCTCCCCGGCAAAGAATGTTCCAGGTGAGTGCCGGATATGAAAAATATTTCCCTCAAAGCAGATCTGCGCCGGCATGTCCGTGTCCGGCCGCCGGTGTACGGATGAACAATTTTTCTTTTCAGCCTGAAACCGAAGCATTTTAATAAAATTTCGGTTAGAACTCTCTCCAGTACACTACACCAGCGAGATACTTTTCAGGACCACAGAAGGACACATATGTGACTCCCATCAGACGCCAGGGAACTATTCATGAAGCGCCGCCTGGGTACCGGATACTCGATAGTCTCAATGACTGGTATCTCCTGATCGGTGAGGATCACGAAATCATCTGGGCGAACTCAGCCTTCCGCCGTATCCTCGCGGCGCCAACGGGCGACCTCAGGCAGGCCGTCCACGCACTCGGAGGAGACAGGGATTTTGCCAGGAGGATCCTTGCGGCACTCGAGGATGAGGTCCCCGAATTTGAGTGCCGACTCAAGGATCCAGACGGAAGAGAGCGGCGGTACCTCTGCTCGGGCCGGAGGGTGCCGTCCGATGAGGGATGGTTGCTCTCGTTCCGGGAAGTCCCGGATTCCCGGGATTACGAAAAGATCATCGAGTACACCGGGACGGCGACGATCCTCATCGAGGGTGATGGTATCATCTCGGTTGCGAACACCGAGTTCGAGCGGCTCTCCGGATACCCGCGTCACGAGCTCGTCGGGGTGAAACGCCTGACCGATTTTGTTCCCCGCGACGACGACCTCCAGCGGATTACTGGCTACCACGCCCTCCGGCGGAGAGATCCTTCGGCCGCACCAAAGAACTACTCCTTCTCGTTCGCCGACCGGTCTGGGAACATCCATGCCGTCGAGGCCACCATCGGCGTGATCCCAGGGACAACCCAGTCGGTGATGTCGCTCCTCGACGTGACCGGGCGGAGGCGTGCCGAGCAGGCACTGCAGGAGAGTGAAGAGCGGCTGAACTTTGCGCTCATGGCTGCAAACGACGGGCTGGTCGACTGGGACGTCGACACCGGGACGATCTTTTACAGCCCGCAGTGCTTCACGATGCTCGGCTACGACCCGGGGGCGTTCATGCCCACGGTCTCCTCACTCCTCTCGCTCGTCCACCCTGAGGACCGCGGCCGTGTGGAGGAGGCGATCACCGGTATGGTCACCAGAGGACGCGACCGCTGCGAGATGGAGTTCAGGGCGCGGTCAGCATCAGGGGAGTGGATCTACGTGCTGGAACGGCTCCAGGTGGTCAGCCGGGGCGCGGATGGGACGCCGCTCCGGATCGTGGGGACGCACTCTGATGTCACCGAACGAAAAGTGGCCGAGAGGGAACTCCTGATCCGGGAGATGGCGACGGAGTCATCGCTCTCCGCCATCGGTATCGCCGATCTTGACGGATATCTGACCTACGCAAACCAGGCGATGCTCGAGATGAGCGGGCTCAGCGACCCCGGTGAGGTCCTCGGGCGGCACATTGCGGAGTTCTGGGTAGAGGTCGGGAAGGTTCTCCGGACGCTTGCCGGGCAAGAAGGTTACACCGGAGAACTGACCGGCAGGCGGGCTGATGGGACAGAATTTACCGCCCACGTGACCATGAACATTGTCACCGAGAGGTCAGGGGATCCGATCTGCATCATGATCACGGCGGTCGATGTCACCGAGAAGAGGCGCATGGAAGAGGCGCTCCGGGAGAGCGAAGAGCGCTACCGGACGCTTGCGGAGTCGGCGCCTGATATCATCTTCCTCATCGACGTGGAAGGGAATATCCTCTACATGAACAGTGCTGGCGGCCGCCTGCTCGGTGTAGAGCCCGGAACCCTGCAGGGGAGGAACATCAGGGAAGTGTTTCCGCCCCGGGTTGCAAAGAGGTGGCTTGCGATACTCCAGAAAGCGGCTGAGTCGACCGAGAGACTCCTCACCGAGGAGACCCTGCTATCCAGGGACGACGGTGGTATCTGGTTTGAGACGCGCCTCATCCCGACGACAGGGAGCGACGGCACCGTCCAGAATCTGCTCGGGATCAGCCGGAACGTCACCAGACAGAAGCGGAATGAGGAGCAGCTCCGGTTCCAGGCCCTGGTGCTCGGGCAGGTGGATGACGCCGTGATCGCGGTCGACACAGAGGGGCGGATCACCTACATGAACCACGCCGCAGAGCGGCTCTACGGCATCTCTTCGAGTGAGGCTCTCGGCAGGCTCAACACGGAACTCTTCAACTACGAGTGGCTCAGCCCGGGCGACGAAAAAGAGGCCAAAAGCACCCTCCGGGATTCCGGAACCTGGCGCGGCGTCACCATCCACCGAAAGCGGGATGGGGAGACCATATTCGTCGATGTCACCCTCAGTACCTTAGAAGACGACCGCGGAGACGTCACCGGGATGCTCTGCTCTCTCCAGGACATCACCGAGCAGAAACGTGCGGACCTCGAACTCCGGATCAAGGACATGGCGATAGCATCGTCGCTTGGTGCTGTCGCCCTCACCGACCTCGAGGGAAGGATCGTCTACGTCAACCGTGCCTCCCTCGCCATGCACGGGCGGGAGCAGGAGGAGATCATCGGGAAACCGTTCTCGATGGTCTGGGCCGACCAGAAGGAGGGGGAGCGGATCATGGAAGAGGTCCTCCAGAACGGCACATGGTTCGGGGAGATTGAGGCGCGACGGTGTGATGGGACGACCTTCCCCATGCAGCTTGCTCTCTCCATCGTCACCGATGAATCGGGCAGGCCACTCTGCCTGATGGGCTCAGGGATCGATATCACCGAACGGAAACTGGCCGAGCAGGATCTCCGCATCCGTGATATGGCGATAGCATCCTCGCTCAACGCGTTCACGATCGCTGATCTCAACGGCCGCCTGACCTACGCAAACCAAGCGTTTCTCTCCTTGTGGGGCTACGGCTCCACAACCGAGGTGCTCGGGAAATCGGTTACTGAGTTCTGGCAGGACGAAAGCGATGCTGTGGATGCTCTCCAGACACTCCTTGATTCCGGCAGGTATGTCGGCGAGCGGATCGGGAGACGCCGGGACGGTACAGAGTTTTATGTCATATACTCAGCGAGCCTGGTCACGAACGATTCCGGGGCCCCGATCTGCCTCATGGCTTCGATCGCAGATATCACCGAACAGAAACGGATCGAGGAGGAGATCCAGGTCCATAACCGGGAACTCTCAATCTTGAACCAAATCATCGGGGTGTCGACATCCGCAATCGACGTTGATGAAGCACTGGAGGACGTGCTCGCGACAACCATTGCCCTCCTCGATCTCGAGGGGGGCGGCATCTACCTGGTCGATCCTGACCGGCGAGGCGCGCGGCTCGTCTGCGCCCAGAACATCCCAGAGGGCTTCCCCAGGCAGCCGTGCATCCCTGACATCACCGTGCCGCCGTACGCTGAGGTGCTGGTGGCGGGAAGGGCCCGCTTCGTCGATGACGCGGGGGAGAGCGACGTACCCCCATATGCCGCCATCCCGATCGTGGCGCCCGGAGGGGTCATCGGGTCCCTGAGCGTGGTACCGCGGGAGGGCAGGCAGTTCACTGACGCCAACCGTTCCCTCCTAGTGGCCATCGGAAGGGAGATCGGGAGTTCTATCGAGCGAACCATGCTGATCCAGCAACTGGAGAGCGCCAAGCAGGAGGCAAACCTCTACCTCGATATCCTCAGTCACGATATCAGGAACGCCGAGAACGTCTCAAGCCTCTACACAGACCTCCTCATCAATATGCTCGAGGGGGAGGCAAAGGGGTATGCACAGCGACTCCGGAGCAGCATCAGGAAGAGTATCGAGATATTACGGAACGTCACGACGATCCGCCGGATCCACCACGAATCGGCCACGCTTGTGCCGGTCGACCTCGACCAGGTGGTCATGGACGAGATCGCGATCTTCTCAGAGATCGACTTCCACTACGAGGGGACCGACCTCGCGGTCATGGCCGACGCACTCCTCCCCGAGGTCTTCACGAACCTTATCGGGAATGCCATCAAGTTCGGGGGGCCGGCGGTCGAAGTCACCATCAGGGTGGAGGAGGAGAGCGGCGATGACATCCTGGTCTCGGTCGAGGATACGGGGCCGGGGATCCCCGACGAGATGAAGGAAGCTGTATTCATGAGGTTCGGGAAGAACAGGAACCGGAAGAGCGGTCAGGGTCTCGGGCTTTATATCACACGAATGCTTATTTCACGCTATGGCGGCAAGATCTGGGTCGATGACCGGGTACCGGGGCACCCGGAGTGCGGTGCGGCGTTCCGGTTCACGTTGAAGCGAGCAGCGTGAAAAGAAGGGGGGAGCCCCCTCAAAAGAGCGACCAGATAAGAACCCCGACAGAGGTGACCATGAGCGCCGCAAACGCAGCCGGATTCCAGGCGAGGACTTTGCGGCCGTCGAGAACGCTGATCGGGAGCATGTTGAAGGTGGCGATCATGGCGTTGACCCGGAGCCCGACAAGACCGATGAGGGCCACAAGACCACCGCCGAAGAGCATGAGGGCCGCGAACGGTATACAGAGGAGGAGATTCGTGATCGGTCCTGCCGCCGATATCCGCCCGTTCTCAGTCCTTGTCACGTTTCCATAGATGTAGGTCGCCCCGGGCGCCGCAAAGACGATCCCCACAAGTGCCGCCATCAACACGGCGACGAGGAGCATCTGGTTATCTTTCTGGAATTCAGCCCAGTAACCGTAGCGCATCGCGGCAAACTTGTGCGCCAGCTCGTGGAGGACGAAGGCAACCCCTACTGTGAGGAGGGACAGCACGAAGAAGAAGAGGAGCCCGACGATATTTACTCCGCCCCGGATGAAGATCAGGGTGAAGGCAATTGAGATGGCAAGCCACGCGATCAGGAGGTCCCGGCGCTCGCGTGGCGGTATTCGTTCCAGCATCCAGTATCAGGTTTGCGCCAGGATCATAAGATTCTTCGCTTCGGCCCGCCCGGGGAGCGACGGGCTGCAGGGATCGGGTGGCCGAAATGCCGGGACGACAGTACACTAATGGGCGATTTTATCCAACGTTTCTGGCGTACCTGTCGCCCCACGCGGAGAGCAAGAAGACGCGAAATCCGGGTGGTTTCTACGCCTTCCTTCGCGCTCTCCCACGTGCTTCCGCGCGAGGCTACCGGGATTGTACGGGATTACCTGGGTGCGCTGGAGCACCGGGGGAGAATCCCGGCCCCCAACCCATCAGGTTTATTCTCCCGCCGAGGCTAACCATGTAGCATGTCCCTTGATGCCGTCAGGAACGAGATCCGCGAGATCGATGAGAGAATCATCGACCTCGTTGCAGAACGGCAGAGACTGGCAGCGAGGATCGCCCGTCTCAAACAGGAGAGCGATCTTCCCATCCGCGACGACGAGCAGCGGAGAGTTGTCCTCGACCGGGTCTTCACCTATGCCGTCAAGAACCAGATCGACCCGGTCGCTGTCCGGAAGATCTTCGAGATCTTGATCGAGATGAACGAAGAGCAACAACGGGAGTGCGCCGGGGACGGCGACCTGCCGTGAGAAGAGATGCAGATCGCGAAGAGGAGGTCACACACCCTATCTGCCGAACTTCGCGACCTTCGCGTGGGTTGATCATGAAAAGAAGGAGGATCAAAGGGTGATCATCGTCCCAACACCCTCGTCTGTGAAAAGCTCGAGGAGCAGGTTGTGCTCCCGGTTGCCGTTCACGATGTGGGCGCTCACGACACCGTTCTTGACCGCCTTCATACACCCCTCGAGTTTCGGGATCATCCCGCCAGCGATCGTCCCGTCACTGATCATCGCCTCTGCTTCGGCAATGGTCAGCCGGTGATAGATCGAGGTCCGGTCGGCGTTCATCACCCCGTCCACATCCGTGAGATTGACCAGTTTGAATGCCCTTAGAGCGATCGCGATCTCGGCGGCCACGGTATCAGCATTGATGTTCAGGCATCCGCCCTGTCGGTCGAGGGCCAACGGCGCCACTACCGGGATATAACCCTGGGCGAGGAGACAATGGAGCACTTCGGGGTCGACCTCCTCGATCTCGCCGACATGGCCGAGATCCACCTCCTGGACGACATCCCCCACCATCACCCGCTGCGGCTCCATCTTCCGGGCGATGAGGAGGTTTGCGTCGTTACCTGAGATCCCAACCGCCCGGGCCCCGCACTTCGCGATCAGGGAGACGATCCCATCGTTGATCTTGCCGACGAGGACCATCTGGGCGATCTCCAGGGTCTCAGGGTCGGTGATCCGAAGCCCGCCGACGAACTTCGGTTCCTTGCCCATTGCTCGCATCTTTGCGGTGATCTCGGGGCCACCACCGTGAACCAGGACGACCTTCATCCCTACGTAGCGGAGGAGGACGGCATCCCTGATCACTGTCTCAAGGATGTTCTGGTCGACCATCGCGTGGCCGCCGAGCTTGATCACAATTGTCTTCCCGTAAAATTTCTGGATGTAGGGAAGGGCCTCCATCAGCACGTCTTCTCGTTTCATGTTGTATACTTCCCGTTGATCTCCACGTATCTCTCAGTGAGGTCGCATCCCCACGCTGTCGCCTCCCCATCGCCCGCAGCAAGGTCGAGGTCAAAGGAGACGGTATCGCCACGCATCGCGGTCTTCGCCGCTCCGAGGTCGGCGACGATCTCGCCGCGGACGACGAGGGGCACCCCCCCGACCCGGAGCGAGACCGCATAGGGGTCGAAATCCGCGCCTGACCGACCGGCGGCCGCGATCACCCGGCCCCAGTTCGGGTCCTCGCCGTAGATAGCAGTCTTGACGAGCGGGGAGGCGACGATTGTCCGCGCCACGGCGACGGCTGAGTCCTCGTCAGCGGCGCCACGAACCGTGACCTCAAGGAGTTTTGTCGCTCCCTCACCGTCGCGGGCGATCTGGACCGCGAGGTTGCGACAGACGTCCTCGACAGCCCTTGCGAGTTCACCTCGATCCACCTTTCCTGCAGCCCCCGTCGCGGTGCAGAGGGCCACATCGTTCGTGCTCGTATCCCCGTCGACCACGACACGGTTGAAGGACCGCCGTGCCGCCTGGCGGAGGATATCATGGAGGACCGGGGCCTCGACCTCAGCATCGGTGTAGATGAACGCGAGCATCGTCCCCATGTTGGGGGCGATCATCCCGCTCCCCTTGGTGATCCCGCCGACAGAGAACGATTCGGTCTCAACGAGAGCATGCTTCGGGAAGGTATCGGTGGTCATGATCGCCCGGGCCGCCGCGTCCTCAGCATCGCCGTTGCGGGCAAGGAGCGGGGCTATCCGCTCGCACTGATCCCGAATGAGCGGGAGGTTGAGGTAGCGGCCGATCACCCCGGTGCTCGCGACGCCGACCGCATCCGGGTCGAGCTCGAGGGATTCGGCCGCGATAGCGCACATCTCCACTGCGTCGCGGATCCCTCGCCTGCCGGTGTAGGCGTTTGCGCACCCGCTGTTCACGACGACGGCGTCGAGTCTGCCTCGGCGCATACGGTCTACCATCACCTCGACCGGAGCGGCCCGCACCTTATTCGAGGTGAAGACCCCGGCCGCGGTCCCACTCGCCCGGATCAGCGCAAGCCCGAATTTACCTTCCTTGATCCCGGCGGCGCTGACGCCCCTGACCGCACAGATGCTCTTCACGCCTCTTCCTCCTCCCCGGCTGACGCCCCAATGCCCCGGACGATGTCTGCCCGGGTGACGATCCCGACAAGCTTCCCATCGCGGAGCACCGGAAGGCGTGCGATCCTCTTCCTGAGCATCAGGGAGGCCGCATCGACGATATCGGACTCTTCGTCGATGGTGATTACCGGGGTGCTCATCACCCGCCGCACCTCCATATCGCTGATATCGGTAAGTGCCCGCTTTGTCTTCTCCCAGTTGATGAACTCCCTGATAGGAATCTCGATCACCTCGAGCGGCGACGGGAGCCAGAGGTCGCTCGAGAGATCGCCGGTATCGAGAAGCGATATGATATCGGTCTCGGTGACGATTCCCACCACCCGGTCGCCCTCCATGACGGGGAGTCCGCCAATATGGTACTTCCTGAGCAATCCTGCCGCCTCGCGGATCGGTGAGTCGACCTGGACGGTCACCGGATCCGGGGTCATGATATCCTTGACCAGCACAGCCACAGCCGCCACCTCATGGGCTCATGCCGGCGAAGCGGAGACCATCATCCTCCGCAAACCCGCACATCAGATTCATGTTCTGGATCGCCTGGCCGCTTGCGCCCTTGACAAGGTTGTCGATCGCTGATATCGCAACGACCCGGTCGCCCTCACTCTCCACCGCCACATCGCAGAAATTAGTCCCCCGCACGGCGGCAAGGGTAGGCTTCTGGTAGCGGACAAAGAACTCATCCTTGTAGAACTTCTGGTAGAGCGCCTCAACCTCTTCCTGCTCCATCGGCTCACGGAGGAGGATGTGAGCCGTCGTGAGGATGCCCCGGTTCACCGGGAGGAGGTGGGGGGTGAAGTAGCACCGGGCACTTGAACCGAGCCGGGCCGCCTCCTGCTTCATCTCAGCAAGATGGCGGTGGTTCGTCCACTTGTAAGCGCTGAAGTTGTCGCCGACGTTTGGAAAATGGGTGGTCTCAGATGGGGTATTGCCTGCACCGGTGACCCCTGTCTTTGAATCGTAGATGATGGTGTGGGCGAACTTCGCGAGTGGGGCAGCTGCGAGCGTCGCCCCGGTCGGGAAGCATCCCGGGTTCGCGACGAAAGAGGCACCCCTGACCTCGTCGCGGTGGAGTTCGACGAGACCGTAGGGGGCCTCGAAGTAGGCCTCATGGCGCACGCCGTAGGTCTTCTCGTAGACATCCTTTGGGAGCCGGTAATCGGCAGAGAGGTCGACGGTCCTGATCCCCCGTTCTGCAAGCGTCCCGGCAACCTTCATCGCCGCCGTGTGCGGTACGGCAAGGAAAGCAAAGTCGGCATCGATATCGCCGACTTCGGTGTCCCGGAAGACGAGATCGGTCAGTCCCCTGAGATGGGGATGGACCGAGGCGACGGGGGTGCCGTCCAGTTTCCGGGATGTCACGGTGACGACATCTGCAGATGGGTGGTTCAGCAGGAGCCGCATTAACTCGCCGCCGGTGTATCCGGATGCACCGATAATCGCAATTTCCATAAGAAAGTTTTCTCTTTTACAGAATCTTAAGGTTTTGTAGTGTGCCGCTCGTAGAGCCGGGCAGCCATCGCTTCGATCTCGTCCCGGATCTCGAGTCCTTCGAGGAGATCCGGGGGCAACGAGGATTTCCCGAAGGTTGCACCAGCGTAGGCTCCGCAGATGAGCGCGATGGTGTCGGTGTTCCCCCCGACATGCGCCGCGGTATAGAGGAGGGTGGGGACGTCCTTGATACGGTGGATAAGGAAGAAAGCGAGCGGAACGGTCTGGTAGACTGCCACGCCGTTCCCGATCACCGATAGCGCGCTCTCGAGGCTGATCCCCTCGTCTGCGAGGCGGACGGCGGCGCGGATCTTGTTGCCGAGGGTGACGTCCTCGAAAGTGGCATGCTCCCTGGCGAGGGAGAGTGCGTCGGGACGGCCGCGGACAGCATGGTGGATGAGCAGCCCGACGGTGACCGCGCCGGCGTGCGCCGCCGGGTGGGTGTGGGTGACACTGCAGGCCTGGACCACCCTTTCGATCACGTCGACCGGGTCACTGTAGGCAAGCGCAAAAGGTATGGAGATGCTGATGCAGCCGGAGGTGTTGGAGGCAACACCAGCCGGTTGCTTACCGGAGAGGAGGAGGTGCCGGCACGCGGCCTCCACAGCGCCATCGGGGAACCGGAGTTCTTCGTTCATGTACATCCGGGCAAGGGCCGCCGCATACCCCTGCTCAGAGTAGGTTCCGTCAACGAGCATGCCGGCGACGAGGAGCATCATCTGGGTGTCGTCGGTGAACTGCCCGGGTTTCAGCCCGGCGTTCGGGTGACCCCGCCAGGCCCGGCGGTACCCCCCATGGAGGCGCTGAAAATCAGGGGGTGTGCTCTCCCGCGCCATGCCGAGCGCATCGCCGATGGCAGCCCCCAGGAGGCAGCCCTTGAACTGATCGAGCATTTGAATAGTACCTCTCTTAAGATCCATCTTAAGGGTTGTTATTCGGCGATGGAGATGCCCAAAGCCCCCGCCGGTGCCCCGGATGCAACAGGCGGGGGCGAGGGCGGTTAACGCTCACGTGAGGTATTCCTTCATCACAAAGAGCAGGCGCGCATCCGCGTTCAACCCCTGCGCAAACTGCTCCCGCCCGTCTCGGTCTCCGGAGTATGCCCGCATGTAGGCGATCCGGATTCTCTCTACCGGGACGCCCTCAGCGAGGAGCAGGTCGGTGATCTCCCCCGAGGTCATCCCGGACAGGTTCTTCTGGCCGATGTCGAAGAGCCACAGCGTACGGTCCCCCACGGTCTTTGGGTTCTCAATGACGCTCATGAAGAAAGCCTCACTGGCGTCGGTTATCCTGACAACCGTATGGTTCTCTAGAATGACACGGTATCCGGCGAATTCTGCGGTCGTCGCGTTGAGGCAGAGCCAGGAGCCACCAGGGCTCGTCCGGATCCCGCCTGGAGGGGAACCCCCAAGGTGCTCCTCGATTACGGCAAAGACCTCGTCGTCAGGCAATTCGGCATCATAGGCAACGCCGATACACCAATCAGCCCTCTGCTGCCACTCTTCCAGTTCTCTCTCCCATGCGGCCGTATCCGGTTTGGGTATGGGGGTGTCGGGGGCCGGCGATACCGTCAGGTTCCTGAAGAAATCCACGTAGCGTTCAAAATCCTCCTCAGAGAGCGGTTGCCGGAGATTGATCCCATGGCGTTCCGCAAACGAGAGGGTCCCACGATAGCGCACATCGGCGTCGTGCCATGCGGCGACCCTCCCCTCGGCCTCATCTTGACCGAGGATGCGCCCGAGATGGTCGACGACGACTGCATCCTCTTCTGTCGGCACCCATTCATCCACCATCCTCCCTGATGCCGGATCGAACAGAAGGCATGTTTCCGTGCCGGCAGCGGTTACTGCACGCACCAGGACGCCGGTGACCGGCGAGGCGTAGCACGGGCGGGCGTCCCTGACACTGCAGCCGGGATACATACGTTTTGTTGCGGCGATAGCCCTGGATACAGCGTCATCAGGGTCGAAGGCCGTCGGCGGCGTGGTCCCATAATCCATCACCGGACCGCCGAGGACCGTCCGGGCCGCGATCTTGATGCTCCCGATCGTCGTGCCGCCGCTCTCCACCGGGTAGTGATAGACGAACGGCCTCCCGTTGCGATCGGCAAAGAGCACGGGCCCGGCCCCGATCGTCGCGTTCCGCCAGGCCACCCCTTCAGTGAGCCCGGGGCCCGCGACGATGAACTCGACGAGTGCTGCGGTCGCATGATCGCGGGCGATCTCTTCCGCGACGAGGTACGGGTCTCCAGGCTCCGCCTCGGGCGGTGGAGCGCACAGGAGAACCGTGCTCGCGATCACGATGCATGCGATGCCGGCAGCAACGGCTGCAAGACTCCATCGGGTCATGGCGCTGCCCTTAGGGGTTCGATGTTTGGGAAATTGGTCATTTTAATCACTCCGACTTATATGAGCGTACCCGTCACCTATTTTGAACTTCTCTTCACCGAAAGCAACTCCAAAAAGGATGATTTTAAGCAACCAAAATATACCCGCGGTGTGGAATGGATTCCCAATTCTCCCAATGGATACTCCCTTCATTTATCGGACCAGGGTCGAATATGTACAAATATTTGTCCCCATCAGCATTTCGGGCCCATCCAGCACACACTCTTACATGCGCTGGAACAGAAGATGTTAGCGGATCACCGTGCGTCTGGATATGATTATAGGCCGTATCCCATGTAACCATGTAGTTGTTCCAATAACTTGTGAGGTATCTACCGAGATGATCGGGCGGAGAACTGTCATAGCCATAATAGTGCTTTTGATTCTCCCATATCACCCCGGCTGGTGAGGGGGGCGTCGTCGAATCATCCCATGCCTCCATTTCATCAGCTATATGGTTTAG
>Ga0116180_1003351_pt1 | contig 12116 bp, 8 predicted proteins | sample AD_UKC073_MetaG_FD_89804 | JGI IMG/M metagenome (GOLD analysis project Ga0116180, IMG submission 89804) | Active sludge microbial communities of municipal wastewater-treating anaerobic digesters from USA - AD_UKC073_MetaG | ecosystem: Engineered > Bioreactor > Anaerobic > Digestate | place: USA... | reverse complement strand
GACCGCGCTGAAATCCTTGCCCTCGCGTTCTGCGGCGACGACCTGCTGACTGATCTCGTTCTTCGCGACCCGGGCGGTGTTGCGATAGGATCGGAAAATCAGATCGGTCGAGCGTTCATCGCCCGCCACCATCGCGTCCTTGAAGGCCTGGTGAATCGGCGCCTCGACCGTGGCGGTAAAGCGGGTGCCCATGTTGATCCCGTCGGCGCCCAGCGCCAGCGCGGCAGCCAGGCCCCGACCATCGCCAAAGCCACCGCTGGCCAGCAGCGGGATCTTCACCTTGTCTGCCGCAGCGGGGATCAGGATCAGCCCCGGAATATCATCCTCGCCCGGATGGCCGGCGCATTCGAACCCATCGATGCTGATCACGTCCACCCCGGCACGTTCGGCCGACAAGGCGTGGCGAACCGCGGTGCATTTGTGGAGGATGGTGATGCCGTGGGGTTTCATCATTTCCCACAGTTCCCGCACCGCCGGGGTGCCTGCGGTTTCCACCACTTTCACCCCGCTATCGATGATCGCCTGGGTATAGGCCTTGTAATCGGGCGGGTTGATCGTGGGAAACACGGTCATGTTCACGCCGAACGGCTTGTCGGTCATCCCCCGGCAGCGCTCGATTTCAGCCGAAAGCGCCGCCGCATTCGGTTGCGTCAGCCCGGTCAGAATGCCCAGCCCTCCGGCGTTGGAAACCGCGCTGGCCATTTCGGCCACACCAACCCATTGCATCCCGCCCTGAACGATCGGATGCTCGATCCCGAGCAATTCGGTGATCCGGGTTCTGATCGCCATCGCACAATCCTCTCTCACTTGCGTTTTCGCGACTCGGTTTAACCGATCGCTTAAAAAGCGCAATCGCCTTGAGCAGCTTTGTGAAGCGCTGACAAGACTTGCTTAATGTAAGCACGTCTATTATATGCAGGGCATGGAGCCCAGTCTCGCCTATCTCCTTGCCGATAGTGCCCGCCTTTTGCGCCGTGCCTTCGATGCGCGCGTGCGCGAGCTGGGCCTGACCAGCCCGCAGGCGCGCCTGCTGCTGCTGCTCCACGTGACTGAGGGTGAGAATCAGGGATTCTATGCCGAACGCCTTGAAGTGGAACCGATTTCGCTGACCCGGATGATCGACCGGATGGAAGAATCCGGCATGATCGAGCGCCGCCGCGATCCTGCCGATCGCCGCGCCTGGCGTCTGCACCTGACCGACAAGAGCCATCAGGTGATCGATCAGGCCCGTACCGAATTGCAGGGGCTCGAAGCGGAAATGCTTCAGGGCTTCGATCCCGATCAGTGTGAAACCCTGCGCGTCCTGCTGGAAACCATTCGCGCAAACTTTTCGACCGCCCGTGCCGGGCTGGAGGACATCAATGGCTGAAGCCGATCCCAATCTGACCATCGAAACGGAAGAAGCGGCACTCACCCCGCCGCCGCCCCGCCCTCAACGCAACTGGGGGCGGTTGCTGCTGATGCTATCGCTTCCGCTGGCGCTGCTGATCGGCGGCGGCCTCTATTGGCGTAGTCTGCAAGGGCAGGTCAGCACCGACAATGCCTATGTCCACATGGACAAGGTTTCGGTCAGCGCCCTGGTCGGCGGTGAGATTGCCGAGGTTTTCGTCAAGGAAAACCAGCACGTGAAGGCTGGCGATCTGTTGTTCCGGATCGATCCCGAACCCTATCAGCTGCAAGTCGCCCAGGCCGATGCCGCAATCGCCAACGCGCAGGCCAGCCAGATCGCCGCCGCCAATTCAAGCGCACTGTCCGGCGCGGACATTTCCGCCGCCGATCAGAACATCGCCTTCGCCCGTTCAACCCTGGCCCGGCAGGAAGCGCTGTGGAAGAAGGGCTTCACCACCAAGGCCGATTACGAAGCCGCTCAACATCAGGTGACCGTTGCCGAGGAACAGCGCCGTCTGGCCATTGCCAAGCGCGATGAAGCCGCGGCCAAGCTCGCTTCGGGCAATCAGATGCCCGGCGTTTACCCGCAGGTTGCCACCGCGGTGGCCCAGCGCCGGGTCGCTCAGCTCAGCCTGCGCCGGACCGAGGTACGGGCCCCCGCATCAGGCCAGGTCAGTCAGGCAACCCGTCTCCAGACCGGGCAGCAGGTCGTTTCCGGGGTTCCGGTCCTGACGCTGGTGTCCGATGGAACCGCCTATATCGAGGCCAATTTCAAGGAAACCGACCTTGCCGATATGCGGGTAGGCCAGCCGGCGGAGATCCGCTTTGACGCCTATCCCGGGCTGGTCCTGAAAGGGCACGTCGCCTCGATCGGGGCGGGCACCGGCAGCGAGTTTTCGGTGCTTCCGGCGCAAAATGCCACCGGCAACTGGGTGAAAGTGACTCAGCGGGTGCCGGTGCGGATCCTGTTTGACGAAGCCAGCTCACGGCCCTTGATTTCCGGCCTTTCGACCAAGGTCACGGTCTTTACCGACGGCCGGAAACGCTAGGACAGCCGCTGTGGCCAGCGCCGCCGCCCGCAGCCCTGCCCGTGGAGCGCCGCCGCCGCGAATGGTGGGCGCAGAGCAGGACATACCCTTACTGCCCGTTCCAAACCCGATGCTGCTGACTGTCGGGATCATGACCGCATCGTTGATCCAGGTGCTGGATACGACGATCGCCAACGTCGCGATCCCGCATATGCAATCGACCCTGGGGGCGACCAGCGATGAGGTCAGCTGGGTGCTCACCAGCTATATCGTCGCCATGGCGGTGGCGATGCCGATCACCGGCTGGCTGGCCGACCGGATCGGATCGCGCCGCCTGTTCGTCAGTTCGGTGATCGGCTTCGTCATCTCCTCGATGCTGTGCGGGATGGCCCAGAACGTGACCGAAATGGTCCTGTTCCGCGCCTTGCAGGGCGCGACGGGGGCCTTCATCTCACCGCTGGCGCAGGCGGCGATGATCGATACCAACAAGCCTTCACGCCAGGCCCAGATGATGGCGATCTGGGGCATGGGGATCATGATCGGGCCGATCATGGGGCCGATCCTGGGCGGGTGGCTGACCGAAAACTGGAACTGGCGCTGGGTCTTCTATGTCAACGTCCCGCTTGGTGCGGTTTCGCTGGCGATCCTGCTGGCAGAGCTGCCCTCGCGCCCGATCGTGAAGCGGCGGTTCGACGTTGCCGGGTTTGCGATGGTCGGCATCCTGCTCACCTCGCTCCAACTGTTGCTTGACCGGGGCAACCATATCGACTGGTTTGAATCGATCGAAGCGTGGATCTATCTGTTCCTGCTGCTGTCTTCGGCCTGGATGGCGGTGATCCACTTTTCGACCGCATCCAACACGCTGTTCGACCGGGCATTGTTCGCCGATCCCAACTTCATCTTCGCCGGCTTTTTCAGCGTGGCGATCGGGGTGGTTATGTTTGCGGTGATGGCCCTGCTCCCGCCGATGTTGCAGCGCCTGTTCGGCTATGGCGTGATCGATACCGGCATGGCACTGATGCCGCGCGGGGTCGGCACGCTGCTGTCGATGCAGACCGCCGGGCTGCTGGTGCGGCGCGGGGTCGATCCGCGCAAGCTGATCGCCGCCGGGTTCACCATCGCCGGCATATCGCTGTGGGAAATGTCGGGCTGGACGCTCCAGACCGATTACCAGCACATCGCCATGTCGGGCTTCGTTCAGGGCCTGGGCATGGGGCTGGTGTTCATCCCGATGAATGCTAGTGCCTTTGCCACCCTGCCCGCGCTGCTGCGCACCGATGGTTCCAGCTTGCTGAACCTGTCACGCTCGATCGGCTCTTCGGTCGGGATTTCGATCGTCACATCGCTGCTGGCGCGCAATCTGCAAACCTCGCATTCCGATCTGGCCGGAAAGATCACCGCGTCCTTCACCCAGGTGATCGACTTCTCCACGCTCGACCGGTTTCAGGACTATGGCGAGGCAGTGCTTAGGCTGGTCGATGCAGAGGTCAACCGTCAGGCCGCGATGATCGCCTATGTTGACGATTTCTACCTGATGATGTGGATGACCTTTGCGATGGTCCCCTTCACCTTGCTGATGACCCGCGCAAACCTTGCCACCCCGACCGTCCCCGAAGGCGAACGCCTCGGCGCGCAGCAGGCCGCCGATCTGCCACATTAAGACCGGATCAGCGCCCGACCGCCGCCGCCAGCATATCGGGCACCGCGGGGTCCTCGATCGTGGGGGGGATGCCATATTCCTCACCGTTGACGATCTTGCGCAGCAGGTTGCGCAGGATCTTGCCGGAACGGGTCTTGGGCAGCGCGGGGACCACATAGGCGGTCTTGAGCGCGGCGACCGCGCCCAATTCGGCCCGAACCGCGGCGATTACCCGGCCGTGCAGTGTTTCATCCGCTTCGGCCCCGGCCCGCGGGATCACGAAGGCGACCGGGATCATCCCCTTGATCGCATCGTCCGCGCCGATCACCGCACATTCGGCAACGCCATCCTGCTGGGCGACGATCTGTTCCATCTGCCCGGTCGAAAGGCGGTGCCCGGCGACGTTGATGATATCGTCGGTGCGGCCCATGATGTGCAGGAACCCGTCGGCATCGAAATGCCCGGCATCGCCGGTTTCGTACCAGCCGGGAAACGCCGCAAAGTTCTTCGCAAAGCCGGCCGGGTTGTTCCACAGCGCGCGGAAAGCCCCAGGCGCCAGCGGCTCGCGGATCGCAACCGCACCGCTTTCGCCGTTCGAAACCGGCTGGCCATCTTCACCCAGGATCGCGAATTCATAGCCCGGCACCGGAAAACCCGCGCTGCCGCGTTTGCGCCGAAGATCGCCCAGCGCAAAGCAGCTTGCGACGCCCGGCCAGCCCAGCTCGGTCTGCCACCAGTGGTCGATCACCGGCAGGCCGCTCTGCTCTTCCAGCCAGGCGATCGTGTCGGGATCGGCGCGTTCGCCTGCCAGGAAGATCACGCGGCAATCCCCGGTGCCGATTTCCTTGAGGAACTTTGCTTCCGGGTCCTCCTTGCGCACCGCGCGGATCGCGGTGGGCGCGGTGAAAAAGCTCTTCACGCCGTGGCGGCTCATCACCCGCCAGAAGGTGCCCGGATCGGGGGTGCCAACCGGCTTGCCCTCGAACAGCACTGTGGTCGCGCCGACCAGCAGCGGGGCATAGACGATATAGCTGTGCCCCACGACCCACCCCACGTCGCTCGCCGCCCAGAACGGATCACCCGCGCCGATCCCATAGATGTTGGCCATCGACCAGGCCAGCGCCACCGCGTGCCCGCCGTTTTCGCGGACCACACCCTTGGGCGTGCCGGTCGTGCCCGAGGTGTAGAGGATATAGAGTGGATCGTCGGCGGCCAGCGCTGCGCAAGGCGGCACCTGATCGGCCGCGGTTTCAGCACGCAGGGCGGCCCAATCAAGATCGCGCGGGGCGGAAAGATCGGCCGTCACCTGTTCGCGCTGGAACAGCAGCACGTTATCGACCTGATGGCTTGCCAGGGCCAGGGCTTCATCGACCATCGGCTTGTAGGAAATGATCCGGCTGCCCTCAATCCCGCAGCTGGCGGCCAGCAGCACCTTGGGCGCGGCATCGTCGATCCGCTTGGCCAGTTCAAGCGGGGCGAAGCCGCCGAACACCACCGAATGGATTGCCCCCAGCCGGGCGCAGGCGAGCATGGCAAAGACCGTGGGCGGGATCATCGGCATATAGATGATCACCCGGTCGCCCCGGCCGACGCCCAGCCGGGCCAGCATTGCGGCGACCCGGCCAACCTCTTCCTGAAGATCGGCGTAAGAGTAACGCTGGACCGTACCCGTTACCGGGCTGTCATAAATCAGCGCCAGGGCATCGCCGCGCCCGGCGGCAACGTGGCGATCGATGCAATTGTATGCGGTGTTGAGTGTGCCGCCCGAAAACCAGCCGCGCTGATCGTCATAGGCCGCAGCGGGCGGCGTGAACCAGTCGATCGCAGCGGCCGCGCCGGTCCAGAACGATTCGCGGTCGGCAATGCTGGACCGGAAGGCTTCGTCGTAGGCTTTACTCATCACCACTCCCTTTCGCGGGGGTATCTTGTTCCTCTGTTGCCCGATGGGCAAGTGCCGCGCCCTGACCTAGGTCAAGACGCGGCACCCTCCTGAGAGACCTTATGAAGATCAGTCGTCAATGTTCCGCTTGAAGGTTTCAGGCAAGAACAGCAGGCCGATCACCACCGTGGCCGCGGCGATCACCACCGGGTACCACAGGCCGTAGTAGATATCGCCCTTGGCCGCGACCATCGCGAAGGCAGTCGTGGGCAGGAACCCGCCGAACCAGCCGTTGGCGATATGGTAGGGCAGCGACATCGAGGTGTAGCGGATCCGGCTCGGGAACAGTTCCACCAGCATGGCGGCAATCGGACCGTAAACCATGGTCACCAGCAGCACGAGGTAGAACAGGATCGCGATTGCCTTGGGCTTGTTGATCTGCGCCTTGTCGGCGAAGAACACCAGCTTTGCAGCCTTGGGATCCTTGGCAGCGGCGGGGTTTTCCTTGATCGGATAGCCCGCATCCTTGAGCGCGGTGGTAACCGCACCGCCAAAGGCCTTGATCGCATCGGCGCGTTCGGCACCGCTGACGGCGGCCGGATTCGGCGCCTCGATCACCTTGTCGCCGATCGTGACCGACGCCACCGTCCCGGCCGGAGCCTCGACGTTGACATAGTTGAGACCGTTCTTGGCGAAGTAAGCCTTGGCGATATCGCAGCTTGAGCTGTCGAACTTGTTCTTGCCGACCGGATCGAACTGGAACGAGCACTCACCCGGAGCTGCCGAAACCGAGACCGGGCTGCTCAGCGTTGCTGCGTTGAGCGCCGGATTGGTCGCTTCGGACAGGGCGTGGAAGGCCGGGAAGTAGGTCAGTGCCGCCAGCGCGCAGCCACCCAGGATGATGAACTTGCGCCCGATTTTGTCCGAGAGCCAGCCCCAGAACACGAAGAACGGAGTGCCCATCAGCAGCGCGGTGGCGATCAGGATGTTGGTGGTGGCCCCATCGACCTTCATGGTCTTTTCAAGGAAGAACTGAGCATAGAACTGCCCGCCGTACCAGACCACAGCCTGACCCATGCCGGCGCCGAACAGGCAGATCAGCACGTATTTCAGGTTGGCCCAGTTGCCGAAGGCTTCCGAAAGCGGCGCCTTCGACGTGGTGCCTTCGTCCTTCATCTTCTGATAGACCGGGCTTTCGTTCAGCTGCAGACGGATCCACATCGAAACGGCAAGCAGCACGATCGAAATCAGGAACGGCAGACGCCAGCCCCAGGCGGCGAACTGTTCCTCACCCATCCAGGTGCGGAAGCCCAGCACCACCAGCAGCGCCGCGAACAGGCCGAAGGTGGCCGTGATCTGGATGAAGCTGGTGAAAAGGCCGCGCTTGTTGTTGGGGGCGTGTTCGGCGACGTAGGTCGCGGCGCCGCCATACTCACCGCCCAATGCCAGGCCCTGGATGACGCGCAGCAGCACCAGGATGATCGGCGAGGCAACGCCCAGGGTTTCATAGCCGGGCAACAGACCGACAACGAAGGTCGAAAGGCCCATCAGGCCCATGGTGACCAGGAAGGTATTCTTGCGGCCGACCATGTCGCCGATCCGCCCGAAAACGATCGCCCCGAACGGGCGCACCGCGAAACCGGCGGCGAAGGCCCCCAGCGCCAGGATGAACCCGGTGGTTTCGTTGACACCTGCGAAGAACACCTTCGAAATGAAGGTGGCGAGCAGGCCATAGAGATAAAAATCGTACCATTCGAACACCGTGCCGAGCGAGCTGGCGGTGATCACCAGCTTCTCGTCATGGGTTGGTTTGTGGTGCTTGGGCAAGGCAGCTACGTCGGCTGCCGATTCATGGAAATCCATCGTCCCTCTCCCGTTGTGAATGCTTAGAAGCTGTACTTGGCGGCGACTTCGATCCGGTCGGTCGTACCATCGGCGCCATTGACCAGCTCACGCTCACCGTGGCGGTATTCGATGCCCAGATCGACGTTCTTGATCGGTGAGTAGAACAGGTTTGCGGCAACACTCCAGGCCTTCTTGTTGAAGGTCGAGATGTTAGCCAGCGTCAGATTGTCGGAATAATCGACATTCTGATAACTGCCCATCAGGTTGGCACGCACGCCCGGCGCCAGTGGCATCCGAACTGCCCCGATCACCGCCATGACGTTGACCGATTCCAGACTGTTGGTGGCCGGAACGTAAACCGCGTCGGGCGCGAAATTGAGGCCGATATAGCGGCTGGCATTGTGCCCATAGGTGACCATGAACCGCGCATCGCCAGTCTTGGCGTCGTTGAAGAACACCTTGCCGCCCAGGCTGACGCCGAACCCGCCGGTCGTGGCGGCGATACCCGAGTTTTCCACCCGGACCTGGCGCACCAGCCCGCTGAGCGACAGTTCGTGCCGCTTGCCCGTCAGGGCCAGACGTGCGGTGAAATCGGGCATCCGATCGTCGCCGTTTTCGTTCAGCGTCGGAGAACCGATGTTGGCCGTACCCGATTCAGGATTTTCCACCCCGACATGCAGTGCCGCGCCTTTGCCAAGCGGAGCGCTGTAACGGATCAGCGGCTGACGGACGAAGGTGGTCCCTTCCGCGCCGCCGACATAGTCGGTGCTTTCCGGCAAGGCGCCGGTGTACTGGAAGGTTGACCAGTCCTGACCGAAGGTCCAGCGATCGACCTGCATAAAGGCCCGCCGCAGCGCCGGGTTATAGCCATTGGTGGTACGCTGCGATCCCTGGGTTCCGGGCGAGGTCTGGAAATCGAATTCGAGATAGCCCTTCACCGCATGGCCCGAAACGGTGGTATCCATGTTGAGCCAGAAGCGCGATTGCTTGGCGGTGAAATCGGTCACCCGGCTGGCCGGCGCGCCGCCGGTGGGAATCGTCTGCGGCAGATAGAAATCGCGGCCCAGCGAATTGGTCGCCACTTCACCGTCGCTGTAGCGGGTGCTGGCAACCAGCAGCTTGACGTAACCGCCAAGCTTGATCGTGGTCGTGCCCGATTTGAAGCCATCGGCCGGAGCCGCCGGAGCGGGCGCCGCGGCAGGCTTGGCTTCCAGTGCGGCAAGGCGCTTGTTGGCATCGGCGGCCTGGGCTTCGGCGGCCTGGGCGCGGGCTTCGGCCTGCTGGGCCTGAGCCTTGAGCTGCTCATTCTCGGCCTTGGCGGCGCTGACTTCGCCGCGCAGGCTGCCGACTTCCGCCTCAAGCCGGTCCAGCCGCGCCTCTACTGAAGTGGACGGCCCGGCCAGAGCGGCCTGCGGCGCGACCAGTGCCGAAGCGGCGAGCAGGCCGGCGACCAGAACCTTTCGTCCCTTGTTCATATCCCCTCTCCTTGGATTCCCGATGTCGATTCTCGGGGTCGGGGCACGATGCAGGGTGTCTCACTTGCGGGGCAGAGCGATCTAGGTCTTAGGCCTACGACCATTGTCTAAACTGGCGGTGCTTGTCTGCATCTGCAAAATGGGTGCAAATGGCTGCAACAGCCGGGAATCGATTTGGAAGAGGAGTCAGCCGAAATGGGCGATGCGATCTATCCCGTGCCCAGCGATTGGGCCGCCAATGCCTTGGTCAATGATGCGCGCTATCAGGAAATGTACCGGGCTTCGGTAGAGAACCCGGAAGCGTTCTGGCTCGCTGAAGGCCAGCGGCTTGACTGGATCAAGCCCTACACCACGGCCAAGCAGACCAGCTTTGAGGAAGCCGACTTCGGGATCAAGTGGTTCGCCGATGGCACGCTCAATCTCTCCGCCAATGCGCTTGACCGGCACCTGGCCGAAAACGCCGATACCGTGGCGATCATCTGGGAGCCGGACAGCCCGGACGAGCCGGCCCGCCACATCACCTATCGGGAGCTTCACGCCGAAACATGCCGTTTCGCCAACCTGCTGAAATCGCGCGGTGTGCAGAAGGGCGATCGGGTGACGATCTATCTGCCGATGGTACCCGAAGCGGCGGTGGCGATGCTGGCCTGCGCCCGGATCGGCGCGATCCATTCAATCGTGTTCGGCGGGTTCAGCCCGGATTCGCTGGCCAGCCGGATCGAGGATTGCGACAGCTCCGTGATCCTGACCGCCGACGAAGGCCTGCGCGGCGGCAAGGCCGTTCCGCTCAAGGCCAACGTCGATGAGGCGCTGGTCAACCTGCCCAGTGTTGAAACCGTGATCGTGCTGCGCCGCACCGGCGGAAACATCACGATGGTTCCGGGCCGCGATGTCGATTGGCACGAAGGCGTGGCGGCCCAGTCCGCCGATTGCCCGCCCGAGGAAATGAACGCGGAAGACCCGCTGTTCATCCTCTATACCTCGGGCTCAACCGGCAAGCCCAAGGGCGTGCTCCACACCACCGGCGGCTATGGCGTATGGGCGTCGATGACGCATCAGTACGTGTTCGATTACCGTCCGGGGAAGATCTACTGGTGCACTGCCGACGTGGGCTGGGTGACGGGGCACAGCTACATCGTCTATGGCCCGCTGATCAACGGCGCGACCACGCTGATGTTTGAAGGGGTGCCCAGCTATCCCGATGCCAGCCGGTTCTGGCAGGTGATCGACAAGCACAAGGTTGAAATCTTCTACACCGCCCCCACCGCGCTGCGCGCGCTGATGCGCGAAGGCGATGATTTCGTCACGCGGACCAGCCGTTCCAGCCTGCGGCTGCTGGGATCGGTCGGCGAACCGATCAACCCCGAAGCCTGGGAATGGTATCACCGCGTGGTCGGCGAAGGACGCTGCCCGATCGTCGATACCTGGTGGCAGACCGAAACCGGCGGGGTGCTGATCAGCCCGCTGCCTGGCGCCACCGCGCTCAAGCCCGGATCGGCGACCAAGCCGTTCTTCGGGGTCCAGCCGATGCTGGTCGACAACGACGGGGTTCCGATCGAAGGGGCGGGCGATGGCTGCCTCGTGATCAAGGACAGCTGGCCGGGCCAGATGCGCACCGTCTGGGGCGATCATGAACGCTTCTTCCAGACCTATTTCAGCACCTTCAAGGGCCTCTATTTTACCGGCGACGGCTGCCGCCGGGATGAGGACGGCTATTACTGGATCACCGGCCGGATCGACGATGTGATCAACGTATCCGGGCACCGCATGGGCACGGCCGAAATCGAAAGTGCGCTGGTTGCCCATGCCAAGGTCGCCGAAGCTGCCGTGGTCGGGATGCCGCACGACATCAAGGGCCAGGGCATCTATGCCTTCGTCACTACCAACGCCAATGTCGATCCGGACGACGATCTGCGCAAGGAGCTGATCAAATGGGTCCGGCACGAGATTGGCCCGATCGCCACGCCCGACGTGATCCAGTTCGCGCCCGGCCTGCCCAAGACCCGTTCGGGCAAGATCATGCGCCGGATCCTGCGCAAGATCGGCGAGAACGACATAGGCAACCTGGGTGATACCTCAACCCTGGCCGATCCGTCGGTGGTCGATCACCTGCTCGCCAACCGGGTGCAGGGATAGGGACCATGGCCGGGGCGGTCCTGATCGCCGATGACCATCCGCTGTTCCGTCAGGCGCTCGCGCTGGCGGTGCAGCGGGTTCTGCCTGATGCCCGACTGATCGAGGCCGGAACCCTTGCCGCCGCCGCCCGCGCAGTTGGCGAAGCCGATGACCTGCGGCTGATCCTGCTTGACCTCAAGATGCCCGGGGCGGTCGGTTATTCAGGGATCGCCCTGCTCCACGCCGAACGGCCCGGTGTGCCGATCCTGGTGGTTTCCAGCGCCGAGGGCGACGCCGCCGCGCAGGAAGCCCGGGCTTTTGGAGCGATCGGCTTCGTCCGCAAGGACACCGACCTTGGCGAGATCGAGGCCGCCATTTCGCGCGCGCTTTCGGGCAACGCACCGCCCAGCCCACCCAGCCCGCCGATGGCGAACCAGCCGGTCGATAATGTGCGTCAGTCGGTCGCCGACCTGACCCCGACCCAGCTCAAAGTGCTGCTGGCGGTGCTGGAGGGTCAACTCAACAAGCAGATCGCACACAACCTGGGGATGAGCGAAGCGACCGTAAAAGCGCACATGACCGCGATCATGCGCAAGCTGGACGTGCGCAACCGCACCCAGGCCGCACTGGTCGCGCGATCGCTAGGTGGTGTTTACATTCAGGAGCAGCATTTGAGTGCTGCGACGAGATTTAGGAAGCCAGCGTAGTTTCTTGCGAGTTTGTCGTAGCGGGTTGCGATGCGCCTG